>Ga0335074_10013818_pt1 | contig 11344 bp, 10 predicted proteins | sample Lox_Sample_23_FD_206715 | JGI IMG/M metagenome (GOLD analysis project Ga0335074, IMG submission 206715) | Soil microbial communities from Loxahatchee National Wildlife Refuge, Florida, United States - Lox_Sample_2.3 | ecosystem: Environmental > Terrestrial > Soil > Wetlands | place: USA...
TGGCGCCCACGATCGCGCTCTGGTGTGCCCGCATCCGGCCGCCGTATTTCGGATCGGTGACCGGCCGCGACCTGTTTCGGCGCAGCGCTGGGCTACCGGTCGACGCGGTGGCGCCGGTGGACGAGGCGGGCGAGGAGGAGCTCAGCCCGGATACCACCCCACGGGGGTCGCAGATCGCGGCCGCCGCGGTTGTCGCGAACAACGTGCTGACGGGAATCTGTATCGGCGCGAGCCTGACACTGCCCGCCGCGGTCTGGGCCACGCTGATGCCGGGGCATCACCGCAGTGGCGCCGCCTTAGTGCTGTCCGGTCTGTTCGTGCTCATCTACATCAGCCGTGGACGCGCGTTCGCCGACAAGCGGCAGGCCGTCGCGCTGGTGTGCGGGGCCGCGGCCGCGACATGCGTCGGCGTCATCAAATACGTTCTGCACGCGCCTGCGGCATCGGCAGACTCGGTGCTCTGGGCTGCGCTGGTACTGGCCGGATTCGGCGGTGCCGGTCTGGTGGCGGCGCTGTTGGTACCCATCACCAGGTTCACCCCGTTGGTGCGGATGATCGCCGAATGGCTGGAAATCGTGGCGATCATCGCGGCATTGCCGCTGGCCGCCTGGATCGGTGGACTGTTCACCTGGGTGCGGATGCGATGAGCTACGCCTCGGTGACGCGGCGAATCTCCGCCCTGACGGTTGTCGGCCTGCTGGTCGGGCTGTCCAGCGGTCTTCCTGCGGCCCAAGCGATTCCGCGGCCGTCCGTCGACCCCGGCCGGGTGCCCGCAGACGGCAAGCCGGGTCCGGATCAGCCGATGCGGCAGAGCAACATCTGTGCCAGGACCATCACCGTCGCCGATCCTAATGTGACGGTCATAGCACCGGGCTTCGCGATGCTCAACATCGGCAAGGCTTGGCAATACTCGACCGGCAACGGAGTAACGGTCGCCGTCATCGATACCGGGGTCAACCCCAGCCCCCGGCTTCCGGTGACTCCCGGCGGGGACTACATCATGGGCGGCGACGGGCTGATGGACTGCGACGCGCACGGCACCATCGTGGCGTCGATCATCGCCGCCGCGCCCCAGGGTGCTCCGATGCCCGCTCCGATGCCCGCCGCCCCGGCGTTCCCACCGCCCGCGGCGCCGCCGCCGGTCCTCGAGGCGCCACCGCCGCCGGGCGGACCACCGCCGCCGGTGGCACCTCCGCCGCCCCCTTCGCCGGTGACGATCACCGAGACCCAACCCGCTCCGCCTCCTCCGCCGCCGCCCCCGCCCGATGAACCGTCGAACGGGCCCGGCGATCCGACGCCCGCGCAAGCGGACGACCCCGAGGTGCCGCCACCTCCGCCGGGTGTGCCGGACGGCGTCGGGGGAGTAGCGCCGCACGCGCGGATCATCTCGATCCGCCAATCGTCGCGGGCCTACGAGCCGGAGCATCCGGGTGGCGGCGACATGGACGCGCGTAAGAAGGCCGGCACGGTTGCCACGCTGGCCAGCGCGATCGTGCATGCGGCCAATATGGGTGTCAAGGTGATCAACGTCAGTGTCACCGCGTGCGTTTCGGCGGCGGATCCGTTGGACCAGAGCGCTATTGGCGCTGCTGTTTGGTATGCCGCGACCGTCAAGGACGTGGTGGTCGTCGCGGCGGCCGGTAACGAGGGCGAAGACGAGTGTGCGCAGAACCCGGGCTTCGACCCGTTGGACACCGCCGATCCGCGTGACTGGCATCAGGTCAAGACGGTGTCGTCGCCCTCCTGGTTCTCCGACTACGTGCTGTCCGTAGGTGCTGTCGACAACACCGGTGCTCCCATCAGCAAGAGCCTTTCCGGCCCGTGGGTGGCCGCCGCGGCGCCGGGCGTCGGGATCATGGGATTGTCCCCGCAGACCGGCGGACCGGTGAATGCCTATCCGCCGATCCGGCCGGGTGACAAGAATATGCCGTTCTGGGGGACGAGCTTTTCGGCGGCCTACGTCAGCGGGGTAGCCGCATTGGTGCGGGCGAAGTATCCGAATCTGTCGGCGCACCAGGTCATCAACCGGATTCTGCAGACAGCGCACAACCCGCCGCGGGGGGTGGACAACCAGGTGGGCTACGGCGTGGTGGACCCGGTCGCCGCGCTGACGTTCAATGTGCCACCCGGTGACCGCGTCGCACCCGGTGCGGAGAGCCGGCTGATCGTGCCGGCCCCGCCGCCGCCGCCGGCAGACCACCGCGCCCGCAACGTGGCAGTGGTGTTCGCCGGCCTGGTCATCGCCGCGGTGGTGATCGCGTCGCTGGTCGCACGGGCTAGGCGGGAACGATGACAGCCACGATAAGGCTGGCGGTGATTGTCGGCGTCCTTACTATCGGTCTGGTCGGCTGGGCAGTGGGCGGATACCCCGGCGCCGCAGTGGGTTTGGCGCTCGGCGCGGCGGCTTTGGTGATCCCCTGGCGTGGTCAGCCACTATGGCAGTGGCTGACGCTGCTACGCGCGCGTGGTCGGGCGATCACGTTAAACGAACCCATCACGGTGGCCAACGACCGCTCCGGCGGTGGTGTCCGGTATCAGGACGGTGTGGCGGTGGTGGCCGTGCAGCTGCTCGGCAAAGCGCACCGGCCGACCCTGTTCACCGGATCGACGGCGACGTATACCGAAAACACCGTCGACGTCGCCGATCTGCTGCCGCTGCTGCATCAGACCCTGGGTCTGGCGATCGAATCGCTCAGCGTGGTCAGCGCCGGGTCGCGGCGGCGTAGCAGCGGCGACTATCCGCGGGTCTACGACACGTTGATCGGCACACCGCCGTACGCCGGCCAGCGCGAGACATGGCTGATCGTGCGGATCGGGTCGTTCCCCAATGCCGAAGCCCTGCAATGGCGTACCTCGGTCGGCACCGCGACGCTGGCCGCGGCGCAGCGGATCAGCGCGGCGTTGCGGCAGCAAGGCCTTCGTGCCAAAGTGGCGACCGCCACCGACATCGTGGAATTGGAACGGCGGCTGGGTTGCACCGCGCTGAACGCGCACCACCAGCGGTGGCGCACGGTGCGCGGCGAGGGTGGTTGGCTGACGACGTACTGGTATCGGCCGCACGACATCAACGCGGAGAACTTAGAGCACGCGTGGGCGCTGCGGGCCGACGGCGTCATCCAGAACATCACCGTGTTCGGTGACGGCAGCATGACCGCGACGGTGACCGTACGCACCGCGCAGCCGCCGACGGCTCCGCCGAGTGTGATGTTGAAGACGCTGCCGGGCGAGCAGGCCCGTGCGGTCGCGGCCAACCTGTGCGGGCCGTTGCCGACGCTGCACGGTCTGCGCCGCGGCGTTCTCGCGCAACCCCTGGTCGTTCCGATCGGGCCCTCGGGTGTGCTGCTGGGCAAGGTCGACGCCGGTAACCGATTGACGCTGCCGCTTGACGACCCGGGCGAGTTCAGCCGGGTGCACATCGCCGCGCAGGACGCGTTGGCGAAACGAATCGTGGTGCGGCTGGCCGGTGCCGGCGAGCGGATCACCGTGCATACCCGTGACCAGGAGCGGTGGGCCAGTGTGCGGATGCCCGACATCGCGGTGGGCAATCAGGTCAGGCCGGTGGCCGGAACCACCGTCAGCGTGGTCGACGGCACGGTCACTCCAGCGCCCCGGCCGAACACCCTGATCTCGGTCGGGGAACCGGGAACGCCGTACCGGGGAACGGTCGACGTGCTCATCACGCAGATCGGCCCGGCGACGGTGGATGTGACGGCCGCGGGACAACTCCATACGGTTGAGGTCGAGTTGTTCCGGGCCGAGAATCGTTACATATCGTCAGAGCCGACGACCCTGAGGACAACCGAGCTCGAACCGGTGGAATAGACGATGACTCGCGCCGCGACGATGCAGCGCAAAGCGACGTGGGGGCACCACCCAGCCGCGGAGCGGCGAGGGGGAGAGGAGTGGCGCGCATGACTAGCGCCAGTACCACGGTCGCCGCGCGTAAGCGGTTCGATCAAGCCATGTCGTTGTTCGACAACGACCAGTCGGCCGCGCAGGCGCGGTTCCGCGAGGCCACCGAAATCGACCCGTCGATGGCCGACGCGTGGCTGGGCCGGATCGCCGCCGGCGACGAAGCTTTGTCGACACTGCAGCAGCTGTACGCGTACGGGGCGCGGCTGCACCGCGAGACCAACCGGCTCGGTGTCCGACTGTCGGCGTCGATCAAAGCCGGACCGTATCTGGCGATCTCGGTGACCGAGTCATCGCACGCGGGGTTGGCGTTGGCCAGCGCGTTGGTCGATGACCGCCAGTACGAAAAAGCCGAATCGCTGCTGAAAGATTCGACGCTGCTGGATACCTGGGAGAACCACCAGTGGCAGCAGTATGTCAGCGCTTACCTGATGTTCGCTACGCAGCGCTGGCCGGACGTGATCTCGGTGGCGGCCACCATCTTGCCGCCGCAGGCGATCATCATGTCAGCGGTCACCGCGGCCACCAACGCCCTGGCCGCGCACGCCGCCGCTCATCTCGGGCAGGCGCGCGTCGCGCTGGACTGGGCAGATCGGGTCGACTTGCGGGCCGGACACGTGAGTGCGGGCGAGGCGCGCCGGCACCAGCTGACCGACACCGCAGTGACAGCGATTGATCCCAACGAGTTTCCTTTGATCGCAGCAGATCTCGCGTATGTCCGGGGGATGGCGCATCGCCAGCTCGACCAGGAGGACAAAGCGCAGGTCTGGCTGTCCAGGGCGACGATCAACGGGGCGCTGATCGAGCCGGCCAAGGATGCGTTGGCCGACCCGAACCTGCAATTGGTGGTCACCGACGAGGAAACCATCAATACCCGCAGCAACAAATGGGATGTCAGCACGGAGCGGTCGGAACAAGACCGCCGTGACGCGGAGAACGAAGGCCGACGCGAAGAGCTGTTGGCGGAAGGTCGTGCACTGCTCAACAATCAGGTCGGGTTGAGTGAGGTCAAACGGGCAGTGGCCGAAATCGAAGACCAGATCGAGGTGCGGGCCTTGCGATTGGCGGCCGGGCTGCCGGTGACCAATCAGACCAACCACATGCTTCTCGTCGGGCCACCCGGGACGGGTAAGACAACCACAGCCGAGGCGCTCGGAAAGATCTACGCCGGGCTGGGCATCGTGCGGCATCCCGAGATCATCGAAGTCAAACGGGCTGACTTCTGCGGCGAGCACATCGGGGCGTCGGGCCCCAGGACCAACGAGCTGATCGCCCGTTCGCTGGGCCGCATCCTGTTCATGGACGAGTTCTACTCATTGGTGGAGCGCCACCACGACGGCCGACCGGACATGATCGGCATGGAAGCGGTCAACCAGCTGCTGGTCGCCCTCGAGGTGCATCGGTTCGACTTCTGTTTCATCGGTGCGGGTTACGAGAAGGAAGTCGACGAATTCCTCACCGTCAACCCGGGTCTGGCGGGGCGGTTCAACCGCAAGTTGCGCTTCGAGTCCTACGCCCCCGACGAATTGGTGGAGATCGCCGTCCGCTACGGCGCACCGCGCGCGACGGTGATCGAGCCCGCGGCCCGCGAGGCGCTCAACATTGCCTGTAAGACGCTGCGGGCCTATCTGGCGCCCAACGGCAGCCACGGAATCGACGTGATGCAGAACGGCCGGTTCGCCCGCAACGTCGTCGAGCGCGCTGAGCGGCTCCGCGATTCCCGGGTGGCCGCCCAGCACCGAACCGACAAGGGTTCGGTGACCGTTGAAGATCTGGAGACGCTGCGCACCCAGGACATCGTCGCGGCGGTCGTCGACGCGTGCGCGGAAAAGCATGTGCCGATCCAGCTTTGAGCATCTGCCTCGCTAATTGGCGACTGGGTCGAACCGGAACACTATGAGGCGTCCGGCCAGCGCCTCGAACTCGTCCGAGGTGCCGTCGACGACCATGCCGGAACGCTTTGCGAACGCGACACCGACCGGGACGTGGACCGGGAAGGCCCGAAGTACCGGGCGCGCTTGCGCCGCAGTCAGTTCGACGATCTTGACGGGCCGGGAGCGACGGCCCCGGCTGAGCGTGCCGGTGCCGGCGGCCCGGGCATTGGCGGCCCAGTCCGCACCGGGATAACCGGCGACCACATACAGACCACCGTCGAACTCGAACGGTGTCATCGGAGTGCTGCGCGGCTGGCCCGACTTTCGTCCGGGCACCGTCAGCACCATGGCCGGACCGGTGGGGATGCCGAGCTTCTGCACGGCCATCATCACCTTGTTCATCGGCTTGAGGTAGCGCGGCGGGCGGGGATCAGACATAGCTTGTCTCCTTGTCTATTTCGTCAGCTATTTGGTGAACAGCTGCCGGTGCTCAGCTACCCATTGGGCGAAAGTGGTCGCGGGACGGCCGGTGATCTTCTCCACTTCGCCGGTAACCAGCGCCGGCTTGTCCAGCGAGTCGGCGAGCATCGCCGCATAGGCGTCGGCGAATTCGGCGCCCAGGCCCAAACTGATGAAGCGCTCCCGCACGACATCCGCTGACACTTCGAAGTAGCGCAACGGGCGACCCAGGACACGGCCGATGATTTGCACCAGCTCGGAATTCGTAAGCGCTTGCGGCCCGGTCAGCGGGATCCGTTGTCCGACATACTCATCGGTCAGCAGCGCCTGAGCGGCCACCGCGGATATGTCCGCGTCGACGATCGGCGCGGCCGACGCCGCGGCGTAGGGTCCTCCGACGACGTCGCCGGCGAGAATCTGCGCTGCCCACATACCGACGAAGTTCGACGCGAATACCGACGGTCGCAGACTCACCCAGTCCAGGCCCGAGTCGACGGCAAGTTGTTCGACCTCTTTGTTGCGGTCGCCGCGGAACCGCGACGGTTGCCGCGAGAAGTCGTCGTCGGCGTTGATGGCCGACAACGCGACCAGCTTGGTAACCCCACGACGGCGGGCCAGCGTAACAAACTTTTCCAGGTCGCCGGGGCCATTGCCCAGCGCGCGCGAATTGAGGAACACCGCGGTTGCACCGGCCAGCGCGTCGACCGGTGAGCGCACCGTCTCGACGCCGTCGGGAAATCCGGCGGTCTCCGGTGAGCGGGTGACCGCTCGCACCTGTGCACCCGCGGCGGCAAGTTCGCACACCAGCGGGCGTCCGACATTGCCGGTCGCCCCGGTTACCACGATCGTCATGATGATCTCCTCTGTTGACGTGCTTTTGATCTACGACGGGGCGGAAGATGGAAAAGTTACCGAGGAGAACGCGTAACTTTTTCTGGTGCCAGATCGTCGTGAATGAATGAGCCAACCGCAGTTCGCTGAAGACCAGGTCGCCGAGGCATGGCGTCGCCATCGCCCATACCTGGTGAATCTGGCGTATCAGATGCTGGGCGACGTCGGAGACGCCGAAGACGTTGCGCAGGAGGCGTTTCTGAGGCTCGCGCGCGCGGACTTCGATGCGATCGACGACATCCGCGCCTGGCTGACCGTGGTAATCGGCCGGCTGTGCCTCGACCAGGTGCGGTCGGCTCGCGCCCGCTACGAGCGGCCCGGCGATATCGATCCAGAGGTGGCCGCGCTCAACCAATCCCGCCGGCTGGACCCGGCCGACCGGGTCACCCTCGACGACGAGGTGCGGACAGCGCTGCTGGAGGTGTTGCGCCGGCTCAGTCCGGCCGAGCGGGTGTCATTTGTGTTGCACGACGTGTTCGCGGTCCCCTTCGACGAGATCGCCGAGACGGTGGGCCGGCCGGTAGGCACCTGTCGACAGCTGGCGCGCCGCGCACGCGCGAAATTCGCTGTGGCGCAACCGAAACCGGGCGCCGTGCCGGTCGCCGAGCAGCAGCTGGTCACCGAGAAATTCATCACGGCCTGCAGCAACGGCGATCTGCAGGCGCTGGCCGAGGTGCTGGACCCGACCGTCTGGGGCGTCGGGACGGTGCTCACCGATCCACCGCTGCCACCGCAGATCAACCATGGCCCGCACGACGTCGCGGTCAACCTGCTGCGCTATCTGGGGCCGGGTGTGACGGTGGTCAGCGGTCCCGCGGGCCAACCGGCGCTGCTGGCGTTCGCCGAACGACGGCTGTTCGCCGTGATCGTGCTGACCATCGCCGAAAACCTGGTCACCAAGATCGAAGCCACCGCGGACCCGTCGGCGCGATTCGCCGACGGCCGGCCCTAGCTTAGGTAGCGGTTTTCCCGCTTCTCCTCGGGCCGCGACGCGAAGAATCCCGCGACCGCCGCGGCGATCTGGAGGAACGCACGTCGCGTCTTGCGCCCCATCTCGTCCCGCACGTCGATGACGCCGCCGGGCCGCAGGTGCGGATCGAACGGCACCTCCACCACCTTCTGGCCGCGGTCGAGAAACTGATGCGCCAAGACCGAACGAGTCCGCTTATCGGAGTGCCCGTCAGAATCGTTGAGTACCACCACCGTGCGCTGCAGCAGGCCGGTACGACCATGTGCCGCCAGCCATTCCATCGTCTGCGCGGCCGCGGAAGCGCCGTCCGCCCACGGCGACGACACCACGATCAGCGCGTCGAGGTCGCTCAGCGCCTCTTGGGTGACGGGCGCGTCCATGGTGGAGCCGCAGTCGATGATCGCGATCGTGAAATGACGGTCCAGCCGCGACGTGGCCTCCCGATAGAGCGCGGGATCGAGCACGCGGCGCGGGCCGGCCGTCGGTTCCCCGGCCAGCACGTAGAGGCCTGCAGCATTGCTGCCGACCCGCGACGTCACATCGGCGAACGACTGCAGATTCCGGTCGGCGGCAAGTTCCCAGTACGAGCCGCTGGTCCGCGGGTCGATCCTGCTGCCAAGCCGGCCGAAGGCGGTGTCGGCGTCGACGGCTACCACCCGGTCCTGCCGGCGCAGCTCGGCGAAGATCGATCCAACGCTTGCAGCCATGGTGGTTTTCCCCACCCCGCCTTTGCCGAGCACGCCAACCTTGTAGTTGCCTTGCAGCGCCGACCCGATGGTGGCCTCGTCGGCGGCTTCCTGCTTTTCCGCCGCCGACAGCCCGAGGTTGATCAGGCCGAAAGTGCCCCGGTAGACGATGCGTCGCCACCCGTATCTGGGGCTCGGGCGCGGGGGTCGGGGCGTTGGCGGTGATAGGTCGATGCTCCATGACTGGCGGTGCGCCCCGGCAGCCGGTCGCGGCGGAGCGGGCCGTAGCGGCGGCTGCGGCGGTCGCGGTGGGGGACCGCTGGGCGGCACCGGCCGCATCCCGTCCAGCCGCTCCCGCAGGAAGTCGTCGTGCTCGCTCATGAGCTCACGCGCTCGGACGCCCAGTACTCCCGCAAGCTGGCAATCCGATCGCCATCGAATTCGAGGATGGCGACCTCGCGCATCCGCTTGCGGTGGCCTTTGACGAGGTCGTCGAAACGCGCTTCCCATTCGGCGATCGCCGTCGTGCCGTCGAGATAGAGGTTGAGCAACTCGGCCTGGATGCGGGCCTGTTCGTTGACGACCTTGGTCTTCCAGTACGCCCGAATCCCGGCGTGGCCGCGGATGGGCTCCGCCAGCACCCGTTCGTGGTAGGTCGCGGACGGGGTGAAGACGCTGACGATCAGGTCGGGGTCCTGGGTGGTCCACGCGCGGATGTAGACGTCGATGAGCTTGCGCACGTCCTGTTTGGCCAAGCTCATGGATTCTCCGTTAGCTGCGCGAGCGGAATGGGTCCATCGAAGCGGCTACGCCCGACAACCGCATCGTAGATGTGTTGCGGCTCACCGAGCACCACGGCGTGCAGGTCGACGCCTTCCGCCGAACGTGGTTCGACGCGGACCCATCGCCATTGTTCGGCAACGACTTGGCTGTCACTGAGGAACCCGGTGTAGTAGCCGTCGAGCATGGCTTCGCCGGGAAGTACCGCGAGGTGCAGCGAACCATAGAAGTAGCTGTCGCTGAGATTGCGCCAGCGCCCGATCAAGTGCCTGCCGAACAGTTCCGCGGCGACCTCGTTGCGGAAACCGGTGGCGTGACCTTCGGCCCGCGGTTCGGGCGGGTAATTACGCGCCGACACAACGCTTTTGGTGACGGTGACGGTCGACAGGTCCACATGATGTTTGGTGCCGTCGAACACGAAACAGGAAATCCACAGGCCCGCCAACTGGGCGGGGTTGATCGCGGGCGCGTACGACGCCAGCAATGTTTCGGTGGTGGCCGGCGTGCGTGGAGTTGCGCTGTGGTCGAACAGCTCTCGTGCTGTCCAGCCGGGGAACATCCGCTCCAGCACCAGGCAGTGATAGCCCCGCGGGAGGTTCTGAATGTGGCCTCCGACCCAGCGATAATATTGCGCCTTCGTGGGTGCCGAGGCGTGCCGAGGCAGATCCAATTCCTTTGCACGCCTGTCATATTCGGCGACGAACTCCGAATATTCGTGCAGGTGCCGCTGCTGCAGCAGTGACTTCAGCGCAATGGTCACATCAACAGGCTAGGGCAAAACGAGACCAAACGAGACTCGATTAGCCCAAAACGATACCGGCAGGTGGCTGCGACGCGACTCGGCCCCGACGCACTGTGGGTGCACCGCCCGCCACCAAAGAGGCTGGCAGTGCCGCCTAATCGAAAGGCCAATCGGGAGGCAGCGTGATGACCAGATCGCTGGCCGAAGCGTCGTCACTGGACACCGTCGTCGGCGCCTGCGTCGCCGATCCGGACCGCTGGATGACGGCGATCGATGACCAGGCGAAGGCACTGTGCCGTGACTGCCCACGCCGATGGCTGTGCGCGCGGGAGGCCTGCGAGATGCCCCGCGCCGAGGGGATGTGGGCCGGTGTCGTCATCCCCGAAGCCGGGCGCGGGCGCGCTCACGCGCTGCGCCGGTTACGGTCGTTGGCCGAGCTGGGCGGTTATCCGGTCCGCTGTTCTTCGTAACCGGCTCGCGAAGAAATTTCCGCAACTTCTGTCCCAAAGTTCACCAACTGTGGCTCAGGCATGGGCGGATGACCGACAATGACCGACGATGACGACCCATATCGGCCCGCGCAGCCGCGCTGCCACGCCTTATGGTGAGGTGCGTCACCGGCCCTTGGTCGCCCCAAGTGACCCCGCCGGCGATTTGCGCCCCATTTGACGGCGATCACAGCAAATTTCTTGCGCGAACAGCGCTGGTGCAGCCGACGGCCATCTGCTCTGCAAACGCCCTCCAAGGGGCCCAAATGTCCAGCGGTACACGCCCACCCGGCAAAGCGGCTCAGCGGTGCCGCCGCAACAAAGCGGCACCCCCGACCGGCGGGTTAGTATTGATCAAGTTGGCATGTCAGGCGGGTTTTGTCATATCGTTTTACGACTTGTCGAAAACCGGCTACAGGGCCACCGTCCAGCGCTGCACGGATGCATCCCCAACCGGATCACCGCCACCAGGCGACCAGCATATCGACAAGACCGGTGGGGCCCAGCCCGCGGCGCCAACGGAGAAGATTCGTGAATTCCGC
>Ga0335074_10013819_pt1 | contig 11344 bp, 16 predicted proteins | sample Lox_Sample_23_FD_206715 | JGI IMG/M metagenome (GOLD analysis project Ga0335074, IMG submission 206715) | Soil microbial communities from Loxahatchee National Wildlife Refuge, Florida, United States - Lox_Sample_2.3 | ecosystem: Environmental > Terrestrial > Soil > Wetlands | place: USA...
AATCGCCGGCCGGCAGTAATCGGAGAACACCAGGAAGGTTCCCGAAAACGGAATGATGCCGCCGTGCAGCGCCATGCCGTTCATCGCCGCCGCCATGCCGTGCTCGCGCACGCCGTAATGGATGAAACGGCCGGAATAATCCGCCGCGCTCATCGCCTTCATGGCCTTGGTGCGGGTGTTGTTGGAGCCGGTGAGATCGGCCGAACCGCCGAGCATTTCCGGCAGCGCCGGCACTAACGATTCGAGCGCGAACTCGGACGCCGAGCGGCTGGCGATGTCCTTGGGCGTCTCCGCGAGCTTCTCCTTCACGGCGCGGACCGCGGCGGCGAGCTTTTTCGCCGGCAGTTCGCCGCGGGCGCGCCGCTCGAATTCGGCGCGCTGCTCCGCCGCCAGCGCGGCGAGGCGCTTGAGCCAGGCTTGCCGCGCCGGCTTGCCGCGCGCGCCGGCGTTGCGCCATTGCTCGAGGATCGGCGCCGGGATCTCGAAGGCTGGCGCCATCCAGCCGAGCTTCTGCCGCGCCGCGGCGATTTCCTCGGCGCCGAGCGCCGAACCGTGGGCCTTCTCGGTGCCGCCCTTGGTCGGCGCGCCGAAGCCGATCGTGGTGCGGCAGGCGATCATGGTCGGCCGGTCGGAGTTTTTCGCCACCTCAAGGGCGGCGGCAATCGCAACCGGGTCGTGGCCGTCGATCCGCGTCGCCAGCCAGCCGGCGGACTCGAAGCGCTTCACCTGATCGACCGAATCCGAAAGCGCCAACGGCCCGTCGATCGAAATGCCATTGTCGTCGAACAGCACGATGAGCTTTTTCAGCCTGAGATGACCGGCGAGCGCGATCGCCTCCTGGCTGATGCCTTCCATCAGGTCGCCGTCGGAGGCCAGCACGTAGGTGCAATGATCGACGACCTCGCCGCCGAACTCGGCCGCCAAGTGCCGCTCCGCAATCGCCATGCCGACCGCGTTGGCAAGGCCTTGGCCGAGCGGCCCGGTCGTCGTCTCGACGCCCGGCGTGTGGCCGTATTCGGGATGGCCGGGCGTCAGCGAGCCGAGCTGGCGGAAGCGTTTGATCTCGTCAATTGTCACTTTCTCGTAGCCGAGCAGGTAGAGCAGCGAATAGAGCAGCATCGAGCCGTGGCCGGCGGACAGCACGAAGCGGTCGCGATCGGGCCAGGCCGGATCGGCCGGATCGAATTTCAGAAAGCGGGTGAACAACACCGTGGCGATGTCAGCCGCGCCCATCGGCAGGCCGGGATGACCGGATTTCGCCTGTTCGACCGCGTCCATGGCCAGCGCGCGGATGGCATTGGCCATGCGATCATGGTCGGCGCGCGCCGCCGGGCCTGTCCCGGCGGAGGCGCGAGCGGCCTGGGCGAGTGGTGCGCCCGCCGCGACAAGACGGTCCGGCATCGACATGGGACTGGGCCAAAGGGCGCGGGGCAATGGATCAGCCGCCGCGCGATCACGTGAAAAGCCGGGCACAGATAGCATGGCGGAACTTCGAGTCAAACGCAGGCCAGAGCGCAGCCAGCGTCATGCACAGGCTTCGTTGCGGAACGTCGCTTAGTCGTTGACGCTCCACCTCGACACGACGTAAGCTTCCTCCGATAAATCTCTGCCGCTTCATAAATTTTCCCGTCCGGTACGCCGCGGGGACGCCGCATGAGCGAGACCGATTCGATTGAAGCTGCGAGTCGCCGCCTGGCGCAGGCCCTCGATGCGCTTGACGCTGCGGCAGAGCGCCGGTGCGAGGCCGCGCGCGGCGAGGAGGCGATGGCCGCACAGGTGCATGCACTCGGCGATGACCGTGCCCGGCTTGCCGGCGAGCTTGACCATGCCGTAGCCCGGTCCCGGGCGCTGGAAAACGCCAACCGCGAGGTGGCGCAGCGTCTCGCGGCGGCGATCGCCAGCGTCCGCAGCGTCCTGGGCGAAGGGGGATAGGCGCGAATGTCCCAGGTCAGCGTCACCATCAACGGGCGGCAATTCCGGATGGCGTGCGAGGACGGCCAGGAGGGCCACCTGATGAACCTCGCCCGCGAGCTCGATACGCGCATCGAAGGCTTGCGGGCGAAATTCGGCGAGATCGGCGACACCCGGCTCACCGTGATGGCCGCGCTCACCATCGCCGATTCGCTCGCCGAGACCGGGTCGCGCATCAAGCGGCTGGAAGACGAACTCGCCGCCCTGCAGAGCGCCCGCATGGAGGCTGCCAATCTCGACAAGGCCGCGCACACCGCGATTGCGGCGGCGCTCAATGCCGCCGCCGAGCGGATCGAAACCATCGTCAAAAAGCTCAATCAGCCGACCGGCAGCGGCAGCGTGGCGATGGGCTGACGGCGTGGGCGTAAGTTTCGAACAGCAAGCGGGGATGGAATATGTCGGGTGAAAGCCTTCTGGTCATTCTGGTCGTCGGCCTGATCGCGGGTTGGCTGGCCGGCCACTTGGTGCGCGGCACTGGTTACGGCCTGGTCGCCGATTTGTGCATCGGCATTATCGGCGCCCTCATTGGCGACTGGCTGTTGCCGCGGATCGGCATTCACCTTGGCTACGGCTTCATCTCCGCCATCATCAGCGCCACCATCGGCGCGGTCCTGCTGCTGATTATTCTTCGCCTCGTCCGCCGCGGCGGACGCTGGTAAGCCTCGATTGCCGAGTAGCGCCGGCCGCTTCCACCCATTACATTGCCCGGGCGGATGCTGCCCGGTGCGTCAGGAGCCAATTCTCGGGGCCTTATCGATCTCTTAGGGAGCTGTCCCTGGCCGGGCCCGTGGGCTCGGTCACACGGTGCCCACCTACTTGTGTAGGGAACCCGGGATCGATGCTCCAACGGCCGGCGCGGCTCCGCACTTTCTCTGCAATGAATTCAGCGGCTCCCGTAGACGAACTCAAGGCGACGCTGCGACGTGAAGCAGCCGCGCGGCGCGACGCGCTGCCCGCCGACGCGCGCAAGGCGCGAGCCGAGGCGATTGCTGCGCGCGATTTTCCGCTGACGATCGCGCCGGGCGCGATCATCTCCGCGTTCATGCCGCTCAAGAGCGAGATCAGTCCGCTGCCGTTGATGCAAAAGCTTGCCGGAGAAGGGGCGCAGCTCGCGCTGCCGCGCATTGTCGGCCGCGGTTCGCCGTTGTCGATGCGGGCGTGGCAGTTCGGTGGGCCGCTCGAACGCGGCCAATGGGGCATTCGTGAGCCAAGGTCCGACGCGCCGGAGGTTGAGCCTGACATTCTGCTCGTGCCGCTTCTGGCCTTCGACCGCGCCGGTTACCGCATCGGCTATGGCGCCGGCTATTACGACATGACGATCGCCCGGCTGCGGTCGCGTAAGGCGGTCACGGCCGTCGGTATCGCCTTTGCCGCCCAGGAAGTTTCGGAAATTCCCCGGACGCCGCGCGACGAGCGGCTCGATCTCGTGCTAACCGAGCGCGAGGTGATCGATCTGCGAGCCTCTTGAGCATGCGCATCCTGTTCGTCGGTGACGTGGTCGGCCGCAGCGGGCGGACGGTCGTCAATGAACGGCTTCCCGGCCTTATCCGCGACTGGAAACTCGATCTGGTCGTGGTCAACGGCGAGAATGCCGCCGGCGGCTTCGGCATCACCGAGGCTATTTATCGCGAACTCATCGATGCCGGCGCCGACGCCATCACACTCGGCAATCACGCCTGGGATCAGCGCGAAGCGCTGGTGTTCATCGAACGCGCCGAGCGCTTGATCCGGCCGGTCAACTATCCGCCCGGCACGCCCGGCCGCGGCGCCGCGTTGATCGAGGCCAAGAACGGCGCCCCCGCGCTCGTCATCAACGCCATGGGCCGCATCTACATGGACGCGCTCGACGATCCGTTTGCCGCCGTCGAAGGCGAGCTTGCCGCCTGTGCGCTCGGCCAAGCGGCGGATGCCATCATCGTCGACATCCACGGCGAAGCGACCAGCGAGAAGCAATCGATGGGTTTTTTCTGCGACGGGCGCGCCAGCCTTGTGGTCGGCACCCATACGCATGTGCCGACGGCTGATCTGCGCATCATGGCGGGCGGCACCGCTTTCATGAGCGATGTCGGCATGACCGGCGACTACGATTCGGTGATCGGCATGAACAAGGATGAGCCGTTGACGCGCTTCTTGCGCAAGATTCCCTCGGCACGCTTCGAGCCGGCCTCCGGCCCGGCGACGCTGTGCGCGGTTGCGGTCGAGACCGATCCGGCCACCGGCCATGCCGCGAGGGTCGCCGCAGTGCGGATCGGCGGCTGCCTCGAGCCGGCGATGCCGGCGTTCTGGGGCTGAAACTCCGCGCGCAGCCCACCTTTATTTTCGCGCGGCGCGACACTATTAGACCGTCATTGCGAGCGAAGCGAAGCAATCCAGGCTGGAGCAAAGGCTGGATTGCTTCGTCGCTGCGCTCCTCGCAATGACGAACAGAGACGAGCCATGGCCGGACATTCCCAGTTCAAGAACATCATGCACCGCAAGGGGCGGCAGGATGCGGCGAAGTCGAAGCTGTTCGGCAAGCTGGCGCGCGAGATTACCGTCTCGGCCAAGCTCGGCACGCCCGATCCGGCGATGAATCCCCGGCTGCGCGCCGCCGTCATCGCGGCGCGCGCCGAGAACATGCCCAAGGACAATATCGAGCGCGCCATCAAGAAGGCGTCCGGCGGCGACAGTGAGAACTACGAGGAAATCCGCTACGAAGGCTACGGGCCGGGCGGCGTCGCCGTGATCGTCGAGGTGCTGACCGACAACCGTAACCGCACCGCCGGTGAAGTGCGCGCCACCTTCACCAAGTCTGGCGGCAATCTCGCCGAGACCGGCGCGGTCGCCTTCATGTTCGACCATGTCGGCGTCATCGAATACGACGCCAAGGCGGCGAGCGCGGATGCGATGTTCGAGGCGGCGCTGGAGGCCGGCGCCGACGACGTGGTGTCGAGCGACAACGGCCACGAGATTTACGCCTCGGCGGACAATTTTGGCTCGGTTACCAAGACGCTGGAGCAGAAATTCGGCGAGCCGCGCAAGGCATCGCTGGTCTGGCGGCCGCAGAACACGGTGGCCATCGACGACGAGCAGGGCGAGAAGGTCTTAAAGCTCATCGATAACTTGAACGACAGCGACGATGTGCAGAACGTCTATGCCAATTTCGAGGTTTCCGATGCGCTGGTGGAGAAGATGAGCGCCTAGCTGAGACTTTGCTCGGCGTGGCGCAGCACGAGCTTAACCTGCTCGCGCGTTACGCCGGGAAACCACTCCAAGAATTCCTCAACGTTTGCATTATCTTTGAGATTTTCAAATAGCACTCGCACAGGCACGCGCGTGTGCTTGAATAGCCACTCGCCGCCGCCCTTGCCGGGAAAGCGTTCCACCGCCGAGCATTTGCTCCAATCCAGCATAAGTGGATTCTATGGCGGGCATCCTTGTCCGCAAGCTGGTATTCCGCCAGTTTTGCCCATTGTCCATGACCGGTCTATCAACGTTCTGGATGACCCGCCCGATTCGCATTCTCGGCATCGATCCGGGGCTCCGCCGCACCGGCTGGGGCGTGGTCGAGATTTCCGGTAACCGGCTCGGCTTCCTCGGCTGCGGCTCAGTGACCACGCGCGACCTCGACGCCTTGGCGTTGCGGCTCCTTGCCATCCACGACGGGCTTACCCGCATCCTCGACGAGTTTCGTCCCGATGAGGCGGCGGTGGAGGCGACTTTCGTCAACAAGGACGCCAAGGCGACGCTCAAGCTCGGCCAGGCGCGCGGCATCGCCATGGTGGTGCCGGCGCGGGCCGGCGTGCCGGTCGCCGAATACGCGCCGAACCTGGTGAAGAAGAGCATCGTCGGAGCCGGTCATGGCGACAAGGCGCAGGTGCGCATGATGATCGGCGTGCTCTTGCCCAAGGCCGACCCGGCTTCCGACGACGCCGCCGATGCGCTCGCCATCGCGGTGACGCACGCCCATCACCGGCAGAGCGTGCTGTTGAGGGTGGCTGCGGGATGATCGGCAAGCTCAAAGGCGTCGTCGACTCTTACGGCGAGGACTCCATCATTCTCGACGTGAACGGCGTCGGCTATCTCGTCCATTGCTCGGCGCGCACGTTGCAGGAATTGCCGGGTGTGGGCCAGCCGGCGACGCTCGCCATCGAAACCCATGTGCGCGAGGACCAGATCCGGCTGTTCGGCTTTTTGACCGACGTGGAGCGCGAATGGTTCCGGCTCCTGCAGACCGTGCAGGGCGTCGGCACCAAGGTCGCGCTCGCGGTGCTCGGCACGCTCAAGCCGTCCGATCTCGCCACCGCGATCGCGATGCGCGACAAGGCGATGGTGGCGCGTACGCCCGGCGTCGGTCCGAAAGTCGCCGAGCGCATCGTCACTGAACTGAAAGACAAGGCGCCGGCTTATACCGACGTCGATCCGGCGCTGGTGCGATTGTCCGGTGCGCTCGACGAAAAGCGCGCGCCGCAGCCGGTCGCCGACGCGGTCTCCGCCCTGGTCAATCTCGGCTACGCGCAGCCGCAGGCGGCGGCCGCGGTCGCCGCGGCGGCGCGCAGCGCCGGCGAGGGCAGCGACGTGCGGCAATTGATCCGGCTTGGCCTGAAGGAACTGGCGAAGTGAAACGGCCGGGCAAACTCGGCAAGGCGGACCAGGAACTGGTCGCGGCGGCGATTGCCGCGATCAAACAGCGCTACCGCTACGACTGGCAGGAAGTCGGCGCCGCGCTTCGCACCCGGTCGGGAAAAATCTTCACCGGCATCAATCTCGACGCCTATCTCGGCCGCATGGCGGTGTGCGCCGAGGCCGTGGCGCTTGGCCGCGCCTTTGTCGATCTCGGCGATGCCGGCATCGACACCATTGTCGCCGTGCGTCATCCCGATCCCGACGAGAAGGATCAGCGCATCGCGGTGGTGTCGCCCTGCGGCGCTTGCCGCGAACTGATCTTCGACTACGATCGCAACGCGCGCGTCATCGTGCCGAACGGCAAGTCGGCGGGGGTGATGCCGATCGCCGAGCTGCTGCCGAACAAATACCGCAGGGGACCGGAGCGGTGAGCTTAAGCCCGGGACGCAAGCTGGTTTCGGCCGAGCGCCGCGACGAGGATGCGGCGGAGGCGAGCTTGCGGCCGCAGCGGCTCACCGAATTCATCGGCCAGGAACAGGCACGCAGCAATCTCGGCGTCTTCATCGCCGCCGCCCGCGGCCGCAAGGAAGCGCTCGATCATGTGCTGTTTGTCGGCCCGCCGGGGCTCGGCAAGACCACCTTGGCGCAGATCGTCGCCCGCGAATTGTCCGTCAATTTCCGCGCCACCTCGGGACCGGTGATCGCCAAGGCCGGCGATCTCGCGGCGCTGCTCACCAATCTCGAAGAACGCGACGTGCTGTTCATCGACGAGATTCACCGGCTCAATCCGGCGGTGGAGGAAATTCTCTATCCCGCGATGGAGGATTTTCAGCTCGATCTGATCATCGGCGAGGGGCCGGCGGCGCGCTCGGTAAAGATCGACCTCGCCAAGTTCACGCTGATCGGCGCCACCACCCGCGCCGGGCTTCTGACCAATCCGCTGCGCGACCGTTTCGGCATTCCGATCCGGCTCAACTTTTACTCGGAGGCGGAGCTCGAACAGATCGTCAATCGCGGCGCCCGCGTTCTGGATGTCGGGCTCACCGCCGACGGCGCCAACGAGATCGCGCGGCGCGCCCGCGGCACCCCGCGCATCGCCGGCCGGCTGCTGCGCCGGGTGCGCGATTTTGCCTCGGTCGCCGGCGCCACATCGATTGACCGCGCCGTTGCCGACAAGGCGCTGCGCGCGCTCGAAGTCGATGCCGCCGGCCTCGATGCCATGGACCGGCGCTATCTCACCACCATCGCGGTCAATTACGGCGGCGGCCCGGTCGGCGTCGAAACGCTCGCCGCGGCGCTGTCGGAGCCGCGCGACGCCATCGAGGACATCATCGAGCCTTATCTGATCCAGTGCGGCCTTTTGCAGCGCACGCCGCGCGGCCGGCTTCTTACCGCGCAAGCCTTCCGCCACCTCGGCCTGGCCGAGCCCACGCGCGATCCCGCGCAGTTTGGATTGTTTGCTGCCGGCGAGGACGAACAGTGACGCAGGTCTATGAAGGCGGCTGCCATTGCGGCCGGGTGCGCTTTCGCGTCACCGCGGATTTGTCGCGCGTGACCTATTGCAATTGCTCGATGTGCAGCAAGAAGGGCTTTCTGCATCTGATCGTGCCGCCCGAGCAGTTCGAGCTTTTAAGCGGCAAGGAAGCGCTGACTACCTATCGGTTCAACACCGGCGTCGCGCAGCACACATTCTGCGCCACCTGCGGCATTCATCCATTCTACGTGCCGCGCTCCGATCCCGATAAGATCGACGTCAACGTGCGTTGCCTCGACGGCGTCGATCTGTCGAAGATCGAGGTTAGAGAGTTCGATGGCAAGAACTGGGAACACGCGATGGCCGGCCGCGTGCCCTGGCGATGACTTCGGTTTCACTCGACGGCGAGATCCGCAACGGGCGCCACGCGCAGATCGTGCGGGTCTATTACGAAGACACCGATTTCACCGGCATCGTCTATCACGCCAACTATCTGCGCTACATGGAGCGCGGCCGGACCAATTATCTGCGGCTGCTGGGCGCCGATCACCGGGCGCTGTTCGAGGAAACCGAGCGCGAGGCGCCCGGTTTCGCCTTCGTGGTGCGGTCGATGACCATCGATTTTCTCAAACCGGCGCGCATGGACGACGTGCTCGAAGTTTTGACAGAGCCCCAGGAGGTCAGGGGCGCGTCGATCACGCTGCACCAGCGGGTCATGCGCGGCGACGAGCTTCTGGTCGAGTCGTTAGTCCGCGTGGCGTTTGTTTCCGGCGGCCGGGCGCGGCCGATCCCGAAGCCGCTCCGCGTCGCGATGAAGGCGGACCAGGACGCCATGCCATCCTGAAAGCGGGTGTCGCGCGGCCGTGAGCCCATTATATTTGCGGCATGAGCGGCGACCTTCAATTTGCTCTGTTCGAGACCGCGATCGGACACTGCGGCATCGTCTGGAGCGAGCGCGGCATCGTCGGCGTGCAGCTGCCCGCACGCAGCGAGCGCGCGACACGCGATCACGTTATCCGCCGCTTCCCGGGAGCGATCGCGTCATCCAAGGCGCCGGCGTCGGTGCGCCGCGCCATCGACGATATCGTGGCTTTGCTTGGTGGCGAGCCGAGGGACTTGGCAGATGTGATGCTCGATCAGGAAGGCGTCGCAGACTTCAACCGCCGGGTCTATGAGGTGACGCGCGGAATTCCGGCCGGCCGGACGCTGTCCTACGGCGAGATTGCCGAGCGGCTGGGCGATCGCGCGCTGGCGCGAGAGGTTGCCCAGGCGCTGTCGGAAAATCCGACCCCCATTATCGTGCCCTGCCATCGCGTGCTGGCGGCCGGCGGCAAAATGGGCGGATTTTCCGCGCCCGGCGGGGTGCGGACGAAACTCCGCCTGCTCACCATCGAGGGGGCGCAAGCTGAGGACGCCCCGGTGCTGTTCGACCGCCTGCCGTGGATGGCGGCCCCGATCCGGCGGGTCTGAGGCTCCAGAGGGCTGACATCGACGCCGCGCGACGGCTCATGTAAAAGCCATTAACATGAGCTGGTCGAAGGACGAGAAGGACAGCCCGCGCGGCTATCACCACGGCAATCTGCGCGAGGAACTGATCCGCGCCGCCCTTGAATTGATCGCCAAGAAGGGGCCCGCCGGCTTCACCTTCGCCGAAGCCGCGCGCTGGGCCGGCGTCAGTCCGGCCGCCCCATATCGCCACTTTCGCGACCGCGACGATCTTCTGGCCAATGTGGCGCTGCGCGGCTTCGAGCAGTTCGCCATCGCACTCAAGCGCGCATGGGACGACGGCCGACCCGATGCGCTGAGTGCCCTTGAGCGGATGGGCAAGGCCTATCTGCATTTTGCCCGGACCGAGCCCGCCTATTACTCCGCGATGTTCGAATCGGGCATTCCGCCGGCCAGCACGGCCGAGCTGCGCGATGCAGGAGAACGCGCGTTCGCGGTGCTGCGCGACGCGGCCGAGAAACTCTGCGCGCAATTGCCGCTTCAGGGCCGCCCGCCCGCGCTCATGGTGGCGCTGCATATCTGGTCGATATCGCACGGCATCGCCTCGCTGTTCGGGCGGGGCGATGCCGCGCAACGTCCGCTGCCGATGTCGGCCGAAGATCTGCTTGAGGCCGCAGTGCTCGTCTACCTGCGCGGCCTCGGCTTACCGGACGGGCCCAAGCGGCAGCCGGCGTAATTGTCACGAAGCCGTGAAGCCCTTGACAGCCTCAAGTCTCAATGTAAATGTTATTTACATTCACTAGGCGAGGTGTCCCATGCCGATAGCAGCAGGCTTGCTCATGCTCCTTGGTTTCTGGGCCTGGTGGCCCTTGGGACTGATCATCCTCGCAATCCTCGGCTTCTGGGTTTGGTGGCCGCTCGGAATTGCGGTTCTCGCCTTCATGATTGGGAGCGGACGAATGGGATGCTGTGGTCATCGCGGCGATGGCGGCTGGGACCGCCATGCCGGCCGTTGGCAGGCGAAAATGGGGCGCATGCAGGAGAAAATGGACCGCTTGCGCAACAGGATGGAGCGCGGCGGCGGAGGGCCATGGTGGGGCCAGCCACGTTCGAGCGGCAACCGAGCCTTCGACGAATACCGCACGGAGACGCTGCGCCGGCTGGAAGACGAACAACGCGAGTTCAAGGAGTTTCTGGAACGGCTGCGTTTTGCCAAGGATCGAGCCGAGTTCGACCAGTTCATGGCCGAGCGGCGGAACCGTCCCCAGGGCGAAGCGCCGCAGCCACAGGCGAGCTGATCGTCTCGATCGATTGGTTCACGGGCCGTCCGCCGCAAGGCGGGCGGCCGCTGCGCTTGGCAGGACCATCGGCAAGGAAACTTTGCCGGCGCGCGCGTCAGTTTGCGAATTTAACGCACCATTAACGACACTTGGGCTTCGGTGGGCGGGGAAACGACCGGAGTACCGCCCTAGTTTGGACAAGTTTCGCGACTGATTTCGGACCGGCCGGTGGCGGGTCCGGCTTGGGTCCTCGCGAAATTTTGGGTCTTGGTCGGCGCGCGTGATGCGGCTTATCCGGCCTTTGGCCTCTGGTCCGAGCAAAGCGCGTTGCGGCCGGCCGCGGCCCACCTGCTTAAGCCGTTTCGGCCTTCGCCGGCTGAACCGCCTCGAGCGCGCGCAAAGGACAGATGCCGAATGTCATCGTCAGGGCTTCAGCTTTTCACTTTATTCTGGAATTCACTCTGGGTCGTGAAGCTGGTGATGGGCGGACTGGTCCTGTGCTCGGTCTGGGTCTGGGCCATCGCCATCGATAAGACGCTCCTGTTCAACCGCATCCGCAAAGCCGGCG
>Ga0335074_10013822_pt1 | contig 11343 bp, 12 predicted proteins | sample Lox_Sample_23_FD_206715 | JGI IMG/M metagenome (GOLD analysis project Ga0335074, IMG submission 206715) | Soil microbial communities from Loxahatchee National Wildlife Refuge, Florida, United States - Lox_Sample_2.3 | ecosystem: Environmental > Terrestrial > Soil > Wetlands | place: USA...
CTCTCCCGCACGTTCGGCCGCACTTTCTTCATCTCATTGATTTGTCCAGGGTTAAATTTTGGATCCGTCGCTATCTATCTGATGACGCAGGACATCGGGTATATATCTGATTTTGTTCGTTAAGGGAATACCTTCTTTCATCTGATTGATTTTGTTGGCCTTGATTTTCGAGTCCATTGCTATGTATTTGCATTCGAGGTGATTAAAGGCTTCGCGGCTATGTGCCGTCCCCTTCGGGACCTGGTTTTCTCTCCTTCGCATTCCCGGCACTCCCGTGCCGGCTACGGTTGTAATTTCCCTGCGGACTGGATGGTGCCAACGACCGGCCTTGGCCTGTCAAACAAGATTTGTGGGCACTGAGGCTTTGTCCCACGTCCGAGAATCCGGACGTGGGCACCCGAGCGCCAATTTGATTAAGCTCGTCCGCGGGCCTGCATCCAAGCAGCGAACTGAGCCTGGCTGTCAGCGAATTTTTCAATTTCCTCCTGACTGAACATGGCAAGCGGATCTGCTTCTGGTGAGTTTGCCGAGGCACCGTCGGAGTAGTTGTCCAGGAGGACAGCCAGGCGGTTCGAAGTGAGAGCGAGGATAAGCTGGGCTTCCGGGTAGGACGAAATGACGGCGCGAATGAGGTCGAGCTTGTCGAGAAGTGCGTTGAGGAGCCGGGGCAGGTCCATGGCATCGAGCTCGCGGCGGTAGCGGGCCAGCTTGACGTCCAGGTGGTCCTGCAGAAGCCGACGGCGGTTGAAGTGGTGGCGGCAAAGTGCGTGTCCGCGAAGCGCGACGGCACCGCAGCGGCGTCCTGCGGGGAAGGTAAAGGTGCAGATGGCACAACCGGCGGTGGTTCCGGGCATGGATTGGCTCCTTTTTCTGATGGGGTGAATGGGTTGGGCGAAGAAGGTGCGATCCCAGGTGTCAGAATCGAGACTTGGGGCACCCCTTTCGTTTCTCATTAAGAGATGTGCGCAAAAGAAAAGACCGCCGGTTGGCGGTCTTTCTGGTTTCTGGAAGCTCTATTTTTATTTTAGTTGAACGGGCTAAATAGTACGCCAAGTATTTGCTAGGCCGTGAGGCTGGTTCCAAGGCAAAATGCTTCGATGGCTAAAGCGGCGCACGTTTCGACACTTTTGCTGGGCGCAGAACCTTGGAATAACTGGAGAAAGGCAAATCGTGGCATCCGACCAGAACTCAATCAGGCGGGGCTGAGCGGGGCGAATCTCACCGGGTCAAATCTCGCCGAAGCGAACCTCTGGGGGGCAAACCTCAGGGCGGCGCAGCTTCGAAACGCGAGCCTGAAGGGCGCGAATCTGCGCAACGCGACCCTGGAGGGTGCGGATCTGAGCGGCGCAGATCTCCGGGGTGCAAATCTAGGTGAAGATGCAGATCTTCGGCTTGTGAACCTGGATGGAGCTGACCTCAGCGACGCAGATCTTAGTGGAGCTGACCTTAGCCGGGCCAATTTGACAAAGGCAATTTTCAGAAGAGCAACTCTCAGCGAGACAAATCTGAGCGACGCGATCCTCGATCGTACGGAACTGAGCCACGCCCGAGTTGGCTGGACTGTATTTGCAGCTAATGATCTCCGCAACGCGGTGGGACTCACTACGGTGGTCCATATCGGGCCGTCTCATGTAGGAATCGATAGTATTTACAAGTCAGCAGGGGATATACCGGGGGTTTTCCTGCGTGGCGCCGGTATTTCCGATGAATTCATCATCTACATGAAATCGCTGGTAGGAAGATCGATCGAGTTCTATTCCTGCTTTGTCAGCTATTCAACCGAAGACAAGGAATTCGCCGAACGAATTTATGCGGATCTGCAGACCAACGGTGTCCGCTGCTGGTTTGCGCCACATGATATTAAGGGCGGGAGAAAGATTCATGAACAGATCGATGAAGCGATCCGGCTGCATGACAAGCTGCTGCTGATACTGTCTCCCAACAGTATCAAGAGCGCGTGGGTGGAGACGGAGATTGCCAAGGCGCGTAAGCGCGAGCTCAGAGACGAGCGGAGAGTGCTGTTTCCGGTGCGGTTGGTTGATTTCAAGGCTTTGCAGAATTGGGAGTGCTTTGACGCGGATACCGGGAAGGATTCGGCGCGGGAGATTCGGGAGTTTTTCATTCCCGACTTCAGCGACTGGAAGAATCATGATTCGTATCAGAAGGCGTTTGAGCGGTTGCTGAAGGATCTGAAGGCGGGTTAGGGTGTGGCGTTCGTTCCGAGTCTCGATCTTCGGCCTTTATCGATGCATGTGCTGCGGGCGCGGATCAAAAAGCACGGCCTTCGACTCCGCGCGCTCAAGACGCGAAGCGATCGGGGGCCTGATCGAAGCTGACCGGAGATCTCCGGTTCAGACCCGGCATACCGGAACGTACTCGAGATGTTTCAGGCCGGTGGATGAGGGACGGTTGGGCATGGTGGAAGCTGGCCAGTGGGATCGATCCTCGTAAATGAAGAGCTGATAGACGGGGTCAAAATCGGCCGACGACCATACGTCAACTTTCTGAAATGCCTGCCTGAACCGATCGAAATAATCGATACCGGGAGCCCGCACGTGGCCTTCCTCGTGGGGATTGGCCTGTGAATATTCAACGGTGAAATCGGCCAGGATCGGCACCGGCAATATCGCAATGCCCTGAGGCGAAAGGACCCTGCGAATCTCGCTTATGGCGGCCTGGTCGTCCTTGATGTGCTCCAGGACGTGCGAGCAGTAGACCAGATCGAAGGACCCGTCAGGGAACGACATTTGGGTAACGTCTTCGCGGCAGTCGGCCTTTTCGTTGTACAGGTCGGCACTGAGATAGGAGGCGGAAATAGCCTTCAAATGTCCGGAAACAAAGTATTCGGGGGCGATGTGCAGCACACGTAGCTTGCTGAAGTCTCGCTCTTCGCGAAGTTTCTTGACGACCAGCCATTGAAGGCGATGGCGCTCGAGGTTCCTGCAGCGCGGACAGAGGGCGTTGCGGCGCTTTCCGGTTTCCCGATTGAAGCTGAGAAAGACGCCTTTGTAATCGCAAATGGGACAGGTGAACCGGTCCCGGGAAGGGTCAAACTGTAAAACGGCGCGAGAGAGCGAGATGTTGGCTCGCGCAGCTATGCGGTTTAGAATCATCGCCACCCTTAACCTTCAAACAAACAGAATTTTCTCGGTCGGGCGCTCACAGGAGCCATTGCATGGTAATCCCTTGGGGATGAGTGGGACTACCATCCGAATGGACTAACCCAAATGGGTAGTCTGGATGGGCGGCTTTGGTCCGGGTTGGGTGACCCGGCCCGGTGGCAGACAGGCCGGGGCTCGCGCGGGTAAGTCGCTACAACTACTCCTGCTCTACAACTACTCCTGGCCTACGGCTTCAGAAGCGGCCTTGAGCTGCTGGTGGAGCTGGGCGAGGTGCTGCGTCTGGGCGAGGATGGAGTCGGCCAGCGCTTCGAAGAACATGCCTTCGGCGATGGTGGTCCAGCCGGGACGGTGGATAACGGTGATGAGCTGGGTGTGGAAGTCGTCTCCGGGGAGGCTGGCGACCGCCTGCCGGACGGCGCGGAGCTTCTGGGTGAATCTCTCAACGTGAGTGGCAGATACGGGCTTGGGCTTTGCAAGTGTTGCCATGCGATTTTCTCCTTGGTGCAAGGGGGCTTGCACGCATACATCTAGTGAGGGAGTGGGCGGGTTCGTATCAGGGCGAAGCGCCATTTGTCGGGCTGGTGGCGTGGAATGGCAGACCGGGGGGGAACGCGTACCGGAGGGCGAGACCGGGACTAGCCGACGGAAACTGCGATGAGCGAGGATTTTTTCCGGAAGTGGAATTGGAGAACGGAATGAGTTGCAAGCTGGTATTGGCTATCTGCGTGTTGGTATGCAGTGCGGGTGTGAGTGCGGCGCAGGAGAACTATTTCGGGGATTGGCCGCCGGGGGTGGCTCCGCAAGAGGTTGGCAAGGAGCTGGCGGAGCATTTCGTGACCAGTCCGCACCAGTACTCGAAGACGATTCATTATTCGGAGGTCTGCGCGTGGTATGGGGCGCTGACTTTTGCGAATCTGACGCACGATGATGCGCTGCGCCAGGAGCTGATCAAGCGGTTCGAGCCGCTGATGCCGGGCGGCGCGGAGGCCGACCGAAGGCCGCAGCGGCGGCATGTGGATGATTCAATCTTCGGCGTGGTTCCGCTGGAAATTGCGCGGGAGACGAAGGATCCGCGGTATCTGAAGGAAGGCGTTTGGTGGGCGGACCGGCAGTGGGAGAATCCGCTGCCAGATGGGCTGTCGGCGGAGACGCGGTACTGGATCGATGACATGTATATGCTGACGATCCTGCAGCTTGAAGCGTATCGCGCAACCGGAGACAAGAAGTATCTAGACCGGGATGCGAAGGAGATGGTTGCGTATCTGGACAAGCTGCAGCAGCCGAACGGGCTTTTCTACCACGCTCCGGACGTGAAGTACTTCTGGGGGCGCGGCGATGGATGGGTTGCGGCGGGGATGGCAGAGATGCTGACCGATCTGCCGGAGTCGCATCCTGACCGGGCGCGGATTCTGGCGGGCTACCGGCTGATGATGAGCGCGCTGGTGAAGTACCAGGGCAAGGACGGGATGTGGCGGCAGCTGATCGACAGGGATGACGCGTGGCCGGAGAGCTCAAGCTCGGCGATGTTCAGCTTTGCCATGATTACGGGCGTAAAGCATGGATGGCTGGATGCCGCGACGTATGGGCCGGCGGCGCGGAAGGCGTGGATCGCCGTGGTGGGATATGTCGACCAGAACTACGATGTGACGCAGGTGTGCGAGGGCACGGGAAAGAAGGATGACCTGGCCTACTACTACCAGCGCAAACGGCGGACAGGGGATTTTCACGGGCAGGCTCCGGTGATGTGGGCGGCGGATGCGCTGTTGCGGGATGACGCGAAGGGAAAATGATTCGCTGTAAGACGACTCCCTGCTAGGTGAGCCTGGGGTCGTGGTCGCGGGGTTGCAGGAGCAGGGCTTTCATTTCGTTGCGGCCGATCACCTGGGCGATCACTCTGAATCCGAAGAAGGGCAGCAGCAACACAAAGCACATGATGGCGACGGCGAGGAGGCCTCTGGGATTCCATCCCAGAAATGGCGGAAGGCTTTCGGCGATGGTGTGACCATGCCACAGACCCACTCCGACGGACTCGATGACATGAAAGCCGATGAGCACCAGGCTAAAGACGAAGGACTTGTACAGGATGGGATAGATGAGGGGCTTCTTTGCGAATCGGTTTCCGATTTTGAAATGTTCACCGACAAGAAGAACCTTAGCGAAGACGAAGGCATTGATGATGGCAAAAGCGTGCTCCTCAGTGTCCAGATGGTGCTGAGACAGGACGATGCTCTTATGGATGGAGAGGAGTCCGAAGACGACCCAGAGGTAAAGGAAGATGACGAGGAAGCGCCTGATTTCGTCGACGGCTCGTTCCTTCAGCGCCGGACGCGGCGAAACGGACAGGGTTTGATCCGCCATATCGGACCTCCTCGATCAATTCCAACGAGTGCTCACCATTTTAGAGAAGTTCCATCATTTAGGCATGAAGGAAAGCACACCGATCACCGCTCCGCCCAGCACCAGCAGCGCCGGGTTGATCTTGTACTGCAGGAGGATCAGGAGAACACCGACGGCGATCGCAGCGGTCTCGACGCCGAAGATGGCGCCCCGGGCCATAGTGAAACAACCGGCGAGCAGAAGGCCGATGGAGACGGGTGCGAGTCCCTCTTGAATTGAGGTCCGCCACGGCCATTTTTCCAGCTTCTTCCACCCGCGGGCGACAATGAACGCGAGCACCGCGGTAGGCCCGAAAAAAGCAATCAATACGATGAGAGCGCCGAGAAATCCACCTGCCCACTGTCCAATGGCGACGATCATCATCATGTTAGGTCCGGGAGCCATCTGTCCAACGCTGTAGAGGTGGATCAACTGCGGGAAGGTAAGCCACTTGTGGACCTCGACGGTCAGGACCTTCATCTCTGGAAATGCGGCCATGCCGCCGCCGACGGTGAGAAGAGAAAGATACGCAAAGACGCGGATGAGGGCGGGGATCTGGTTCATGGGGTTTCGCTCTCTTTCTGACGTTTGCGTGGCCGGTGGAAGAGGATGGCGAGGATGCCGACGGCCACCAGAGTGCGTGGAACCCCGAGGTGCAGACGGTTGACGGCAATCACGGTGAGTGCAATGAAAAAGAAGTCAATCTTGCCTGAGAGCGACTTCTTGCTCATACTCACAACGGTAGACAGGATCAGGCCGACAGCGGCGGCGGCAACTCCTTTGAGCGCGGCTGTGATCCAGACGTGATCGCCGTGCGCGCGGTAGAAGATTCCGACGCAGTACATGAGGACAGCACCCGGCAGGCAGATCCCGATGATCGCGGCGAAGGAGCCGAGAGCGCCGCGCAACTTTTCACCTACTAGAATCGCCATGTTGGTGGCGTTCAACCCGGGAAGGCTCTGGCTGATGGAGAGCATCTCGACGAATTCCTTGTCGTTGATCCATCCGCGCTTGGTGACGAGGCTGCCGCGGAGATAAGGGACGACACCGCCAAAGCTGGTGGCTCCGATGATCAGGAATTCCAGGAAGATTTGAGCAATCGAAACCAGAGCAGCGATCGGAGCGGCGGCGGGAGCAACCTGGGCGGGGGGTCTAAGGGCTGCGTCACTCATGGCTTTGGGGCTCATTCCCCTTAAGGCGGTAGACCATGGCCGTCTTGGTGACGCCGAGCGCGAGCCATCCCTGCACATCGCGCTGCAGCGTCACGTAGAATTTCGCGACCAGCGTTTTCTGCTTTTCGGCGACATCTTCTCTCCGATCGAACTTGGCCTGGAAGGCGAACTCACCCACCAGTGATTTATGTTCGCCACGGGTGCGCCACAAGGAGATGTCGCATTTGGCGACGATGCCTTTCCCGAAGTCGAGCTGTCCGAGAGGCAGGAGGACTTCCTCCACGATGCCCTCGTTGACGAGGCTGATCCTTTCTTCGTCGGATTTCTTGAGGCCGGCGAGCGCCGGGAACACTTTCACCAAAGTGTTCACGGAGGTGCGGTCAGAGTCGTGGATCTGGCTGGCTCCGAACTGGCAGTTGTGCGAATAAAGGATGCGGTATCCGCCGATCTGATCTTTCAGGGGCAGCGCTTCAGCCTTGAACTTGATGCGGTATTTGCCGGAGATGTTGGGGCGCACATCCATGGCGGCGGCCGCCTTCTCGTCGGGATGGCGGAACTTGAAAACGACTTCAGGATCGCCTACTGGAAAGCCGTCGACATAGGAGACGCGCCGACGCAGGATGAAGGCATTGTTGTAGAGCCGGAAGTCGGGAGTGTCTCCGAAGATGATTTCGCGGATCTGCGGACGCAGGCTAGCCTCGCGATCTTCTATGAATCCTATGCCGAGCTTTTTGGCGGTGCGTTGCACGATCGCGCCGAAGTCGCGGAAGGACTGGACGGAGGTGAAGTTGTCGGGCTTGAGGATGAGCTTGGCTTCGAGGTACTGGATCTGATGGAGCGGCGCGCCGTCGGCGTACGTGGCCATGTCGGACGCGGCGGCTGCAGCGGTGTTGACGGCGGTGGTTGTTCTACCGGCTTTAGCCTTCTTGTCACTCTTCTTGGGCTTCTCTTTTTGCTTCTCTTTGCCTTTCGCCATAACTTTCTTTCCGATCTGTCTCCGCGTGCAGACGCGGTGCGGCAAATGTGCGTGTGGTGGCGACATTAAGCCTGTATTGGCGGGCTGCGCTACTGTCATATCTGCCAGTGGGGGGCCAGTCATCGACGGAGAAGGCCGTAATCCGGATTTGCCTGGCGTACAATCCCGCCAAACGATTTTCAGAGGCTTACTTTCAGCAAAACTTCGGAGGACGACCCACATGTGCAAAGTCAACCGGCGTGAATTTCTGGCGGCTGGCAGTGCTTTTCTAAGTCTTGCGGCGGAGGCTGAACTTCTGTACGGGGCAGTTCCAGGGGCTGCGGCGCGGGATGCGGAAGTCGAAAAGGTCGCCGCGGACGTTTATTTTCACGAAGGCGATGTGGTTTCGGACAACGCGCCGGCGGTCTGCAACAACGGCTGGATCATCTTCGAAGACTATGTGCTGGTCATTGACGCCAATTTCCCCGCCGGGGCAAAGATGATGATCAGCAAGATCCGGAGCATGACCGACAAGCCGATTCGCTTTGCCTTCGATACGCATCATCATGGCGACCACGCTTACGGAAACCAGGTTTATGTGGAGAACGGCGCGGTGCCGGTGGCATACACGGGAGTTGTCGAGGAAATGCGGCGCTATGAGACCGGATACTACGACAGCAAGCCGGGCAGATGGGAGGAAGCAGCGAAGGAACGCGCCGATGTAAGGGCCAGCAGCCTTAAGCCACCGTCGGTTCTCTTCCCGAAGGAGCTTTACTTTGACGACGGCAAGCACCGCGTCGAGCTTATGCACCTGGGCGTCGCTCACACCCATGGCGATGCCGTGGCATGGCTGCCGAAGGAGAAGATTTTGTTCACCGGAGACGTGTGCGTAAACGGTCCGTATAACTTTGTCGGCGACGGGGATGTAGGAAAGTGGATCGAAACGCTCGATGCGGCGAAGAAGCTGGGCGCGGAGATTGTCTGCACCGGGCATGGGCCGCGTTCAACTATCACCGTCCTGGACGACCAGCAGGCGTTTTTCAAGGTACTACAGGATCAGGTCGGTGCCCGCATGGCCGGTGTTGCGCCTGACCAGGCGAAGGCGGAAATCGAGGCCATTCGATCGACGTTGAAGGCGAATGCCCAGATCGCGCGGTATGTGTCGGACCAGGCCAGCAAGGACGATGGATTTCCGGCGCAGGTACAGAAGGTCTTCGAAGAACTGAACGGAAAGAAGCTTTTCGCACTCGACGTGGAACCGCTAATGGCGCGGCATCATCATGCGCGGTCGCATGGGGTGGCCTGAGAGATTGCCTATTCGAACATGTACATCTGCGGCAGATCTGTTCTGACTTGACCAGTGCGCTTCAACTGGCCGCAGGCGGCGTAGATGTCGCGGCCGCGGGGGCGGCGGATGAAGGCGGGGATTCCGTTGTGTTTGAGGCGGGCCTGGAACTCCATGACGCGGTGCGGCGGGGGCATGTCGTAGGGCATGTGCGGGCCCGGGTTCCAGACGATGAGATTGACCTTGAGGGGTCGGCCGACGCGGCGCAGGAGTTTTCCTGCTTCGTCGGCGTGGGAGACCTGATCGTTGACGCCGCCAAGCAGGACGTATTCGAAGGTGAGCTTTTCTTTGGGGCGGAGCGGGACCTGGCGGACGGCGTTGACCAGGTGCTGGATGTCCCATTTGCGGGTAATGGGCATGATCTGCTCGCGCACTTTGTCGTTGGAAGCGTTGAGGGAGATGGCGAGCTTGGGGCGGACGGGCTCTTGGGCGAAGCGCAGGATGCCGGGCATGATGCCGGAGGTGGAGACGGTCATGCGCGACTCGGCGATTCCGACTTCGTGGACGAGAAGGCGGACTGCGTCCATGAAGGCGTCGTAGTTGAGGAAAGGCTCGCCCATGCCCATGAAGACGAGGTTGATACGGTCGCGCCCGATCTGGACGTTGTGGCGCTTGAGGACGGCGACGACCTGTCCGGCGATTTCTCCGGCGGTGAGGTTGCGGATGATGCCGAGCTTTGCGGTTAGGCAGAACTGGCAATTGACAGCGCAGCCAATCTGGCTGGATATACAGATGGTCGAGTCGTGGTAGCCGGTGTCGGATCCGTCTCCGCGCTCGCCGTCGTCCCCCTCGGGCATCCAGACGGTTTCTACCGTCTGGCCGTCTCCGGTGGCGATGAGGTAGCGTTCCGTTCCATCGACAGAGCGGTAGGTCTCGACGATGGAGGGCAGGCCGATGTCGTATCCGGCGGTGGTCAGCCGATCGCGGAGGTCGCGGGGCAGGGTGGTGATGGCGTCGAGCGAGTCTGTCCAGCTATGGTAGAGGGCCTGGGAAAGCTGCCTGACGCGGTAGGCGGGCGCTTCAAACTGTTGAAGTAATTCTTTAAGTTGTTGATGACAAAGGCCAAAAAGAGGTCGAATCCCGGGGGCCTGGGGAGCGTCTAAAATGGGTAGTAGGTTTTCCCTGCCTGGCGTCATCGCAGCATTCGATTCTGTTGACAGCATAGCTTATTGGCAGCGCGCATCGCAGGCCGTCTCGCTCGGCAGCGGTGGACGCGGCAGGTGAACAAAGCAACGAGCCTTGGCAACAGGCCCGGACAATACGAAAGGGCTCCAGACTCATGGACAACGAGAGAAATATCCGCCGCACTATCCTGCCAAATGGACTGACGATTTTAACTGAAAAGATGGACCACATCCGGTCTGTCTCGATGGGGGTGTGGATACGCGCCGGGTCGCGGCATGAGATCGGCGAGATGAACGGGATTTCGCACTTTGTCGAGCATATGGTGTTCAAGGGCACGAAGAGCCGGTCGGCGCAGATTATTGCGCGGGAAGTGGACGCGATCGGCGGCAATCTCGACGCGTTCACGGGCAAGGAAACGGTGTGCTTCAACATGAAGGTGCTGGACGAGCATGTGCCGACCGCGCTTGAAGTGCTGTCGGACCTGGTGCTGAATCCGGTGTTTGCCAGCGAGGAGATTCATCGCGAACGCGGGGTGATCCTGGAAGAGATCAAGATGGACGAGGACAATCCCGATTACCTGGTGCATGAGATCTTCACGCAGAACTTCTGGAAGGATCATCCGCTGGGCAAGCCGATTCTGGGGACCAAAGAGACGGTCAGGCGTTTTGAACGCGATACTCTGATGGATTTTTACGGCGGTCGGTTCCTGGGCGGGAACATGATCTTTTCGGCGGCGGGAAATATCGACCACGACTGCTTTGTAGATCAGGTGTCGCGGCGGTTCGAGTCGCTGGCGGCGGGGCAGAGTCCGCTGGCGGAGGGAACACCGAAGACGACGGCGCGGATTAATCTCCGCAACAAGAAAGCCCTGGAGCAGGTACAGCTTTGCCTGGGAGTGCCTGCGCCTCCGGTGGCGCACGATTCGCGCTACATCACGCTGGTACTGAATACGCTGCTGGGCGGCGGGATGAGTTCACGGCTATTCCAGACGGTGCGCGAAGAGCGCGGGCTGGCGTACTCGATCTACAGCGATCTGAATCCCTATAGCGATACAGGTTCCCTATGCGTGTATGCCGGAACATCGGCGGACCGGGCAGTGCAGGTGATTGACCTGGTGATGGCAGAGTTCAGCCGGCTGAAGCATGAGCCGCTGCCGGCCGATGAACTTCGCCGTGCGAAAGACCAACTCAAGGGCAACCTGCTGTTATCGCTGGAGAGCTCGATGTCGCGGATGTCGAACCTGGCGCG
>Ga0335074_10013823_pt1 | contig 11343 bp, 9 predicted proteins | sample Lox_Sample_23_FD_206715 | JGI IMG/M metagenome (GOLD analysis project Ga0335074, IMG submission 206715) | Soil microbial communities from Loxahatchee National Wildlife Refuge, Florida, United States - Lox_Sample_2.3 | ecosystem: Environmental > Terrestrial > Soil > Wetlands | place: USA: Florida...
ACCGTACGTCCGGGTGTATGCCCGGCCGGTCGTCACGATCGTCCCGAACGGCAACGAACTGCTCCCTCCCGGCGCTCGCGAGTCGCCGGGTCGCATCTACGAGAGCAACAACGCGGCCCTCTCCTCGGTGGTCCTCGCGGCGGGCGGGGTTCCGCGACCCTGGCCCCCGCTGCCCGATGACCCGAAACGGATCGAGGCGGCGATCCGTCGCGCGTTGCGGACCTCGGACCTCGTGCTCGCGACGGGAGGCAGTTCCGTCGGGGAGCGAGACCACCTCCCCCGCATCCTGCCCCGCCTCGGGCGGCTCCTCTTCCACGGGATCGCGGTCCGGGCCGGCAAGCCGACCCTGGCCGCCGATGTGGGCGGGACGCTGGTGGTCGGCATGCCCGGGCATCCGACGTCCTGTCTCATCAACATGTACTGGCTCGTCCTGCCGGTCCTTCGAAAGCTGGGCCGTCGTCCCGGTCCCGGTTGGACGGTCGGCTCCGCGGTCCTTGGGACCGAGGTCATCGCGCCCACTCCCGGGCTCTCCACGGTCGTGCCGCTCGAGTTCCGCGACGGTCGCGCGTTCACCCGCTATCGCGGATCCTCCGTGATCACGAGCCTCTCCGGCGCGACGGGGTACGCGATGCTGCCACCGGGGCGACGGAAGGTCCGGGCCGGCGCCACGATCCGTGTCTACCGCCTCAACCCCCCGCTCGGCCCCTGAGGTCGGCGCGCGCGGAGGAACGGTTAAGCGGGCCGCGCCGTTCGCACGCCGTGGGACGCCGCCACCTCGCGACCGCGATCCTTTCCATTGAGGGCTCGAATTGCGACGAGGAGCTCCGCGTCGCACTTTCGGCGCTCGGAGCCCGGCCCGAGATCGTCTACCTGAAGCAGCTCGAAGGCCGCGAGGTAGGAGTCGGCCAGCGGCGCCGCCTCGGCGACTACGACGCCCTCTTCGTACCGGGGGGCTTCTCGGCGGGCGACTACGTCCGGGCGGGCGCGATCTTCGCGGCCCGAATCCGAGCCTCCCTCGGTCCCGAACTCGAGGAGTTCGTCCGGTCCGGGCGGCTGGTCGCCGGGATCTGCAACGGGTTCCAGGTTCTGGTCGAGCTCGGGCTTCTCCCCGGCCGGCCCGGCGGTCGCCTCGGTCCACCGGAGGCGGTCCTCGCCACGAACGACTCCGGGCACTTCGAGTGTCGACCGACGTTCGTGGCCTGGGACGGCGGGTCGTTCCCGGCGCTCCAAGGGACCCCGAAGGGCAGCCGGTTCCTCTTCCCGGTCGCCCACGCCGAAGGGAAGCTGATCCTCTCGGGCGACTCAGAAGCCCACCTTCGCGCCCTCGAGTCGGCGGGCCAGGTACTGTTCCGATACGTCGCTCCCGACGGGGGCCCGGGAGTCTATCCGTGGAATCCGAACGGGTCGGTCGGGAACGTCGCCGGCCTGACGAACCCGGAGGGGAACGTCTTCGGGCTCATGCCCCATCCGGAACGCGCGTTCTTCCGCGACCAGGCTCCCGACTGGACCCGGCGGGGCGGCCCCGAAGGTTTCGGGGACGGCCACCGCTTCCTCGCCGCGGTCCTGGAAGAGGCGGGGCGGGCGCGCTAGGGCCTCGGGGAGCCGCGACGAGCGTCAGTCGCCATACCTCGAGCCGCTCTCCTTCGAGGGCGCGCTCGGCGACCACCTCGCACCGCCCGCCGAGCGCGGCCCACCGGGTACGGATCGCCTCCAACCCCGCCGCTGATTGCACGGACGAGACCACGACGTAGGCCTCCCCACTCACCGTGAGATGGTCCGGAAGGCTCCGGATGAGCCGGGCGAGCACTCGGCAGCCGTCCCTCCCTCCGTTCAGCGCAAGGTCGTGCCAGCGGTCCGGGTCGCGCTCGTCGGCCCGGGTCGGAAGGTACGGAGGATTCGACAGGATGCGGTCGAACCGCCCGAGCCCCCGGGCGAGGTCGGTTCGGACGACCGAGAGGTCGAGCCCCTCCGCGAGACTCTCCCTTCGCAGCGACCGCAGGGCGTGCGGGTTGAGGTCGGTCGCGACGACCCGCGCCCCGGCGCGTGCGGCGGCTCGGGCCACGAGGCCGCGACCCGCGCCGACCTCGAGCACCGACCCGCCCGGCGCGACCCGCGCGAAGGGCAGGAGGAGGAGCGAGTCCTCGCGCGGCGGATACACGAGGTCCGTCGGCGCTTCGCCGGTGCGTCGCGCGTCATCGGGCGGGGTGCGACCGAGTCTCACGGGGATACCCTCTTATTGCAGGGGGGCCTAGATACGAGCACTAACGGTGTTATCGGCCATGCCTCGACGCCTCTCTCCTCCGGTTAAGATAGGAATCACCGGCCTTCCCGGTTCGGGCAAGACGCAGACGCTCCTGCGGATCATCGAGCTCCTGGAAGAGGAGGGGGTCACCGTCGGCGGCATGGTGACGGAGCCGATCGTCGAGAAGCAGCGTCGGGCCGGTTTCCAGATCACCAACTGGTTGACGAAGGAACACGAGGTCTTCGCCCACGAGTCGCTCAAGTCGCGCGTCCGCTCCGGACGGTACGGCGTGAACCTGGCCGCGCTCGAGGGAGTCGGCACGCGGGCGCTCGCCGAGGCGCGGGAGTCGGCGGACGTCATCGTGATCGATGAGGTCGGCAAGATGGAGGTCGAGAGCGAACTGTTCACCAAGGCCGTGGTGGAGACGCTCGACGCGAAGAAGTCGATCGTGATGACCCTCCATAAGAAATCCCGGAACCCTCTCCTCCAGGATATCCGCCGGAGGGACGAACTACGACTGCTCGAGGTGACGCCGATCAACAAGAACCTGCTCGCGTTCAAGATCGTCCACCTCATCACGGGCCGATCCCACTGACCCGGTCGCGCGAGGGCGCGACGGACCTCGTCCTGCCGGAGAGCGTCCCCGGTCCCGGTCCGCGGGCCCGGTCCTCGATCTTCTACAACCCGGCGATGGCGGGCGACCGCGACCTCGGCGTGGCGTTCGCGATCGCCTGGGGAGCCCGGGCCGGCCGCCCCCTCGCCGGCTGGGAGGTCACCGCCGCGACCGGCGTCCGGGGCTTGCGCCTGCTGAACGAGAGCGGCGCCTTCGGCCGGTTCCTCCTGACGGAGGCGAACGGGGAGGCCGCCCGCCTGCTCGAGGAGAACGCCGGCGCTTGGCCGGCGGCGACGGTCCGGTCGCTCGACGGCCGGAACCCGCCCGACGGGCGTCCGTTCGATTACGTCGACGTCGACCCGTACGGGTCGCCGGCCCCGTTCGTCGCCGCCGCCCTCGCGTCGCTCGCGGACGGCGGCGTGCTCGCGGTGACCGCGACCGACATGATGGTGCTCGCCGGGGTGCAGAAGGGCGCGTGCGAGCGCCGGTACGGCGCCCGTCCGGTCCGAGGGCGGCTCGGGCCCGAGGGCGCCCTGCGGATCCTCCTCGGCTACCTCGCCCGGGAAGCGCGCGCGCGCGGTCGCGTGGTCCGACCGCTCCTCGGCTACGTGCGCGACCATCACGTGCGTGCGTACGTCGAGCTGACGCCCGCGGGGCCGGCGTCCCCGGCGGACCCGATCGGGATCATCGAGCCCGAACGCTGGAGCGGTCCTGCCCTCGGGCCCGGGGGACCGTTCGGTCCCCTGTGGCTCGGGCCCTTGTTCGACCGGGAGCTGGTGCGCGCGCTCCGGACCCCCTCGACCGCGGCCCGGGGTCCGGAGTGCGAGCGGTTCCTCGTACGACTGCGGGAGGAGACCGGCGCCGACGTCCCGTTCTACTTCGAAGCGAACCGGCTCGCCTCCGAGCTCTCGCTCCCGCGCCCTCCCGCCCTCTCGTCGCTCCTCGACGGACTGCGGGCGGCGGGGTTTCGGGCGGCACGGACGCACGCCCGGCCCGAGGGGTTCCGGACGGACGCTCCGAGGTCCCGGGTGGAGTCGCTGGCGCGCTCGGTCGGCCGGCCCGACTAATCCCAGAACGCCCGTGTCTTCGCGTAGCTGCGTTCGGAGCGGAGGACCTCGGTGAAGAACGCGTCCTCGTCGCGGTAGTGGCGCATCAGGAGCCGACGGGCCGTCTCGGGCCCGACCCCCCGAGCGGCGAGCGCGAGGAGCGCCCGCTCGCCGTAGTGGGCGAGGAGTTCGGCCGAGGTGTAGCCGGCCCGCACGAGGTTCTCGAGGTCCGGGGCCGGGGCGCGCGCTCGACGTCGGCCGCGACCCGGCGTCTTCTGCGTCGGGCGCCACTTCTCCCGTGCGTACCGGGAGAGTCGGTCGATCTCCTCCGTCCGTCGGGGGGAGAGGACCGCCGACAGGGAGCCGTGGCAGAGGAGGCAACGGCTGCCGCCCTCGGTACGGTAGCGAGTCGGAGTGGTCGTCCGCACGAAGCCGCAGCGCAGGCAGACGAGGACGAGCGACTCCTTTTCGAGTCGCTCGCGCACCGCCTTCAGGAGGGTCGGGGGCGGGGTATCCGGTAGCGTCCGCCACGTCAGCCGCTCGAGCGGTCCGTCGGAGAGCGCGGACGCTCCCACGCCCACCACCTCGATCGTACCGGCCCGGACGGCCTCGAGCACCCGTTCCGCGTGCTCCACGTCGAACCGGTCGTGAAGGGTCTTGTCGAGCACCTCCTCGCCCAGCGGCGTCGTCCGGGCGGCATCGAGCAGGGGCTCGAGCGTGCGCAGGTCGCGGGGATCCGCCGACGTCGGGAGCACGCCGAGCTTCCGGGCGACCGCGAGGAAGACCCAGCGGTACTCGAGCCCGGCGGGAACGAGCCGCTCGACCAGCGGTCGCAGGGACGTCGGGTCGACCGAGAACGCGTCGACGAGCGTCGCCGAGTCCACGGCCGCCGGCAGCTCGAGCACGAACCAGGTCGGCTCGACCGCCGCCACCTCGGTCCGGGCCCCGAGCCGCGCGGTCAAGAGGCCGGCCGTGGCGAGCGCGAGGGTCTCGTTCGTCCGCGTACCGAAGCAGGCACCGTAGACGACGACGCGCCCGCTCGCCGTGACCGTGACGCGACGGTCGGTGGGTAGCGCGTCCGCCGCGAGTGCCGTGCTCCGCCGGGACTCGAGCCGCGCCCGGTCCTCCGGGGAGACGGGATAGTCGACGACATTCCCTACCCGACGCAGCCGGCCGATCTCCTCGGCGACGTCGAACGGGACCGGCAGGTCCTCGCCCGCCCACCGGGGCTCCCGACCGATCTCGTTGACGGTCTCGACCAGGAGCTCGCCGTCGCGGTACTCCACGACCTTCCAGGTCCGTCCGTGGAGCAGGAAGATCTCCTCGGGCTGCGCGAGGATCTGCGTGAGCACGAACCGTTCGTCGAGCGTTCCGATCGTCCGGCGGGTGGCGATGTCCCGGAGGCGGTAGGTCCGCTCGTCGGGGATCAGGGAGAGCGACGAGTAGAACCGGTGCAGGGTCCCGCGACCCGAAGTGAGCTGTCCCGCGGACGACCGGGCGAGCCCGAGCTGGACCAGATAGTCGAACAGCTCGTCCCAGTCGCTCGGGCTGAGGTCCGCGACCGACGCGGCGTGCCCGAGGACGGTCGCGATCCGACCCCGGTCGACGGCGCCCTCCGCGCGGAGGGACGCGACGACCTGCTGGGCCGCGGCGAGCCGGTTCCGCGTTCGCCACGTCGCGGATTCGACCCGACCTTCGTCGGCCCGACGAGCGAGGACGGCCGCTTCCTCGAGGTCGTCGTCGTCCAACGAGAGCACGACCCCGTGGATCGTTCGGTCGCGACGGTGGCCCGAACGGCCCACGCGCTGCAGCAGTCGACCGACCTGGTGCGGTGAGCCGAACTGCACGACGTGGTCCACGACGCCGATATCGATGCCGAGCTCGAGCGACGACGTCGCGACCAGTGCCCGCAGTTCGCCGTCGCGGAACGCCCGTTCCGCCTCCTCCCGGACCTCCCGCGAGAGCGAGCCGTGATGGACCGCGATCGCCAAGTCCGGCGCGAGCCGGTTGAGACGGGCGGCGAGCCCCTCGGCCGTCGGCCGGGTGTTCACGAAGACGAGGGTCGTGCGGTGGGCCCGGATCTCCTCCTCCACCGCGCGCAGTCCCTCGAGGAGCGTCGCGTCGGCCTTCAGCTCGCGAACGAGCTCCGGGTCGAGCGGGGGCCGCCCTTCGCCGGGTCGCCGGGCCGTCAGGACGAGGTCGCGGGGTTCGCGGGCCACGCGGACCTCGATGTGCCGGGGGGCCGGCGAGAGGAAGCGCGCGACCTCCTCCGGGTTGCCGACGGTCGCGGAGAGCCCGATGCGTCGGACGGTCCGGCCCGTCCAGGCGTCGAGTCGCTCGAGCGTGAGACCGAGCTGCGCCCCCCGGTCCGAACCGACGAGCTCGTGGATCTCGTCCACGACCACGGTCCGGACGTGGCGAAGTCCCTCGCGCAGCCGTTTCCCGACCAGGAGGATCTGCAGCGTCTCGGGGGTCGTGAGGAGCAGGTCGGGCGGAGTCCGCGACTGCGCGAGGCGGGCGGCGGCGGTGGTGTCGCCGTGCCGCACCGCCGCGGTCAGGCCGACGTCCCGCACCAGCGAGACGAGCCGGTGCTCGAGGTCCCGATTGAGCGCCCGGAGCGGGGTGACGTAGAGGAGCGAGATGGGAGGGGACGGCTCCGCGAGCCGCCGCGAAAGCAGCGGGAGCAACGCCGCCTCGGTCTTCCCCGTCCCCGTCGGAGAGAGCAGCAGTGCGTCCGCCTCCGAGTCGAGGACGGGGATCGCGAGTTCCTGGATCTCGGTGTACGAGCGGATCCCCCGACGGAGCATCGCGTCGGAGAGGCGGGGGTCGATCCCCGGCAGCGGAGCCACGACGTCGGCGACCATCGGACCCGCAAGGACCCGCGGCGAACGGAAAGGCGTGTCGGCCGACCTACGGGTTGTCCCCCGGTTCGAGGTCGAGCATCCGAAGCCCCCAGCTCTCGACCAGTGGCCGACCGAACGTCCGGCCGGGGAACGTCGTGAGGAGCATCTCCTGCAGCACTCCGACGGTCGCCCGAAGGAGGTGGCCGCCGACGAGGTTATGGTCCGGACCGGCGACCGCGCCGTGGAGGTGGACGGACGGAGCGCCATCCGCCCGAGCGATCGTCCCGTGCAGGGCGACGACCTCGTGCGGGACGGTGAGCTCGTGCGGGCGGTACTGCTTCCCGTCCCAGTACCCGAACGTCGCCGTGCGGAACATCCCGATCCCGAACACGACGGTCGCGGCCCGTACCTTCTCCCGGTCCGCGAACCCGGTGAGGGTCTCGAACAGGTCCTGGCCGTCATCAAGTCGGAGCACCCACTGGGTTCCTTCGTGGATCGTCTGCATCGGGTGGGCGAGGACGAACCGGGTCATGGGCTTATTCGTTCGGGCGGGGAGCGGCCGCGCCCGGCAGGTCACCCGGAGAGAGACCGAGGCCGGCGAGCGGAGCGAAGTCCCAAACGGTAAAGCCCGGGCGTCCCTAGACGCGTTCCCTCCATGGTGACCCCCCTCCTACCGCGGGCCCGGCCGCGGACTGTTGCCGAGATCGTTCGCCGGCTCACCGAGAGCGGGCCCGCCCTGGTCGCGCTCTCCGGGGGCGTCGACTCCTCGCTGGTCGCCGCCCTCGCCTTCGAGGCGCTCGGCGACCGGTCGCTCGCCGTGACCCTGACCGGTCCGGCAGTCGCGCACTCCGAAGTCGAACGCGCTCGCCGGGTCGCGGCGTCGATCGGGATCCGTCATCGCGTGCTCGAGGTCGACCCGCTCGCCCGGGCGGAGTACCGGGAGAACACGCCCAACCGCTGCTACTTCTGCCGGTCGGTGGAGACGGCGGTCCTCCGGGCGGAAGGCGCCCGACAGGAGATTCGACAGTACTTGGACGGCGTCCATCGGGACGACCTCGCCGACGATCGACCGGGTCTCCGGGCGATGGACGAAGCCGGGTTCGACCACCCGCTCCTCTGGGCCGGCTGGCGGAAGCCGGACGTCCGGGCGGCGGCCCGCGATCGCGGTCTCCCCAACTGGGATCAACCGTCCGACGCCTGCCTATCCTCCCGGGTCGCTCACGGGGACCCGGTCACCGCCGCCCTCCTCCGTCGTATCGAAACGGGGGAGGCGTGGATCGCGTCCCACGGCTTCCGACGGGTGCGGGTCCGCTGCCGGGGGACGGCCGCCCGCGTGGAGGTCGACCCGGACGAGGTGCCCCGCCTCCGGGCCGAGCCACTGGCCTCGGAGGTACGCGCCGCGCTGCACGACCTCGGATTCGAGCCCGTCGAGCTCGACCCGAACGGCTACGGGGCGGAGAGGCGCCGGGGGCCGACCGAGCCGTGACGAGCGACGGGTCCGCGACCGCATCCGCTCCGACGCTCCCCGGCCACTTCCAGCTTGAGACCGACCTTCAGCCGCAGGGCGACCAGCCGAAGGCGATCGACGAGATCGTTCGGCGTGTCGAGCACGGGGAGAAGTACGTCACGCTGCTCGGGGTCACCGGCAGCGGCAAGACGTTCACGATGGCGCACACCATCGCGCGGCTCCAGCGGCCGACGCTGGTCGTCAGCCCGAACAAGACGCTCGCCGCCCAGCTCGTCAGCGAGTTCCGCGCGCTGTTCCCGCACAATGCGGTCGAGTACTTCGTGAGCTACTACGACTACTACCAGCCGGAAGCGTACGTTCCCCAGATCGACCTCTACATCGAGAAGGACGCGTCGATCAACGAGGAGATCGACCGGCTTCGCCACCGCGCCACCCAGGCGCTCCTCACCCGTCGGGACGTCCTCATCGTCGCGTCGGTCAGCTGCATCTACGGGCTCGGCTCGCCCGAGGACTACCGCGCGGCCGTGGTCGAGCTCGCGGTGGGACAGTCGATCGGTCGGCAGGGCCTCCTCGAGCAGCTGGTTCGGATGAAGTACCAGCGGAACGACATCGAGCTGAAGCGGGGTCGTTTCCGGGTCCGGGGCGGCACGGTCGACGTGATGGGGGCCGGGGAGACCGTCCATCGGATCCTCCTGGACGGGAGCACGATCTCCGCGATCGCCGAGATCGACCCGGTGACGCAGGAGGAGGTCCGGGAGCTCGACCACCTCTCGATCTTTCCCGCGACGCACTTCCTGACCGTCGACGAGCGGGTGCGCGCGGTCCTCGGCGAGATCGAGAAGGAGAAGGAGACCCGGGTCCACGAACTTCGTCGGGCCGAGAAGATCGTCGAGGCCCAGCGGCTCCAGGGACGGGTCGAGTACGACCTCGAGATGATCCGCGAGACCGGCTACTGCTCGGGGATCGAGAACTACGCCCGGTACTTCTCGGGCCGCCGGCCCGGCGAGCCGCCGTACACCCTGATGGACTTCTTCCCGAAGGACCTCCTGGTCTTCCTGGACGAGTCCCACGTCACGGTCCCCCAGCTCCAGGGGATGTACAAGGGGGACCGGAGCCGCAAGGACAACCTCGTGGAGTTCGGATGGCGGCTCCCGTCGTGCCGGGACAATCGCCCGCTCAAGTTCCCCGAGTTCCTCGAGCGGGTCCCCGAGCTCGTGTTCGTCTCGGCGACTCCCGGGCCGTTCGAACGCAAGGCGTCGAAGGGAGTCGTGGAGCAGATCATCCGCCCGACCGGGCTCGTCGACCCGCCGGTCGAGGTCCGTCCGCTGAAGGGGCACATCGCCGACCTGATCGCGGAGCTGCGCGCGTGTGTCGACCGGGGAAGCCGCGCCCTGGTGACGACGCTCACGAAGGCGACCTCGGAAGAGCTCTCGAACTATCTCGCGAACCAGGGGTTCAAGGTCCGCTACCTCCACTCCGAGGTGGAGACGCTGAAGCGGGTCGAGATCCTCCGGGACCTGCGGATCGGGCGTTTTGACGTCCTGGTCGGGATCAACCTGCTGCGGGAGGGGCTCGACCTGCCCGAAGTGAGCTTCGTGGCGATCCTGGACGCAGACAAGGAAGGGTACCTGCGCAGCGAAACCTCCATCGTGCAGACCGCCGGTCGCGCGAGCCGCAACCTCGAGGGGAAGGTCGTGCTCTACGCCGACCGAACCACCGGGTCGATGGCGCGGGCGATCGCCGAGATGACCCGCCGCCGGGCGAGCCAGGTCGCGTTCAACGAGGAGCACGGGATCGTTCCCGAGACCGTGCAGAAGGAAGTACGCGCGCTCCTCGGCCCGGAGGAGGAGGTCCCGTCCGGAGAGCTCTCGGTCTCCGGCCTCGGCAAGAAGTGGAAGGAGCGGATGCCGCTCCTGATCGCCAACCTCGAGGAGGAGATGCGGCTCGCCGCCGAACGGCTCGACTTCGAGGAGGCGGCGCGCATCCGCGACCGGATCCGCAGCGTGCGGCGCCAGGCCGAAGAGGCCCAGCTCGCCCGCGGCGCTTCGCGCGCCCGCGCCGCGTAAATCGAGTTTGCCGAGGGACGAAAGAGACCTTTAATCCTCCCCGGCGCTCGATCGGGGGATGAAGCCCCGTCCGTCCCCCGCGCTCGCCGAAGGGCTCGCCGGGCTCCGGCGGGGAGGGGCCGTCACCGAGCTCCTCTTCCTCTACGAATGCACGACCCTCGAACCGACCCAACTGCGGCCGATCGCGGAGCGGCTGGGCCTCACCGTGCAGGCGGCGTCCCACTCCTACCGGTCGCTCGCCCGCCGTGGCCTCGTGGAGTTCCAGGACGGGCGCTACCGGCCGACGGTCCGGGGCGTCGCGGCCCTCCACGAGACGCTCGGGCGCCTCGGCGAGGAGGTCCGCAGCCGCATCGACCGCCTCCACGTGATCCGCTCGTGCCGCGCGATCGCTATCGCCCCGCTCGCGCGCGGCGACCCGGTCACGCTCGAGCTCGTGGACGGACTGCTCTCCGCCCGACCCGGCACGGTCGGTCCGTCCCGAGGCCGGGTCGCGCGCGGGGGCCGGAAGGGCGCGCTGGTCGAGGTCGCGGACCTCGAGGGGATCGTGCCGCTGACCCCCGCGCCGGTCCACGTGCGCACCGTCTCGGAGGACGACCTGCGCGACGACCGGCTGCCGGCCCGTGTTCGGGCGGTGATCGACCGGCAGCCCGCCGGGTTGCTCGGCGCCTTCGGCCTGGAGGCGTACCACGCTCTTCGTTCGGCGACGGACCGGCCGGTCGGGCGGTTCGCCGTCGGAGCGGAGGCGCGGGCGGCGTCCCAGCTCGGGGTTCCGAGCACGGTCTTCGTCCTGGAAGGAGAGCTCCCGCGCTTCCTCTCCGAGTTCGGAGGGACGAACGCGCCGCCGCTCGACGTGACGCCGCTACCCCGACGCCGCGGCCGTTGACGCCGCGACGGGCGGCGCCTCGCTGTCCAAGAGACGGTGCAGCTCGGCGAGCGCTTCCCGCGTCCCCGCGACCTCGACCGCTCCCGCCGCGCGAAGCTCGGCGAGCCGTCGCGTCGCTTCTCCCTCGGTGAAATCCCACTTCGGCGACTCCGGCCGAGCGACGAGCACGATCGGCGTCCGCC
>Ga0335074_10013825_pt1 | contig 11342 bp, 7 predicted proteins | sample Lox_Sample_23_FD_206715 | JGI IMG/M metagenome (GOLD analysis project Ga0335074, IMG submission 206715) | Soil microbial communities from Loxahatchee National Wildlife Refuge, Florida, United States - Lox_Sample_2.3 | ecosystem: Environmental > Terrestrial > Soil > Wetlands | place: USA: Florida...
GAAGCCTGTGCACGAGAAATCAGGAAGTACTCTCCGTGCCGGTCTTGACGCACGTCGAGCGCGAGGTCCTCGGAGAACAATCGGCCCGACAGCCTGTTCCTTCGCATAAGTTGTCCAAATTCAACTCGCGCTCCCATCCTTGCGAAAGCGCGTTCCAACGGATTCATATTTAGTCCAATCTAAGGGCCATTGCCCGAGCTTCTGTGGCCGGACGAGACTGTACGACCACTGCATTTACTGGTCAGGGAACATGCGGTCACGGCGAGGGCTTGCGCCCATGAGGAGTCGAACCTCCCAGCCCGAAGGCTGTTTCTACCAAGAGAAGTATCCGTGGCCAATCACCACTGACCGAGTAAGTCAAACTGGGGGAACCGATGGCAGCGGTATAGTCGATTTACAGTCGAAGGAACCGCGGCCTACGCCACCCAGCTAAATTGTGCGGAAAGAGCGCCTGGTTGAACCGATGAAGATCGGTTAGCGCGACCGAAACGACGCCCTATAGCAACTCAGTCGAGTTATCGGCTGATGTTGCCCGCTTAGCGATTTGTTTTCGTAATCCACCAATTTGGGCGTCCTTTCATAGAAGATGACCTAACATGCCATGACTTCGCATCTTTTGCAATAAGAAAGTTCGTTAGATCGCATCTTCTGAAGCGCCTGGTGTCCGCACGCCATCCATGCGTCGAGAGCGTGTCGCTCAACGGAACTACCTAACATACGGGTCCAGCTTTTCTGTTGATACTGAAACACGATTGTGCCCATCTACTTCAGTTACCTGGAAGCTAACCGGCAAAAACTGTCGGATCACTTCCATGTTTGTCTTTGCGTGCATGTTGAGATTCACTGCCGAGAATGAACCCCGTCCAGCCAGAGCGAGAGGCAGAAGAAGTTGATCGGCCAAGTGCTCGTCGACGGCTGCAGTCGAATCCATGTATACACGTGCCTGTTCGGCAGCATCTTTGGCGACATCTTCTGCACTCACCCCAAGCTTCCCGAATGCAGTGAAGATCTCAGTCACCGCGGAACTTGCCAATTCAATCATCACCAAGTTGCCGGGGCTGACTGAGTTCTTTGTGTCCTCGCAGCGCAGCGACTCTGCGTCCCAGTTCAGTAGCTTCCCAACTGTGTCCAGCTCCCGTCGAGCGATGTGATACGGCAAGTTCGCTACAAGAGCCGTCGCCCGTTTCGTTGTGATCTCAGCTCGTTCCTCAAGTTCGATCGGTTTCAACACGTCGGTTGGAATGACATCAACGACCATGCGGCCGCCTCCTGCCGGATAAAAACCGTAGCGCTGCAATTCCAATTTCACTTTCGGTCCCATCCGCTCGATGAGCGGAATGAAACTCCGCTGAAGGAAATCGAACGGCGGAGCTGCCGGGTTATGCGTTCCACCTTCGATTTCGATCCGGCTCGGCCCCGCAGCGGTGATCAGCGCCGGCAAGATGGTCTGAAGCACAAGCGTTCCGCTGCCTGCCGTGCCGATCGCAAAACGAAACTCGCCCGAACGAATCTCGCCAGGCACGAATGTCAGAGCTTTGGAACCCAGCGCGGCGCCCTCTACTTCAGCCGAACCAACTTCCGCCGCTGCCTGGACTGCCGTCAAGTGCTGCCGCAGCAGTCCAGGCTTCTCCCGATTTGCGCGAATGTTTTCGATGCGGAAGGGCTTTCCGGTTACAAGCGACAGACTGAGTGAACTGCGCAAAATCTGTCCGCCACCTTCACCGAAAGAGCCGTCGATCCGAACCGTGGTTTCTGCCTTCACAACTTCCGTTTTAGGCATACTCATCCTTTCACGCAAACCACCTGACGCAGAGTGTGCACGATTTCCACCAGATCAGCCTGTGCCGCCATCACTGCATCGATCGGCTTGTAAGCCGCTGGTGTCTCATCGATCACGTCTGCGTCCTTACGACATTCCACTCCCTCAGTCATACGGATGTGGTCCTCGATCGTGAAGCGCTTTTTCGCCTCATGACGAGACATCGCACGACCTGCGCCGTGACTGCAGCTGTGGAAGCTCTCCGCGTTACCTTTTCCGCGCACGATGTAAGAACGTGCACCCATGCTGCCAGGGATAATTCCCATGTCTCCCTCGCGCGCACGAACCGCACCCTTCCGCGTAACGAGCACGTTCTGGCCAAAGTGCGACTCACGTGCCACATAATTGTGGTGGCAGTTGATGCTCTTCACTTCCGCAGTAAACGCTGGCACAAGTCCGCTGCCGCGTACCGCGCTGACGATCTGTCCCATCATCAGATCGCGATTCGAGCGAGCGAAATCCTGTGCCCACTCAACCGCCTCGACGTAGTCGTCAAAGTGTTCCGTGTGCTCGGGAAAATACGCCAGATCACGATCCGGCAAAGTGACAAAGAATCGCTCCATGTCCTTCTTCGCCAGTTCAATGAAGTACGTACCCATCCGGTTTCCCACGCCACGTGAACCGCTGTGAAGCATGAACCAAACTATCTCGCTTTCATCAAGGCACACCTCGATGAAGTGGTTCCCAGTTCCCAGTGTTCCCAGGTGGTTCGCGTGATTTCCGCGATCCAGCTTCGGGTGCTTTGCCAGGATTGCGTCATAGCGAGGCTTCAGACCCGCGCCCCACAGTTCCTGGTTCTCACGAGGAATTTCGTGCCATGCTCCTCGGTCGCCGGCTCCGCCGTGATTGGTTCGGCCATGCGGAACGGCTTTCTCAATCGCTTCGCGGATGCCATGCAAGTTGTCGGGCAGATCGCGGGCGTTCATCGAAGTCTGCACCGCCATCATTCCGCAACCGATATCCACTCCGACTGCGGCAGGAATGATTGCGCCCTTGGTCGGAATCACGCTGCCGACGGTCGCGCCGATGCCCCAGTGAACGTCAGGCATGGCGGCAATCCAACGAAACACAAAGGGCAGCTGCGCGACATTCAGCAACTGGGTCTTTGCCTGATCTTCCAACTGGACGCCTTTCGTCCAAGCCTTGATCGGGACGCCCTGTCCGCCGTCGATTACGTTGTAGGTTTCGCCTGACATGATCGTTTCTCCTTCCGTCCACTAGTAAAGCAAGCTCCGGGCCAAACCGCATCCATACGCAAGTGACTGAAGAATCGAGTGTTACACGAACACATTGAATATTACCTTCCAATTTCTTAGCGCATGAGATAAATATTTATCTTAATGGATAAGAACACGCGGAAGATCGTAGCGATTGGGCTGCTCGGCACGACCCTCGATTTGGGTAAGCATCCAGACCGATGGCAGAACTGGCGGCCTACGGTTTCGCTTTGCAGGCAGCCTGATCTGATTGTTCACCGTTTCGAACTTCTGCACGGCAAGCGAGATTCACGTCTCGCGAGCACAATTAAGAGTGACATCCAAACCGTCTCGCCTGAGACCGAAGTTCGTTCGCATCCCATCGAGTTTGGCGACCCGTGGGACTTCGAAGAGGTCTATGAGACTCTCTTTCAGTTCGCGCGCGGCTACACCTTTGATACGGATTCGGAAGACTATCTCATCCACATCACGACCGGCACTCACGTCGCGCAGATCTGTTTGTTCCTTCTGGTTGAGTCGCGGTATATGCCCGGCAGGCTGGTGCAGTGTTCGCCAGACCGGGACCGCAGCTCTCCGGGCACGGTCAAAATCATCGACCTCGATTTATCCAAATACGATCGGATCGCTTCGCGTTTCCGCCAAGAGCAGCGAGAAGGCATTTCGTACCTGAAAGGAGGCATCGACACGCGCAATGCGGCATTCAACCGGCTCATTGAGCGTATCGAGCAGGTGGCGATCTCCACGCGCGATCCTCTGTTGCTTATGGGTCCCACCGGCGCCGGCAAATCGTTGCTCGCGCGACGAATCTACGAACTGAAAAAGGCTCGCCGATCAATAGAAGGAAATTTTGTGGATGTGAATTGCGCTACCATCCGCGGAGATGCCGCAATGTCTGCCCTTTTCGGACACGTAAAGGGAGCCTTTACCGGCGCTCAAAAAGACCGCGCCGGTCTGCTGCGTGCAGCCGACAAAGGCGTCCTCTTTCTCGATGAGATTGGAGAGCTTGGAGTCGACGATCAGGCGATGCTGCTGAGGGCTCTTGAGGAAAGGACATTCCTACCGCTTGGGTCAGACGAAGAAGCGCATAGCGATTTCCAGCTCATCGCCGGCACAAATCGCGACTTATTTGCTGCCGTGCGCGACGGGAAATTTCGCGAAGATCTGCTGGCTCGGATCAATCTCTGGACATTCGTAATGCCGGGTCTTAAGAACCGCACCGAGGACATCGAACCCAACCTCGATTTCGAATTGGATCGCTTTGCGGAAAAAGTGGGTCGCCGGGTGACCTTTAGCAAAGAAGCTCGGGAAAAGTTTTTGGAGTTTGCTCTGACGCCCTCAGCGTCGTGGGCGGGCAATTTCCGTGATCTGAATGCGGCTGTCGCTCGCATGGCAACGCTCGCCCCAGGCGGGCGCATTTCCACTCAAGTGGTGGATGAGGAAGCCAGCAGGCTCTCTATGGCTTGGCATAAGCCTGAGGCACCTCAACACAGTGACGAGCTTGGACGATTCCTCAGTCCGACGCAACTGGAAGAAATCGACTTCTTTGATCGCGCACAGTTGGCGTTTGTCATCGACGTATGCAAGCGGAGCCGTTCTCTGTCGGAGGCAGGACGTACTCTCTTCGGCGCCTCTCGCACTCGCAAATCCTTGTCCAATGATGCCGATAGGCTTCGAAAGTATTTGGTGCGCTTCGGCATTGAGTTCTCCCGAATTCGCGAACTCGCTTGATCTCGAATTTCGAACAGCGCTAGCGTCGGGCTGTGCTCACGATTCGCGCAATGGCCGGCGGGGAGGGATACGCCCAGAGGCATCTCCAACAGAGCGACTACTACGATCAAAAGCGTACCGTCGAAGGCCAGTGGCATGGTCGGGGTGCTGAACTGCTAGGCCTATCAGGAAAGGCCACGTCCGAGGATTTCGAATCGCTCCGGCAAGGTCTAGATCCAGAAACTGGCGAATTTCTCCGGCAGCGCCAAGGCTCCGATCGCGTCTCCGCCGATGGGGCCGAGCAAAGCAAGGCACGGTCTCTTTATGACATGACTTTTTCAGCGCCAAAGTCCGTCTCTGTCATGGCAATTGTAGATGGCGACGAGAGATTGATTGCTGCGCACGAAGCTGCTGTTCGCGAAACCCTGCAGGAGGCGGAGAAATACTCTGCAACGAGGGTTCGTCTGGCCGGCCTTAACGAGAATCGAACGACCGGAAACTGGGTCGTGGCTGCCTACACACACGACACAAGCCGGGAACTCGACCCCCAGCTCCACACGCATGCGGTGGCTGCCAACCTTACCTACGATGGAACAGAGGCTAGATGGAAGGCACTCCAAGCCTCTGGTTTGTATGAGCGCCGCAGCTATCTCACCGAGGTCTATCGGAATGCGCTGTCTCGCGAAGTGCGCGCCTTAGGTTATGAAATTGAAAACCGTCGCGACGTTGCCGGCAAAGATAAGGGATTTGAAATCTCCGGCGTGTCCCAAGAGATCCTCGATACGTATAGTAGGCGAAGTGCACAGCGCGATGCCGCGATTCAGGAATTCATTCACAAGCGTGGGCGCGCTCCAACCGATAATGAGGTCGCGGTCCTCATCCGTGAGACGCGGGCAGACAAACTTCAAGAGATTTCGACGGAGCAGCTCCGTTGTCACCAATTGGAGAGACTGACTCCGGACCAGCGAAACATGCTTGGCAACCTCCGTGAAGAGGCGCTTAAACAAAGCGCACCACTTCGACTTGAACATCGGGCTGTTGAGGCATCGCTCGCCCATGCTCAGGAACACATCTTCGAACGGCTGTCAGTAGCCAAAGAGCACGAAGTACTGACTGAGGCACTCCGACACGGCCGTGGACAGGTGGAATTGTCGGCTCTCCAGGGCGTCTTTTCTCGAGAACGCACCGGTGGACATCTAGTTGGCGCCGGTGATGAGATCGCAACGCACGCGAGTCTCCTCCGCGAGCGCGATATGGTGGCAGTCGTCAACCGAGGGCTGGATCGATACGACCAACTCGGCAACAGCAGGCACTTTGAACCGGCGCGCCAACTGCGAGATGAGCAGAGACGGGCAGTGGAGAGGGTCCTCGATTCTACCGACCTGGCCATCAACGTTCGAGGTGCCGCCGGAACCGGCAAAACAGCAACTCTACGGGAGGTTGACCGTGCTTTAAGGGAAAGCGGAACACAAGTTGTGGCCGTCGCTCCAACTCGCAGTGCCGTTGACGAATTGCAGAAAGTTGGCTTTCGTGACGCGATGACTGTATCGCGATTGCTGGAAGATCAGGAATCACAGCGTGCGCTAGCGGGAAGGGTACTGATCGTTGATGAAGCCGGCATGGTTTCTGGTAAGCAGATGCAGAGCCTTTTGCATCTGGCTGAAGATCATGGTGCAAGGATCATCTTCTCTGGGGACACTCGGCAGATTCGCAGCGTCGAGGCCTCCGATGCCTTGCGCATTCTGGAAACGGAATCGGGTTTGAAAAGTATTTCGCTGACTGGCGTGCAGCGCCAGACCAATCCGGAGTATCGGGAGGCTATCACGATCATGCGGAGTTCGCCAGAAGAAGGCTTCGGCAAACTCGAAGAGTTGGGTGCTATTCGCGAGGTACACATCTTCGATCGAAGTCAGGCGGTCGCAGAATTACATCGTGAGTTCCGGATCAAAGGACAAGAAACCCTGGTAGTGGCGGGCACTCACGAAGAGATTTCGCACATCAACGAAGCAATCCGTCAAGATCGAAAGGAACATGGCGAATTGGGTACGGGCCGCCATTTCGATACGTACGTTTCCCTTCAGTGGACAGCGGCGCAAAAGCAGGACACTTCCAACTATCAAGAGGGACTCGTGCTTCAATTCAACCGAAACACTAAGGTCGCAAACCGCCGCGAGTCGCTCGAAGTTGTTCGGGTAGGACCTGAATCTCTGGTCGCTCGCAAGGGCACCGAGGAGGAGGTCAGCCTCTCGCCAGCTAACGTGCGCGCTTTCTCGGTGTACGAACGCCGGCCCATCGAAGTTGCCTCCGGCGACAGCTTAATGCTCACTGCAAACCGTCGAGATCCTGATTTTCGCGCCACGAATGGAGAGTTGGTAAAGGTGAAATCTGTTGATGAGGCTGCGATTCGTCTGGAAGATGGCAGAACGATACCGGCCAATTATCGCGAGTTTACACACGGCTACGCCATCACAGCCCATCGCAGCCAAGGCAAAACGGTGGACAATGTCATCATCTCCGCAGATGCGATGAAGAAAGAATTGTTTTATGTAGCTGCTAGCCGTGGGCGCAGCGAGATAGCTGTCGTGACCAGCGACCGCGAACTACTTCGAGAGTCGGTCGGTGTGTCCACAGCGCGGCAGTCTGCAATAGAGTTGGTCAGAAAACAACAGAATGAGCACGGCTTGGACAAAGCACCGGAGATGAGCCACGAGTCTATCGCCCGGAATCATGTGAGTCCCTACGCAGAACAGCATTCAACGCCCGCACCGATTCACGACACCGGAAGAACCGCAGACCATGGTATTGAGCAAGATATCGGTCATAGTCTCGGTCTATGAGGACGGTTTTCACACCTCTCCATTCCCCACATAGCGGAGAAAATTGGCGGGAAGAAAGGCTTGTGTCAAGGCCGCGTCCGCGCGCCGCGTAGCGGTCGAAGAGCCTTGACACGAGCCGCTTCCCAGCCATGCTGCTACGAGTGGGGATCTACGAGGGTCCTAACTGACTTTCTCTGTTGTACTCCATCTTAAAAGAGCACCGTCAGACAGTTGCACCAACTCGCCGGACCACACGTGGTGACGGCTGGGAAAGAAATTCTCGATGTGCCCGGTTCGGACACCAGCTCTTGGATCCCACCTAGACAGGCCATCCTTTCCTGCGGAGTAGAGGTATTTCTTGTCGCTAAAGAATTTGCCTGCCGGCCCAGCGAACGCAGATATTTCACGCGCCCACGACCAGTCTGAACGCCACTTAGGACCGGCGGTGCCGGTCGACGTAATATCAAAAATACGTGCACCGTCGACCATCTCAGTATCATCATCTCCAATTCCACCAATGGCGACTGTTCGTTCGTTCAGCCACGCGATTCCGTGGTCCCAATAGTAGCTTCGAGCGCATACATCTCTCTTTGTCGGGCCATCCTCGGATTCCCAAATATTCTCCGAGAGCCAACGGTCCACACTCCAAACGACCGGTATGCCCACTGGATGCCATACCCAACCATCATCGACAATGTGAGTGCCATCAGGACTCAGGTACAACGCCCCATGGAAGTAATCAAGGTAATGCTCCGGTCTTTGCTCGCCGTTTCGGTAGCTCGTTGGACGGCGGTCGCTAAGAAGCCCTCCGGTTGAAGCATCGGAGATGTCCAACCGATTCCATGCCGTCCGATGGATGACAACCGCTTTTCCAAGCCAGGTAGCGAACGCAAAAGAGAACGGGACAGTTTCGGGATGATAGTCTCCGCCGTCCAATTTTAGAGTGCTCTTCCCAGAGCGTAAGTCGATCACCTGACCATGCCTTCCATAGTCGTTCAAGACTGCGGCGAATACCCCGTCCTGAGTTGCATGTAGTCGTGTCGTGAGCGTATGACCAGCGAACGCATCGCCAGCGACTTCCGAAGGTACTTGTGTCCGTGCAACAAGCTCCGCTGTCCCGTCCTGCGTGTCGAAACGCCAGAGCTCGCCGTCCTTCCCCAATAGCAGCCATGTACTTCGACTGTCATGCTTGATTGGGGCGATATCTATGATTTTCTTGCATTCATTCGGAATCGGCGTCTCGCAAACCGCGCGGTCGAATGGTTCAGAGACTACCCGGATTTCTGGCCGTCCAGCCGTTCTCACGAGGTCCCCCACCTCGGTAGTGGCATATTTGAAGCATTCTTCACATACGAATGCAGCCTCGGTAGGGATTCCTTTTTCACGTTCTTCCGCGCATGCAACACAGACGAACTCGGTGTCAAGACCCGATCCGACAAACCACTTGACATACTTGAGCCAAGGCTCGCGACAACTCTGCAGATGCGTGCACAGTGGCGCACCGAACACATTCTTCTCGTGACCGCACGAAACCTTTTGCATCAATCTGCAAGCTCCTCAAGCAAGAATCGCTAGCGTAGATGTTAACAAGCTTTTCCGATAACCCAGAACTCGGGCCAGCGGCATCAAGCGCCCGAACGACGTTCCAAATGGCAAGATTTCCTGAGACGCGGCCCTCGACTTGCTACGGGACTTGAGGCGGGCACTTCGACAACGCTCGAAATATTTTCGATACTTTTTCCTTCTGCAGGTTCCTTTTATAGATAGAAGGCAAATCTCGCGTGATCACAAGAGTGTCTGCCGACAGGTATCAGTCGCTCAGATGTATGCGTCTGTCTCTGCGAGTTACCTAAAAGCACTTATATGTAGCTATCGCACCTATCAGGGACTTCTAGTGATTTAGAGCGCCTACAGTGCCTACAGCGCCTTAAATGCCTTCAAATGTCTTAAATGCTTTTTCGCGGCGAAAACAAAAAAGATTCTTGAGTCGCGAGCAACAATTGCGTGCTATACAGTTTCTATACGAAGTATGTTCTCGTCTGTTCTAGACGCGATGACTAACACCAGCCGAGTAGTGAAGGATCTCGAAGTCGATCGAATGGAACCGAACGACGAATTCGGTTTCCAAACGAGTCTTTGATTCCAGCCACGTCTCGACTCTGCATTTTGTGGGGTTGATATGAGCGAGATGCACCAAGCAACACCAGTCACCCAGCCTGTCCCTCATTTCGAACGCTTCCTTGATTCACATCAAGCGGCAGACCTGCTGCAAATTCATCCGAAAACACTTCAGCGTCTCGCTCGCAAGGGCGAGATCCGCGCGATGCGAATCGGAAAATTGTGGCGCTTCCGCACATCTGATCTCGACGTGTGGGTTGAGTTGAGGTTAAAGTTAGGCAGCTATCCGTACCGTCGCTAACCACGGAGGACCGTGAATGAGACGGACGAGATTTCAGCAAGGCAGCCTTCAGCTGGTTGATCGCTCTGGCGGCAAGAAGACTTGGGAGTATCGGTGGTATGAACTCCAGTCGGATGGCAGCCGGAGACGACGCAATCTGATGGTTGGGTCGCTCGAACAATATCCGAACGAGACGGCGGCTCAAAAAGCTGTCGCCGCACTTCGGGCAGACATCAACGCTGAGAATCCGCGCACCAGCTTAACCCCGATCAGCGTTCAGACACTGATCGAACATTATCGGGAAAAAGAGCTGGGCCCGAATTGCAGCAAGACTCGGAAAACGCAGGTCACCTACGAGGGCTATTTCAATAAGTGGATTTTGCCTCGCTGGGGAAGCTATCGCGTCACCGACGTTAAGGCAGTTGCCGTGGAGCAGTGGCTCCGTTCGCTGCAGTATGCAAACGGAAGCAAGGCTAAAGCTCGAAACATCATGAGTGCGGTTTTTAATCACGCTGTCAGATGGGAATGGCTCGATGTGAATCCAATTCGCATGGTGCGTCAAAGTGCGAAGCGCACGAGGATTCCCATTGTGCTTTCAATCGAGCAGGTCGCGGCACTTCTCCGCGTCCTGAAGGAGCCGACACGGACGATGGTTTTTGTCGCCGTGTTCACGGGCCTTCGAGTCGGCGAGTTGCTCGGTCTCAAATGGAGCGACATCGATCTTCAGAAGATGGTGGTCCATGTCGTTCGCTCGATCGTCATGCAGCACGTTGGCGATTGCAAAACGGAAGCCTCTCGCAAACCGGTTCCACTCGATTTGCGATTAGCCAAGGTCCTGTGGGACTGGCGGCTGCAAAGTCCGTACCCTACTGATGAGGATTGGGTATTTGCCAGCCCTCACAGCAGAGGGAAACTGCCGTACTGGCCAGGCTCGCTTTACAAAGCGCACTTGGAGCCAGCGGCGAAAGAAGTCGGAATCGTGGGCCACTTCGGCTGGCATACGTTCCGGCACACATACGCGACGCTCCTCAAAGGCAACGGCGAGGACGTGAAAGTTGTGCAAGAGCTCATGCGGCACGCGAACATCTCGGTCACGTTAAACATCTACGCGCAAGCGATCACGCAGTCGAAGCGCGACGCGCAGAGCCGGGTTGTGAGTCTGCTACTCGACAAGAACGAAGAAAAACCAAGCACCGAGGCTTATCGGACCGTAACGGACCTACAAAATTCTGGAGGGGATTTGCAAGTGGTTGATAAAGTTGGCGTCCCCGACGGGATTTGAACCCGTGTTACCGCCGTGAAAGGGCGATGTCCTAGGCCGGGCTAGACGACGGGGACGATTGTGGATGGGAAGCTGTGGACAACCTTCCGATAGTAGCAGCCAA
>Ga0335074_10013827_pt1 | contig 11341 bp, 8 predicted proteins | sample Lox_Sample_23_FD_206715 | JGI IMG/M metagenome (GOLD analysis project Ga0335074, IMG submission 206715) | Soil microbial communities from Loxahatchee National Wildlife Refuge, Florida, United States - Lox_Sample_2.3 | ecosystem: Environmental > Terrestrial > Soil > Wetlands | place: USA: Florida...
CGCGGCGTGATCATCAACACTGCTTCCATCGCCGGATATGAAGGGCAGGTCGGCCAAGCGGCCTATGCCGCTTCGAAAGCGGGCGTGATCGGTCTGACATTGCCGGCAGCACGCGAGCTCGCACGAATCGGCGTTCGCGTGGTGACGATCGCGCCGGGATTGATCGAAACGCCGATGTTCAACACGCTCCCTGACGATATCAGGCAGGGACTGGCGGCATCAGTACCTTATCCCGCCCGGCTCGGCCGGCCGCGGGAATACGCCGCGCTGGTGTTGCATATCGCCGTCAACACCTTCTTGAACGGCGAGACGATCCGGCTGGACGGCGCGCTGCGCCTGGCGCCGCGATGATGAACGCGCAGTCGTGAGCTCCGGTCAGCGGCTACTGGCCGACAACCCGCGGCGCTTTACCGGATTCGCTGCCCGCCGCTCCAGGTCGGCCAGGCTCACCAGGTCCGCCGCTGGATGGCCAAGCGTTCCACAGAGCTCACCGGGAAGGAGAGCAGTTCTAAAAACAAAAAAACGATTTTCCGCGTTCTGCCCAGCGGGTGAGGGTCTCACGCGCGGCACCTTCACCCGCTTTGCTTCGCGATCCGGCCTCCCCTGCGCTATGCAGACGTGAACTTAGGGAGTTGCGCGCTCGGATAGCGGCCGTTTGCCGCTCAGTTCTGCCCTGATCTCGGCGGCGAGCGCGGGATTCGCGCGACGGATCTGACCGGCGCGCAAGGTGGCGGCGATATCGGCCATGGGCGCTGCTTCCCAGGCTTCCAGAAACAGCAGGTCGGATGCGGTCACGGCGTCTTGGTTCATGCTCAAGGCGCGACGCACGGCTTCGGTTCGTGCAAAGTTGAGCCGGTCGGTGAACGCTGAGATCGGCACGGTCTCCCTCCGGATCGTTGGTCGATAGGCGCGGTTTTTTCCGCGCGCCGACGGTTGGGGTACGCCCGGACTGCTTGTCGCCGCCAGCTATGATTCGATGACCAGCGGTGAATTAATAGTGAAGGGCGCGGTCAATAGCGATATGATTCGTGCTTGAACGGCCCTTGCGCTGACACACCTGTATATTCAGCTTGTTTAGATGAAAGCTTCGTCAGCTTTGCGCCAACCTTCGCCAGATGCAACGCGGCGACCTTCTCGTCGAGCTGCTTGGGCAAGGTGTAGAGCTTCCTCTCGTAGCGACCGGGTGGAGCGGTGAACAGCTCGATCTGCGCCAGCACCTGGTTGCTGAATGATGCACTCATCACGAAGCTGGGGTGGCCGGTGGCGTTGCCCAGGTTCACCAGCCGCCCCTCGGACAGCACGATCAGGCGCTTGCCGTCTGGGAACACCACCTCGTCCACCTGCGGCTTGACATTCTCCCATTGGTAGTTGCGCAGCGACTCGATCTGGACCTCGGAATCGAAGTGGCCGATATTGCAGACGATGGCGCGGTGCTTCATCCGCCGCATGTGATCCAGCGTGATCACGTCGATGTTGCCGGTAGCGGTGACAAAGATGTCACCCACCGGCGCGGCGTCGTCCATGGTGGTGACCTGGTAGCCTTCCATGGCGGCCTGCAGCGCGCAGATGGGATCGACCTCAGTCACCATCACGCGACACCCGGCATTGCGCAACGACGCAGCCGAGCCCTTCCCCACATCGCCGAAGCCGTTCACCACAGCGACCTTGCCGGCCATCATCACGTCGGTGCCGCGGCGAATTCCATCCACCAGCGATTCGCGGCAACCATACAGGTTGTCGAATTTCGACTTGGTCACGCTGTCGTTCACGTTGATCGCCGGTACCAGCAAGGTGCCGTCGCGCGCCATGTCGCGCAGGCGGTGCACGCCGGTGGTGGTTTCTTCCGACAGGCCGCGCACGTCGGCCATCAACTCGGGGTATTTCTCATGCATCAGCTTGGTCAGGTCGCCGCCGTCGTCCAGGATCAGGTTCGGTGTCCAGACGTGCGCCGGGCCACGGACGGTCTGCTCAATGCACCACCAGAATTCGTCCTCGGTCTCCCCCTTCCAGGCGAAGACCGGGATGCCGGCGGCGGCGATCGCGGCGGCAGCGTGGTCCTGGGTAGAGAAGATGTTGCAGGACGACCAGCGGACGGTGGCACCAAGGGCCATCAGTGTTTCGATGAGTACCGCGGTCTGGACAGTCATGTGCAGGCAGCCGGCGATACGGGCACCCTTCAGCGGCTTAGAGGGGCCGTATTCCTGACGAATCGCCATCAGGCCGGGCATTTCGTCCTCGGCCATGGAGATCTCCTTGCGGCCCCAGTCGGCCAGGGAGATGTCCTTTACCTTGTAGTCGTGCGTTGACGGCATCCTGGGGCTCCTGTCGGTCAGGAGCCTTATATAAGGATATCTTTATGTGCGCAATAGGTTGTCCACCGTCCCCAGCGCTCGGACGGGGAGGCGGTTGGCGAGCCAAGCCGGTGGGGCTCGCCCGCGCACCCTCACCCACCGCGCCACGCGCGGTGACCTTTCCCGCGGAACACGAGAGGTGTTGAGTTGCTAATCCGTCTCCCGCAGCATCTCCGTCTTGACCGGCAGCACTTGCCCCATCCACGTCGCATGCAACGTATGATCGTCACGCGGGCGACCTGATTGCGGGTGCAGCAGGATGATCAGCTCCATCCGGTTCAGCATCAGGAACGGCACCAAACTCGGAAACAGCTCCGTGCCGAACGCAATCTGGTACATCGCCTGCACGTGCGGACCAACCGGCTGGTCGTGCCAGCTTCCCATGCGAACCGGGAAGCGTTCTTCGACCCACTGCCGAAGCAGCGCCGCACGATCCTTGCTGGCCGGATCGTAATATACGTGAGCGTGATAGTCGGTGATCTTACCGACGTCTTGCGGTTGCTCCGCCATCTGCGTCCTCCACCCTGCGCTTGAGCTCGCGCGTCTCGACGTTGTCACAGCCGGATCTCGGCAAAACGAGCATCCCCTTCACCGGAGTGCCCGGTATCAATCAGTCGTCCGCTGCGCCCTGATCGAACAGAGAGTTGGCCAGCGTCTCGATCTTTTCGCGCCACGCCAGCCGGGCCAACCACTCAGCCGGTATCGCTGACACGCCATACAGCGCGCCGGCCAATTGCCCGGCAACAGCGGTCACGCTGTCGGCATCGTCACCCAGATTGGCCGCCGTCAGCACAGCATCGCGAAAATTATCAGTCTGCCAGACCGACCACAATGCGGCTTCCAGCGTATTGACCACGTACCCGCTGGAGCTGATTTGGTCGCGAGTCTTAGCACGCCATTCGCCAGCGTTGATGAACAGCAGTTTCGGCGACAGGCTCATCACTCGCGGACGGGTCGCCGCATCTTTGTCGGCACCATCAAGCGCATCGATCAGGTAGGAGATAAAAAGTTGGCAGGCGTCGAGACACTCCCGCGCGCCGTGCGTGGTACGCGATTGCTTGACCGCGAGGAACTCGGCCTGGTCATGGTCGCCCGCGCAGAAGATCGCCAGCGGCGCCAGCCGTGCCAATGAACCATTGCCGGCCGACATGGGCTCCGTGCTGCCGGCCGCGGCAAAACCGTCGGCGGCGAAGCGCATGATCGCGGCACGGGTGGTGGCGCCGATGTCGAAGCAGCGGCCGGGTACGGTGTTCTCGCCGCGCTCGAGCCAGCCCCGCAACCGCTCCATGAAGTCTTCCTGATCGAACCCACCCAGCGCCAGCAGCGAGTCCCCGAGGCACAGCGCCATCGTGGTATCATCGGTCCATTCGCCGGGGCGCAGGTTGAACGGGCCGCCGCCGATCATATCCGGCAGCGGCGGAAAACTGTCGCGCGGCTTGAACTCCACCGCCGCACCCACCGCATCGCCCACCGCCAATCCCAACATACAACCAAGAGCACGCTCGCGCGCGGTCTCTGCGTCCAGCTTCGCCCACTCGGGCGCCAGCAGCACGGGAACCGGCTCGCTCTCCGTGGCATCCGCCCCGGCGTCGGGCGCCGAGCCACGCGGGCTGCCGCTCTGCACCTTGTCGATGAAATGCGCCGAGGCCATGGGCAGCAGATAAGCATAGCGCCGCTGCTTGCGGTCCATCTCCTCCGGGTCCAGATCGTCCCCAGCCGCGCCGCTCATCACACTTCCTCGACCCAGACGCGCACCGTGCTCGGGGCATCGGTGTCATCGCGCCAGGTGACCTTGAACTTCGTGCCTGGTGGAAACAAGACCTCGGACTCCTTGGGGAAATTCGACATCGTCGCGACGTCCTTGCCTTTCTTGCCCTTGATGGTGACCTGCCATTTGCCGGGGAAGGCGAAGCCGACGCCGGTACTCCAGAACGCCCTGATGGTAAATTGATTGTGCAAAGTATATTGCGCGTCGTCGTCGGGCGGAAAAGGCCTGTCGCCGCGCCTGGTTTCACCAACGTAGTCGTCCAGTTTGGCGATCGCCTTCTTGGCCTCCTCGGTCATGATAGCGATTTTGCGCGCCTCTTCGGCATCCGCCGGCGTATAATATCCGAGGATCGTGCCGTTGATCTTCGTATAGTCGTCGCTTGTGTAAGTAAATACCGCCACGGCTTCGCCCGGCGAAAGTTTGTTGGTGAGCGGCGAGCCGAAGGCGATCGCCGTGTTCCAGGCCTCCAGCAGGCGCTCATCGAACAGCGGCTTGCCCAGAGCGTCGTGCATCCGCGCTTCCGGACCGGCGGGATCGCTTTGTGCCAGATCGTCGCTCTTCTTCACCAGCGGGCCAGCCAGCACTTGTTGCTGGAATCGCTGCTTGAGCGTTACGTAAGCGGCCCTCACCGCGGTAAATCCGGCAATCGCGCCGGCAGGGTCGGCGAGCGCCTGATTTTCGAGCTTGTTCAGATCCTTCTGCAACTGGGTCGCGCCCTGCTCCAGCCAGACGAGCCCCCGTTTCTTTCCCAACGGCAGATAAGCCTGGCAGGCGCCGAGGATCATCTGCCGCTCGGGCTTCAGTTCACCCCACTCCGCGTACTGCCCGCTGGTCGCCACAGCCGTGGCGATCTCGGCCAGCAGGGCCGGTGCCTTCGCCAGCTCGGCAGACACCTGGGCGCTGCCGGCCTGGGCCAGCGCGTCCCGGCCCGCGGTCAAACGGTTCAGCGTCTTGCCAGCCGCTTGCTTGAGCGGGTTGTCAACGATCTTGGCGTTGGCCTTGGTCAGGCCCTCCAGCGCCGTATTGATCTCGCCGAGCTTCGCGGTTTTGTCGGCGGCGGCCTTCGCCCTGGCGGTCGCCTCGGTGGCGGCGGTGGCGATGTCGGCAAGCAACGGTTGGATGTCGCGCAGCGCGGTTGCGATCTGGGCGAACGGGACATTGGCCAGCGCATTGCGCCGCCCGGTCAAGCCGGTCAGCGTCTGGGTCGCCTCGGCTTGCAGCACCGGGTCGGTAATGGTGGACGCGGCAGTGCGCAGGCCGGACAAGCCCTGATCGATCTCGACAAGTTTGGCGGCGCGGACACCAACCGCACGGGCGCGCGTCGTCGCTGTGGCGATGTCGGCGAGCAAGGCGGGGGCGTTGCAAAGTTCGGTGGTAATCTGCGCGCCCGCGGCATTGGCCAGCGCGCTGCGCCGCGCGGTCAGGCCGGTCAGCACCTGGGCTGCCTCGGCCTGCGGCGCCGGGGCAGTAATGGCGGTCGTGGCGGTGCGCAGGCCGGACAAGGCCTGATCGACCTCGACCAGTTTGGCCGCGCGCGCGGCGACCGTGCGGGCGGCGTCAGTCGCGCGCGTCGTCGCCGTGGCGATATCGGCGAGCAAAGCCGTGGCGTTGTTGATCTCGGTGGCCATCTGCGCACCCGTGGCATTGGCGAGTGCGTCGCGCCGCACGGCGAGCGCGTTGGCGACCTGGGTGGCAGCGGCGCGCATCGTTGGCTCGGTGATGCTGCCACAGGCCTGGCGCAACCCGGTCATCGTCCGATCGACCGCGGCCAACTTGGTCGCCCTTGCCTGAGCCTGGGCATTCACCTGGGCGGCGGCATTACCAGCGGCGTTCGTCAGCAGTTGCGCATCGGTCGTCACCGAGTCCAGTCCGGCGCTCGCCGCGGCGATCTGATCGGCGTCGTCCTCGGTGGCGTGTGTCAGCCGACGGTTTTGCAGGCCGGAGAGGGCGGATTGGAATCGGGTCAGCAGTGCCGGATCCTGAATCTGTCGAATGGCGACATCGGCCTGGTTGACCGCGGTCAGCGCCGCACCTGCCTTCTGCGCGTGCGTGGCCACCGCGGCGAGCAGGGTATCCACTTGCGGGCCCGCGGCGGCGGCGCTGGTGCGGGCAGTCGCCTTGAGCGCCTGCAGCGCCGCGCTGATGGCGACGTTGTCGGGTTGCGCGTTGGCGGCGTTGCGGGCGTTCACGAGTGCGTCGTATGAGGCGTCGAGCTGAGGGCTGCGCATACCAGCGGCGGTCAGTCGGTCGATCTCTGCCTTCATGGCCGCGATGGCGTCGCCGACCTTCCGATCGCGCCTGGCGATGAGCTTGTCGGTGATAACGGCGCCGCCGGTCATCACCTCGACAAAATGACCCACCGACGCGCTCATGCTCGCCTGCTCCTTATGCTGTCGGGGTCAGCGGGCCATCGCTGCACGGATAGACGCGGCCATTTGCTGCAACGCCGGGTCAAGGGTGTCGCGGATGGCCACCGTTGCCCCGAAGGAATTGGCGTCGCAGACCTTGATCTTCTCGCTTTTGCCGAGAAAGTCCTCGAACGCCTCAATAAGGTCGAGCGTCTTCAAGCCGTGTTTTGCCATCGTGGCAGGCTCGCCCGAGCCGATCTCGGCCACCGCCGCCATCAGCTTCACGCGGTGGTCTTCGGTGATCGCGTTCAGGCCGTTTTCGGCGATTTCTACGAGTGCCTCGGCGTATTCATCGGCGTCTTCGATGTTGCCGTTGCCGTCGGCGGCAGCGCGCAGAGCGACGCGAAGCGCGTTGATCTGGTCATTGACCGCGTCGTTGGCTTCCCGCCACGCATTCCGTGCGTCGATCCAGCCCGCTGCCGCGCCCTTCGTGCCCGCAGCGTTCCTTGGCGCGCCGCCCGGCGCGGGCAAGGTGAAACCAAGCACACGCTGTAACCACTCGGTCCGTGCTTCGGCGCTGTCGCTCATCTCTCCCCCGGGCGTGGAGCATATACCAGACCGCGGACAGTTTCGCGGTTCCGATAAGATCACACCTCTCCCGCCCTGCGGGAGAGGTCGGTTCGCGAAGCGAACCGGGTGAGGGCACTGGTACGCCGCGCACCCTCACCCGCCCTGCGGCAGAGATGGGACCTCGGTTGCTCAGCCGTCGGCGTCCTGCAACCGGCGCTTGACTGCGCGTTTCTCTACCTTGCCGTAGCCGGACTTCGGCAGCTCCGGCCAGGACACGAACCGCGCCGGCCATTTATAACGGGCCAATCGTCCCTCCAGCCGGCTGAGCAGCTCTGCCTCGGCAACCGGCGCCGTCGTCACCAGCACGGCGACGCCGCACTCGCCCCATTTCGGGTGCGGCATACCGACGACGCAGGCCTCGGTCACCGCCGGATGTGTGAGCAGCGCCTCCTCGATCTCGCGCGGATAGACGTTGGAGCCGCCCGAGATGTACATGTCAGAGGCGCGGCCGGTGATAAAGACGAAGCCTCGCTCGTCGATGTGGCCGAGATCGCCGGTGTGGAACCAACCGCCGGCAAACGCCTTTGCCGTGGCCTCGGCGTTGTCGTGATAACGGGCCAGCACCGCCGGTCCGCGCACGCAGATCTCGCCGGTCTCGCCATCCGGAAGCCGCTGTCCCTCTGCACCAAAGATCGCGATATCCATTCCGGTGCGTGGATAGCCGCAGCTCCCCACCGGCATCGCGGCATCATCGAGGCTGTGCATTGCCGGCGGCAACACGGTAATTGCACCGGTTACTTCGCCCATCCCGTAATACTGCACGAGCACATTGCCCAATTTCGCCAACGAATGGCGCTGGTCGGCGCGGTACATCGGCGAGCCGGCGTAGATCACATAACGCAATGAGGTGTGGTCGTAGCGGTCCACGGCGTCGTGTCGTGTCAGCATGGTCAGGATCGTCGGCACGGTGAATATGTTGCTCACCCGGTGCTGCTCCACCAGCCGCCATGCTTCCTCGCAGTCCAGGCGATCGCCGGACAGCAGCACGCTGGCGGCGCCGCGCGGCACCTGGATCAGCGCGTGGACGCCCGCCCCATGCGACAGCGGCGCCACCACCAGTGACACGTCACGCTCGGTAGTACCGGGGATCAGGTCGGCCAGGTGGTTGTTGACCACGAACTGCAACTGGCCGTGGGTCAGCACTGCAGCCTTTGGCCGGCCGGTGGTGCCGGAGGTGTAGAAGAACCAGGCTGGATCGTCGCGATCGACGTCGGCCGGTCGGGTGAGGGGGGTTTGCGAAGCGAGTTCGTCCCAGCCCACGACTCCCCCTCCCCCTGCGGGAGGGGGCTGGGGGGAGGGGGCCGTTCCGGTTCCCCCCGCACGACCCGCCGCCCCGTGGTCCAACGCAACTTCCAGCCGCATCGACGGGTTCGCCGCGCGGGCAGCGTCGGCATGGTCGGGGAAAGCCGGGTCGAAGATATGCGCCGCGGCGCCGGACGATGAGGCCAGATACGCCACCTCGGGCGGGGTGAGCCGGAAATTGGTCGGCACCCAGACGGCGCCGATCATCCACGCCGCCCACATCGTCTCCAGCATCGCGGTCGAGTTGCGCGAATGCACTAGTACGCGGTCGCCCATGCCGATGCCATGCACCGCCAGCCCGGCCGCCGCCCCCTGCACGTGGCTGCCGAACTCGCGCCAACTCCAGCTTCGCTCGCCGCGAATGACCGCGGCGCGGTCAGGGAACCGTCGCGCCGTCTGCAGCAGCAGGCAGGCGAGGTTCGCCGTCGGAATCAGCGCGCCGGCTCCAGGATCGACACGTAATTGGCCACCGCAGCCCCGCCCATGTTGAACACGCCCCCGAGATCGGCCTTGCCGAGCTGCATTCCCTCGGGCGCCTGGCCGGTGAGCTGCATCGCGACCAGCGCATGCATCGAGACGCCAGTGGCGCCGATCGGGTGGCCCTTGGCCTTCAGCCCGCCCGACGGGTTCACCGGCAGCCGGCCGTCCTTGGCGGTCCAGCCCTCCAGCACGGCGCGTGCGCCCTGGCCCAGCGGGGTCAGGCCCATCGCCTCGTATTCCAGCAACTCGGCGATGGTGAAGCAGTCGTGCGATTCCACGAACGACAGGTCATTCAGCCCGACCCCCGCGGTGTCCAGCGCCCGCCGCCAGGCCTCGGCCGCCCCTTCGAAGCGGGTGATGTCGCGCTGCGAGATCGGCAGGAAATCGTTGACCTGCACGGCCGCGCGGAACCGCACTGCCTTGCCTATGCCGCGTGCCGTTTCCTCGTCGGTCAGCACCAGCGCGGCGGCGCCGTCCGAGACCAGCGAGCAGTCGGTGCGCTTCAAGGGCGGCGCGACGTAGGGGTTCTTTTCGCTGACCGCGCGGCAGAACTCGTAGCCCAGGTCCTTGCGCATCTGCGCGTACGGGTTAGCCACGCCATTCCGGTGGTTCTTCGCCGCGATCGCGGCGAGCGCATCGGACTGGTCGCCGTAGCGCTGGAAATAGCGTTCCGCGATGCGGCCGAACACACCGGCAAAGCCGGCCGGGATGTCCGCCTCCTGTTTCTTGTAGCTGGCCTTCAGCAGGATGTCCCCGACCTCCGATCCCGGCGTCGCGGTCATCTTCTCCACCCCGATGACCAGCGCGAACCGTCCGCGCCCGGCGGCCAGGAAGTCGCGCGCCCCGTACACCGCCGCCGAGCCCGAGGCGCAGGCGTTCTCGAACCGCGTGGCCGGCTTGAAGCGCAGCTCCGGCAAGTGCTGCAGCACCAACGAGGCAGGGAAGTCCTGCGCCGAGAACCCATTGTTGAACAGGCCGACGAAACTCGCGTCGATCTCGGCCGGCGCGATCCCCGCATCCGCGATTGCAGCCCCGGCGACACGGCCGATCAGGCTTTCGATGTCCGGGTCCTCGAGCTTGCCGAACGGCGAATGCGCCCAGCCGACAATGCAGGCTTCGCTCATGCTTCGCTCCTGTGCTGATCCGCGGCGCCTGTCTTACCGCAGGGTGGAAGCAAACGCGACGGGTCCCGAACACCCAACCCCACCAACCCCCATTTCTGACCACTGACCACTGACCACTGACCACTGACCACTGAATAGTAGCTGCCGGTGCGAAAGAAAGCCTCTTGCAAGAGATGTAGCTTGGGCTACATTTGGCGGTGCAGAGATCGGGAGCCCGAGCCTTGAGTGCCACTGTCAGGCGGAGTTTGTCGGACCGCACCACCTTCGCCGCATACGAAGTGCTGGCTGGCCGCCGGCGTGGGGTTACTGCGCTGCTGCCGTTTGCCGGGCCCGCGGTGATCGCCTCGATCGCGTACATGGACCCCGGCAATTTCGCCACCAACATTCAGGCTGGCGCGGCCTATGGCTACCTCCTGCTGTGGGTGGTGCTCGCCGCCAACATCGTGGCGATGCTGTTCCAGGCGATGTCGGCCAAGCTCGGCATCGTCACCGGCCGCAACCTTCCCGAACTGTGCCGCGACAACTTCCCGCGCCCGCTGGTGATCGGCATGTGGGTGGTCAGCGAGGTCGCGGCGATGGCGACCGACCTGGCGGAATTCCTCGGCGGCGCCATCGGGCTGGCGCTACTGCTGCATATGCCGCTGCTATGGGGGATGGTGGCGACAGCGGTGATTACGTACGGGATCCTGATGGTCGAGCGGTCCGGCTTCCGCCCGATGGAGCTTATCATCGGTGCCCTGGTGGGCTTGATCTGCCTCAGCTACCTGATCGAGCTGCTGATCGAGCCGCCCAACTGGGGCGCCGCCGCGTTGCACAGCGTGCTGCCAGTGCTTCCGGATGCCGGGGCGGTGACGCTGTCGGTTGGCATCATCGGCGCCACTGTCATGCCGCATGCGATCTATCTGCACTCCGGCCTGACGCAGGCACGTCTGCCGGCACACGACGACAAGACGCGGCGACGCATCCTCAGCTTCTCCAACCGCGAGGTGATCATCGCGCTCTCCATCGCCGGGCTGGTGAACATGGCGATGGTGATGATGGCCTCGGCCGCATTCCACGCCGGTCATAGCGACGTCGATCAGATCGAGACCGCGTATCACACATTGACGCCGCTCCTTGGCGTTGGCGCCGCGGCCGTGTTCCTGGTGGCACTGATGGCGTCCGGAATCTCCAGTTCGGCGGTTGGCACGATGGCCGGACAGGTGATCATGCAGGGCTTTGTCGGCTTCCGCATTCCGCTCTGGGTGCGCCGGCTGGTGACCATGGTGCCGGCGTTCTTCGTCGTGGCGATGGGCTACAACGCAACGGAATCGCTGGTGATCAGCCAGGTGGTGCTGA
>Ga0335074_10013828_pt1 | contig 11340 bp, 11 predicted proteins | sample Lox_Sample_23_FD_206715 | JGI IMG/M metagenome (GOLD analysis project Ga0335074, IMG submission 206715) | Soil microbial communities from Loxahatchee National Wildlife Refuge, Florida, United States - Lox_Sample_2.3 | ecosystem: Environmental > Terrestrial > Soil > Wetlands | place: USA...
GTAGCTCGAGAGCAGCATCCAGCTGACAAATATGTAGAAAACCTGCAGAAGCACGACGGCCAGGAAGAGGCCGCGGCCGACAGACCGTCGCGGGTTCTCTGCTTCCTCGCCGAGAGTTGCCGCCTCCTCGAAGCCTGCCAATCCCGCGACGCCGAAGCTGATCGCAAGGCCTATCCCGTCCCAGCCGCCGGTCGAGGTCGACGGGTTGAACACCGAGAGGCTGACATGCGCGTGGCCGGAAGCAATCAGCCAGATCGAAAGCGTCATGAGGACGAGCACCTCGAATCCGAGCAGCGCCAGCGACGCCTCGGTGCTGAGGGATATGCCACGCCACGCGAAGAACAGGACGTAGGCGATGCACGCGGCGGTGAACACGCCCCAGGGGATCGTGGTGTTGAAGCTGGATTGCAGGTAGTCCTGCACGAAGCCGCCGAAAGCGCTGTAGCCCTCGGCGGCGATGAGGAGGTAACAGCCCACGAAGAACCAGCCGAAGACGAACCCGAAGTTCGCCCCAAGCCCGGCCGTGTTCCATGCGAAAAGTGATCCCGCTGATGGGATTCGCTTTGCGAATTCCGCAAAGGTGTTGACCAAGGCGATCGCTGCAACCGTGATCACGATCAGGGCGAAGATCATGGCCTTGCCTGCGTACAGGGCGGCGGCAGGAGTCACGAGCGCGATCGTGGCAGCGGGGCCGGAAGCGGCCATCGAGGTGATGGCGACGGCCCTTCCGCTCACTGCGTTGCGGCGCAGACCGCCCCCGGCGAAGACTCCGGCGGGCGCCCCGGCCGGGTCGTCGAGAGTCGCGTTGAGCTCCATCGGCTGTTCGTGGCTCATGTCCAACCTCCGATACCTTTCTCGGCTAGGCCGTGGGCAACCCAGCCCGTCTCAAGAGGGCGAGTTATCGAATTCGGAAATCGCGGCCGTCGCCAGGGAGACGGCGTCATCGAGACATAGTGCGTGCGGGCCGCCTCCGTGGCGGGCCCGCCGATCGCCGACGTGGCACCACCCAAACCTCGTGCCAGGAGTGCCCCGGCGCAGTTGAGCGGCCCGCGGATCACGCGGTCGGCGTGCTTGCTGCGCCCGCGAAACGAGCGGCTCCGATCGGCCCAATGTCTCGCCGTTCATTATTTGAACGCCAATGTAGCAGATTGAATAGTAGAGGGATGGGCTTTAACCTGTCAACGAGGGGTTCTGGCGGTCGGCCAGCCTGGCCGGCGTTGTGCGGCAGAGGTCGGCATCGGGCCAGGGTGACACCTTCCGCGGGGTCGGCCGCGGAGTCTCTCGCAGTGGTTCCGGCAGCCGTGAGCATCACGAGGAGACGAGCGATGGGCGAGGTTTTCGTTCTGGCCGAGGGCTTGGGGCACCCAGAGGGACCGGACTTTCAGTCCGATGGAGGGCTGCTGTTCGTTGAGACGTATCTCGGCCGGATTTCAGTCTGGGACCGCGACGGTGGCACTCGCGCGTTCGCGGAGGTGGGCGGGGGTCCGAATGCCTGCATGCTCGGCACCGACGGTCTCTATGTCACCCAGAACGGGGGAACCGCTGGCCCCTGGAGGTCCGCCAACCCCGTGACGCCCTCTATCCAGAAGGTGGCGGTGGGAGGCCGTGTAGAAGTGGTCACAACAACTGCCGGCGGCCGGTCGCTGCGAGGTCCGAACGACCTGACGTTCGGTCCAGATGGCCGGCTTTACTTCACTGACCCTGGGCCTTACGACCCGGCGAATAAGCACGACGGGCTGATCTGTGTCATCGAGCCTGGCGGGATTACGTCGGTATTGGCGGAGGTGGGCCCGACTTTCCCGAATGGGATCGTGGCTGAGCCAGATGGGAGTCTGGTCTGGGGCGAGTCCTACACGCGCGACATCAGGCGCCGTCGGCCGGGCGGATCGGTCGAGCTGCTGGTGACTTTGCCCGAGGGCCACGTCCCCGACGGGATGAAGGTCGCTGCGAACGGCGACATCTACATCGCCTCCCTCGGCTCGCGCGGGATCGACGTCATGGCGGCTGACGGGACTCTGCACGGCTTCGTCCATACCGGGGGAGAGCCGCAGAACCTGGTATTCCGCGGCCGCGACGTGTACGTCACCGACTTCGGCGAGGTGTCCCAGGACAGCGACGAGGGACTGGGCAGCCCCACCGGCCGGATTCTTCGCGTCAGCGTCGGCGTGGAGGGGCTGCCGTTGTTCCGCGGGGCGGTCGGCTAACTCGCCGCCCGCGCTGGAATAGAGCCTCGGGGCCCAATGGTCTGTTCTGGCTTTGGCCGTTTTAGGCGTGCCCGCCAAGCTCTGGAGCCTCGGGGTCGCCGCTCCAGGGCACCCACCCGAATGCGGTCCAGCCTCCGTCGGGGACGAGGACCTGGCCGGTAAGGATCTTGGAACGGTCAGAGGCGAGGTAGAGCACGGTCTCGGCGATCTCGTCTGGACTGGCCAGCCGTCGCAGCGGCGTGTGCTGCATGTAGGCCTCGACATCGATCAGGCCCTGGTCGACCGCCTCGCGGAACATCTCGGTCTCGGTGTTACCGGGGGCGACGGCGTTGACGCGGATTCCGTAGGTGGCCCATTCGCTTGCGAGCACCTTGGTCATGGAGATGACCGCAGCCTTGGCGGCACTGTAGGCGAGCCGCATCGGGAACGCGACGATGCCGTTTATGGACGAGATGTTTACGATCACGCCGCCGCCGCCTTGGCGCATGACCTTGCCTGCCTCCCTGCTGCACAGGAAGACGCCGGTAGCGAGGACGCCGATGGACGCTTGCCAGTCGGCAAGGGGGAACGACATGCTCGGGCCGAGGCGGCCCACGCCGGCATTGTTCACCAGGATGTCGATGCCCCCAAAGTCGCTCGACACACGATCGATGGCCGAGGCGACGCTGGCTTCGTCGGACACGTCGACGACGTAGGACGAGACATCCGCGCCGCCTTCGCGCAGGCGCGAGGCAGTTGCCGCACCGAGCGTCGGGTCAAGTTCCAGGATCGCCACCCGGCCGCCGTTGTCAGCAAACTTCCGGGCTATCGCGGCGCCGATGCCTCGTCCGCCGCCGGTCACGATGCAGACACGGGACTTGAGCTCGCTCACGACTCCACCTCTCTCAGGAGGGTCCCGTCCGAGCGGCGTGCTGTCTGCACGAGTTCGACGCGGATCCCGTCGGGATCCTTCATGTAGACCAGCCTGCCGCCCAGGTTCGGGCCCCAGGTCGGAGTCTGCAGCTCGGACACGAACTCAACGCCGCGCTCGAGGAGCTGCGCGTAAAGCGTCTCCAGGTCGTCAACGAAAAGGCAGAAGTGGGCGGTGCCGGGATTGGCAGTGTCCGTGTCGATTGCTTGTTTAGGCACGTCGCGGTACTCGAGGATCTCGAGAAACAGCTCGGTTCCCGGAATCGACAGGACGGCGATCTCCAGGGTGACGTCGGGGTAATGGCCGACGACCCGCTGGACGTACGGCTCGCGCAACGACCAGCGTTCGACTTGCTTGAAGCCGAGATTCTCCGAGTAGAAGCGCGACGATCGCTCGACCTCGGCAACCTGGATGGCGAAATGATCGCAGCCTGTGATCATGCGTCGATGCTCCCTCGGGCCATGAGTCCTCCGTCGACTACCAAGTGTGATCCTGTGACATAAGACGACGCGTCGCCGAGAAGCCAGACGATGCCCTCGGCAATCTCGGCGGGCGCAGCGAGCCGTCCCATCGCGAGTTGGGACGCCACTCGGGCGCGCATGGCGGGCAACTCCGCCTCAGGGACGTTCGCCCACATGAGCGCAGTCTCGGTGGCGCCGGGGACGATCGCGTTCACGCGAATGTCGTGCGAGGCGTAATCGAGGGCCAGGCTCCGCACGAGCGCCGAAACACCGCCCTTGGCGGCGCAGTAAGCCGACGCTCCGCCGGGCGCGGAAAGCTGCGCCCATGGCGACGAGACGCAGACCACCGAGCCCCCGCTTCCCTGGGCCAGCATGGCTGCAAGGGCATGCTTGCAAGTCAGGAACGTCCCGGTCAGGTTAGTGCTGATGACGTCCTGCCACTTCTCAAGAGCCATCTCATGGGCGAGGCCGCCGCGGTCGATGCCCGCACTTGTCACGGCACCCCACAGCGAGCCGAGCGCACCACGGGACGCGCTGACGGCGCTCGAGATAGACGCCTCATCCCGCACATCGCATCGCTGCCCGATTGCGGCCGGCGCCCCGGCCTCAAGGGCCTCGGCGGCGACCTTGTCGGCGGCCTCGACATCCAGGTCGAGCACCGCCACCTTTGCCCCCAGGCGGGCGCAGGCAAGCACCGACGCGCGCCCGATCCCGGCGCCGCCGCCCGTAACGAGCACCGCGCCGCGGAGGGCGCTCACAGCGACCACACCTCATCGAGCACGCGGGGCCAGCCGCTTCCGGGCTCGCTCTCGGGGTATTCGATGAGCTCGCTCATCGCTTCCTCCCAGCGTTGCGCCACCGGGTCGCCGTTGAAGCGATCTACCATGCGGTCGTAATCCTCGACCTCCATGTGGCTGAACAGCACGTCGTTCCATGCGTAGATAACGTAGGTCGTAATTCCGGCCTCTCGGAGCATCTGGTCGAGCTCGGGCCAGACAGTCGCATGCACTCTCTTGTACTCATCGATCTTGCCCGGCCTGGCGCGCCAGACGTGTCCTATTCTGGGCATGTTCTCGTGGCTCCCTTTCGGTCGGTTAGCACCCGGACAGGCTCGCGCCTCCGGAAGCTGACTGCCGCAGGCCCTTCTGGCCTGCGCCTATCGTGACCTCGGCCGGCCATAGCTGACGAGGCCACTAACGTCGCTGCTGGCGGCGGCACACATGGTCCAGGCCGCCGCCGGGTCCGGTGTGGGCTATGGCGGCCCGCAGCTCGTCGGCTGCGAGCCAGGGCAGCACGCTGCAGCTCCCCGGTGGAGGAGAAGATCGGCTCTGCCGCGATCTTGTGCTCGCCCGGGACGCCTCCAGGGCGAACGAACTTGGCGGCTGCCTGCCCTGCGTGAGTCTGACCAGGCATTGGCATTCGTCTTGCTCCTTGTCGTCCGTCGGCTCGCCAGGCCCGGCTGCTTCTGAGCACAGCGAGAGGGGAGAGGAAGCTCACAAGGCGAGCGGGTCCTGCAACAGCTGGGCAACCCTGGCGAGGAAGGCCGCCGCTTGTGCGCCGTAAATCACCCGGTGATCGCAGGCCAGCGTGAGTGTCATGCGATGACCAATAGCGACCTTGCCAAGCTTTGCCATTGGCTCGGCGCGAACGGAGCCGACCGCGAGGATCGCGCCCTGATCCTGGTGGATGATCGCCGTGAAGGCGGTGACATCGAACATGCCGAGGTTGGAGATCGTGAACGTGCCGCCGTCGAGCTCGTCCGGGCTCAGACGTCTGGTCCTGGCCCGGCCGATCAGGTCGTGTGCTGACTGCGCGATCTGGACCAGGCTCTTTGTGTCAGCGTTGCGGATGACAGGCACTACCAGGCTGTCGCCTGCTGCGACGGCAATCCCGATGTTGATGTCCGGGTAGCGTTCGAGTCGCTCGTCCCGGTACGCGGCGTTGACGCCGGGATTCTCGCGCAGGGCCAACGCGGCAGCGCGGACGACCATGTCGTTGATCGTGGGACGTGGTGTTGCGCCGGGCGCTCCGAGTTGGTGGGCGCGAGAGACCACCGCCGACATGTCAACTTCTCTGACGACCGTGAAATCCGGGATCGACTGCCTTGCCTGAGTCATCCGCTCGGCGATGAGGCGCTGCGAGCGGCTGGGTACGACGATCTCCGGCTGACCCCTGAATGTGGGCCTGGCCTGCTTCGCGAGGGCTTCCGGCGGCCGGGTCTGCTCTGCCACGTCATGTGTGACGGGCGCGGTTCGCGTGGCTGCGATGACATCCTCGCGGAGAATTCGCCCGTCCGGGCCCGTCCCTGCGACCGTGGCGAGGTCAGTGCCAAGTTCCTTCGCCAGCTTGCGGGCGATGGGCGAGGCGTCCGGGATAGCTGCGGGTACCGAGCTGTCTGCTGTCACGGGCGGGGTCTCGGCCGCTGGTGCTGGCGGGCGGGCTACGACCGTCTCGTTCGCTGAGGCAGGCCCGGCGATGTAAGCGATGCGGTCACCTACCTGGATCCGCTGTCCGGCTGCAGCCACGTGATGCAGCACGCCGGACTCCTCAGCCTCGTAGGTGACAGTGGCCTTGTCGGTTTCGATCTCGACCAGCTCGGTGCCGCGTTCGATACGGCTGCCGTCGGCGCACAGCCAGGCCAGAATGACGCCGTCCTCCATCGAGTCGGACAGCCGCGGCATCATCACATCGGGCAACACAGCCCCAGTCGGAAGGTGTTCAAATGATGGACGGCTAGTATGCTATCTGAACAAATGCCGGACGGTCTAGGAGCAGGAATCCGCATGAGTGGCGTGACGGGCAGACGGGCGCTAGTGACCGGCGGCGCATCAGGAATCGGTCTGGCGACCGCTCGCCGGCTTGTGCGTGAGGGCTGCGAGGTAGCTGTCCTCGACCTGCCCGGGCCCAACCTTGACGCGGCGTCGTCGGTAGTTCAGGCAGTGGTCGGAGCCGATGTGCGTCGAGCCGACGAGGTGCGCCATGCGGTAGATGAGGCGCGCGCGGAGCTCGGAGGGCTCGACACGCTGGTCCTGTGCGCGGGGATTATTCACATCAAGCCGCTGGCTGAGGTCAGCGAGGACGACTGGGATCGGACGCTAGCGGTGAATCTCAAGGGTGCATTCCTGTGTGCCCAGGCGGCTGCTCCCGCATTGTGCGATGGCGGCCGTGGCCGGATCGTCGCGATCAGCTCTGATGCGGGACGGCGCGGCGTGCCTTACCTGCATGCCTATTCGGCCTCGAAGTTCGGCCTGATCGGGCTAATTCAGTCGCTGGCCGGGGAACTCGCTCCACGGGCGACCGCCAATGCCATCTGTCCTGTCAGCACTCCAGGTACCGGCATGGGTCAGCAGGTGCTGAGCTGGAAGTCGCAGGTCACCGGACACTCGCCGGGCCAGGTCCTCGACGAGATCGCGAATGCGTTCCCGCTCGCGCGCACGGGCAGTGAGGAGGACATCGCGGGGTGCGTCACCTTCCTGATCTCGGACGAAGCGAGCTTCATCACCGGTACGGCAATAGACGTTGACGGCGGCGCCGCCCTGAACACGATGCCGGGCGTGTCCTTGTGAGTCGGCCCTTGTTCACCGACACTCATGTGCATTTTTACGACCTGCGGCGCGGCGACCTGGCCTACGACTGGCTCCGCCCTGGCGGTGATGCAGCTGAGGAGGCGGTGCTCGGCGACTACTCCGCCATCCGGGCGGAACGCTACTGGGCCGAGGACTTTCTGCGCGAGACGCGGTTCGCGGGCGTTGGTCACGTGGTGCACGTGCAGGCAGCTCTCGGGTCCGCCGACCCTGTGGCCGAGACCGGGTGGCTGGCGGCCTTCAAGACCCGGACGGGAGCCCCGGATGTCGCAGTGGTCTACATCGATCTCGCCGCCGGTTCCGCAGCTGATGTTCTGGCCAGGCACCTTGAGTTCGGCCTTGTGCGCGGAGTCCGCGACCTTAGATATGACGACTACCTGACCAACCCGCGGTGGCATCGGGGCTTTGCAATGCTCGGGCTCCACGAGTTGGTCTGCTGTGATGACCCTGAAGTCAGCGATGTGGGCGCAGTGACCGCCTTGCTGCGAGCGCACCCTGACGTGATCTACTGCCTGGACCACGCAATGATGCCTCGAGCGCGGACGCGGGAGTACTTCGCCGAGTGGAGCGAAGCGCTGCGCCGCCTTGCCCAGCTGCCGAACACGGTGATCAAGATCTCCGGCCTTGGCCAGGTCGATCACGAGTGGACCGTTGAGTCGCTGCGGCCCTGGGTGCTCACCTGCATCGAGACGTTCGGTACGGAGCGATCCTTTTTCGGCACCAACTGGCCGGTCGATAGGCTCTACAGCTCCTACGGCGATGTGCTCGACGCCTATGACCAGATCGTCTCCGACTTTAGCCAGGCCGAGCGCGGCCAGTTGTTCAGCGGGAGTGCCGATCGCATCTTCCGGATCCGGTGAAGTCCGCCACGCCAGCACGAACCAGCGGCCGCCTCACTGCCGGATGTCAGCCGAGGGCTGACCGCAGGGACTCGGAACCGGAGGGATCTGCCCGTTGAGCGCAGATAGTTTCAACGTAATGAGGGCAGCGATCGCACCTCGGGCAGACCGCACGAAATGCAGTCCCTTGCTGGGCAGCGGAATACCGTTGAACCGAGGTCCGAGCCAGGCCTGGACGCCGCGGAAGGGCTCGTCGATTCCTCGGCGAAAGCCAGTCGACGCTGCAGCGGACCGGCAACTCTCGATCGTCGTCGCGATCACTGCATCCGCCGGATCTCCGAGGACGCGCCCAACCGTCCAGCGGGGATGGCGCCGGGCTCAGGTTGGCAGCGGCTGCGGCCTGCGCGTTGACTGGCCAACTGGACGCGTTGGACCACGGCGGGCACTCAAGGAACTCGGTCGGCGGGCGATTGCTCGGTGTCCTGCGTGGCGATCGATGGGCTTGACCGGAGTTCGGGCCCTTGTCTAGCATTTCACAGTAAGCACTACAATTCATAATCTGAAAGATAGGCCTTGTGACTTACCTGCCTCCCCAAGTGGACATCGATGACAACGCCGCCCTGACAGTCGACGACCTGGCCGCGATGCTGACCAGGATGGCTGAGATCCGCGCCCTGGAGGACGAGATCCAGAGGGCGTTCACGCAGAACCTGGTGCGCGGCTCAACCCACTTGTGCACAGGGCAGGAGGCGTGCGTCGTCGGCGCGTGCGCCGCGCTGCGGGAGGACGGAGACCCAGGCGATGCCATGGTGTGCACCTACCGCGGGCACGGCGCGGTCGTGGCCATGGGTGCCCCGCTCGACCGGTCGTTCGCGGAGGTACTCGGACGGAGTAGCGGACTATGCCGTGGCAAGGGCGGTTCGATGCACCTGACCGACACTTCCGTAGGCGCCTACGGGTCATTCGCGATCGTCGGCGCGCACCTGCCGATAGCGGTCGGCCTCGGGCTCGCGGCAAAGCACACCGGCAGCCGCGCGGTTGCGCTGTGCTTCTTCGGTGACGGCAGCACGAACATCGGCGCCTTCCACGAGTCGCTCAACCTCGCGGCGATCTGGAAGCTGCCGGTGGTGTTCTTTTGTGAAAACAACCTGTACGGGGAGTACTCGGCGATCCGGACCACGACCCCGATCGAGCGGCTCAGCGATCGCGCTGCCGCCTATGCCATGCCGGGCGTGCAAGTAGATGGCAACGACGTCGTCGCGGTTCGCGCTATCACCGGCGTGGCCGTCCGGCGCGCCCGCGCCGGAGAAGGGCCTACCTTGATCGAGGCGCTCACGTACCGCCACCGCGGCCACTCCCGCACTGACCCCGCGACCTACCGCCCGGCCGGCGAACTGGAAACCTGGAAGGAGTACGACCCGATCGGTCGACTCGACCGGCTGCTGCTGCGGCGCGGTATCAGCGAGCAGGCAGTGGAGGAAATCCATGCGGCGGCGCGAGCGTCGGTCACCTCGGCGGTGGCAGCGGCGACCGCACATGACGAGCCCGGCATCGAGCTCCTCGTCGAGGATGTGTACGCATGAGCCAGGTGACCTACAGAGAGGCCATCCGGCGCGCCCTGGCAGATGCTCTAGCCGCCGATCCGCGAGTGCTCGTGCTCGGTGAGGATATCGGCGCCGCGGGAGGCGTGTTCAAGGCCACGGCCGGCCTGTCCGACGAGTTCGGCAGCGACCGGGTCCGGGACACGCCCATATCTGAACAGGCAATCATTGGAGCGACTATCGGCAGCGCCCTCAAGGGCCTGCGACCCGTCGCTGAGCTCATGTTCGCTGATTTCGCCGCCGTGTGCTTCGACCAGATCGCCAACCAAATGGCCAAGTACCGGTACATGACAGGCGGACAGGTCAGTGTGCCGGCGACCGTCCGGCTGGTGAACGGCGCCGGCAACGGCTTCGGCTCGCAGCACTCCCAGGCAGTGGAGAACTGGTTCCTGGGCTTCCCTGGGCTCATTGTGGTCACGCCTGGGTGTGTCGCTGACGCCTACGGCTTGCTGCGCGCGGCGATCGCGGATGAGAATCCTGTCCTCTACTTCGAGCATAAGGGCCTGTACAACATTAAGGGCGAACTGCCGGACTCAGCACCGGCGATGCAGCTCGGAAAGGCCTCTGTCGTACGCCAGGGAACCGATGCCACGGTGGTGGCCACCCAGCTGATGCGTCAGCGCGTCGAGGAGGCTGCCGAAGTCCTCGCGGCCGACGGGATTGACATCGAGGTCGTCGATCCCCGCACGCTACTGCCACTCGACATTACGACGATCGGCGCGAGTGTCGACAAGACCAACAACCTGGTAGTCGTGCAGGAATCCTCGGCGGCAGGCAGCTGGGGCGCGACGGTTGTCGCCAGCGTCGTCACCGCCCACTTCGAGTCGCTGGACGCGGCACCGGTCCTGCTCTCTGCGCCAGACACCCCTATCCCGTACGCCGGCGACCTGGAGCAGGCATGGCTACCGTCAACTGGCCGGATCACCGACGCAATACGTAAGCTCCTGGCCCGATGATGGAATTTCTGGTCGAGATAGCCGTGCGCCTGCCGCCGGACATGCCCGAGGACCGCATCGCAGCCCTCCGGGCTGCCGAACTGCGACGCGGGCGCGAGCTCGCAGCCACCGGCGTGATCGCGCGAATCTGGCGGGTGCCGGGCACGACCGACAACGTCGGCATCTGGGTCGCTGCTGACGCCACCGAACTGCACAGCGTGCTCAGCGGTCTTCCGCTTTTCCCGTGGCTGCGCGTCAAGATCACCGCGCTAGCGATACACCCGATCGAGGAGGACCGGCAATGACACCCACAACGGCAGGTTCGCCTGCTCCGCCGACGGCACTGACGACGTCCGACCGGATCGCAGAGATCCGGGCATACCCGCTGATCTACCCAGAGCCGCATTACCGGGACGCGATGCGGTGCGTGACGGTTGTCCGGGTCGCCACCACAGCAGGCTGCTTTGGCTGGGGCGAGGCGATCTCGCAACTGCCGGAGGCGACCCTGGCCACCGTCACAGTCATCGACCGCGGGCTGGCACCCATCCTGATCGGCGCCGACCCCACAAATGTCGATAAGCTGTGGCAGCAGATGTGCCGCCAGGCGTACTGGTACGGCGTCGAAGGTGTGGCAGGATTCGCCATCAGCGCGATCGACATGGCACTTTGGGACGTGGCTGGGAAGATCACTGGTCAGCCGGTGGCGCACCTGCTCTGCGGCAAGCTGCGCGACTCGATTCCCGCGATGGGGTCGATCATCTTCGACATGGACGACCTGGACTGGACGCTCGGCGAATTCAGCTACA
>Ga0335074_10013829_pt1 | contig 11340 bp, 8 predicted proteins | sample Lox_Sample_23_FD_206715 | JGI IMG/M metagenome (GOLD analysis project Ga0335074, IMG submission 206715) | Soil microbial communities from Loxahatchee National Wildlife Refuge, Florida, United States - Lox_Sample_2.3 | ecosystem: Environmental > Terrestrial > Soil > Wetlands | place: USA: Florida...
GGCTCGAAGCCGCCGGCGCGGTCGGTGTCGTACTCGAGCAGGAAACGGTCGACGGGGACGGTGCCGAACAGCTTCTCCGCCACCGGCTCGTAGCTGCCCTTCGCCATGTACGCGCTGCGGTTGTTGCCGCGGCAGATGTGCATCCCGACGGTGATGTCCGGGTTCGCGTTCTTCACGCCGCGCACGATGTCCGCGTCGGCGTCGACCGACGCGTCGAGGATGACCGCCGGGTCGAGCGTATTCTGCGTCGCGGCGCGGAACTCGTCGTCGAACACCTGGTTGTAGGACAGCGAGTCGAGCTGCACCCAGCGCGTGCCGAGCCCGGCGAGCTCGGTGATCTCCGCGACCTGCAGCGTGACGAGGTCGGCGACCAGCTCTGCCGGGTCGGGGTAGGCGTCCGCGCTGACCTCCTCGCGCCAGGTCATGCCGCCCATCGCCGCGGACATCATGGTGATCTTGAACTGGCCGGGTACCCGGGACGCCATGAACGCCGCCTCGACCGCGGTCAGGTGGTCCTTCTGGAACACCTTCGAGCTGGCCGCGGTCATCACGAAGTCGGTCTCTTCGACCGGCGGAATCCCGCCGTCCTCGCGGAGCCAGGTCACCGCGGGCGTCTCGATCTGGCTCATCCCGCCGATCGACTCGAGGATGCCGGTCATCCAGTTGGTCCGCCTGGCCTCGCCATCGGTGAACACGGCGATCCCCGCTGAGCGCTGAATGTCGATGTTCTCGTCGGCCGCGCGATCTTCCGCCGCCCGCAGGTCCGCCTCGGTGATCCTCCCCGCCCGGTAGGCGGCGCGGGCCTCGAGGAGCCAGGGCTGCCGCAGCATGCTGCCGACGTGCTCAGCGTGAATGTCCGTTGCCATGGGTGACCGTCTCCCTTGCCGATGTCGCGATATGTCCGACTACTTTGCCAAGCGTCGCCCGTGAAGTCTAGGCTCCGAACTCCGCCCGGATCGCCGCCGTGTGCTCGCCGAGCGCCGGCACCGCTCCCAGCACGGGGTCCTGGCCGGCTACCTCGACGGGCGGCAGCAGCGCGTCGATCTCGCCGCCCGGCGTGCTCACGGTCCGCCAGCGGTCGCGGGCGCGCAGCTGCGGATGCCGGGTCAGCTCCTCGGGGGTGCGCAGCCGGGCGCTGGCGATCCCTGCCGCCTCGAGCGCGTCGCTGACCTCGCCGGCGGTGCGGTCCGCGAACGACTCCTCGATCACGGCGGTCAGCTCGTCGTGATGCGCGACCCGGTCGGTGTTGCTCGCGAAGCGAGGGTCCGCGGCGAGGCCGGGCCGCCGCACGATGAGACGGCAGAAGGTGAGCCACTCGCGCTCGTTCTGGATACCGAAAAAGACAGCACCGTCGGCGACGCGGAACGGGCCGTACGGCGAGATAGACGGATGCCGTGCCCCGGTTCTCCGCGGCGGCTCGCCGCCGTACCTGGAGAAGTAGGCGGGCTGCATCATCAGCTCGCCGAGCGCGTCGAGCATGGCGACGCGCAGCGTCGCGCCCGCGCCGGTCCGCTCCCGGTCGTACAGCGCGGCCAGGATGCCGCTGTAGGCGTACATCCCGGTCGAGAGGTCGGCGACGGAGAAGCCGGTCTTGGACGGCGTCTCCGGGGTGCCGGTCGACATGACCAGCCCGGTCTCGCACTGCACCAGCAGGTCGTAGGCCTTCTTCGCGCCGTAAGGGCCGCCGTCGCCGTAGCCGGAGATCGAGCAGTGGATCAGCCGCGGCAGCGCCGCACGGACGGTGGCCGCGTCCAGCCCCAGCCGCTCGGCCGCGCCGGGGATCAGGTTCTGCACGAACACGTCGGCGCGGCCGATCATCGCATCGAGCACCGCGCGGTCGGCGGCGTCCTTGACGTCGAGGACCACGCTTTCCTTGCCCCGGTTCAGCCAGACGAAGTAGCTGGACTGGCCGTGCACGGTGCGGTCGTAGCCGCGCGCGAAGTCGCCGGAGGGCGGCCGCTCGACCTTGATCACCCGGGCGCCCAGGTCAGCGAGCTGCCGGGTGGCGAACGGCGCGGCCACCGCCTGCTCGAGCGCGACCACGGTGATGCCGTCGAGGGGGAGTCGCATGGTGCGTTCTTTTCCGCCGGTTCGCGGGATTACGCGTGCGCGGCCGCGCGCGTACGCTGACTGAGTGAACCTGGGCAGCGAGTTCATCCAGCGCGTCCTGCACCTCGACGACCCGCTGACGCGCGACCTGACAGTGCAGCGTGGCCTGCGCGTGCCGATGCCCGACGGGGTGGTGCTGCTCGCCGACCGGTGGGCGCCGCGGGCCGGCGGCGACGGGCTCCCCGTCGCGCTGCTGCGCACCCCCTACGGCCGCGGCCGGCTGGTCGGCGCCGCCATGGCCAGGCCGCTCGCCGAGCGCGGCTTCCAGGTGCTGATGCAGTCGGTGCGCGGGACGTTCGGGTCGGGCGGGACGTTCCGGCCGATGCGGGACGAGCGGGACGACGGGCTGGCCACCCTGGAATGGGTCAGGAAGCAGCCGTGGTTCGGCGACGCGATCGTGCTCACCGGGCCGAGCTACCTCGGCTTCGTCCAGTGGGCGGTGGCCGACCAGCTGCCGCCCGAGGTCAAGGCGATGATCCCGAACGTGACCGACGCGGGCCTCACCCTGGAGTTCTTCCGGCCTGACGGGTTCTCCCTCGAGACGCCGTTCGGCTGGGGGATCATGGTCGACGCGCAGGAGCGTCCCGGCGCGCTGCTGCGGCAGATGACCGCCGCAAAGAAGAACCTGCGGGCACTGCGCACGGTCCCGCTCGCCCGTGCCGACGTGGCCGCCGCCGGGCACCGCGTGGAGTACGTGCAGAACATCCTCGCCCACGACGCGGACGACCCGTACTGGGCGCCGCTGGACCACAGGGACCGCGTCGCGCAGGTCACCGTGCCTGTCAGCTCGATCGGCGGCTGGTACGACATCTTCCTGCCCGGCCAGCTCCGCGACTTCCAGGTGCTGCAGTCCCTCGGCCGGCCGGCCCGGCTGACCATCGGGCCGTGGACGCACCTGTCGATGGACGGCACCCCGATCAGGGAGGCCGTGGAATTCGGGCTGCCGTACGCCCGCGGCGCCGAGCCGCCGCCGCGGCCTCCGGTGCGGCTTTACGTGATGGGCGCCGGCGAGTGGCGCGACTTCGAGTCCTGGCCGCCGCCCGGGCACTCGCCGACGCGTCTGCACCTGGGCGCGGGCGGCACGCTGTCTGTGGCTGACCCTGGCGCCGCGGACGCCGCGGGCGGCCCGGGCGCCTCCGCCGAGCCGGCGCCCGACCGGTACCGCTACGACCCGGCGGACCCGACGCCGGCCGTCGGCGGCGTGCGCATGGTCAGGGACAGCGGCCGGCGGGACAATACCGCGCTCGAAGCGCGGCCGGACGTGCTCACCTACACGACCGCGCCGCTCGAGGCGGACACCGAGGTGATCGGCGAGGTCAGCGCCGAGATCTGGTTCTCCTCGAGCCTGGCCCACGCCGACGTGTTCGTGCGGCTCTGCGACGTCGACCCGCGCGGCCGGTCGTGGAACGTCTGCGACGGCCTGACCAGCCTGACCGGCGCGGACAAGGTCACGAAGGCGACGGTCCGGCTGTGGCCGACCGCCTACCGCTTCAAGCGCGGCCACCGGATCAGGATCCAGGTCTCCAGCGGCGCCTTCCCGCGCTACGCGCGCAACCCAGGCAGCGGCGAGCCGCTCGCCACGGCCACCCGCCTGCTGGCGGCCGACCAGTCCGTCTACCACGACCCGGCGCACCCGTCGGCGGTCATCCTCCCGGTCCGCCTCGGGTGACGTCCTGACGGCGCAGCCAGTACATGTACGAGGTGACCCGGTACCTAGGCGGCGAAAGCGCCACCCCGCAGATGAGGGTGAGTACGAACTTTGGGTCGTTGCCGTGCTGCGGCCGCTGGATCGTGGCGCCGCTTGCCCTCGTGTGCCTTCAGCCAGCGAAGAATCCGCCAAGCAACTCCGGGAGAACCTGCAGGACGCCCTCCCGCAGCGTCGTTCACCGGGGACGTGGCAGGCGCCGTACTGCTGAAGCCGGTCCTGGAACCCGTACAGAGCGCCGTGCATGGCCTTGAGATCGCCGGGGCGACATGCTGGCCAAAGCGTTCAGCCAGGTCATCACCGACGCCACCACAGAGCCGATCTCCGATGCGGCACCCGTGGCCGGCGATAGAACATCTGCACGGTCACCAGCGGTCAGTATCCGGTCTATCCTCCGGCCTAGCCGCCATGTGACTGTGCAGCCAGCTAGCCGAGCTCACCGAGATGATCCGCCGTGACCAGCGCCCGGAGCAACGCTTGCCGTGGTGGTCAGAAATGGCTAACTCCCGCACTCGCCCGCGGCCTTCGCGGCGGCGATGTCGGCCTTCACCGAGCCGTGCCTGTAGATGCTCACCGAGCTGGCCGACGGGCTAAAACCCCACCGGCCGCCGGAATACGTCCAGGCGTCGGAGACGGCGGCGATGTTGCCCAGCGAGCCCGCGACCGTCTCGGAGACAACCGCCGTTCTGCCCGCGAATGTGACGGACTTGATGACGCGCGCCAGCCCCGCCGTGGGCCCGGGGCAGCCGTCGTGCACCGCAGTCCACGTGGCGGCGGGGACGGCGCGCTGCGCGGCCGGGGCGAGGTAGGCCCACGCGGCGCCCCACTGGCCGGCCGAGTCCAAGGCGTAGAACTGCTTCGCGGCGACGCGGACGCCGGCGGCGGTGTCGGGCTCGGCGACGGCGAGGGTGCTCGCGGAGACTGCTGGGCTGCCCGCGCCGGAAGGGCTGGCGTGCCTGCTCAGCGCGTATGCCGCGCCGCTCGCGATGGCGACGACGGCTGCGATTCCGGCGTACAGCGGGAGGCGGGAACGCCCGGGGCGCCGCGGCTCCTGGTGCCGGCCCGGGCCGTGGTCCTGCCGCGGCTGCGCAGGATCCCATGATGCGGGCTCGCGATACACCCACAAGTCGCCAGACTGCTGCCACCCGGGCGCGCCTTGCGGCTGCTGGTAGCCCTGCTGCGGCCACGGCTGGCCAGGCGGCGGATATTGCGGCTGGCTGGGATAGGGCTGCGGGCCGTAGCCCGGCTCCTGCCACTGCTGCCCCTGCGGCGGCGGCTGTCCCTGCGGCCCCCGGAGCCGCTGCCCGTGGTCACGAGGGTCGTATCTGGGCTGCCACGGCTGGTCCTGCGGCCCGTATCCCTGCCCGTTCGCCATTGCCTGCTCCCCGCCGTCCCGAAGCCGCTGGATACGGCCTTCCCCGATCTGGAAGACGCGCGAGAAGCCGGCGCGGTGTACGTGCGTGATACGGCCGGCCCCGGTTATTGCGGCGACGTTACAGAGAGTCCCTCTCAGGAGGGAAGCGACCGCCGTGCAGGAGCTTGCCTCAGCTGCCTGACGGCCCGCGATAGCGGCGGAAAAGGAAGTAACCCTCTGCCCGATGCCCGGCGCGCGGCACCCACGACATCTGGTCTAGCCGCCAGCCGAGGTTCTCGAGTGACTCGATAACCGAGCTCGGCCCCGTAGACCCGCGGTGCCGACAGCGATCGGCGTCCGCGAGCGACAAGGGAGCGTCCGGCTCGCCACGCCTGCGCTGTTCCAGCAGCCGGTCGTAAACTTCCTGCGCGGCCAGTGACAGCCCTTTCCTGGAAACGCCGAAGCCAAGGGCATACGCGGCTTCCTGCTCCGGTGTCATCTTCGCCATGGGCCGCATCCTCGCCGCGCCGACAACAGGTCCTAGAAGAACTCGAAGTACTCGCGCATCTCCCAGTCGCTGACCTCGTCCGGCGAGTCGGTCAGCCCCGCGGCGGACAGCGCCGCCTCGTACCGCGCGATCTCGGCGCGCTTCATCAGCAGCAGGTAGTCGATCAGCGTGTCGCCGAACGCGGCGCGGTAGAACCCGTCATCGTCGAGGGCCTTCACCGCCGCCGCGAGCGAGGTCGGCAGCATGACCGCGCCTTCGGCCGAGTACGGGTCGGCTTCGACGGCCGGGGGCGGCGTCAGGGACCGCTTCATCCCGTCCAGGCCCGCGGCGATGTTGGCCGCCATGTACAGGTACGGGTTCGCGGCCGGCTCGCCCGAGCGCATCTCCACGTGAGAGCTCGTGTCGCCGGCCGAGCCTTGCACCCTGACGAGCGCTCCCCGGTTCTCCACGGCCCAGCACACCCGGTCCGGAGCGAACGAGTACGGCCGGTACCTCTTGTACCCGTTCACCGTCGGCGCGGCGAACACCAGCGACGGCAGCGCGTGCTCGAGCAGCCCGGCCACGTAGGACAGCCCGGCGTCCGACAGCGGCCCGTCCTCTGACGCGAACGCGTTCCCGCCCGACGGCCGGAAGGCGAGCGACTGGTGCAGGTGCCAGCCCGAGGAGAAGAAGTTCGGCAGCCCTGGCCGGCACATGAACGTGGCCAGCAGGCCGTGCCGCTGGCAGACCTGCTTGACCGCGGACCTGAACAGGATCGCGTTGTCCGCCGCGGCGAGCCCGCGCACCGGCGGGAACGAGAACTCGAGCTGTCCCGGGCCCCACTCGTCCTCCATGGAGCGCGGCAGCAGCCGAAGCGGCGCCAGCGCGTCCCGCACCGCTTCGAGCACCGGTGTCATCGAGTCGAGCCGCACTTCCGACAGGTACTGGTAGCCGCGCTCGAACACCGAGACCGGCGGCGGCGGGGGCGTGAACCCGGCGTTCTCCGGGGTCAGCGGCACCGCGGTGTCCACCTTCACGATGTAGAACTCGACCTCGAGCCCGGCCACGAAGTCATAGCCTGCCTCGGCGAGCGCGGCCAGCTGCCGGCGCAGCAGGCCACGGCCGTCCAGCGGCACCGGCTGCCCGTTGGCGAAGTACGCGTCGCACAGCATCCACCCGGTCCGGTCCGCCCACGGCAGGATCCGGAACGTCGACGGGTCAGGCACCAGCACCACGTCAGGGAACCCGGTGAACTCGGGGATCCCGAAGCCGCCGTCGGCCGCGAACGGCGAGACGAACACGTTGTTCCCGGTGTCCAGGCTGTAGATAGCGCCGGAGAAGTCGAGCCCGTTCGACATCGCGGCGATCGCCGCGTCCGGGGACAGCGACTTCGCCCGCGGCACCCCGTGCTGGTCGACGACGGCCAGCCGCACCGTGCGCAGCCGGCTCGTGACGATACGCTCCGCGACTTCCTGCGCCCGGCTGACAGCCTGCTCGGACAGCAGCCCGTGCATCGCGACAAATCCGGGCTGGCCGACTCCGGAATCCGGTGGTGTGCTCACGGCAGCAGGGTACGCACCCGCGGTCCGCCGTGGTAGCACATCACGAGTGGCTACTTTTAGAGACTAGTCAACTACTCTCTGCGCTGTTACATTACTCACATATCTGAATACTCTACGTAATTGCACTGCAATTTTCAGGTGGTGGCCCCGCATGACCGTTAAGCACCGTACTCAGGTCGGGATCGTCGGCGCCGGGCCGGCCGGCCTGCTCCTGTCGCACCTGCTCGCCCTCGGCGGCGTCGACTCCATCGTGATCGAGACTCGCAGCCGGGCGTACTGCGAGGCCAGGCAGCGGGCCGGGATGCTCGAGTCCACCACGGTCGAGCTGCTCCGCGCCGTCGGGCTCGGGCGGCGGCTCGACGCGGAAGGGCTCGAGCACAACGGCATCTACCTGCAGTTCGCCGGGGAACGCCACCACGTGAACTTCCGCAAGCTGACCGGGGGCCGCCGGTGGGTCACGATCTACGCGCAGACCGAGATCGTCAAGGACCTGATCCGGGCGCGCACCGCCGACCGCGCCGCGCTCGAGTTCGAGGTCAGCGAGACCGAGGTGGCCGACCTCGACTCCGACCGCCCGGTGCTGCGCTATACCGACTCCGCCGGCCAGCGGCACGAGGTGACCTGCGACGCCATCGCGGGCTGCGACGGCTTCCATGGCATCTGCCGCCCCGCCATCCCGCGCGGCGGACTGCGCCTGGTCGCCGAGCGCAGCTACCCCTACGGCTGGCTCGGCATCCTCGCCAAGGCGCCGCCGTCCACCGACGAGGTGATCTACTGCCGTCACGAGGACGGCTTCGCGCTGCACAGCATGCGCACGCCGGAGGTTGGCCGCCTCTACCTGCAGGTGCCGGCGGACGAGGACATCACGACATGGCCGGACGACCGGATCTGGGACGAGCTGCAGCGCCGGCTCGCGGTGCCGGGCTGGGAATTGCAGACCGGCCCGATCCTGGAGAAGGGGATCACCCCGATGCGGAGCTTCGTCGCCACCCCGATGCAGTACCGGCGGATGTACCTGGCCGGCGACGCGGCGCACATCGTGCCGCCCACGGGGGCCAAGGGCCTCAACCTGGCGGTCGCCGACGTGGCCACGCTGGCAACCGCCCTGATCAGGCTGCTGCGGGACGGCGAGCCCGCACTGGCGGACGCCTACTCCGAGCACTGCCTGGAGCGGGTCTGGCGGGCGACCCACCTTGCCTGGTGGATGACCGCCATGATGCACGTCGTCCCGGGCCAGGACCCGTTCGAGTCGGCGCTCCAGCTCGCCCAGCTGCGCAACCTGGTCACCTCGCACGCCGCGGCCACGATGCTGGCCGAGAACTACACGGGCTACGCCCCGCTCCGCTACGACCCGTCCACCCGGACAGCCCCGACCCCCCTCTGGCCCTGGGTCGCCTGACTATTGGGTTCCCCCATACCTCAGCTATTGGCGCTGTGGGCCACACCGCCAAGTCAGAGAACGGCTAGGCCAGGAGCTTGACCAGGGCGGCGACGCCGACGCAGACGATCACCAGCCGCAGACCCCACGGCGGGAGCCGGCGGCCGACGCGGGCGCCGACCTGGCCGCCGATGATCGACCCCGCCGCGATCAGGCCCGCCACTCCCCAGTCGATGTGCGTGAGCGCGATGAACACGATCGCGGCGAGCCCGTTGACCAGGCCCGCCAGCACATTCTTCACCGCGTTGATCCGCTGCAGGCTGTCGGTGAACGCGATGCCGAGCATGCCGATCAGCAGCACGCCCTGCGCCGCGCCGAAGTAACCGCCGTAGACGCCGGCACAGAAGACGAAGAACCACAGCACCGGCCCGCCGATCGCCTCGACGCCGCGGGAAACATCGGTCGCGGGCAGCACCCCGACCGCGGTTGCCCCGCCGTCCAGGGGCCGCGGCGGCCGCGCCGGGTCCGGGTCGGCGCCCGGGTCACCGCGATCCGGGGCGGCGGCCGGCCTGTCGGCCTGCCGCCGGGCCATCCACCGCGCCAGCCGGGGCTGGATGAGCACCATCACCACCGCCACGCCGATCAGCGCGGGGACGATCGCCTTGAACGCCTCCGCCGGCAGCACGAGCAGCAGGATCGCGCCGACCAGGCCGCCGGACGCCGACGCCGAGCCGAGCCTGATGATCCGCCGCCGCTGGCCCGCCAGTTCGGCGCGGTAACCGTGCACGCCGCTGGCCACGCCGGGCACCAGGCCCACGTTGTTGCTCACGTTCGCGAGGACCGGGGGATACCCGAAGGCGAGCAGCGTCGGGAAGGTGATCAGCGTGCCAGAGCCGACGACCGTGTTGATCGTGCCTGCCGCCAGCCCGGCCGCGAAGATGGCGAGAGCTTGGAGGAATGGCACATCACCACGCTAAGCCCGCCCGCAGGCCATGTCGTCACGTGCGAGATGTGACAACCGTCGCACTCGGCCCGCCCCGCGCGGCGAATCGGCCGAGCCGTGGAGTCAGCCGCGCCCGTTCCGGCTAAGGCTTTTCGTCGAGGTGCGGAGGCAGCCCGAACAGCGGGAACAGCGTACCCGTGTCGAGAAAAAAGGTGAACCGGCTGAACTTCCCGCCCGTCGCCTCGTGCACCTGCACCCCCCACGGCTGGTAGCCGCCGGCCGGGTCGGGCTTGTACTGGCCGAACGCCTGCACCCCGTTCGCGCGCACCGGCACCAGCACGGAGCCGGCGCACGTGCTGGCTATCGGCTGGACCATCCAGGCCGTAATGTCGGTGTTCCCCTGCAGCCACAGCTCGAACGGCGGCATCGTCATCACCGCGTCCTCGTGGATGAGCGCGAGCAGCGCCTTCATGTCATAGCGCTGGAAGGCATCGACGTAACGCGCGAGCAGTTCGGCGTTCTCCGGCCCGACCTCGGTGGCGCGCTGGTGGTCGGGCAGCTCGGCGAGGGTGGCGCGGGCGCGCTGCAGTGCGCTGTTGACCGAGGCCACGGAGCTGTCGAGGACCTGGGCGGCCTCCGTCGCGGGCAGCTTGAGCACCTCGCACAGGATCAGCGCGGCGCGCTGCCTGGCGGGCAGGTGCTGCAGCGCGGTCACGAACGCGAGCCGCACCGAGTCCCGCATCGCGGCGATCTCCGCCGGGTCGCCGTGCTCCGGCATGACCTTGACGTCCGGGATCGGGGTGACCCAGACGTCCTCGGTCGGCCACGGGCGCAGCAGCGACTCCAGCGGCGGCGACGAGGGCCCGAGGTCCATCGGCAGCGCGCGCCGCTTCTCGCCGCGCAGCGCGTCGAGGCATACGTTGGTGGCGATCTTGTAGAGCCACGAGCGCAGGCTGGAGCGCCCCTCGAAGCTGTCGGCGTTCTTCCACGCGCGCAGCATCGTCTCCTGGACGGCGTCGTCGGCTTCGAACGCCGAGCCAAGCATCCGGTAGCAGTATCCGGTCAGCTCGCGGCGGTAGATCTCGAGGTCTGCTTGGGTTGCTGTTGCCGGCATAGCTCCACCCTACGACAGGGGTCCGACATTTTGATCCTGAACGGGCCCGGCCTCCTCACCAGGCAAAATGTCTTCCGGGCAGCGGGCGGCCGCTAGGTGAGCTCGAGCAGCAGCTCCGCGAGCTCCGCCGGGCGCTTGACCGGGATCATGTGGTCGGTGTCGATCTCCCGGTAACGCCACGCCGGGTCCGTCTTGGTGCGGTCGGCGGCCTGCCAGAACGGGTGCCTGCGGTCATCCTCAGGTGTGCGGGCGTCGGCGGTGGCCTTGATATACGTGCGCGTGAACCGGTAATCCTCGAGCGGCTGGCGCAGCCGGACCGGCTCGGTGAAACAGCCGACCGGATGCGGGGAGCGGCGGGCGAAGTGCCAGGCGGCTTCCGCGGCATCGTCGAAGTTGCGGGCCATCGGGGGCACCAGCCACTCGCCTCCTGGCCCGATGGCGCTCGTGCCGTAGCCGGCGCCGGTGAGATCGTTCAGGGACTGGCCGTCGGCGGGCAGGAACGCGTCCAGGTAGACGAGGTGGCTGACCCGGTCGGCGATGTACTCGAGCGAGCCGGTGACGACCATGCCGCCGTAGGAGTAGCCGAGCAGCACGATGTCGCTCAGGTCCTCGTACAGCACCGTGTTGACCACGTCGGTGACGTGCGTGGTCAGGTTGACCTGCGGGCTGGCCAGGTGCACGCGCTCGC
>Ga0335074_10013830_pt1 | contig 11340 bp, 10 predicted proteins | sample Lox_Sample_23_FD_206715 | JGI IMG/M metagenome (GOLD analysis project Ga0335074, IMG submission 206715) | Soil microbial communities from Loxahatchee National Wildlife Refuge, Florida, United States - Lox_Sample_2.3 | ecosystem: Environmental > Terrestrial > Soil > Wetlands | place: USA...
GGGTCGCGGAGATGAAGGCGACTCAGCCCGGGCCGACCGAGCCGCCGAAGGCCTGACCTGCCATGAGCGATCTATCCCCCGACGCCGAGAACCGGCCCACCGCCCCCAAGGTGGTCGAATTCGACAGCACGATGATCAATTTCGGGCCGCAGCATCCTGCCGCCCATGGCGTGCTGCGGCTGATCCTGCAAATGGACGGCGAGGTGGTGGAGCGCGCCGATCCGCATATCGGCCTGTTGCATCGCGGCACGGAAAAACTGATGGAATACCGCACGTATATGCAGAACGTGCCGTATTTCGATCGGCTGGATTATGTCTCGCCGATGTGCGAGGAGCACAGCTACGCTCTCGCGGTGGAAAAGCTGCTGGGCATCGAGGCGCCGGAACGCGCGCAATGGATCCGCGTGTTGTTCGCCGAGATCACCCGCGTGCTGAACCATCTGCTGAACCTGACCACGTACGCGCTGGATGTGGGGGCGATCACGCCCAGCCTGTGGGGGTTCGAGGAACGCGAAAAACTGATGGAGTTCTATGAGGCGGCGTCCGGTGCGCGGCTTCACTCCAACTACTATCGTCCGGGCGGTGTGTCGCGCGACCTGCCGGCCGGATTGGAAGGGCAGATTGCTGCCTGGGCCGAGACTTTTCCAAAATTCATCGACGAGTTGGAAGAGCTGCTGACCGCCAACCGCATCTGGAAGCAGCGCACGGTCGATATCGGCGTGTTCAGTGCGGAGCAAGCGCTGGCCTGGGGGTTCAGCGGACCGCCGCTGCGCGCGTCCGGCGTGCCGTGGGATCTGCGGCGCGCCCAACCCTACGACAAATATGCCGAGGTGGATTTCATCGTCCCCGTCGGGCGCAACGGCGACTGCTACGATCGTTACCTGCTGCGCCTCGTGGAGATGCGCGAGTCGGTGAAGATCATCAAGCAGTGCCTGGCGAAGATGAAGCCCGGGCCGGTGAAGGTGCAGGACCGCAAGTTCAGCCCGCCGCACCGCAGCGAGATGAAGCGCTCGATGGAAGCGCTGATCCATCACTTCAAGCTTTATACTGAAGGCTATCACGTGCCGCCCGGCGCCACCTACACCGCGACGGAAAGCCCCAAGGGCGAGTTCGCCGTTTACCTGGTGGCGGACGGCACCAATCGGCCATACCGCTGCAAGATCCGGCCGACCGGTTTCGCGTTTTTGCAGGCGATCGACGTGATGGCGAAACGGCACATGCTGGCCGATATCTGTGCGATCATCGGATCGCTGGATGTCGTGTTCGGCGAGATCGACAGGTAGGCCATGGCCGACAGCAATCCCGCAACCGTGGACCAGCCGGCGCATTTCGAATTCGACGCCGAGAGCGAAGCCGAGATCGCGCATCACGTGGCGAAATACCCGCCCGGGCGGCAGGCCAGCGCCGTGATCCCGGTGCTGTATATCGCGCAGAACCAGATGAAGCGGCACACCGGCAGCGCGTGGCTGCCGCGCGTGGCAATGGACGCGACCGCGAAGCGGCTGGGGATGGCGCCGATCCGCGTCTATGAAGTCGCCACGTTCTATTTCATGTTCAACGTCAAGCCGATCGGCAAGTTCCACTTGCAGGTCTGCACCACCACGCCATGCTGGCTGCGCGGCTCGGACGAGGTCACCGCTGCCTGCCGCGACGCGACCGGCATCCGCAACTTCGGCGAGACCAGCGAAGACGGCATGTTCACCATGACCGAGGTCGAATGCGTCGGCGCCTGCGTCAATGCGCCGATCCTGCAAGTGGATGACGACTTCTACGAGGATATGGACGCAGAACGGGTGAAGCAGTTGCTGGATGCGCTGCGGCGTGGGGAACGCCCGAAGCCGGGGTCAACGATCGGCCGCCAGACATCCGCGCCCGAGGGCGGACCGAATACGCTGACCACGCTGCAATTCGCGTCGACTTCGGGAGAGTGAAGGATGCTGAAGGACCAGGACCGCATCTTCACCAACCTCTACGGCTTCTACGATCCGTTCCTGAAAGGCGCGCGGGCGCGCGGTGATTGGGACGGGACGAAAGCGATCCTGGAAAAGGGCCGCGAGGCGATCGTGGAGGAGATCAAGGCTTCCGGCCTGCGTGGCCGCGGTGGGGCGGGATTTCCCACCGGGTTGAAATGGTCGTTCATGCCGAAGCAGTCCGACCGGCCCTGCTACCTGGTGATCAATGCCGACGAAAGCGAGCCGGGCACCTGCAAGGATCGCGACATCATCCGGCACGACCCGCACAAGCTGATCGAAGGTGCACTGGTCGCGTCGTTCGCGATGGGCGCGCATGCGTCGTATATCTACATCCGCGGCGAGTTCTATAACGAAGCGAAGGTGCTGGAGGCGGCGATCGACGAGGCGTACGCAGCCGGCCTGATCGGCAAGAACGCCTGCGGGTCCGGCTGGGATTTCGATCTGTACGTGCACCGCGGTGCCGGCGCCTATATCTGCGGCGAGGAAACCGGGCTGCTGGAAAGCCTGGAAGGCAAGAAGGGCCAGCCGCGGCTGAAGCCGCCATTCCCCGCTGCCGTCGGGCTGTATGGCTGCCCTTCCACCGTGAACAATGTCGAAAGCATCGCCGTTGCGCCGACCATCATGCGGCGTGGTGCCGGGTGGTTCAATGCGCTCGGCCGGCCGAAGAACTCCGGGGAAAAGGTGTTCTGCATCTCCGGCCATGTGAACAAGCCGTGCAATGTGGAGGAGGAACTCGGCATCCCGCTGCGCGAGCTGATCGAACGCTATGCCGGCGGCGTGCGCGGCGGCTGGGACAATCTGCTGGCGGTGATCCCGGGCGGCGCCTCGGTGCCGGTGCTGCCGAAAAGCATCTGCGACACCGTGCTGATGGATTTCGATTCGCTGCGCGATGTGAAGAGCGGGCTGGGCACAGCGGCTGTCATCGTGATGGACAAGTCCACCGACATCATCAAGGCGATCGCCCGGCTGTCGAAATTCTACATGCACGAAAGCTGCGGCCAGTGCACGCCGTGCCGCGAAGGCACCGGCTGGATGTGGCGCGTGATGACCCGCATGGTGGAAGGCCGCGCCGAGCCGGAAGAGATCGATACGCTGGACCAGGTCACGCGGCAGGTGGAAGGCCATACGATCTGCGCGCTGGGCGATGCGGCGGCCTGGCCGATCCAGGGGCTGATCCGGCACTTCCGGCCGGAGATGGAGGCGCGGATCGCGGGGTACAAAGCTCGGCGCGGCGCGGCGCCGGTGCGTATGGCGGCGGAGTGACAAACACAACATGTCATTGCGAGGGGCGAAGCGACGAAGCAACCTCGATCACGCAGACGCGCATCGCGTCCTTTCGACCGAGGTTGCTTCGTCGCTTCGCTCCTCGCAATGACATGGTAGTAACCGTTCGGGACATCGGATAATGGCCAAGCTCACCATCGACGGTATCGAAGTCGAAGTCCCCAACGGCTCCTCCGTCATCCAGGCGTGCGAGGCCGCCGGCATCGAGATCCCCCGATTCTGCTATCACGAGCGCCTGTCGATCGCCGGCAACTGCCGCATGTGCCTGGTGGAAATCGAGAAGGCCCCGCCGAAGCCCATTTCCTCCTGCACCTACCCGGTCGCCGACGGCATGGTGGTGCATACCGACTCGCCGATGGTCCGCAACGCCCGCCGCGGCGTGATGGAATTCCTGCTGATCAACCACCCGCTGGATTGCCCGATCTGCGACCAGGGCGGCGAATGCGACCTGCAGGACCAGGCCATGGGCTACGGCATGGACCACTCGCGCTACGCCGAGAACAAGCGTGCGGTGAAGGACAAGAATCTCGGCCCGCTGGTGAAGACCGTGATGACGCGCTGCATCCATTGCACGCGCTGCATCCGCTTCATTACCGAAGTCGCCGGCGTGCCCGATCTCGGCGCCACCAGCCGCGGCGAGCACATGGAAGTCGGCACCTATGTGGAGAAGGCGCTCAGCTCTGAGCTTTCTGCCAACATCATCGATCTGTGCCCGGTTGGTGCGCTGACGTCCAAGCCGTACGCTTTCGTTGCCCGCCCCTGGGAGCTGAACAAGGTCGATAGCGTCGATGTGCTGGACGCGGTCGGGACCAACATCCGCATCGATGCCCGCGGCCCCGAAGTGCTGCGCATCCTGCCGCGCCTGAATGAGGACGTGAACGAGGAGTGGCTTGGCGACAAGTCGCGCTTCGCCGTCGATGGGCTGAAGCGCCGCCGTCTCGATCGCCCCTGGGTCCGGCGTGATGGCCAACTGCAGCCGGTCACCTGGTCCGAAGCCTTCGCGGCCATCGTAGAAAGACTGCAAGGTGTCCCCGGCGAGCGTATCGGCGCCGTCGCCGGCAACCTGTGCGATGCCGAAAGCATGCTGGCGCTGAAGGAGCTGATGATCGCGCTGGGATCGCAGAACCTGGATTGCCGCCAGGACGGCGCTCGCCTGGATGCATCGCGGCGCGACTTCTACACCTTCAACACCACCATCGCAGGCATCGAGGACGCCGACGCCCTGCTGATCGTCGGCGCCAACCCGCGCAAGGAAGCGCCGGTGCTGAACGCGCGCATCCGCAAGCGCTGGCTGGCGAACGAAATGCCGATCGGCCTGATCGGCGGCGATACCGACCTGACGTACACCGTGCAGCACCTCGGCAGCACGCCATCGGTGCTGAATGCGCTGCATGACGGCTCGCACGATTTCGCCAAGGTGCTGCGCGCCGCCAGGCGCCCGATGATCATCGTCGGCCAGGCGGCGCTGGCGCGTCCGGATGGGGCCGCGGTAATGGCCGCGTGCTGGCGGTTGGCCGCCGAGATTGGCGCGCTCGCTCCTGACTGGCACGGCTTCAATGTTCTTCACACTGCCGCGGCACGTGTCGGCGCGCTCGACCTCGGCTTCGTTCCTGGTCCGCATGGCAGGAGCCTCGCTCAGATGCTGGGCGGCGGCGTCGAGGTATTGTGGCTGCTGGGCGCCGATGAGTTCGACACGGCGCAGATCGGCCCCAGGACCTTCGTCATCTACCAGGGCCACCACGGTGATGCCGGCGCCCGCCGCGCCGACGTGATCCTGCCAGGCGCGGCCTACACGGAGAAGCCCGGCACTTACGTCAACACGGAAGGCCGGGTGCAGCGCGGTTTCCGCTCCGTCTATCCGCCGGGTGAGGCGCGCGAGGACTGGGCAATCCTGCGCGCCTTCAGCGAGGTGATCGGCCACCGCCTGCCCTACGACACGATCGGGGCTGTCCGCGCTCGCCTGGAGCAGGTGAACCCGGTGTTCGGCAAAGTGGGGTTCCTGCCGCGGTTCGGTGCAGCAGATCAGTCCGGCCCCGCCGGTGATCCCGCTGCCCTTGGTGACGCGCCATTTGCGCCGGCCATTGCCGACTACTACCAGACCGATCCGATCAGCCGCGCCAGTCCTACCATGGTGGCCTGCACCGAAAGTGCCGCACCGGCGCTCGCGGCGGCGGAGTAGGAGCCAATGGAACACTTCTTCTTCGACACCGATCTCGGCCTGCTGATCCTCACCTTCGGCGAGGCACTCGCCCTGTTGGTGCCTTTGCTGATCGGGGTCGCCTACCTGACCTACGCCGAGCGTAAGGTCCTGGCGGCGATGCAGCTTCGCAAAGGCCCCAACGTTGTCGGGCCATTCGGGTTGATGCAGCCCTTCGCCGATGCGTTGAAAATGCTGATGAAGGAGACGGTGATTCCCTCCGGGGCCAACCGTTTTCTGTTCTTGATCGCGCCGATGCTGACGTTCAGCCTGGCAATGCTCGCCTGGGCGGTGATCCCGGTGAACAACGGCTGGGCCATCGCCGACATCAATGTCGGCGTTCTCTATCTCTTCGCGATCAGCTCGCTGGGCGTTTACGGCATTATCATCGCCGGCTGGGCGTCCAATTCGAAATACGCCTTCCTCGGCGCGCTGCGGTCCGCGGCGCAGATGGTCAGCTACGAAGTCTCCATGGGCTTCGTGCTGGTCACCGTATTGCTCTGCGCCGGCAGCCTGAACCTGACGCAGATCGTTCAGTCGCAGGGGCATTACTGGTTCGGCTTCATCCCGGCCTGGTACTGCTTCCCGCTGCTGCCGATGTTTGTGGTGTTCTTCATCTCGACGCTGGCCGAGACCAACCGCGCCCCGTTCGACCTGCCGGAAGGCGAAAGCGAGATCGTCGCTGGGTTCTTCGTCGAATACAGCGCCATGAGCTTCGCGCTGTTCTTCCTGGGCGAATACGCCAACATGTTCCTGATGAGCGGGATGACCACCATCCTGTTCCTTGGCGGCTGGCTGCCGCCGTTCCCGGTGGCGCCATTCACCTGGATTCCCGGCGTGATCTGGTTCGTGCTGAAGGTCTGCGTCGTGTTGTTCTGCTTCCTGTGGGTGCGCGCGACTTTCCCGCGCTATCGCTACGACCAGCTCATGCGCCTGGGCTGGAAGGTGTTCCTGCCGCTGTCATTGCTGTGGCTGGTGATTACCGCCGCCGCGCTGATGGCCTTCGGATGGTGGCCAACCTATGCGTAACTTGATCGCATGTCATTGCGAGGAGCGCAGCGACGAAGCAACCTCGTTCGTGGAGCGCGCCTGTGACCCAGGTTGCTTCGTCGCTGCGCGCCTCGCAATGACATATGGCGGCGGCGTCCGCCACCAAGCCGCAATGGAGCATGCCTGATGCCCCTGCTCGATCGCACCGCACGCAGCTTCCTGCTGGGCGAGCTCCTCGCCGGCATGGGGTTGACCCTGCGCTATTTCTTCCGCCCCAAGGCCACCCTGAACTACCCCTACGAAAAGGGTCCGCTCAGTCCGCGCTTCAAAGGCGAACATGCGCTGCGCCGCTATCCCAACGGCGAGGAGCGCTGCATCGCCTGCAAGCTGTGCGAGGCGATCTGCCCGGCCCAGGCCATCACCATCGAGGCCGAACCGCGTGACGACGGCTCCCGCCGCACTACGCGCTATGACATCGACATGACCAAGTGCATCTACTGCGGCCTGTGCGAGGAAGCCTGCCCTGTCGATGCCATCGTCGAAGGCCCGAATTTCGAATTCGCCACCGAGACCCGCGAAGAGCTGATGTACGACAAGCAGAAACTGCTGAGCAATGGCGACCGGTGGGAACCGGAGATTGCCCACCGGCTGGAGCTGGATGCGCCCTACCGATGATCATCCTCAACATCGCCTTCTACGTGTTCGCGGTGCTGTTGCTGGCCTCGGCCGCAACCGTGATCACCGTGCGCAACCCGGTGCACTCGGTACTGTTCTTGATCCTGGCGTTCTTCAACGCGGCCGGATTGTTCCTGGTTGCGGGTGCCGAGTTCCTCGCGCTGATCCTGGTCGTCGTCTATGTCGGCGCCGTTGCGGTCTTGTTTTTGTTCGTTGTGATGATGCTGGATATCGACTTCGCCGAGCTGCGCGGCGGTTTCCAGAAGTACATGCCGATCGGCGCCGCCATCGGCGCGCTATTGTTCCTGGAACTGCTGTTTGCCTACCACGTCTGGCAGATCGCGCCGCAGGCACCGGCGATGCGCTACGCCCCGATCCCGGCGGGCGTCAGCAATACCGAAGCGCTCGGACGGCTGATCTATACCGACTACATCTTCCTGTTCCAGGCGGCCGGCCTGATCCTGCTGGTCGCCATGATCGGCGCCATCGTGCTGACTTTGCGCGAGCGCAAGACTTCCCGCCATCAGGATATCGACGCGCAGCACACGCGCGTGGTGGGCGAGACGATGGAACTCGTGCATGTCGCGATTGGTGCGGGCGTGCGGGAAACCGGTATCTATCGCCCAAAGGTGGAGGAGCAGGAGGAACCGGAAGAAGCGGAAGCCGGAGGCCACCATGGGCATTAAGAAAACCTCTCCCGCGCCGCGCTATTCGCGCAGCGCGGGAGAGGTCGAGACGCCGAAGGCGGCGAGGGTGAGGGTGATCGGGCCGGCAGGAAGCCATCTATGTGCCCTCCCGATCACCCTCACCCTCGGTGCTGCGCACCTCGACCTCTCCCACTGCGTGGGAGAGGTTAGATGAGCCTCGGGCCTTACCTCGTGGTCAGCGGGTTGCTGTTGGTGCTGGGCACCTTCGGCATCTTCCTGAACCGCAAGAACGTCATCATCATTCTGATGTCGATCGAGCTCATTCTCCTCTCGGTCAATCTCAACCTCGTCGCCTTCTCTGCCGCGCTGGGCGATCTCGTCGGCCAGGTCTTCGCCATGTTCGTCCTGACGGTCGCCGCTGCCGAGGCCGCCATCGGCCTCGCCATCGTCGTGGTCTATTTCCGCAACCGCGGCTCGATCCAGGTTGAGGACGTCAACCTGATGAAAGGCTGACATGCTCTACGTCATCGCCGTCTTCGCCCCGCTGTGCGGCGCCATCATCGCCGGCTTGCTCGGCCCCTGGACCGGCGACCGCGTCGCGCAAGGCGCCTCCATCATCGGTATGATCGTCGCCGCGATCTGCGGCCCGCTGGCGTTCTTTCAGCTCCACAACGGCGACCTGTCACCCGGCGTCATCACCATTGCCTCCTGGATCGACGCCGGCCGCTTCCATGTCGATTGGGCGCTGCGCATCGACACGCTGTCGGCCGTGATGCTGGCCATGGTGACGTTCGTCTCCATGCTGATCCACGTCTATTCGATCGGCTACATGGCGCACGACGCCTATCCGCGGTACCGCTTCTTCGCCTACCTGTCGTTGTTCACCTTCGCCATGCTGATGCTGGTGACGGCCGACAACCTGACCCAGCTGTTCTTCGGCTGGGAAGGCGTGGGCCTGTGTTCATATCTGCTGATCGGCTACTGGTATGACCGCCCGTCCGCCTGCGCTGCCGCCATCAAGGCGTTCATCGTCAACCGAGTCGCCGACCTGCCGTTCGCCGTGGGCCTGGCGCTGATCTTCTTCAAATTCGGCTCGGTGCAGTTCCCTGACATCTTTCCCGCGGTGGCGGCGCATCAGGGCGACACCTACACCCTGTTCGGCACCACCTTCCCCGCCATCGAGGTGATCGGCTTCCTGCTGTTCATCGGCGCTATGGGCAAGTCCGCACAACTCGGCCTGCATGTGTGGTTGCCGGACGCAATGGAAGGCCCGACGCCGGTTTCCGCGCTGATCCATGCCGCCACCATGGTGACCGCGGGCGTGTTCCTGATGGCGCGGATGTCGCCGCTGATGGAATACGCGCCGGTGGCGCTGGGCTTCGTCACCTTCATCGGCGCATCCACGGCATTCTTCGCCGCCACCGTCGGCTGCGCGCAGAACGACATCAAGCGCGTGATCGCCTACTCCACATGCTCGCAGCTCGGCTACATGTTCACCGCGGTCGGAGTCGGCGTCTATCAGGCCGCCATCTTCCACCTGATCACCCACGCCTTCTTCAAGTCGCTGCTGTTCCTGTCGGCCGGCTCGGTCATTCACGCGATGTCAGATGAGCAAGACATGCGAAAGATGGGAGGGCTGGGGCGGCTGATACCGGTGACATGCACGGTCATGTGGATCGGCAACCTCGCGCTGGCCGGCATCCCGCCGTTTGCGGGTTCCTATTCCAAGGATGCCATCATCGACGCCGCATACGCCGCGCATACCGGCATCGGGATGTACGGCTTCATTTGCACGGTCCTGGCCGCGTTCCTGACCGCGTTCTACTCCTGGCGCCTGCTGTTCATGACCTTCCACGGCCAGTCGCGCGCCGATCACCACGTGCTGGAGCATGTGCATGAGAGCCCTCCCGTGATGACCGTGCCGCTGCTCATCCTGGCGATCGGCGCAGTGGTCAGCGGCTTTCTGCTGCACGGCTGGTTCATCGGCGAGGGCTGGCCGGCGTTCTGGCAGGGCAGCATCTTCAACGGCCCGTCCAACCATGTCATCGCCGGGATCGAATCCGTCCCGGGCTGGGTGGACTATGCCCCGCTGGTGCTCGGCCTTCTCGGCATCGGGCTGGCCTATGTCATGTATATGGCGCTCCCGCTGCTGCCGATGCAGCTCTCCCAGACCTTCCGGCCCATCTACCTGTTTGCGCTGAACAAGTGGTACTTCGACGAGCTGTACGACGCGATCTTCGTGCAACCCGCGATCCGCCTTGCGCGCATGTTCTGGCAGACCGGCGACGTGACGGTGATCGACGGCGTGCCCAACGGCCTGGCGTCACTGACCGTGGAAGGCTCGCGCGAGGCTGTGAAGATCCAGACCGGCTCGGTGGCTGTTTACGCCTTTACCATGCTGATCGGCATTGTTGTGCTGCTCGGCATCTACATGCTGTTCGGGTGAGGGATATGGCGAGAGGCGAAAAAAACCTCTCCCGCAGCGCGGGAGTGGTCAAGGCGCGAAGCGCCGCGGGTGAGGGTGATCGGGTCGCTACCCGGCAAAGCAAGGCAGCGTGCCGACCCGATCACCTTCACCCGGCGCTGCGAGCGGACCTCTCCCGCGCGAAGCACGGGCGAGGTGTACTATGAACGCGGCCGGCTTCCCAATTCTCTCCCTCATCACCTGGCTGCCGCTGGTCGGCGCCGCGGTGATCATGTCGGTGCGCGGCGATCAGGAAACCATCGACTCCAACGCCCGTTGGACCGCCCTTTGGACCAGCCTGATCGTCCTCGCCTTGTCGCTGGTGCTGTGGGTCGAGTTCGACCCTGGCGAATCCGGCTTCCAGTTCGTCGAGAACGTCCCCTGGCTCGCCGAATACGGTGTCGGCTACAAACTGGGCGTGGACGGGATCTCGGTCTTGTTCGTCCTGTTGTCCACCGTGCTGACCCCCATCTGCATCCTGTCGAGCTGGGAAGTCATCACCAAGAATGTCCGCGAGTTCATGGTCACCTTCCTCATCATGGAAACCATGCTGGTGGGCTTGTTCTCCGCCCTCGACTTCGTCGTCTTCTACATGTTCTTCGAAGGCGTGCTGATCCCGATGTATCTCATCATCGGGATCTGGGGTGGCCCGCGCCGCGTTTACTCCGCGGTGAAATTCTTTCTCTATACCCTCACCGGCTCGGTGCTGATGCTGCTGGCGCTGCTGGCGATGTGGTTCCACGCCGGCACCACCGACATCAGCACGCTGATGCACACGCATTTCCCGGTGGCGATGCAGCGCTGGTTGTTCTTCGCCTTCTTCGCCTCCTTCGCGGTGAAGGTGCCGATGTGGCCGGTGCACACCTGGTTGCCGGATGCGCACGTGGAGGCGCCCACGGCCGGCTCGGTTATCCTGGCGGGGGTGCTGCTGAAACTGGGTGCCTACGGCTTCCTGCGCTTCTCGGTTCCCATGCTGCCCGAAGCGTCTGCCGAGTTTGCGCCATTGATCTACACGCTGTCTGTCGTGGCGGTGATCTACACCTCTCTGGTGGCGTTGGCGCAGGAGGATATGAAAAAGCTGATCGCCTACTCCTCCGTCGCGCACATGGG
>Ga0335074_10013831_pt1 | contig 11339 bp, 9 predicted proteins | sample Lox_Sample_23_FD_206715 | JGI IMG/M metagenome (GOLD analysis project Ga0335074, IMG submission 206715) | Soil microbial communities from Loxahatchee National Wildlife Refuge, Florida, United States - Lox_Sample_2.3 | ecosystem: Environmental > Terrestrial > Soil > Wetlands | place: USA: Florida...
GAGATCCTGTCGGCCTCGCCCGAGCGCGTGACGCCGCGCTGTGCGCATTTCGGGATCTGCGGCGGTTGCTCCCTGCAGCACCTCGCCCCCGCCGCGCAGCTCGCCGCGAAGCAGCGCCAGCTGCTCGACAACCTGGAGCGCATCGGGCGCGTCGCGCCGTCGCAGGTGCTCGAGCCGATCCGCGGCCTTGACTTCGCCTACCGGCGCCGCGCCCGCCTCGGCGTCAAGTACGTGCACAAGAAGGGCCGGGTGCTCGCCGGCTTTCGCGAGCGCGACAAGCCCTACCTCGCCGATCTGCGCCGCTGCGAGGTCCTGGTCGAGCGCTTCGCGACGCTCCCCGCCGAGCTCGCCGCGCTGGTCGAGGGCTTGAGCGTGCGCGAGCACGTGCCGCAGGTCGAAGTGGCCGCCGGCGACGATGCCGCGGCGCTGGTGTTTCGCATCATGGCGCCGCTCTGCGCGGACGATGCGCTCGCGCTCGAGCGCTTCGGGGTGCGTCTTGGCGTGCAGATCTACCTGCAGCCGGGCGGGCTCGACACCATCCGAGCGCTCTCGGACCCGCCGCACCCGCTCGCCTATGCCGTCGACGGCGGCGCGGTGCGGATCGAGTTCGGGCCCTCGGATTTCGTCCAGATCAATCGCGAGGTGAACATCGCTCTGGTGGATCGTGCGGTCGAGCTTCTGGGAATCACGTCACAAGATTCGGTGCTGGATCTGTTCTGCGGACTCGGCAACTTCACCCTTCCCTTGGGCCGGCGCGCCGGCTCGGTGGTGGGGGTGGAGGGCGATCGGGGGCTCGTGGCCCGGGCGCGGGCGAATGCCGAGCGCAACGGCGTTCGCAATGCGGAATTCTTCTGCGAAGATCTGTTCGAGCCGGCCCGTTTCGGCTCCTGGGCCGAGCGCAGCTACGACCTGGTGCTGCTCGACCCGCCGCGGGCGGGTGCCATTGCAATCATGGAACGCATGGCACAGTGGCGCCCGCGGCGGGTCGTGTATATTTCCTGTCATCCAGGGAGTTTGGCACGCGATGCGGGTCAGTTGGTCGAGGCGCAAGGGTACCGGCTCATCGGCGCAGGGGTGATGGATATGTTTCCGCATACGGCGCACGTCGAATCGGTCGCGGTGTTCGGGAGAGAGGCGTGAGCCTGGGGCCTCTCATGGTCGATGTGCAGGGGCTGGAGCTGAGCGCCGATGACCTCGACGTGCTGCGCCATCCACTCGTTGGCGGCGTGCTTCTCTTCACACGTAACTATCTGAATAAGAGACAAATAATGGATCTGTGCGGGGCCATTCGGGCGGTGCGCGCCCCCTCGCTCCTGATCGCCACCGATCATGAGGGCGGCCGCGTGCAGCGCTTTCGCGACGGGTTCACGCGGCTGCCGGCGGCACGGCTTCTCGGACGGCGCTTCGATGAGGATCGGCAGGAGGCGCTGCGCGCCGCGCACTCGGTCGGCTGGCTGCTCGCGGCGGAGCTGCGTGCGGTGGGCGTGGATTTCAGCCTGGCCCCCTGCGTCGATCTCAACTACGGGCTGAGCGAGATCATCGGCGACCGCTCGTTTCATCGCGACGCCGATGCCGTGGCCGCGCTCGCGGCCGCCTGCCTCGCCGGCATGCGCGAGGCGGGCATGGCCGCGGTCGCCAAGCATTTTCCAGGCCACGGAGCGGTGCGAGCGGACTCGCACGTGGCGCTGCCGGTCGATCGGCGCGAGTTTGCCGACATGGAGCCGGATCTGCGCCCCTATCGGCTGCTCATCGAGAACCAGTTGCCGGCGGTGATGGCGGCGCACGTCGAGTACCCGGCCGTGGATGCATTGCCCGCCAGCCTGTCGCGCCGCTGGATCAGCGAGATCCTGCGCGGGCGTCTTAAGTTTCACGGCTGCATCTTTGCGGACGATCTGTGCATGGCGGGGGCCGCCGCCGCCGGCGATGTCTTGACGCGCGCCCGCCTCGCGCTCGCCGCGGGGTGCGACATGCTGCCGATCCTCAACGACCGCGAGGCCGTGCGCAGCGTGCTCGCGAGCTTCAAGCCCGAGGTTGCGCTGCCGGCCTCCCAGGCGCGGCTGGTGCGCATGCGCGCGCGCGGCGCGCCGCCCGCCGATCTGCCGGGCGATCCGCGCTGGCGCGAGGCCGTGACCGTGGTCGAGGAGCTCGCGGCCGCCCCCCCGCTGGTGCTCAGCGAGGGTCAGTCATGAGCGGCCTGGATGCAGAGCTTTTCCGGCGCATGCTCGAGAGCTCGCCCGAGGGGGTGGCGCTGGTCGATGCGCGCGCCGACGGCTTGCCGGTGATCTATGTCAACCCGGGCTTCGAGGCCCTGACCGGCTATTCGCACACCGACGTGCTCGGCCGCAATCTGCGCCTGCTGCAGGGCGATGATCGCGATCAGGACGGACGGCATCGGCTGCGCGAGGCTCTCAAGTCCGGAGAGTCTTGCCGCGTGCTCATGCGTAACTACCGCAAGGACGGGTCGCTGTTCTGGAACGAGATGACGGTCGCCCCGCTCAAGGACGAGCAGGGCCTGCTCACGCACTTCACCGCGCATTATCGCGACGCCGGGGATCGGCTGCGCATCGACCCCAAGCTCTCGCGCGATTCGCTGAGCGGCGCGCACCAGCCGACCAGCGTCGCGGTGCGCGATGACCGCCTGACCGGCCTGTACACGCTGCCGTACCTGCAGGAGCTATTGAAGCGCGACTGGGCGATCGCGCAGCGCGAGCAGCGCAGCATCGCGCTGTTCGCCATCGACATCGACGCGCTCGACCTGTACAACGCCACATTCGGCCGCGCGGCGGGCGACTCCGCGATTCGCCGCGTATCTCACTGCGTGTCGGGATGCCTGCGCCGCTCGAGCGACGTCACCGCGCGCATCGACGGCGGCAGTCTCATGGCCTTTGCTCCCGGACTGCAGCTCGAGCAGGCGCTCGCGCTCGGCCGCGTCATGGCCGAGCGCGTGCGCGAGCTGCGTATCCATCATCCGCGTTCGGGCGTCCTGCGCTACGTCTCGGTGAGTGTCGGCGTGTGTGCGACGGTGCCCGGCGCCGACGAGAGTCCGGCGGCGCTGGTCGAGAAGTCCCAGCTGCAGCTCAAGCTCGCCAAGAAATCCGGACGCAATCAGGCCGCCTGATCGCCGTGCCGCGCGCGGCCATCGCCCGGCGCGGCCATCGCCCGGCGCGGCCATCGCCGCGCGCGGCCATCGCCGGGCGCTGCGCAGGCCGTTACTTCGGCGGAATCTGATTGCTGATCGCGTTCTCTTGTTGATTGAGCGTGTGCTGCTCCGACTTGGTGATGTGGCTGCCGTTCTGGCTCGCCATGTCGCGCTCTTCGGCGCGCACCTGATGATCCTCGTGGTGCGCCTGAGCGGCCTGAGCCTTCGACATCGTGCCGTTCTTCACATCGTTGTGAATGCGCCGATTCTGGTTCGCGAGACGGCTGTTGACCTCCGTGCGGCGCGGGTGGTTCTTCTGCCAGGTCGTCTGCGCGGAGGCGGTTCCGACCAGGGCGGCGAGCGACACGAGAGCCGCCGCGTAGGTGAGCGATTTTCGGGCTGAATTGAACATAAGCAAAATCTCCTTTTCACTGTCGTTGGCGGTGGCGGTGCACCTGTCGGGGGTTAACGGCCAAGCATCCGATCCGGCGGACGAATTAAGCAGAATTAAGCCGCCGGGCGAGCGTGACCGGCGTCGCATTCGGGGCGCACACGCTGTGATGCCGTTCAATGCCCCGCAAATCGGCCGTTTCGGCGCCTCTCATAAGCTGAACTGCGCAACATCGCCGCGCCGCCCGTTCTGGTAACAAGGTGCGCATGAACATCCGCATGAAGGTGATCTCGCTCCTGGCGCTGCTGTTCGTGGCGCTGATCGGCATCGAGATCGGCGTGCAGCGGCAAATCCTGATGCCGAGCTTCGCCGAGCTGGAGCGCGAGGACGCCGCGGTCGCCATGAAGCGCATCGAGTATGCGCTCGATTCATCCCTCGATTCACTCGAGCTCACCACGGCCGACTGGGGCAACTGGCAAGACGTCTACCGCTACGTGCAGGCGCCGAGCCCGAGCTTCGTGCGCGCCAACGTCACACCGATCGCCATGAAGCAGCTTCAGGTCAACCTGCTGATGATCGTGGATCTCAACGGCGCCGTGGTGCTGTCGAGCGCCCAGGATCTCAAGACGGGTGCGCCTCTGGATCTGGATTTCGGCGCCGCCGCCGCGTTGCCCGCGGACTTTCCGTGGCGGCGCAATCTCGCCGGCGGAAAGCCGGCGAAGGGTCTGCTGCGCACCAGTCGCGGCGCGATGCTGATCGCCGCGGCGCCCGTTCTGGACGGCAGCGGCGGCGGGCGACCCTTGGGCTTCGTGCTCATGGGACAGCTCCTCGGCGCCGCCCAGCTGCACGCGCTCGGCGCCCGCGCCCAGGTCGCCCTCTCGATGCTGCCGAGCGCGCCCGGCGCCGGGGCGGCGGCGCAGGGCGCGCAGGCCGCCCGCGGCGCCGGACAGATCACCGAGACCGACGATGTCACGCGGGTGGATCGGGCATTCCGCGACGTGTACGGCAAGCCGCTGCTCACCCTGCGGGTGGAAGTGCCGCGCCGGATCACCGCGCGCGGACGCAACGCCGTGACCTACGCCTCCGCCTACCTCGTCGGTGCGGCGATCGCCGCGCTGGTCGTGCTGCTGGTCGCGCTCAACCGCGTCGTGCTTGAGCCGCTGGCGCGGGTCACGCGACACGCGGAGGCGATCGGGCGCGGCAGCGAGCTGAGCGCGCGCCTGGAGCTCGCGAGCCGCGACGAGATCGGACGCCTCGCACAGGAGTTCGACGGCATGGTTTCGCGGGTCGAGCAGTCGCGCCGCGAGCTGGTCGATCGCTCATTTCAGGCGGGGTTCGCCGAGCTCGCCAAGGGCGTGCTGCACAATCTCGGCAATGCGATGACGCCGCTCGCCGTTCGCGTGGCCAAGCTCAAGGACAGGTTGCGCGAGGCGCCCGCGCATGACTTGCAGATGGCGTGCGCGGAGCTGCGCGACGCCACGCCGGGATCCGAGCGCTATCGCGATCTCAAGGAGTTCGTCTACCTGGGCTGCCGCGAGAGCGCCGCGGCGCTGGAGGAGTCGCGCGCGGACCTCGAGGTGATTCAACGGCAGGCGACCATCGTGCAGACGGCCCTCAACGAGCTGATGCAATCGACGCGCAACGAGCATGTGATCGAGACGGTGCGTCTGCAGGAGCTGGTGGCGCAGACGCTGGAGATCGTGCCCGACTCGTGCCGACAGCGCCTGCTGGTGGACGCCGACGAGTCGCTGAAGAGGATCGGCGCGGTGCGCGTGGCACGCACGGTGCTGCGGCTGGTGCTGCAGAACCTCATCATCAATGCGGCCGATGCGGTGCGCGATGCCGGGCGCGATCGCGGCGTGCTGTGCGTCGGCGCCGAGATCGTCCGCGAAGACGACTGCGAGCAGCTGCATCTGCATTGCAAGGACGACGGGGTGGGCATTGCGCGGGATGATCTCGAGCGCGTCTTCGACCGCGGCTTCTCCACGAAGTCCAAGGACACCAATTACGGGATCGGGCTGCACTGGTGCGCGAACGCGATCGCCGCGCTGGGCGGCCGGATCTGGGCGGCGAGCGAGGGTCCCGGGCTGGGCGCGTCGCTGCATTTGATGGTGCCGCTGGTGGTTCGGCAAACGTGAGGATGGATCCGTGACAAACGCCAACCGATTGGCCATTCGAGTGCTCATCGCCGACGATGAGGCCGGGGTGCGCGACGCTTACCGTCAGATTCTGGTGGAGACGGACATGAGCGGCGAGACCGCCGTGTTCCACAATCTGCGCGAGCGGCTGTTCACGAAGAATGCCATGGAACAGCCGATGAAGAAGCTCTTCCGCAGCTCCACCTTCCTCCCCGTGTTCTGCGAGGGCGCGGAGGCGGCGGTGGCGGCCGTGCGCGACGCCATCGCCGCCGATGAGCCGTTCGCGGTGGCGTTTCTCGATATGCGCATGCCGCCCGGCCCCGACGGAGTTTGGGCGGCGGCCCGCATCCGCGAGCTCGATCCGGCCATCGAGATCGTGCTCTGTACGGCCTATTCGGACGTCGATCCGGCCGATCTGGGCTCGGTCGTTCCGCCCGAGGAGAAGCTCTCCTATCTGCAGAAGCCGTTCCATCCGCACGAGATACGCCAGATGGCGATTTCGCTGGCGAGCAAGTGGCGCGCCGAGCACCGTATCGTCAAGCTCGCCTATTTCGATGCACTCACCGGGCTGCCGAACCGCGAGCAGGCGCGCAACCGCCTGGCGAGCGCGCTGAATCTGGCGAAACAGCACCAGCGCAATCTGGCGGTCCTGTATCTCGATCTCGACAACTTCAAGCGCGTCAACGACACCCTCGGGCACGCCGTCGGCGACGAGCTGCTGTGCCTGGTGGCGGCGCGCATGCGCCACTCGCTGCGGGCCGACGAGGGCGCGGCCGCCGATGCCCATCCGAGTCCGCGCAACAATCACATCGCCCGTCTCGGCGGCGATGAGTTCATCGTGGTGCTGCCCGGAATTCACTCACCCGCCGATGCGGCCGCGGTCGCCGGCCGCCTGGTCGCGGAGCTGCAGCAGCCGATGCATCTCGCCCTGCATACTCTCGTGGTCACCCCGAGCATCGGCATCGCGCTCTACCCCTCGGATGGCCAGGACGTGGACACGCTGCTGCGCAACGCCGATCTCGCCATGTACTTCGCGAAGCGCAAGGGCCCGGGCATGTACGCCTACTTCGATCCGGCGATGAACGACGCCGCCCTGCATCGTTTCACCATCGAGGCGAAGCTGCGCGGGGCGCTCGAGCGTGGCGAGTTCACGCTGCACTACCAGCCGCAGTTCGACGTCGGCGCGGGTACGGTGTCGGGGATGGAGGCGCTGCTGCGCTGGCACAGCGAGGAGCTGGGACAGGTCCCGCCCTCGGAATTCATCCCGATCGCCGAGGAGACCGGGCTCATCCTGCCGATCGGAGAGTGGGCCCTGCGAACCGCCTGTCGCCAGGCCAAGGCCTGGCACGATGAAGGCCTGCCGTTGCTGCGCATGGCCGTCAACGTCTCCGGGCCGCAGTTCGCCCTGAAGGATTTTCCGGCCGTGGTCGCGCGGGTGATCGCGGAGACCGGCATCGACCCCGGCATGCTCGAGCTCGAGATCACCGAGTCGGTGGTGATCAAGGACGAGGCCTGGGCCGAGCAGGCGCTCGCGCAGCTCAAGGCGCTCGGCATCCTGCTCGCCATCGATGATTTCGGTACCGGCTATTCGAGCTTCGGACGGCTGCGAAACTATGCGGTGGACCGGCTCAAGATCGACCAGTCGTTCATGACCAGCCTGGTCGATTGCAGCGACGATCGCGCGATTGCGGCCGCCATCATCGCGATGTCGCGCTCCTTGCGCATCAATGTCACCGCCGAGGGCGTGGAGAACTTTCCGCAGCTTCTGTTCCTGCAGGAGCACTCCTGTCAGGAGGCGCAGGGGTTCCTGTTCTCGCGACCGCTCCCCGCGCTCGAGGCGCACGCCCTGCTGCAGCGGGCCGCGGAGACCACCTCGGGCACACGTACCCAGCGGCTGCGCTCGCTCATCGGCTGATGCTCCCGCCGCGGCGCGAGGTCAGCGGTGCGGCATGCTCGCGAGAATCGTGTGCTCCTGAGCCCGCGCTCCACGCATGGCGTCGGCGACGCAGGTACGGTTGTCGGTCTGCCAGTCCTCCAGCGGGTAGAGCGTCTGCAGCTGGTGGCAGGCATCCCTCGCCACGCTCTCGATGCGCCCGTTGAGCATGGTACGACCGTTCGGCGTGCGCAGGTCGAGGTCGGTGAAGCGCACCTCGCGGCTCAACGAGACCTGCTCGATCGGGATGCCGGTGTAGGTCGTACCCACTTGCTTGTGGTGCACCTCGACCTGGGCCTCGACGGTGATCGGGGCCAAGTCCTGCCGATTCGCGCCCGCCTCCGCGGAACCCTGCGCCCAGGCCGCCCCGGCGGTCGCACAGGCAAGTACGATCCCCGCAGCCAGCGGACTCGCGAGCCGCGCGCGGCGCGCGAGCCTTGCGCGGGTTGTGGAGGGAATAGGATTGATCTGAGGTTGGCCCATGATGACTCTCCGCGTATCTATCGGGCCGTTGATTCTCGCCGATCCGCGCCTCCCGGTGTGTCGGCGCAGGCTCCGAGGCGAGTTCTCGAACAGCGCGAGCGCGTGTCGGTGCCTGTCCGGCAGGGCGCTCAGTGATAGATGCGCACGCTCTGCGCCACCGAATCGGCGATGTGCTCCTTGGTGATCACGCCCGTGATGTCGGCGGGTCGCGGCGCGTGCTGCGCCCGCACCACGAGCGCCATCACCGCCTGGCCCTGCTCGATCCGCTCCAGCACCTCGGCCACCTGATCGTCCTCGTGCACGATGATGAAATGGGTGGTCGCGATGTCCTTGATGGGCACCCGCGCGGGTGATTCGGCGGAGATTTGCCGCAGGGCGGTGTTGATTCTCAGCACGCCGGCGATGCGCTCTCCGTCCGTGACGACCACGTGCCGCATCGGGCCGCCGCCGTGCTCCGTGAGGAAGCGCTCCAGCGAGACCTCCCCCGGCGTCAAGTAGAAGTCGGTCAGCATGATGTCGCGCGCGCGCCGCACCAGGAACATGTTCGCGTGCAGCGCCTTCGGGATGTAGTGGCCGCGGCGCAGCAGCTTGAACGTGTAGATGTTCTCGAAGGACAGGAGCCGGCGCACGCCGAGGCTGAGGGCGACCGCGATGATCATCGGAAGCACGATGTCGTAGTCGCGGGTCATCTCGAATATCATCGTGACCGCAGTCATCGCCGCGCCGGTGCCGCCGCCGACCATGGCGCCCATGCCGACCATGGCGAACGCCGGCACATCGATCGGCAGGTTCGGGGCGAGGACGTGCACGAACGCCGCGAACGCCCCGCCGAGCGTTGCGCCCATGAACAGCGAAGGCGAGAAGATGCCGCCCGAGGAGCCCGAGCCCAGGCTCAGCGAGGTGGCCGCGAGCTTGCATACGAACAGCAGCATCAGCAGCCACGAGGACGAGAGCTGTCCGACCAGCGTCGCCTGGATGGTCGCATAGCCGACGCCCTCGACGTAGTAATGCCCGAACGCGCGCTGCAGCCCGTAGATCATCACGCCGAGCAGTGCCATGCCGAGCATGTGGCGCGTGTAGGGCTCGCGGATGTGATCGAACAGATCCTCGAGCAAGTGCAAGCCGCGGATGAAGGACGCGGCCGCCAGCCCGGTCAGCGCGCCCAGTACTCCGTAGAGCACGAGCACCACCGCCGAGCGCGCGTCGGCCGTGAAGGGCAGCAGCTGCGGCACCATGAAGGCGGGTTGCGTGCCGAAGAACAGGCGCCCGATGAAGGTCGCCGTGCCCGTGGCGAGCGCGACCGGAAGAAACGTGCGTACGCTCACCTCGGGCATCATCAGCTCGATCGCGAACATCACGCCGCCGATCGGTGTGTTGAAGGTCGCGGCGATGCCTGCGCCGGCGCCGCAGGCAACCAGCAGATTGCGCTGTGCCGCCATCATCGGCACCACCTGTCCGAAGGTCGACCCGAGAGCGGAGCCGATCTGGATGATCGGCCCCTCGCGCCCCACCGCCGCTCCGCTGCCGATCGCGAATGCCGATGCCAGCGATTTGACGACCGCGACCACCGGACGTATGACTCCCTTGTTGTAGTAGATGGCGTCCATGACCTCCGGCACGCCGTGACCGCGCGCCTCGGGTGCGAAGGTCGTCACGAGGAAGGTGACCACCACGGCGCCGAGCACCGGCACGAGGATGACCAGCGCTCCCCAGGGGCTCGGCGGGGTGAATACGTTGGCGTCGTAGTGAGCGGACCAGTGTCCGAGAAACAGCGCGTTGTGTACCAGGCCGATGAGCGCCCGAAACACCACCGCGCCGAGGCCGGTGACTGCGCCGACCACGAGCGCGAGCAGCGAGAGGGGTACCAAGCCGACCCGGTGCGTGGTTGATTCCATGAATCCGTCAGCGCAACTGGGTGCGCCGAACGGCCGGCTTCCAGCGCGCCAGGAACTGCGTGAGGTCGCTGCTCTGCATGTGACGCATGGCCTCGAATTCGCCGCCTTTCTGGCTGTAGATCAGATGTCCCCTCGAGTCGAGAACCGCGAGCGCGGGCACTCCCTTGCGCAGCGGCACACCGTAGCGCTGCGCGATGTCGAGATTCCGGTCCATGTGCCCGATGTTCACGTGCACCACCACGAAGTTCGCATCCACGATCGGCTGATTGGCCGGATCGTGCATGTAGCTGTCGAGCACGTGACAGTCGGTGCACCAGTTCCCGCCGAAATCCACGATGATGCGCCGATGCTCGGCCCGAGCGGTCTGCAGCGCCGCGGCGATGTCGGCCGCGGCTTGATCGGCCGGTGGATAGATATCGGGCAGCGCCTCGGCGGGCCGAGCGGCTGCGAGGCTGAGCAGGGCTGCGAGCCCGGCCGCGAGCATGCGGCCCGTAGCGGGAGCGATCCTCGGGCGAGTGCCGGCCCGCAGCGGCGCATGGAGGCGAGAAATCATCGGCCCACTATGGCGCAGCGCCCACCTGCCTTGCAAGCGCCAACCCGCAACGCTGTAGGCCCCCGCCTACAGACCAACGCGGTGGCTGCGGGTGGAGCGCCGTGATCGGGCGGGCTAGCTTCGGTTCATTCCCGAGACCTGCCATCGCTTACCAAGGAGACTTTATGGCCTCAGTCGCTAGCACCTCATCACCGTTGACGCTGCCCGCGCTTCCCTATCCGGAGAACGCTCTGGAACCGGTGATCTCCGCCAAGACCTTGAGCTTTCATTACGGCAAGCACCACCGCAATTACGTCGATACGACGAACAAGCTCGTCGCCGGCACCGAGCTCGCGGACATGCCGCTGGAGAGCATCGTGCGTTCGTGCGCCGGCAAGCCCGACCGCGTCGGCATCTTCAACAATGCCGCGCAAGCCTGGAATCACACGTTTTACTGGCAGTGCCTCAAGCCCAAGGGTGGCGGCGAGCCGCCGGCGGCGTTGAAGCAGAAAATGCAGGCCGCCTTCGATGGTGTCGACGGCTGCAAGAAGGAGCTCTCGAGCGCCGCCGTGTCTCAATTCGGAAGCGGCTGGGCGTGGCTGGTGCTCGAGGGAGACAAGCTCAAGGTGGTCAAGACGGCGAACGCGGAGACGCCCCTGACGCAAGGCCTGAAACCCCTGTTCACCATCGATGTCTGGGAACACGCCTATTATCTCGACTATCAGAACAAGCGCGCCGACCACGTCAACGCGCTGCTCGACAAGCTCGCGAACTGGGAGTTCGCCGCACAGAGCATGGCGAAGTAATCGCCGCCAGATGCCGGCCGGG
>Ga0335074_10013832_pt1 | contig 11339 bp, 12 predicted proteins | sample Lox_Sample_23_FD_206715 | JGI IMG/M metagenome (GOLD analysis project Ga0335074, IMG submission 206715) | Soil microbial communities from Loxahatchee National Wildlife Refuge, Florida, United States - Lox_Sample_2.3 | ecosystem: Environmental > Terrestrial > Soil > Wetlands | place: USA...
TGGACAGTCCCCGCACGGCCGCACCGCGGTACTCGATCACCGAGCCGACGCCGCCGCCGGTGCCGAGCGCCCGGATGATGCCGAGAACCAGGTCCTTCGCGGTGAGCTCGGGCCCGAGGTCACCGTCCACGGTGACCGCCATCGCCGCGGGCTTGACCTGCCGCAGCGTCTGGGTGGCCAGCACGTGCTCGACCTCGCTGGTGCCGATGCCGAAGGCCAGCGTGCCGAACGCGCCGTGGGTCGAGGTGTGGCTGTCGCCGCAGACGATCGTCATGCCGGGCTGGGTGAGCCCGAGTTGGGGCCCGATGACGTGCACGATGCCCTGCTCGGGGCTGCCGAGCGGGAACAGCGTGACGCCGTGCACCTCGCTGTTGCGCTTCAGCCGCTCGATCTGCTTTGCCGCGAGCTCGTCGGCGATGGGCTTGTCCAGGCCGATCGTCGGCACGTCGTGGTCCATCGTCGCCACGGTCAGGTCCGGCCTGCGTACCTTGCGCCCCGCAAGCTCGATGCCCTCGAACGCCTGCGGCGAGGTGACCTCGTGCACCAGGTGCATGTCGATGTACAGCAGTGGCGGCTCACCTTCCGGCGTGGCCACCAGGTGCCGGTCCCAGATCTTGTCGAAGAGGCGTCCAGTCATGGCTTCCTCTGCTCGCTCTGTGGGTATAGATCTGTCTCAAATAATGAGATAGCATGTTCAATCTATGGACACTCTAGAGCCGGAGGCCCCGGGCCGCAACCTGGTCGGCGGGGTTAGCGGGGTCGGCGTCCTCGACCGCTCGATGCTGCTGCTCGGGTTGCTGGGCGACGGCCCGCGCACGCTCCGCTCGCTGGCGCAGGCCAGCGGGCTGCCGCGGCCGACCACGCACCGGCTGCTGGTGGCGCTCGAGGTGCACGGCCTCGTCGGCCGCGACGCCAACGGCGCCTTCCGGCTGGGCCCCCGCCTGACCGAGCTGGCGCTGCGCGCCGGCCACGGCCTCGACCTCGGCACGCTCGCGGCTGGGGTGCTGGCGAGGCTGCACGACCAGACCGGCGAGAGCGTGCAACTGTACCTGCGCTCCGGTGACCAGCGTCTGTGCGCCGCCGCGCGCGACGCCGGCGCGGGCCTGCGCGACAGCGTGCCGGTCGGTGCGCTGCTGCCGCTCGACGCCGGCTCCGGCGGGAAGGTGCTGCTGGCCTGGTCGGACGATGCCGACCGGTTTCCCGCAGCGGAGCCGGACGAGCTGGCGGCGGCACGCCGGCGCGGCTGGGCGTCGAGTGTCGCCGAGCGCGAGCCCGGTGTGGCCAGCGTCAGCGCCCCGGTGCTCGCCGATGGCGCCCTGCTCGGTGCGCTGTGCGTGTCCGGGCCGGCCAGCAGGCTGGGCAGCTCGCCCGGGCGCCGGCTGGCGCCGCTGGTGGTCGCCGCCGCGCAAGAACTGGCCGCGCTCGCCGGGGCCGGCGGCATGCCCGTGCCCGCCTAGCGCCGGTCTGGTCCCGCCCGCCTAGTCCCGCTGCGTTCCGGCGCTGCCGCCGTTGTCCCGCCGGTCCAGGGCGACCTGGACCGCCTGCAGCGCGCGCTGGGCGTCGTCGGCGTTGTCCGCTGGCTCATTGCGTGGATTGCTGTCGGACATGGCACATCTCCTGAATCAAGATCGTGAGGTTGTCTCGGCGGCCGGCAGCCCTGCCCGGGCGGAGCCGCTGCGGCCAGCCAGGTCCCGGCATCGGGCCAACGTCGCGGAACTGTGCCGCCGCTGGCGCGGCGCAACGATCGGCGATCGAGGAGGTCAGCGGGCGGGTTGCCGGGTACGGCTACGGCTCATGGCCAGCGCCTCATCCCGTAGCGGGTTGCTGGCCTGCCGTTGATCAGGTCCCGCTACGGCTGCTAAGGATGAGTACGTAGCGCCGCATGACAAGGCCAATGGTAACCGAAACAATCGCCGCCCGCCGCGCACCGCCCCGCGCGCCGGTAACGTCGGCGGCGTGCGTGACCGAGCCGATCGCGTCCTCGCGGAGCTGCCGGGGTGCATCCTCGCCTGGTCGGACGAGTTCGACGGGCCGGCGGGATCCCCGCCGTGTCCCGACCGGTGGCAGCTGCAGACCGGCGGGCACGGCTGGGGCAACCGGGAGCTGCAGTACTACACGCCGGGGGCGGAGAACGCGTCGCTCGACGGGGCCGGCCACCTCGTCATCACCGTCGACCGCGCGCAGCCGCAGGACCGGGCCCGCCAGGACGGCTGCGAGTACACGTCGGCGCGACTGACCAGCAAGGACCGGCGGGCGGTGCGCTACGGCGTCGTGCAGGCGCGGATGCAGATCCCGGAAGGCCGCGGCATGTGGCCGGCGTTCTGGATGATGGGCCAGGACTTCGACGACGTCGGGTGGCCGCGGTGCGGCGAGATCGACGTCATGGAGAACTTCGGCAAGGACCCCCGGATCGTGCACGGCGCTGCGCACGGCCCCGGGTACACCGGCAGCGCCGTCACCAATTCACACCGGACCCTGACGAGCCTTGCCCGCGAATTCCACGTCTACTCGGTGATCTGGGAGCCGCGCCGGATCCGCTGGTACCTCGATGACCGGCACTACGCCACGGTCACGCCCGCCGACCTCGGCGGCCAGCCGTGGGTGTTTGATCACGACTTTTTCCTGCTGGTCAACGTCGCCGTTGGCGGGAACGCATCGGTAACCCCCGGACCGTCGGTCCGGTTCCCGCAGCGGCTGCTGGTCGACTACGTCCGGGTCTACGCCATGCCGGGGGCACCGCCATGACCGGCCTGTATCCCCGGATCGAGCCGCAGGACCACGGGATGCTCGACGTCGGCGACGGCCAGTCGCTGTATTGGGAAATCTGCGGGAACCCTGATGGCAAGCCCGCTCTCGTGCCGCATGGTGGGCCCGGCTCCGGATGCAGCCCGGGCCTTCGCCGTTACTTCGACCCGGCGGCGTACCGGATCGTGCTGTTCGACCAGCGCGGCGCCGGCCGCAGCGTGCCGCACGCCAGCGACCGCGCGGTCAGCCTGGCCGCGAACACCACCCAGCACCTGATCGGCGACATGGAGGCACTGCGCGAGTTCCTCGGCATCAGCCGCTGGCTGGTCTGGGGCATCTCGTGGGGCTCCACCCTCGCGCTCGCCTACGCCGAGCAGCACCCGCAGCGGGTCAGCGAGATCGTGCTGCATTCGGTCACGATGACCCGCCCGGCGGACATCCACTGGCTCTACCACGACGTCGGCCGGTTCTTCCCCGAAGAATGGGCCAGGTTCCGCGCCGGTGGTGGCGCTGCCTCTCGGGCATCCCGGGGGTTCTCGCGCACGGCCGCCTCGACCTCGGCGGCCCGCCGGACACCGCGTGGAACTGGCCCAGGCCTGGCCGGACGCCGAACTCCACCTCGTAGGCGGCGGCCACATGGGCGGCGCCGACATGGATGACGTCCTGATCGCGGCCACCGACCGCTTCGCCAGCCGCTGACCCGAGAGCGCCGTCACCGGCTACCCCACCCGTGGCCGGGGCCGTTAGTTGTTGCGCAGCGAGATGTCGTCGGCTTCGCCGATGCGGCTGGCGTCGACGGCTCGCAGCCCCTCGCCGAGGCGCTCGCGCGCCTGCCGGAGCAGCGTGAGTGAGTCCGTCGCCGGGCCCTGCGCGGCTGAGTGTTCCAGATCTGCCCCGTGCTCCTCGACGAGGTGCGCCTGAAGGGCCGCGGCCACCTCATCGACCGCCTTCAGTGCCTGGTAGAGACCCAGTTCTTGTCCGTTGTTGTCAGCCATGCAGGCTAGTATCTCGCGCCCTCAGCCCTCCCGCCGGACCAGCAGGGCCCTTTTCGCGCCTTCCAGCAGGTCATGATCGTCGAGAATCTCAAATCCCGCAGGCAGCAACGACGCGGGCTCGCCGGGCTCCAGGCACCAGGCGGCCGACAGGTCGGGCCGGGCCCGCCGGGCATCGGCGGTGAACGCCTCCCAGCCGAGAGCGCCACCGGGCCGCACCGCACCCGCAGCGGCGGCGAACACCGCCCGGTCCCAGAAGCCGGTGCACAGCACGAGTGCATAGCCGTCCGGTTCCGGCCGCCATTCCCCCAGGTCCGCCTGGACCACGGTGATCAGGTCGCCGAGCCCGCGGCGGCGTGCCTCCTCCGCGAGCAGCCCCAGCGCCACGTCGGAAACGTCCACGGCGGTGACCCGGCGCCCGGCCCCGGCGGCCAGCAGCGCACCGCTGCCGGGCCCGCAGGCAAGATCCGCGACCGGCCCGGCGGGCAGATCCACCGACAACGCCCGCACCGCCACCGGGTGCGGCTGGAACGACACCGAGCCGAGCCCTGCGTACCTGGCGTTCCACCGCTCCCGGTCCGGATGCCCCGCCAGCCCCTCCATGCCCGGCATCGTATGCGCGCCAGGCGGTCACGCTTCCGGGCCACCCAGCCGGCGCAGCGGCTCAGCAAATATGGCGCTGCGGCGTGTTAGCTATATGCGGACGAACTTTGGGGGCCGGTGATGGCGCGGGCTACAGGCAGACCGGATGCACCCGCCGACCGCTCGGTACCCGCGCCGACCCTTAGCGACGCGGACGATCTGGTCAGGGATCTGTATCAGGCTCACGCGCTCGCTCTCGTGCGTGCTGCAAAGCTTTTGCTCCGTGACCAGCCGAGCGCGGAGGACGTGGTTCAGGACGCCTTCCTCGGCCTGTACCAGGCCTTGCCAAGGCTGAGCGATCACGACCAGATCCTGCCCTACCTTCGGGTCGCCGTCATCAACCGGTCGCGGTCGCTGCTGCGGGCGCGGCGGCGGGCCTTACTGCGGAAGGTGCAGCATGCACCGCCCATGTCCTCGGCCGAGTCGGCGGCCATGGCCGGTGAGGACCGGCGGGCCGTCATGGCGGCAGTGGCCCGGCTGCCACGCCGGGCGCGAGAGGTGCTGGTTTTGCGGTACTACCTCGACCTGACCGACCAGGAGATAGCCACCACGCTGCAGATCAGCCGGAGCACCGTGACGTCAACCGCGTCACGCGGCCTGGCCGTGATCGCACGCGAACTCAAGGAGGAATCGTGAGCACGCTGGAGGACCGGGTGCGCGCGGCATTTTGGGCCGACGCCGAGACGGTCCGCCCGGAGACCATTCGCGGCGTCCCTCAGCGGCCCGCCCGGCCGGGCCGGCGTCCACGGGCCCGCGGTGCGGGAAGGACATCCAGGACCGCGCGGTGGCTCGCGCCGGTGGCTGCCGTGATCGCCGTGATCGGCGTCATCGTCGGCGTGCACCTGGCGGCCCCTCCGGTGGCACCGTCGTCCGTCGGCGCGCTGACCGGGTTGCCTCCCTACTACGTGACGCTGACCGGCGCCATGTCCAGCCACCGGCCGGTTCTGACGGCTGCCGTCCACGACTCGGAGACCGGGGCGTTGCTGACGTCGGTGAACGTCCCAGTCCGGCAGAAGGTGCCGCAGCCGCTGCACCACGCGTCGCATTCAAGCGCTCAGCTCGGGGCCCCGCCGCCCATGCCATCGGGAATCAGCGCCTCGGCCAACGGCCGTACCTTTGCTATCACCGACGACGTGGGCTTCTTCCTGCTGCGTGTGGCAGCAGACGGCCGCTCGGCGCAGCTGTCGCGCCTGCCGATCCGTGCCTCATACGTCCTCTCGGACTCCGCGGCGCTGTCGCCCGACGGCAATCAGCTGGCCATCGACGTGGAATCCTGCAAGAGGGTCTGCCGCCAGGGCATCGAGGTGGTCTCCCTGGCCACCGGAGCCAGCAAGCTCTGGCTCGGGCCGTCAATGGCAGGGCCTCCACTGAGTCCGGCCTGGGTCGGCAGCGGCGCCGAGATCATGTTCCAGTGGCAGGTCGGCAGCTCGTCAGCCCTGGAGGGGTATCGGCTGCTGGACATCTCCGGGGCCGGCGGCAGCTTGCTCGGCTCCTCGCGGGCAATGGTCTCCCCGCAGGCCCAGAGCGGCTGGCAATTCGCTGGGCCAATGCTCCTCACGCCGGACGGCCACGGGCTCCTCACCACCGAGTACAGGAACGTCCCCGGCCAGGATGGTGGTGGCACGGCGATGTTGCGGGTCGTCGAGCTGTCGGCAAGCACCGGCCAGCTGCTGCGCGTCCTGCACGCGGCGACCGAACACTACGGTGCTGGATGGGCTGCTCACGTGACCGCTGACGCGGCCTGCCAGGTGCTGTCGCTAGGCCCCACGGGCGTGCATGCGCTGATCCGGTGCCCCGGTCTCGGCAGGCTGGACGGCGACCGGTTCACGCCGCTGCCTGGAGTTCCGGTCATCATGAACGGGGGAACCGGTATCGGCGGCGCCGTCGCCTGGTGACGTGGCCGCCCGTCATCGCCGCAGCCGGGCCCGGACGACGCCGCGGAGCGCGGCCGGCCCGGCAACGGGGCGGAACCGGTCCGACGCCGTGCTCAGCGCGCGGTACTCATCGTCGGTTAGGTCGACATCGGCGGCTTCGGCGTTCCGTTCAAGCTGTTCGACGCTGGAAGCGCCCGGGATGGCAACCACCGCGGGGCTGCGGATCGCCCAGGCGAGCGCCACCTGAGCGGGGGTGATCGCGTGCGCGGCCGCTACCTCCCGCAGCGAGGAGATCAGCTCGCCCGCGCGCTGCAGGTTGTCGGGAAGGAAAAGCGGGCTGGACGCCCGGAGCCGGTTCGCCGGGCGCCTGTCCGGGGTGTACCTGCCGGACAGCAGGCCCTGGGCCAGCGGGCTGTACGCGATCACCACGTGGTCCTGCGCCTGCGCGAACGGGATCAGGTCACGTTCTGGCGAGCGGGCGACGAGGCTGTAACGGACCTGGTTGCTGAGCACCCGGCTGCCCAGAGCCGCCTCGGCCGCGCGCCACCGGTCGAGCGAGTAGTTGCTGACCCCGGCCTCGCCGACCAGCCCGACCCGCTGCAGCGCGCGCATGCCGCGCATGATCGTCCCGTCGCGGATCACCGGGTTGGGCTGGTGCACCTGGTACAGATCGAGCCGGCGGACGCCGAGCCGGTTCGCGCTGGCCACGCCGCGCTGCTCCACCACCGGCGCGACCGGCAGCACCGGAAGGATCTTCGTCGCGACGAAGACCGACACGGCGTCCTCGCCGAGGGCCTCACCGAGGATCCGCTCGCTGCGCCCGAATCCGTAGATCTCGGCGGTGTCGAACAGCGTGACGCCGAGCTCGAGCGCGCGGCGGGTGATCGCGCGCGCCTCCCGGTGAGCGTAGGTATCTCCGTAACCCCACTCCCGGGAGCCGAACTGCCACGTGCCCAGGCCGATCTTGGAAATCCTCTTCGTGGTGTCACTGGCCAGATAGCGCATAAGTCCTACCCATCGGAAACGGTGATGCCCATGGTCTCGGCCAGTACTGGAGCCAGGTAGACGAGCTGCCCGGTGCTCACGATCGCGTCGCGCAGCGAGTCCGGGCCGATGATGATGCCGAGCTCGGCGCCGCGCAGGTCCGTCTTGTCCATGGTCACCTTCGTGAAATCGGTTCTGGCCAGCCGTGACCCGGGGAACGCCGCCCGGGTCAGCGTCGCGCCGGCGAAGTCAACGTCGCGCAGCTCGCACCCGGCGAAGGTCACTTCGTCAAGCGTGGAACCACGGAAATTCACCGAGTCCAGCTTGCAGCCGCGGAACGTGACCCGCCGCAGCTCGGCGCCGAACACCTCGGTGCCGGCGGCGACGCTCTCGGCGACCGTCACGTCCGTCCAGTGCGACTCGCCCAGGCCGGTCGCGATCAGCCGCACGTCGCGCATCAGCACGTCGCGGAGCCAGGCCTTCGGCAGCCGGCCGCCCTGGAATGTCACGCCGGTGAACGCGCACTCGATGAAGCGGCTGCTCGCCGCCTGCGGCTCGTCGAAGCTGAGCTGGTCGAAGCGCACGCAGTCATAGTCAGCCCCGGCCGTCAGCCCGCCGTCGTGGGGCGTCAGCATCTCCGCGAACGGGAGGTCGGCGACGTCCTGCCACTCCATAGGTTCAGGCATTCGAGCTCCGGTACCGGGGGATGCTGTTTGCCCCGATCAGCGTAGACTCCGGGCCGTGCGATCCTACCGTGAGGTCTGGTTCTGGCTCGGCGGCCTGTTCCTGACGCTGTTCGCATTTCTGGCCGTCGTCGCTATCGCCTATTTTCTCAAGCAGGCAAATTACTCCCTTTTCCTTAATGGGTGGATGCTGGGCGCGCTCATCTGCTTCCTGGCGGCCTTCACCTGCTTCTTCGGCGCCATCAAGGGCTGGCCTTTCCCGCCGGTTGCCAAGGCCGATTTCCCTGGCGTTGAAGTCGAGATTTACGGCACTGGCTCGCTGGACACTCAGCGCGAGTCGGAGTCCGGCCTGTCCGTGCCCGCGACTCTGCGTTCGTTCAACGCACGCTTCACGAGCACGGCCAGCCAGGATGCGAGCCTTACGGTGCTGCTCTACGTCAAGCTGATACCGGGATCCTGGGGGCGTGTCGGTGAGGCAGTCTGCCCGCCGCCGGACTGGCCCCTGCCGCCATCGCTCGGCCTCACCGCGATCAGCATGCCATTTGCCCTGCCGGCAGGAGGAACGGTCAGCGGCCACCTGGTCTACGAGATTCCTGGGTACTACCTCGATAAGATCGAACAGCCGCTGAATGCGCGCCTGGAACTCTGGGATCACATCACCGACAAGCGGATGAGCATGCCTGCCGAGATCGGCAGTCACGACAAGAGCGGAATGGTGGCGTCACGCGGCGGCGCCGAGGTCCTCGGCCCGGAGTACGACAGCCAGCCAGATCAGCCAGATCAGCAGGACGGCGCGAGGCAGGCCTCGCCCTGAGCCCTGGCCGCCGGACGGGAAGGGGCAGATACGTGAGGGCAACCCAGATCCTGCACGAGCGCGGGCAGAGCCTCTGGCTCGACAACATCACCCGTGCGCTGCTCGACAACGGCAAACTCCAGCACTACATCGACGCCTACTCGGTGACCGGTCTCACCTCGAACCCGTCGATCTTCGACAAGGCGATCGACTCCGGATACTACGACGACGCGATCCGGGCCAAGACCGCCCAGGGGCAGTCGGGCGAGGACCTTTTCTTCGCGCTGGCGACCGAGGACCTGCGGCGCGCGGCCGACGACTTTCTCGGCATCCACGAGCGCACCGACGGAGTGGACGGCTGGGTGTCGCTCGAGGTCTCGCCGCTGCTGGCGCACGACACGGCCAGAACCGTCGAGGCGGCCAAGGCGCTGCACGCCGCGGCCGGCCGGCCGAACCTGTTCATCAAGATCCCCGGCACCCCGGAGGGCCTGCCCGCGATCAGGGAATGCACAGCGGCCGGCGTGCCGATCAACGTCACGCTGCTGTTCTCTGCCGACCAGTACCTGGCTGCGGCCGACGCCTACCTTACCGGCGTGGAGCAGCGGATCGCCGCCGGCCTGGACCCGGCGGTCGGCTCGGTGGCCTCGCTGTTCATGTCCCGCTGGGACGTGGCCGTGGCCGGAAAGGTACCGGCCGAGCTGACCGACCGGCTCGCCCTGGCCGTCGGCCTCGACGTCTACCGCGCGTACCGGAAACTGCTGAGTTCCGACCGCGCGCTGCTGCTGGAGAACGCGGGCGCGCGGATGCAGCGGCTGCTGTGGGCGAGCACATCGACCAAGGATCCCGCAGCGTCGGACACGCTCTACGTGCACGGCCTGGCGGCCCCGTTCACCATCAACACGATGCCCGACGCCACGCTGGAGGCGTTCTACGACCACGGCGAGGTGGGTGAGCCCATGCCCGCCGACGGCGGCGACTGCGACGCGCAGCTCGCACGTTTCGCCGACGCGGGCGTCGACACAGCGGCGCTGGCCACCAAGCTGCAGAACGACGGCGCGTCGTCGTTCGTGGACTCCTGGAATGACCTGCTGGCAAGGGTCAAGGCGCAGGGCGGGTCGCCCGGCTGAGCGCCCGCACAGACCCGACAGCGGCCCGGGCCGCAAAGCCCGGACCGGACAACGACCTGGAGGATTGAGCAATGCCGACCGTCCCGCTGCGCCAGCGCCCGAGCTGGAAGGCGCTCGAGCAGCACTACGCCGAGATCGACGCCGTTCACCTGCGCCAGCTGTTCGCCGACGACCCGGGGCGCGGCGAGCGCCTCACCGCCGAAGCGGCCGGGCTGTATCTCGACTACTCCAAGAACCGCGTCACCGACGAGACGATGCGGCTGCTGGTTCAGCTGGCCGAGGAATCCGGCCTGGCGGAGCGGCGGGATGCGATGTTCCGCGGCGACCGGATCAACGTATCCGAGAACCGCCCGGTGCTGCACGTGGCGCTGCGCATGCCCAAGGGCACGTCACTCGTGGTCGACGGTGTCGACGTCGTCGCACAGGTGCACGAGGTCCTCGACCGGATGACCGACTTCTCCCGGCGCATCCGTTCCGGGGAGTGGAAGGGGCACACCGGCAAGCCGATCCGGAACGTGATCAACGTCGGCATCGGCGGTTCGGACCTCGGCCCGGTCATGGCCTATGAGGCGTTGCGCCACTACTCGCGGCGCGACATGACGTTCCGGTTCGTCTCGAACGTCGACTCGACTGACTTCGTGGAGGCGACCAGGGACCTGTACGCCGACGAGACGCTGTTCATCATCTCGTCGAAGACGTTCGGCACGCTGGAGACGCTCACCAACGCCCACTCGGCCCGCGACTGGGTGATCGGCCAGCTCGGCGACGAGGACGCGGTGGCCAAGCACTTCGTCGCCGTCTCCACGAACGCCGAGAAGGTCAAGGCGTTCGGCATCGACACCGCGAACATGTTCGGCTTCTGGGACTGGGTCGGCGGCCGGTACTCGATGGACTCGGCCATCGGCCTGTCGACCATGATCGCGATCGGCCCCGACCACTTCAGCGAGATGCTCGCCGGCTTCCACGACATGGACGAGCATTTCCGCACCGCGCCGCTGGCCGAGAGCCTGCCGGTGCTCATGGGCCTGCTCGCGGTGTGGTACGGCGACTTCTTCGGCGCGCAGACCTGCGGTGTTATGCCCTACGAGCAGTACCTGAAGCGGTTCCCCGCGTACCTGCAGCAGCTCACGATGGAGTCCAACGGCAAGCACGTCACGCTCGAGGGGGCGGGAGTCGACTACGACACCGGCGCCATCTACTGGGGCGAGCCGGGCACCAACGGCCAGCACAGCTTCTACCAGCTGATCCACCAGGGCACCCGGCTCGTCCCGGTCGACCTGATCGGCTTCGGCAAGACCCTCAACCCTCTGGGCGAGCACCACGACATCCTGTCGTCCAACGTGTTCGCCCAGGCCCAGGCGCTGGCGTTCGGCAAGACCGAAGAGCAGGTGCTCGCCGAGGGCACCTCGGCCGCGGTGGCGCCGCACCGGGTGATGGAGGGCAACCGCCCGACCAACGTCATCCTGGCCGAGATCCTCACGCCGCGCCTGCTCGGCACG
>Ga0335074_10013833_pt1 | contig 11338 bp, 10 predicted proteins | sample Lox_Sample_23_FD_206715 | JGI IMG/M metagenome (GOLD analysis project Ga0335074, IMG submission 206715) | Soil microbial communities from Loxahatchee National Wildlife Refuge, Florida, United States - Lox_Sample_2.3 | ecosystem: Environmental > Terrestrial > Soil > Wetlands | place: USA...
TGAGTGCGGGGCGGCGCCATGACCAGCAGGTGCTCCTCGAGCGGGACCCGCAGGCCGTGCCGGTAGTGGGCCCGGCCCAGGAACACCGAGTGCTGGCCCGGGTAGGCGAGCCGGTACCAGAACGGGAGCAGGGCGCGGATCCGGCCGGAGCGGCGCAGGGCGGCCAGGCGGCCCCAGCGCAGCCACAAGCTGACGACGTGGGCGAAGCCCTTGCCGGGGTGCAGCCGCAGGTGCAGCCGGATCCGCAGGTGCCGGGCGCGGTTGCCGGGCAGGTACCGGGCGGGCAGGAACGCCCAGGTGACCGCGGCGGCCAGGACGATGAGGACGATCAGGGCGATGGCGTACGTGGCGATCATGAGGGGTCTCCGTTGCGGGCGGACAGGACGGCTTTGCGCAGGACGGCGCGGGCCGCGCCGGGGTTCAGGCCGACGGCTGGGGCCAGGGCCGCGCTGATCGCGGCGACGCGATCCAGGGGGATGGCGGCGAGCGGGCCGTGCCGTTCGGTGACCAGAGAAAGGAACCGGGCGGTCTTGGTCGCCTTCCGCGGGACCGTCCCCTCGCCCTGGCCCGGGCCTGGGCTAGGGGCGCGGCGGCCGGGGGCGACCGGGCATTCGGCCAGCACCCAGGCGCGGAACCCGGCCAGAGTGGAGGCCGGGGCCAGGGCCAGGCGCAGCAGCCACAAGATCAGGCCGCCCACGATGGCCAGCGGGGTGGCCGTCTCAGCGGCCCCGGCGGCGGCCAGGTGCTGGTGGCGGGTGCGGACGACCGCGATGAGAGTGTCGCTGGCGAGCGCGTAGGCGACGGGCGGCATGACCCAGATGGCCAGGTTCCGCCAGCCCGGCGCCGCCGCGATCGCGTTCATGAACACGCTGGCCGCGACCGAGGCCAGGTTCAGCGCCCGGGCCCGCAGCGCCCGGCGGCCGTGCACCGCCAGCGCGATGCCCAGGCAGGCGAACACCAGCGCGGTGGCGTCCGGGATCGCGGCCTCCAGCGCGGCGACAGCGGCCAGGTGGCGGACCGCGTCGACCATCCGGTACTGGGCGGTGAAGCTCACCGCCGCCGCGGCCGCTGCCAGCAGGCACAGCCCGGCGGCCGCGTGGCGCAGCCACAAGCCGGACCGGTCGCTGGGCCGTCCGGGCGGAGCGGGCTGGCTGCCGCGCCGGGGAGTGCTGGCGAGGGCCGGGTTGCCCGGGCGGGACACGATGAGGACAGCGCCGGGCTTCATGGGGTGGCCGGTGATGTCCTGGCTGGTTCCGGCGCCGGCGAGCGTGACGAGCGGGATCGGAAGGGTCATGTGAGATCGCTTCCGGGAAGGAATCGGGACGATCGGGTGTCGGGTCGCATGGGCTGGTCAGAGCTCACGGTCTTTGCCGTGGCCGGCATCGGTGGTGCGGACGCCGACTCCGAGCAGGCGGCGGGTAACCGCTTCGGTGCCAGTGCGAGGGATACCAGTGAGGTTCTTAGCGCGGTCATCGCTGCGGATCCCGGCGACGAGAATCGCGAGGACGCCGATTGCCGAGCCGCAAAGGAAAGCGGCGACGGCGATAAGCACGATGGTCAGTGTCATGGCGTCACGCGCCCGCCGCTTTGCCGGCCAGCCGGAGTGACTGCAGCCCAGCCTGGAGAGCGTACGCCTGGGTAATACTTTCCGGTCCTGGTGTATGCCACCGGGATCACTCCCTTTTAGATGCGGGGAACCGTACAGCAGCGACGGTAGCTGGCATAAAAGGAGTAATTAATAGTGCCTCGACATGGCATGGTGCTATATAGCGAGTCTCGATAATAGGCTGCTATGAGCGCGGTCAGCTGACCGCGTAAATGGAAGAGAGCGTTACCTCGGGAAATTACAAGGTGCTATATGGTGATGCGATAATGGGCAGGGAGCGGAAGCCGGAGAAAGAAATTTCTCCGGGCATCTCGTGGGATAGACGGACCTGCCGGGCCGGACCCCGGGCCTGCCGGCTCCTCTCGGGTCGCCGGTGCTGGAGCGCTGCGGCCATGCTTCCGGATGCCTAAAGATACGTATCGATACGTATGACTCCGGATGACCCCGGATGACTACGGTCGGCGATATCTAAAGTTGATCATGTGCCAGCCCAGCGGATCGACCCTATCGGCCCGGTACCGCCCTACCGGCAGATAGCGGCGATCATCAAGCGCGGGATCTTGTCGGGCAAGTACCCGCCGGACACGCGCATCCCTACCGAGAGCGAGCTGGTCGAGACGTATGAGGTCGCGCGTTCCACGGCCAGGCGCGCGATCGCAGCCCTGCGTGAGGAAGGACTGGTCTACACCGTGCCGGCGCGAGGCACGTACGTGGCCAAGCCAGACGGGCAGGGCGAGTAGGTCACCGGCTGGTCCTGACCGGTCCTGAACGACGGTCACGCCAGGAGCCCCGGGACGTGTTCTGAGAGCTGGCCGGCGGGATCCTCCATGTCACTGCTGCGATCCGCCGGCCGCTGGTTCGTGGTTCCATGGTTCTTGCCGGGCCAGGAGCTCGGGGAACTCGGGCTGGAGCACGCAGAATTCGTTGCCCCACGGGTCGCGCAGGACCCAGAACTCAAAGCCGCGTTCTGCCTGGTGATCCCACCGGGTGGCACCGAGTGCTTCCAGGCGGCGGACTTCGGCCTCGACGTCGTCGGCCTCCAGGTCCAGGTGCATTCGTTCCTTGGAGGTCTTCGCGTCGCTGGTCTTCTGCAGGAGGATCCGGATCTCCGAGTCCGGGAGGCGGAGCCGGCGGTAGATGGGGCGGCTTTGCCCGGGCAGGGGTTCTTCGGTGGCGTTGAGTGCCGCTGACCAGAATGCGACGCCCTGATCAAGGTCTGGGACGTCGATGACGATGTGGGACAGGCGGCTGCGGTGCATGGCCGGTCAGCGCGGGGACTGGGCGAGCTGGCGCTTGGTCATGGCGAAGTCTTCGAGGTAGGCGCGGACGTGCGGTTGCCGCTGCAAGCGCAGCAATCCCCTGGCGAGGTCCTCGAATCTGGGCAGCCACATCGTGAATTCTGTCTCGCGCACGATGGCCAGGCCGTTCTGGCCGGCCTGGGCGGCCTCGGTGACCGAGCCGCGGGCCAGATGCGCGGCGGCGATGCTCTCGCGGATCACCGCGGCCCGTTTCCCTTCGGCTGGGGTAAGGCGGGCGAGCAGGTCAGCGGCGACTTGCTGGGCCTCGTCGAACTTGCCGGCCTTCAGGCAGGTGGCGACGCGGAAGGTATCGAACCGGTCTCGGTTAAGGAACCAGGTCCACGGGCGGTCCTCGTCCGGGTCGGCGATGCTGAACGCCTCCTCGGCCCGTCGCCAGGATTTCAGCGCCTGGGCCTTGTCGCCCACAAGCGCGCTTTCCTCGGCGTGCCGCGCGGCGACCCATGCGGCCGTCGCCGGTGAGGTCTGGTCCGAGACGTTCTCCAGCGCCTCGGTCAGCAGGACCCGCGCGCGGCCGTTCGCGCCCTTGGCGCTGGGGATATAACTCCGGTACGTCAGGGCGCACGCGGTAATGGCCGGGTCGCGGGCCTGGCCAGCGGCTTTAATGGCGGCGTCGTAGAAATTCCTGGCCCTGGCGGAGTCACCCAGCGCGCTGGCCGACCAGCCGGCGAGCAGGCTGCTTTCCCCGGCTGTCACGACCAGGCGCCGGCGTAGCTCGTCGTGCGGGTCGCTGGCCCTGCCGCTGAGCAGCGTGCTGACCTCCCGCAGGTGCAGCGTCAGCAGCTTGAGCACCCCCTGCGCCGGGATGAGGTCCTCCAGCAGGTGGAAGCCGGCTGACCGTGCTTCCAGCTCCTGGACCACGGTTTCGTTCAGGGCGCCCGGTCTGGCCAGGGCATCGGCCAGACGCTCCAGCACCCCGCTTTGATCCAGGGCCGCGCCCGCGCCGAGCTGTGCCGCCAGCGCAAGCAGGTCGCGGCGTCTCACGGCCGTCCTGTTCCTCCCCGCCGCCTCCGCGAGCAGCTGCAAGTCGAACGTGTCGGCAGGCAGCCCTGCCAGCGCGCCAGCGGCCGGACGCGAGCCAGCCGGAGTCGCGTCTGCGGTCAGGCCCACTGCCTGGCGCAGCCGCGATGGCATGTCCAGGCCGTCCGCCAGCTTCTCAAAGGTAGTCGTGAACTGAGCTGTGTTCACACCACGCCTGTAGTTGCTCAGGGTGCTCTGAGCGATCCCGGTCCTGACGGCAATCTGCCCCTGGGTGACCCCGCCCGCGTTCAAGATGGTGATCATCGCGCCGGCATCGCGCCGCAGACACGCATCGTAGAAGTCCGGACGTGCGAAAACGGCGGCCAGCCTCTCGCGGAGAACATGCTCTGGTTCGGCCATGACGCGCGTCCCGTTCCATCGGGTCGCCCGCCGCTAGCAGCGGGCGATGTGATCAGTCAATCACACGTTGCTATAACACGTTGCTATTCCGCTAAGCGTTCAATCATGAAAACATTTCTCCTCGTATTAATACGGCTCGATACGTATGAGAACTATTCGGCTTGACCTGCAAGAACGTGGAGAGTGATCCCATGAGCGGCCAGGAACCCGGCAAGCGACCGCGGCGCGTGCCCGGAGCCCGCTCCCGGCGGGCCATCCGCCGGCGGGACGAGGACGGGAAGAACTGGCCGAGATCACGGCGAACGCACACGGCCAGGCTTCCCGATCACGGTGACGCCCGGCGGATAGCGGCCTTCCTCGATCGCCACCCCTGGTGGTCGGCCTTCTGGGATAAGCGCGACGGAGTCTGGCGAGTGGCCGAAGACGACCCCCACTCCGACCTGTACGCCGAAGACGCCCATGCCGGCAAGGTGATCGACTACATGGTCACGCACTCGCAACCGGGAAATACGGCATGATCACCATGAACAGGCAACTGCTCAGCGGAACACCCGAGGACGTCCGGCGCACGATGGAAGATCTCGCCCGTGACCAGGATGATCACCAGTACCTCGACGGAGCGCGGTTCCGCGAACTGGCCGTGCAACTGGCAACGCGAGACGGCCTGGCCGTGTCCACGGTCACCAGCGACGACGGGGCGGTGTATGAACTGGAGGTGACGCTGGCCAGCGCACCGTACCACGAGGCGATCGTCATCGACCGCAGCCAGCCCGGCGATCACTGCCAGATGACGTTGGAGCGATGGCTCCCCATCAGCGACCAACCGGGCGTTCAGGACGCCGTGGATGCCATTCATGCCATCCTGGCCGCCAGCGCCCGCACCGACCGGGCACGACCCACCGGTACGACGACGGCACCGTAGGCCACGAACTTTCGCCGCGCAGTCAGTCACTCCCGTCCGGGCAGCAGCCGAACCAGCTCGCGGGCTTGCCGACAATCTGATACCCGTGACGGGCCATCCACAGCTCAAGCCCGGCGTGACGGGGGTTATCCTCCGCGGCCGGCCAGACACGGAGCCAGTGCGGGCTGTCGTCGGCGCCAATGCGGACCAGGTCGAGGGTCTCGGCGCCTTCCTCGGTCTCCGGTGCGGGGTGATGCGCAAGCAGCATGAGGGAGGACCTGTAGCGGCGGGCGAGCGCCGCCCAGATATGCGCAGCGCGTTCCGTGACCGAGGCTGCGGAGCCGGATTCGGTGACGACGGCCAGGTGGCGGGACTCAGAACCAGCGGTTAGCCACACGCGCAGATGAGTGACACCCTGCCCTGCCGTTGCACCCAGCGGGTAGCGCCAGAACGGCTCGTCGGCGATGAGATCCCCGATCGGCGGCAGGCTGTCCGGCGAGGCTGGCGTCAGGACCTCCACCGCCGGATCCTTCCCGCTGCGGCGCCGTGCGCAAACAATCAGAGCTAACTCGTCGTGCAACAGCACGAGAAGCCGCTGAGCGACAGGCTCCGCTGCCGCGCCGTGTAGCCGTCGCTGCCCAGCGGCCCTATTGTGAGCCTTGATCCCCGGTTGCTCCGTCACCGGGGATCAGGGTTGTTCTGAGCTCCCAGCGTGGATCTATTGCCAGGCAGGTGGCAGGAGTAGCCCGTCTGGTGGTCGACTGACCGGAGACGCAGACGCGGAAGCAGGCAAAGCGCCGTTAGCAGGATACAGGCTCTTCACGCGACCGCACATGCCGATGAGTGGGCGTTGATTATCTGTATACTTATGCGTTGTTCCGTATGTATCTGACGGTGGCGGTGATCGTCAACGCAGTCTTGTCGTTGGCGTCAGGGGCGTGGCATGCCAACTGTGGACGTTCACGCAATTGCGTGAACGTCAGCGGCCCACAGCGGGGAATTTCGTGATCGTCAACAGCCAGCTCGGCGCGGCGTATTCTCTGGGATGCTAGATGGCAAGCCGCGCAGATTACCCGCATCGGGTATTGCCGGTGCGCCATCTGAGTCCTCTGCGGTGCTAGTTATGTAAACAGGTGCTAGTTATGTAAACAACAGCGGCAAGGCGTCGAGCCAGGCGGGAAGTGCCGAGTTCCGGCGTACGGCAGCCACCAGCGCTACAGCTGGCGGGAGCGGCCAATTGGCCGAATCAATAAGGTCGGCGGCTGTGGGACTCAGCCCTGCTGCCATTTCTGCCAGCACCCGGGCTATCAGAGAGTTGGTCTCGTGGGCGAGCCGCGCGAGCAGTGCCTGCCTGACCGACGTCCGGTCCTGCGGCGTTACCGCCAGCCGCGTGAGCGTGTTTGCCAGTGCCTCGGTCGTCTGCTGGTCGGCGTTGCGGGGGGTAAGTCGTGCAATCAGCGCCTGGCTAGCCGACAAACGGTCTTGGGGCGACGGGTCCAGCCGTGCGACCGCCTCCGCTAGCCTTATGGCCGCCGCAATATTGAATTCGCGGACGAGTCGCGCGAGCAGCGTCTGCTTGACTGGCGCCCGTTCCTCCGGCGCCGGATCCAACCCGGCGACCGCCTCCGCCAACGCGCCGGCGATCCAGGGGTCAGCCTCGCGGTCAAGCCGCGCAAGCAGCTCCTGCCTTGCCGGCGCCCAGTCCTGCGGCTCGCAGTCTAGCTCCGCGACCGCCTTTGCCAGTGCGCTGGCGATCCAAGGGTCGGTTTCTGGGATAAGTCGTGTGAGCAGCGCCTGCCGTGCCGACCCCCGGTCCAGCGGTGTCACCGCTACTTGGGTGACTGCCTTGGCCAGCGCGGAGGCCAACCAGGGGTCAGCCTCGCGGTCGAGCCGCGCGAGCAGCACTGCCTGGGCCGACGCCCGATCCTGCGGAGTCACCGCCATGTGGGTGATCGCCTCCGCTAGCGCCCGCGCAGCCCAGGGGTTGGTCTCGTTGGCGAGGCGCGCGAGCAGTACGGCGCCAGCTGCCGCCCGGTCCTGCGGTGCCGGATCTAGCCCGGCAACTGCCTCCGCCAGTGCCCGGGCCGTCCCGGGACTGGTCTTGCGGGCGAGCAGCGCGAGCAGCGCCGCCCGGGCCGACGCCCGATCCTGCGGAGTCACGGCCATCTGGGTGACGGCCTCTGCTAGCGCCTGGGCTGCCCAGTGGTTGGTCTCGGTGGTGAGCCGCTCCAGCAGCGCCGTCCTGGCCGATGCCCGGTCCTGCGGCGTATCCGCAAGCCGGGTGATCGCCTTGGCTAGTGCCGCGGTCCTTCCGGGACTGGTTTTGCGGGTGAGCAACGCGAGCAGCGCCGCCCTGGCCAACGCCCGCTCCTGCGGGGTAACCGCGAGCCAGGTAACCGCCTCCGCCAGCGGCCAGGCCGCTTCGGGGTTAGTTTGGCGGGCGAGCCGCGCGAGCAGCGCCGCTCTGGCCGATGCCCGGTCCTGCGGTGCGGAGTCCAGCCGGGCAACCTCTGCCGCCAGCTCCAGGGCGATCACCGGACGGGGCTTTGAGGCGAAGAGCGCGAGTAGCGCCTGCCCAGCCGACGCCCGGTCCTGTGGCACCGGGTTCAGCCCGGAGACAACCCGTGCCAGCTCCACGGCAGCCTCAGGGTTGGCCTCGCGCGCGAGCCGCTCCAGCAGTGCCGCCCTGGCCAACGCCCGGTCCTCCGACGTCACCGCGAGGCGGGCGACCCCGTCGGCCAACGCCCGGACCGCCCACCGGTTGGTCTCGCGCGCGAGCCGCTCCAGCAGCGCCGCCCTGGCCAACGCCCGGTCCTCCGACGTCACCGCGAGGCGGGTCAGCCCCTCGGCTAGCGCCCTAGCCAGCCAACGGTTGTCCTTGTCAGCAAGCAGCGCGAGCAGCACCTGCCTGACCGGTGCCTGATCCTGCGGCGTGACCGCGAGCCGGAAGACCGCCTCCGCCAGCGCCAAGGCCGTCTCAGAGTTAGTCTCGCGGGCGAGCAGCACCAGCAGCGCCAGCCTGACCGGTGCCCGGTCCTGCGGCGTGACCGCGAGCCGGGTGACCGCCCCGGTCAGCTCCAGAGCTTCCCAGAAGCTGGTCCGGCTCAGCCGCTCGAGCAGCCGTTCGATGATCAAGCGGTTCGACGTTGGCCAGTCAGGTGCCAGCACCAGACCGAGGTCGCGCGGTCGCGACGTCACGAGATCCGTCCTGGCCTGCCCGATCAGTTTGGCTACCTCAGGCGACCAGTCGCCTTCGCTGGATTCCTGCGCCACCCGGGCCAGGAACCGCCGGATCTCCCAGCAGCCGTCGATCGCCGCCAGGTCCACCACGAGCTGATCGCCACGCGTCACACGGCAGATCAGCTCCTGGAGAACCTGCTCGTGCTGAGGGTGCATGGCCAGGGCCGCGGGAGCGGCGTATTCCCAGTCCAGGTCATACCACAAGTGGTCTATCAGCTCGGCGGCCGCTTCCCTGGGGGCCATCCGAAGGGCGACGTGCTCGGCGACCATGTGCTCTTGGATCGACCGGTGGACGAACCGTCGCCGTGTCTTGCCGCTATCCAGGTCAGGGTGGCCCAGCGGGACCGCCACATGGTCCAACGCGTCCCGGTCATCCGCTGCTTGCCTGACCCGCGGCGTGAAGAACTCGTCCAACCATTCGCCGACTCCCGACAGCGGGTTGCTGTCCGCCGCCGATATGGCCCAGTCGCGCAGGGTCTCCAGGCACGCATCCGGGTCCGGATCGCGAATGCCGCTGCCGCGCCAGCGGCCAGTCAGCATACGCTTAACCACCCTTTTGTAAAGCTCGGCCTGGCGGGCGGGGAGCGGCTGGTCGCCACCGATGATGCAGTAGAACGCCAACAGCAGTGGGACGGTGGCGGTCTGCTGCAGGGCCGGACGATCCCGGATCTGAGCAGCAACGACCTCCGCCCGGGCCGGCCGGCCGCTGAACCACGCTGCAATCAACGGCTCGACGTCATCGGGGTACTGCAGCGGCTGCAGAAGGCCGATCCGCCGGGACGGGTCGGCGTCGCGGATGGAAAGCTGGCGGTTCCACGAACCGGGCCTGCTGGTAAGAACGATCCGCCAGGCTGCGGACAGGGTATCGGCTTGGCGGATCCGGTCGTCGGGCCCGCGAGCCTCATCCAGCGAGTCGGCCACCAGCAGCGTCGGCCCGTCCCGTTCCTCGAACAGCATCCGCAGAGCATCAATAACCCGGGAGCCACCCAGGTCGGGGAGCTGGCCGAGCGCGCTGTCTACTATGGCGCGGCGGATGCCGTCGCTGGGCGGCGCAGCGGCCAGCCGCGCGCACGTCGTGTACAACGGCAACTCGACCTCACCGAGCCCAGCCCCCGCCTCCAAAGCGTCCAGCGCCGCCTCGGCGCACAGCCGGGCCGTGCGCCGGGCCAGCCATGTCTTCCCCGAACCCGGGCCGCCGAGAACAACCAGCCGGATACATTGCCTGGACAGATCGTCAGCGTCCAGGTCCCGGTCTCCGGAAGCGCCGCCGTCGGCGATCCAGAGCTTCCGCTCAATCGATGCGGGTGTCAGCACAGGCCCGCGGAAACTGGTATCGTCCGGCCACGGGTCAATGCTCAGCCACCTGATCAGCGTGACCAGGTAGACCGTCACCTCTCTCTGGTCTGCCGGGCCATGCGGAAGCCGGTCCAGCATCCGCCCGAGCTGCCCCATCACCCGGGCGAAGCGAAGGTCATCAGCCTCCTGGCGGGCGGACAGCGCAGCCAGGTCAGCGTGCACCGTAAGCATCGCCCTATCCAGGGCGCTAGCCTGGTCGTTTTCCAGGCGGTCAAGCCGAGCCAGGAGCACCTTCTGGAACCACTCCGGCTCAAGGTCGCAAATGGCGAACTCCAGCAGCCCAGCGGCGATCGCCCTGCCCGCCGCCAGCGATGCCCCGTCGGCCCGGTCCGGCAGGCAGGATGCGATCCGGAGCGCGAGGTCCTCGACCGTGCCGTCCCCCACAAGCTCCCAGGTACCCTCCTGCTCCAGCAGGCGCCGGACCGCAGCGAACTCGGCATCGGAAAGGTCGACACCACCGCCGATTGCCGCCTGGACGATTTGACTCAACCCATCCGATCGCCGCAACCGCTGAAACCATTGCTTAGCCGCCCCCGCCAGCCCCGTAGCAGCCCCGGCAAAGGGCAGCCCGACCAGCGCCGGGCCGACCGCGCCCTGGATCAGCCACGTCAGGAACGGCAGCATGACAAAAAGTATCCGCTCTGACCCGCCGCTCGCATACCACGGCCCGAGCCGACCCGTGAAGCGCCCCAGTGCGCTCCCAACGGGTCCGGCTCATCCTGTCGCGGTGGACGTTCCTTGTCCGCTGCCGATGGCCGTCGTAGGCTGAGAACGGGTCCGGGAGTGGCCTAGCCGAAGAGCCGGCAACAATTTGGGATGTGAGCCCGCCGCGCGGCGCCAGACTTGTTTACTATGCGTACCCGATTTGCCCTCCCGGGCCCCCGGCGCGGCACTTGGCAGCCCGGCGGGCATTACCCTACAAGTAGGTAAAGATCGCGACGCGCCGCTTAACCGTGCTGGTCCCGCCGCCCGGTTACGCGAACCAGATGGCCCATCACCCAGATCGACAACTAGGAACTCACGCACGACAGCCGTCAGCACGGTCGCAAGCTCGGCCATAACAATGAGTAGGCGCGGTTACAGTGATCTCTTTTACCTGGTCCTCAGCATTCCACCTTACGAAAATACGGCCCAAATAGATATTCGGCTAAGCTGCATGTTTATACATTGTCACCCTTGGGCGAGTATCCGCTTCTGCCGCATTCCGCGTGTTCGGCAGAGGTCATCGGGCCACTGTAGGTCGTGGCGCTGCAGACGGTCGAGCACCACGGGATCTGCGGCGCCGGAATCAGATCGACCAGAAGCCCGATGCCCGATGGCTGCCTTCGGTATCGACGCCGGCGGCACGGATGGCCCGGGGTGAGAGGTCGCCACATATGTCGCCCGAGGCAGCCGTAGCTGGCCGGTTATCGAGCCGCTCCAGCGGCACCATCCTGCGACCGATGTGGCCCCTGCCCTGTCCGGCTGTCTTATGGTCGGTGAACCGAAGGTATGCCACGACCGTTGTGGAGGGTAGTGCGGGCCTGGTCGACGACCATG
>Ga0335074_10013834_pt1 | contig 11337 bp, 9 predicted proteins | sample Lox_Sample_23_FD_206715 | JGI IMG/M metagenome (GOLD analysis project Ga0335074, IMG submission 206715) | Soil microbial communities from Loxahatchee National Wildlife Refuge, Florida, United States - Lox_Sample_2.3 | ecosystem: Environmental > Terrestrial > Soil > Wetlands | place: USA: Florida...
AATCATTGAGCGCACATGGAACGAAATCAGAGGAGCAAACGAATGACAAAGAACTCAAAAGCGACTCAAGAGGCCGAGACGCTTGTTCGTCGGGCCATAGAACGATCCGGCAACCCTCCGCTGGATGACAAGACTGTGCGACAGGTCGCGCTAAAGGTGGCGAAGGCTGTTCCGCCATATCCCGAGCCGAAGCGCGAGGCGGCTTAATCTCTTAGCCGCCAGCCTTTAAGCGCCAGCGGACACCGTTGCCGTGGCCGATCCGCTCCACACATCGCCGCGTAGCGCCATCTGGTCAAGTCGAACGAGGAACCGGGCGACGAAGGTTGCCCGTACGCCGGCATCGTCAATGCCCTTGTCGTGCATGGCGATGTCCGCGAGTTCAGCGCCCGATACCGTCTCGCGTGTCCGCAGCGCCTCATAGATGCGACGGGAGAGCGGCGGCATGGGAGCAGTATGCGGCGCAACAGAGGCGGCGGCGAGCCCGGCCCGCTGACGCTCGGCCAGGCGCACGCGGCCAAGGTGCAGCTGATCGTGTGGTGCAAGGCGTGCCGCCGCGAGGTCGTGCCGGACATCGCCGCGCTGATCGCGCAGCACGGCGCCGACACGACGGTGATCGATTGGGCGCGTCGGCTGCGCTGCTCCGCATGCGGCGAGCGGTCGGCGGATTTCGTCGTCAGCGGCGTGGCGCGGTAGCCGTCGTTTCAATCCTGGCTGACGATTATGTCCTCCGCCAACAGGTCGTGCTGCTCCGCCTCTTGCAGCAGCCGAACCCGTAACCGGCGCGTCGTGATTGCCGCGGCCACTGCACGCAGGTGCGCTGCGTGATGCTGATGGTAGGCAACGATATCCTTCGGCCGTCCCTTCAGGTACTCTGGGGGCATTCGTTGGCTCCAAACCTCTGCGGCCGAGTTACCGCAGAGCAGGCTGCTAACGCCGACCCGAGCGCCCGGTTGCTCAACACACCCACCACGCGCGCGGCGCCGATCGCACTCTGCGATAAATGGACGATGGCGGGAGCATTCACGCAGCCGCTCAATTCGGCTGGCAGATGACGGGCATATTCGGGGCGCCACCGCAGCTGCATGGCTGCCCTGGCGAACACCCTATTGGCGCGGCCCCGTCGGCTCCCGGCACCGTTACCGGCGCGGTCGCCGCCGCCGCGACCCGTGCTTGCGTATCGGTGGCGACGAAGCCCATCGCCTCCATGCAGGCGTTATAAGCTTGGTTCTCCCTGATTGCGTTGCCGAGGCCGTTGCCGATCGCGGCGCCAGCGACCTCATTGGCATTGCCGACAGCGACGAACCCTTGATCGGCTCCCATCGCCACGAGTTTGCAGCGGCCGGACGCCTGTTCAAACGGCATCGTTGCGGTCGGTCCAGGCGCCCATGTGTGCGTGACGCATCCTGTGGTCAGAACCAACAGTGTGATCGACAGAGCCAGCTTCTTCATTGCGTGCCTCCCGTTTTTGATCGGGAGGCGCATATACCGCGCAACCTTCAGGATAGACAACCGTGCGACGTGGTTAACCGGGAATTCTTTGGTGCCATCACGCGCGCCCGCGAGGCAATCGCCGCCGGCGCGAGTGCCAATTCAGTCGTCAGCGGAGCGCCGCAGTGATTGCGCCAGCGCGTTAGCGGCCCCCCTCATTCCATATTGACTATCGGAAATTTATGCAACATAGTGCGAGCCGTTCGGAGCGAACAGGAATGGCGGGTATGCGATGGCCTCAATCCGCAAGCGCACATGGACCAATGCCAAGGGCGAGCAAGTTGCGTGGATCGCCGACTATTTCGACCAGGCCGGCAAGCGGCACATCAAGACGTTCGACCGGCAGAAGGACGCAAAGGACTGGCTCGTCACGGCGCAAGGTGAGGTTCAGCGCGGCGTCCACACGCCCGAGAACGCGAGCATCACGGTTGCCGAGGCGGCCCGGTTATGGCTCGACAAGGGCGAGTTGGAGGGGTTGGAGCGCTCGACGCTGCGGCGATACCGCAACCATGTTCGGCTACACATTGTGCCGGCGATCGGGGCCCAGAAGCTCGCGCGGCTGACGACGCCTGCTATCGAGGCGTTCCGCGACGACCTGCTGCGGAAGGCATCGCGGCCGATGGCGCGCAAGGTGCTCGCGAGCGTTAAAGCGATCCTCGGCGAGGCGCAGCGCCGCGGACTGGTCGCGCACAACGCCGCGCAGCCGGTCAGGGTGGACGTGCGCAAGCGCGAGCAGGGCAAGCTGACGGTCGGGCGCGATATTCCATCAAAGGACGAGGCCCAGACGATCCTGGCGACCGCGGCGGGGCGCTGGCGGCCGTTCTTCGCGACGGCGATCTTCACCGGCATGCGGGCATCGGAGCTGCGCGGCCTCACCTGGAATGACGTGGATTTCGATCGCAAGATCGTGCACGTGCGCCAGCGCGCCGACGCGTGGGGCGATATGGGCGCGCCGAAATCGGCCGCCGGCGACCGCGAGATCCCGATGGCGCCGATGGTCGTCAACGCCCTGCGGGAATGGAAACTCGTCTGCCCGAAGGGTGAGGCGGCCCTTGTGTTCCCGAACGGCAACGGCAACGTCGAGAACCACGCCAACATCGCGAACCGCGGCTTCTATGCCCTACAGCGCAAGGCTGGGATTGCCGAGCCGGCGATCGATAGTGACGGAAGGCCGGTCATGGAGCCGGTTCGGGACGAGCGTGGACGCCCGATGGTTGGCGATGACGGGAAGCCCGTCATGCGGCAGGCGATGCGCCCGAAATACGGCATCCATGCCCTGCGGCACTTCTGCGCGTCCTGGCTGATCGAACAGGGATTTTCGCCGAAGCGCTTGCAAGCCCTGCTCGGCCATTCATCGATACAGATGACGTTCGATCGCTACGGCCATCTGTTTCCGAGCCTCGAGGACGATCACGCCAAATTCGCCGCTGGCGAACTGGCACTCGTCAACGCCGGCAAATGAGGCCGAGATGCCGGGAACGAGCGGGGAACGGAATCGTTCCGATAGTCTGCCGCCCCCCGGAAACTGCGGCCCCGCAAGATGTCGTCCGTTACGTTCCGCTGGTCGGCAAATGCCGCGCAAATCCTCGCCGAAATGATCGTTCCTGCAACATGATCGGCCATCTTCTGCAACATGCCATCGGTATGACTTTGTGATGCAACGCGTATTTCAAGCCGACTAGCTGCATCATAATCCCAAGGTCGGGGGTTCAAATCCCTCCCCCGCTACCAATCAAATCCGCAGTTGTCCGTTGTCAGCATGCCGGCGAACCTGCACGACATCGACCGCCGGATTGGCATTGCTGCGCACACGGTCGTGGCCGACCACGTCGAGCAGACGCACGGCTGAAAACACGAAACCGGAGTCATCTTGTGGTGGGATGTGCGCTCACGCTTCACCGATCGCCGCAAGCCCGCCACGGTCGCGCAATTCGATCTGGTGCGGATTGGCAATGTCGATCAATCCGTCGCGCTTGAACGCCGACAGAACGCGGCAGACGGTCTCGATCGTCAGGCCGAGATAATCGGCGATGTCGCTGCGCGACATTGGCAGGTCGAGGCTGCGCCGCGCGTCGCGCCGGTCGAACATGTCCAACAGGAATGTTGCAACCCGCTCCGGGGCGCTCATCCGTCCCAACAGCAGCATCCGCATCTGCGCATTGGCAAGGTCGCACACCATCATGTCGCGCAGGCTGCGCGCCAGTTGCGGCTGCTCGTCGATCAGCCGTTCGGTGGCGCGGCGCGGATAGCGCATGACGACAACCTCGCCGACCGCCTCTGCCGAAAACAGCCGCTCCGGCAAATTGTCGATGCCGAAGCAGTCGCCGGCAAAGTAGAACTCCGTGATGTGGCGGCGACCGTTGGCGAGCAGCTTCGACAGGCGCACGGCGCCGGAGATGACCCTGAACCAGCAATCCGCTGCGTCGCCCTCGGCGAAGAGTTCCGCGTTGCGATCAAGGCTGCGCCGGCTGCCGATCCTCTCGAATGCGACCAACGCTCCGAGCACCCCCAACCGCGCGACGGCGGCGTCACTGGTGCCGGCACGGTCGCCAATCGATCCGCCGCGACTGGTGCTGCCGACCTGAACGTACATGGCGCTGCTCCATTTCGTGACGCGCCGAGAATGGCCAGCTGACGGCCGCGAAAAAATCCGGAATGCTCCTTACGGAATAGTGCGTAAGGGAAACTGCGTATCCGCTGCGACGCATGCCGCGATCTGTGGCGCCCACGTTCTTCAGCCGGCTTTGGGCGGTGCGATGCGCGGCGGGGTCAACGGATTGGGCGGCGGCCGGCGCAGAAACAGCACGAGCAGAATCCCCGCGAGCGAGACCCAGGCTATGAGCCAGAACGCATCGATATAGGCGAGGACGTAGGCCTCGCGCCGAACCAGTGCCGCCAACAGGCCGAGGCCCTGCATCGCGGGATTGCCGCTGCCTGTCGGGCGGGCGCCGAACGGGCCGGCCAATTGACTGGCCGCCCCGACCGTGTCGGTTGCGCCGCTGACGACATGCAGCCCCGTAAGATTGGAGTAAAGCTGCTCGCGCACCCGCACAAAGGTCTGGATGATGGCGCTGCCGATCTCGGCGCCGAGCAGGCGGGCGATCTGGATCGTCGTCGCGATCGCCGCCGCCTGCGCCGGCGTCACATGCGAAATCGTATAGACGACCAACGCGACGATCGCGACCGCCAACCCGACCGCCTCGACACATTGCGACGGCAGGAAATCGCCGCCCGCCCAGTCGTGCGTCAGCCCGGTATCGAGCCAGCTGCCGACGGCGATAGCCGAAAACCCGAGGACCAGAAGCAGGCGCGCATCAACTCGTCTGAGCAGCAGCGCGACCGCCGGCACGATGAAGAATTGCGGCAGCGCGATCCAATTGAGCGTGTCGCCGATCTGCAGGTCGCGCAGCCCCTGGATGCGGGTCAGGTAATCCGGCAGGACGAACCCGGTGGCCGTCGAGCCGAAGCCGTAAAGCGAAATGAGCAACGCCGGGATCGCCACGTAAACGCGCAGCAACACCGGCAGATGGATGAGGGGAAACGGCGTGCGCGCCTCGCGCGCGAAGAACGCCGCGACGAGGACCGCGCCGCCGAGCAGCAGGCCGCAGACCACGCCGGAATTGAGCCAGTCGAGCCGGTTTCCCTGGTCGAGGCCGGCATAAATCATGCCGAAACCGAAACCGGCATAGACGATCGCGGGCCAGTCGGTGCGGCGGAGAAGCTCGCGGTCGATCGGCCGCCGCGGCATCGCGAGGACGACGAGCAGCAGCATGACCGGCGTCAGCGCCGAGTTTTCCCAGAACAGCCACTGCCAGTGTCCGCCTTCGGAGTACCAGGCCTCGATCGAGCCGGCGATATTCTGCGAAAAGACAAAACGGAAGGCATAGGCGGCGATGCCCCAAATCCACCACTGCGGCGCCAGGCTGCGCAATACAAAGCCGAGTGCCGCCGGGATGAACGCACCGACCGCGAGACCGCGGATCAGCTGCAGCGCGATCAGCGTGTTGTAGTCCTGCGTCAACGGCGGAAACAGCGACGCAACCGCGAAAATCGTACCGGTCCACAGCAGCACGCGGCGGGTGCTGAGCACCGTGCTCATCCATGCCGCCGCCGGCGTCACCACCATCTGCGCCGCACCAAAAACGGTGCTGATCCACGACCCGGCGTCAAACCCGAGGCCCAGACCGCCACGGATATCGGCGAGGCCGAACACCGTCACCTTCGTGTTCAGCGAAGAGATGAACGCGCCGAGCATGACCGCGAGGATGCCGATAACCGGGCGGTCGCAGCGGCTTGCCGCGGCGCCCGCCGCCGGCGCGGTGCCGACGGTCGCGGCGATCGTCATTGCGACGGCGGCGGGCCGCTGTCGGTCAGGATTGTCGCTTCGACCGACATTCCCGGGCGAAGCCGGCCGGCGAGCGGATTATCGGGCTGGAGCCGCAACTTGACCGGGATGCGCTGCACGACCTTAGTGAAGTTGCCGGTCGCGTTGTCGGGCGGCAACAGGCTGAACTGCGAGCCGCTGGCCGGTGCGATGCTGTCGACGACCGCATCGATGACCACCCCGGGAAACGTGTCGACGCGAATTTCGGCCTTCTGCCCGACCGCGACGTGGGTCAGCTGCGTTTCCTTGTAGTTCGCGACGACCCAGACGTCGTCGAGCGGCACGACCGAGATGACCTGGGTGCCTGCATGCACGTATTGCCCGTCGAAGACGCCGCGCTCGCTGGCCTCGCCGGAGACCGGCGCGGTGATCCGCGTATAGCTGAGATCGATGTTCGCCAGGTCCAGTGCCGCCTGCTTGGCCTTGGCATCGGCCCGCAGCTCCAGTTCCTCGGTATCGAGCACGGCAAGCTGACGCCGCTGCGCGTCGAGCGCTGCCTGATCCTGCGCCACCGTCGCGACCGCGCTGCGGGCCGCGGCGTCCGCCTGCTCCACCTTCTGCTCGGTGCCGAACGTGGTCGCCAGCAGGGCGCGCTGCCGTGCCTGCTCCTCCCGGTCTCGTACGGCGACGGCGCTGGCCGCGGCGATGGTGTCGGCCGCCACATCGACCTGGGCCTTTTGCGTCGCCTTGCGCGCCTTGATGTTTTGGATCGCCGCTTCGGCTCCGGCGAGCGCCGCCTCGGCCTGGGCAACCCGCGCCTTGTAGTCGGCGTCGTCGATCTGCACCAGGAGATCGCCCTGCTTCACCCGCTGGAAGTCGCCGACCGCAACGTGGCGGACATAGCCGTCAACCTGCGCGGAAAGCGGTGTCACCTCGCCTTGAACATAGGCGTCGTCGGTGTATTGCCGGACATTGCCGCCGACCCAGCGGTCCCATTGCGTCGCGAACACCGCGGCGATGCCGCCGGCCAGAGCCAGGATGACGAGGCGCAGCGCCCACTCGCGGGCCGTTCGGACGCCCGATGCCGGTGCGCGGGCAGCGGATGCCGGATGCACCGCGGCGAGATCCGCCGCGGGTTGAAGAGCTGCGGATGGTGTGTCCGTTGCCATGTCTCGCCCTTGTTGGCGGAGAAGCTTTTATGGTCCGTAGTCGGGCTTGTCGGCTCATGGCGAATGCCAGACCGCTAATGCGAGAGCTTATCGGCGGCGACTATAAAGAGATACGATCAACAGGCATAGCCGCGCCTTCGACGCGCCGTACGCGATCAGTCTCCGCGCCTTTGTGCCGATACGCGGCTTGCGCTTGCGTGTGGGCGTCGCGGGCGGCGCCTGCTGGAAGTCGGGAACCGGCCGGCCGGCGGTTCTCGAAAATAATGGTTAATTTGATTCTTTAAATATTCTTTCAGTAAAAGATTTTATTGCCCGTATTCGAGATTTCACCGGTCGAGGCAGGCGGTGGCTGGACCCGTTGGCGCAACGAAGACCAAGGGCGTGTCGCCGGTGCTCGCGGTTGCCTGGTTGACGCTGTTTCTCGTCGGCACCGACCTGTTTGTCGTCTCGCCGCTTTTGCCGCTGATCGCCAAGGATTACCGCGTTTCGAGCGCGGCGGCGGGGCTGTCGGTCACCGCCTTTGCGATCAGCTATATGCTGAGCGCGCCGTTGCTCGGCCATGTCGCCGACCGGCTCGGCCGGCGGCGCGTGCTGACGCTCTGTCTGCTGGGGTTTGGCGCGGCCAATCTGCTGAGCGCCGCCGCCGCGACGCTGGGTGCGCTCGTCGCCGCTCGGGTCGTGGCGGGCGGCATGGCAGCGGGTGTCGCGCCGTCGATCTACGCGCTGGTCGGCGACGCCGCCCCGCCGGGGCGGCGGGCGACCTGGCTGGCCGTCGCCGTTTCGGGTCTGCTGATGGCGCTGTCGCTGGGTGCGCCGCTCGGCGCTCTGGCGGGCGCCCGGTTCGGCTGGTCACGGGTTTTCGTCGCTTTCGGCGTGGTCAGCGTCGCGCTTTTATGGATCAACCGCCGGGCATGGCCGCCGCACGGGCGAACAGACCCCTGCCTCGCGCCTCCCGCGCCACCGCTGGCGACGGCGCTGCGCCAGCTTTGCCTGACGGTGCTTTGGAGCACGGCGCTCTATGGCATGTATACTTATCTCGGGACGGGACTCTACGATGCCGGGTTTTCCGCCGCGGGCGTCGCCGCGGTAATCGTGTGGTACGGCGGCGGCGCCGTCGTCGGCAACTTCGCCGGCGGCTGGCTGGCCGATCGCCGTGGTCCACGCAGTACGATCGCGGCCGGGCTGTTCGGCGTTGCGGCCGCGTTCTTCTGCCTGCGCGCCGCGATGCGGATGGAAGACCTGGCAGGACCGGCCTTTGCCCTGGCGTCAGCCGCCGCGCAGCTGTTCTTCCCCGCCCAGCAGGCGAGCCTTGCCGCAGCGTTCCCGGCGCGCCGGGCGACAATCCTGGCCTGGAACAATGCCGCGCTGTTCCTCGGGATTTCGCTCGGGTCGGCGATCGGCGGCGAGGCGGTCGCATTTGGCGGCTTCGCTGCGGATCTTGCGGTGTCGGCGAGTGTCGCTTTCGCCGCCTGGTGCATGCATGTGACGGCGTCCGCGCGGAGCGCGCGCCCGTCCGTCGCCGGTCAACACAGCGGTGCATCGGCAACGGGGCCAGTGCGTTTGCGTCGCGCAACCTTTGTTTAAAGCTCCCCTGCCAAAATACCGGCAAATTGCGGTCGGCTGCGCCCTCGTCGCCCGGCAGCCGCTGTTCGCAACCGGGGCCTGAAAGGTATTCGGATGATTCGGACGAGCCAGTCACGCGGGGGTACGAGCGCGCCGATATCCGCCGGCAGATCCTCTCGCTTCCGCAGCGGGCTGCGCAGCCTGACCGCGCGCATGCTGCTGTTGGTGCTGATCGCGGTGGCGCCGGCAATCGTCATCCAGACCTATAACGAATACACGCTGCGCCAGTCGCGCGAAGCCGAGATTCGCAATAAAACGATCCAGATCACCCGCCAGTTCGGCGCCGAAATCGGCGAACTCAAGGAGGGTGCCCACCAGTTTTTGGTAGCGTTGAGCCGGCTGCCGTCGGTTGCGCAGATGGACCCCGTCGCCTGCTCCCGGACATTGGCGGCAATGGACAGGAGCCTCCCCAATTACAACGTTCTCGGCGTCGCGGACGCGACCGGCAAGGTGATCTGCACCAGTCGCCCGTCATCGCTGATGTCGGTCGGCGACATGTCCTTTTTCAAACGCGCGATGGCGCATGACGGCCTTGCCGTCGGCATTTACTGGGTCGATCCGAAAACCGGCGAGAAGACGCTGCATTTCGGCCTGCGGTTTTCGGCCGTGCGCGGCGGACCGGTGAGCGGCGTCGTGTTTGCCGGCCTCGATCTGAAGTGGCTGCTGGATCACCTGAAAGAGCGCGGGTTGACGCCGACTCAATCGATCCTGATCGCCGATCGCGACGGCAACATCATCGCGCGCCTGCCGCATCCCGAGCAGCTCATCGGCAAGAATATCGGCAAGGCTCATGCCAGGATTCTTGAAGGCGACAAGGCCGGCTGGGAGGAGGCCAAGGGTGTCGACGGCGTCGTTCGCATATTCGGCTATGTGCCGCCGGCGCTGCCGCCGGGCGACTTTTTTCTCAGTGCCGGCGAATCGAAGGACGCCGCGTTCGCGACGATCGCCGGCGTGACCGAACGCGGCATCGCGTTGATCCTGGTCGGCCTGGCGTTGGCCGCCTATGCCGCGTGGGCAGGTGGACGGGTGTTTGTCAGGCGGCCGATCAACAATCTGCTGCGCGCCTCCGACGAATGGCGCCACGGCAACTATCAGGCGCGCGCCAGCGTCAGCGACCCACACTCGGAAATCGGCCAACTGGGCGACGGCTTCAATGCGATGGCGGACGCCGTCGCCGCCCGCCATCGGGCGCAGCAGCGAGCCGAAGAGCGATTGCGCGACCTGAACGCGACGCTGGAGGACCGGGTAGAGCAGCGCACCCGCGAATTGGCCAACGCCAATCGCGCCAAGTCGCAGTTTCTCGCCAACATGAGCCACGAAATCCGCACCCCGATGAACGGCATCATCGGCATGATGGAACTGCTGCTGCAGACCGGGCTCGGCGCCAAGCAGCAGCGCTATCTGGAAACCGCGCGGCGCTCGGCCGATACGCTGCTCGGGCTGATCAACGGCATTCTCGACCTGTCAAAGATCGAGGCCGGCAAGCTCGAACTGGAAAGCCATGATTTCAACCTGCACGAACTCGTCGAGGACGTGACCGATCTGTTCAGCGAGGTGGCGGCGCGCAAAGGCCTGGAACTTGTCTGCTATCTGCACCCCAATGTTCCGACCGCGCTGGTCGGCGATGCGGGCCGCCTGCGCCAGATCATCACCAATCTGATCGGCAACGCGATCAAGTTCACCGACCACGGCGAAGTTGTCGTGACAACCTCGCTGATCGAGGCCACCGCCGACTCCGCCTTCGTCCAGTTCGAGGTCAGGGATACCGGGATCGGCATTTCGGCGCAGGACCAAAAGCACATTTTCGGCGCCTTCTCGCAGGCCGACGGATCGGCCCGCCGGCGCTATGGCGGCACCGGCCTCGGTCTCAGCATCGCCAAGGAATTGTGCGAGATGATGGGCGGCTCCGTCGCGGTTTCGAGCCAGCCGGGCGGCGGTTCAGTGTTCCGCTTTACCGCCCGCTTCGGTCAGCAGCAGACCGCGCTCGCGCGCGTCGGCGGCGGCCGCTCGCGTCGCGGGCTGCGGGTCCTTGTCGTCGACGATAACGCCACGAACCGTGAGATCCTGCTGGGTCACCTGGCAAACGAGGGGATCCCTGCGACCGCCGCCACCGGCGGCGCGGAAGCGCTCGAAATTGCGCGCCGCACCGCCGCCCGCGAAGCGCCGTTCTCAATCGTGCTGGTCGATATGGCCATGCCGGACATGAACGGCCTCGAACTGGCGCGAGCCATCAAAAACGACCCGGCGCTCGCCGCGATGCAGATCGTCATGCTGACATCGCTCGGAGATGACGTTGAAGCCGAAAGCAACGTATTGGCCAAACGGCTGATAAAGCCGGTGCGGCGCAGCGAATTGCTGGACTGCCTCAACGTGCTGGCGGAGAGCCGGCCGGCAGTTGCGGCCGAGGAAAGCGAAGACGCCGCGCCAGAGGGGCCGTGGCGCGGGACCCGCGTCCTGCTCGCCGAGGACAGCCCGGTCAACCTCGAAGTGGCGGTCCGCATGCTGGAGATGTGCGGCTGCACGGTGACGACGGCCGGCAATGGCCGCGAGGCGGTCCGCCTGTGCGCGGCGACCCCGTTCGACGTCGTTTTCATGGATTGCCAGATGCCGGAAATGGACGGCTTCGAGGCGACCGCCGAAATTCGCAAACACGAAGCAGAGAGCGGTCGACGCACGCCGATCGTTGCGCTGACGGCAAACGCCATCATCGGCGATCGCGAGATGTGCCTCGAC
>Ga0335074_10013835_pt1 | contig 11337 bp, 9 predicted proteins | sample Lox_Sample_23_FD_206715 | JGI IMG/M metagenome (GOLD analysis project Ga0335074, IMG submission 206715) | Soil microbial communities from Loxahatchee National Wildlife Refuge, Florida, United States - Lox_Sample_2.3 | ecosystem: Environmental > Terrestrial > Soil > Wetlands | place: USA: Florida...
CCCGGCCGGAGGCCCCTGTACCACCAGCTCATCGCGGACGGCACCCTGCCCGGCGGGATCGCCTGCGACGACGGTGCCGCGGCGCACTTCGCGGACGATGTGCTGACGGAACTGATCGCCGACCGGCCGACGGCTGGCGCCTACCGGGTGTCCCTGTCGCCCGGCTCCGGGGTCACGGAGACCCCGCTCGAGGTCCGCTACCTGGGCGAGGACTGACCGAGGCCCTGCCCGGCCCCGCACCTCCCGCTCGCCCCACCAGTCGCGTTCGTAACTCCTGCCCCAATTTGGGTGGAAGTTTCGCGCTTCATGGAAGATCCGAGGGGCTATAGTCCCCTAAATCCTCCACGGAGCGCGGATCTTCCATGATCTTTTGGGCGCGGTGCCGGACCGTGGGGCGGGGTTAGGACTTGCTGGCGGTGGCGCGGTAGAGGGACCAGGCCAGGGCGGCGAAGGCGGCCAGGGGGACCAGCCACCAGGCGCTGACGTGGGCCGCGTGGGTGAGCAGGGCGGTCAGGCCCAGGGCGACCACCACGATCGCGGCCACGTGCCAGTCGTCGCCGATCACGAAGTCGTACCAGAAGGCCCCGAACGATTTCAGCGCCCGCAGCATCAGCGCGTCACCCCTTCCGCTGCCGGCGCCTGCTGGCCGAGGCTAGGCGCCGGACGATAACGCCGCAGCAGGGCGACGTAGGCGAGGGACACCACCGCCACCACGGGGACGATCACGAGCAGCGCGGCGTCGCCGCCGGGCCAGGTGACCCCGGCTCCCTCGGCGCCCCAGAAGGAGCCGAACGACGTCAGCATGATCCCCACGGCGAACTTCAGCGCGTTCTCAGGCACCTTGGCCAGCGGCGCCCGCACCGCGATCCCCGTCACGGTCACCACGACCACGGCGATGGCGGCGCCGATCACGGCGGCACCGAGGTCGCGCTGGTTGTCCCCGAACGTGATCACGATGAATACGACCTCGAGGCCCTCGAGCAGGACGCCCTTGAACGACAGGGTGAACGCGTACCAGTCGCTCACCCGGCCCCGCGACGAGACGGGCGCGGCCTTCGCGGCGGCCACCTCGCGCAGGTAGGCGCTGGCCTCATCGTGCAGCGCCTTGTGGCCGCTGGCGCGCAGGATGGCCTTGCGCAGCCACTGCAGGCCGAAGATGGCCAGCAGGGCGCCGACGACCAGCCTCAGCGCGCCGAGCGGGAGCAGCGTGATGGTCGGCCCGAGGACGGCCACCACGGCGGCCAGCACGACCAGGGCCGCGGCCATGCCCTGGAACGTGGACCGCCACTGCCTGGTCAGGCCCGCGGCGAGCACGATCGTGAGGGCCTCGATCGCCTCGACCGCGCACGCGACGAAGACGGTCAGGATCAGGGGAAGCGCTGTCACTGCTGAGTGACCTCCTCCAGGCCGGGGGTCTTGCGTAGGTCAGCGACAATGTTCGCGTGACCGAGAAGACTGCCGATAAGGCTGCGAACACGAACTGGCTGCTCCTTATCTACCGCGTACCGCCCGAGCCGACCAGGCTCCGCTCTACCGTATGGCGGCGCATCAAGAGCCTGGGCGCCATCTACCTGCAGAACTCGGCCGCGGCGCTGCCAGCCAGCGCGGCCAGCGAGCGCGCGCTGCGCAAGCTCAGGCGGGAGATCCTCGACATGTCCGGGACGGCGGTCCTGCTGTCGTGCGAGGTGCTCGCGGGCGAGCCGGACGTGCACGACGCGTTCCAGGCGGCGAGGAACGACGAGTACGAGGAGATCGTCGACCGCTGCGAGGACTTCCTCCAGCAGGTCAAGAAGGAGTACGCGGACCACCACTTCACCTACGCGGAGCTGGAGGAGAACGAGGTCGACCTGGTCAAGCTGCGCAACTGGTTCGCCAAGGTGCGGGAGCGCGACGCGTTCGACGCCGACGGCCGGCACGCCGCGGAGAAGGCGCTCGAGGCGTGCGTGGAATCGCTCGAGGCCTACGCCGCCCGGGTCTACGCCGAGGAAGCGGAAAGCCGATGAACGTCGGCCCCGTACCGCCCGCACAGCCGTCTCCTCCACCAGATTGCAACCGCTGTTAGGTTACAGTACTAACGATAGTCCTGACCAATCTGTGACCGTTGCTTCATCCGGACTTAAACTTCTGGACAGCTTCCGTACGGATGGTCTCGTCACACTCTCATCCATGATCCGCAAAGACCGGCGCATCGGCGTGCGCCCGATGGCTGGGCTGGCGAGCGCCTGCCTGCTGGCCCTGGCCGCCTGCTCCTCCTCGAGCTCCAGCAGCTCAAGCTCCGCGTCTAGCTCGACCTCGACTTCGGCCTCGACCGCCGCCAAGGTCACGCTGGTCGTCTACTCGGCCCAGGGCTACGACTCGGCCATGACCAAGGCGTTCACCGCGGCCACAGGCATCCCCGTAAAGCTCGACGACAACTCCACCGGCCCGCTGCTCACCCAGATCGAGGCCTCGAAGAACAACCCCAACTGGGGGCTCCTCTGGGTGGACGGCGCGACCGCCTTCGCGGGCCTTGACACCCAGGGCCTGCTCATGAAGGGCTTCGAACCCAACGTCTCGTGGAACAGCCTGGGTACCCAGTCCCTGCCGTCGGACAAGAGCTACGTCCCGACCGGCGTCACCCTCATGGCGGCCCTTGCCTATAACAAGAACAAGGTGCCGCACCCGCCGACCACCTGGGCGCAGCTCCTGCTCCCGCAGTGGAAGGGGCAGATCGGGATGAACGACCCGTCTCAGTCCGGCCCGACCTTCCCGTTCATCGCCGGGATGATGAACTACCTGGGCGGCGTCAGCGCGGGTGAATCCTACTTCAGCAAGCTCAAGGCCAACGGCCTGGTCATCCACCCGACCAACGGCCCGACCCTGCAGGCCCTGACCAGCGGGCAGATCAACCTGGCGCTGGTGCAGAGCTCGGCGGCGATCGGCGCCGCGCTCGGCGACAAGAACATCGGGATCGCCTACCTGCCCCCCGTGACCCTGCTGCCCAGCGCGATCGGCATCGACGCCAAGGCGCCCGCGGCCGAGCAGGCCGAGGCGGAGAAGTTCATCGAGTTCGTCCTCTCCCCCGCGGGCCAGAAGGTCATGCAGACCGGTGACCCGACCGGCGACTCGCTGTACTACCCGGTCCTCCAGGGCGTCAACCCGCTGCCCGCGCTGCCGTCGCTGGCCAGCGCGACCACGCAGTCCATCAACCCGTACACCTGGGGCCCGCAGGAGGGCACCATCAACACCTGGTTCGACGGCACCATCGTCCGTTGATCACTACCGCCCCCGGGGGGACGACCCCCCCGGGGACTCCCCCGCGCACCGGCCCCCGGTGGCCCCCTCGGGCCCTGGGGTCTGCGGGACGGCTGGGCATGCCGCTGTTCTGGCTGCTGCTCGCCGCGTTCATCCTGCTGCCCTGTGCGTGCTTCCTGATCCTGGCGGTCTCGCCGCGGCTGTTCAGCCAGGGCAACCAGTGGTTCACGCTGACCTACCTGCACCAGGCGCTCACCGGCGCCACGGCGGTGGCGATCACCAACTCGCTGTGGGTCAGCAGCGCGGCCGCCGGGCTGGGCATCGCCATCGGCTTTCCCGTCGCCTGGCTGGTCTCGCGCACCACCCTGCCCGGCCGGCGGTTCGTCCCCGGCGCCATGTGGCTGGTGCTGCTCCTGCCGTCGTGGCTGCCCGCCCTGGGCTGGGAGCGGATCGTGCAGCCCGACGGCGTGATGTACCGGCTCGGGCTGGACTGGCCGTGGGTCACCCACCTGATCATGGGGCCCTTCGGCGTCGTCCTGCTGCTCGGGCTGCGCTGCGTACCGTTCAGTTACCTGGCCATCACCGCCGCCATGGCCGGCCTCGGGCAGGAGTTCGAGGACGCCGCCCGGGTTCACGGCGCCAACCGGCTCCAGGCCATGCGCCTCATCATCCCGATCCTGGCCCCGGCCATCTGGTCCGCGCTGGCCATCGGGTTCGCCGAGTCGATCAGCGACTTCGGGGTGGCCGCCACGCTGGCCTACAACTCGAACTTCTCCCTGGCCACCTACCAGCTGTACGCGGCGATCGGGAACTTCCCGCCCAGTTTCCCGCTGGCCGCGGGCATGGCCTGGCTGCTCGTCGCGGCCGTGGCGATCCCGCTGGCGCTGCAGGCCAGGGCGCTGCGCGGTCGCTCGTACGCGGTCCTGTCCGGCCGGACCCGCCAGGCGGTCCGCCGCGAGCTCGGCCGCTGGGGCAAGATCTCGGCCACCGGCGCCGTGGCCCTGTTCTTCGTCATCGCCCTCGGCGTCCCCGGCTTCGGGGCGGTCAGCGCCTCGCTGCTGGCCGATTACGGTGGCTCGTTCTCGCTGACCTTCGCCAACTACCACGCGCTGTTCGCGCAGACCAACCTGGCCGCGGCCGCAGGCGGAGGACTGCTCAGCCCGCTGGAGCGCTCGCTCGTCTACGGTATGGTCACCGCGACCATCACGGTGATCGGCGGGTTCATCGCCGCCCGGTTGCTGTCGAAACGCCGCACGAGGGCCACGGGCGCGCTCGACTTCCTCCTGCTGGCCTCCGTGGCGCTGCCCGGCGTCGTGTTCGGCGCGGGGTACATCTTCGCCTACAACCTGCCGATCATGTCCAGGATCGGCGTCAACCTGTACCAGACGGTGTGGCTGCTGATCATCGCGTACACCGCGTCGAGCCTGCCGACCAACGCGCGGGTCCTGGTCGGCGCGGTGTCGCAGCTGCAGCCCTCGCTGAAGGACGCCGCCCGCGCGCACGGGGCGGGCGCGCTGGTCGCCTGGGCGCGCGGGGTGCTGCCCGTGGTGTCCCGGCCGATCGTCATGGCCTGGCTGTTCACGTTCTGCGGCGTGTTCCTCGAGCTGCCGCTGTCGCAGCTGCTGTACCAGCCGGGATCGCCGCCCGCCTCGATCGCGATCGAGGACAACCTGTCCACTTACCATTTCGGTGTGGGAATGGCCCAGTCGGTCCTCGCCGTGGCCTTTGCCCTCGGGGCGGTCGGCGTGGTGCTCGGCGGCTACCGCCTGCTGGCCCCGGCCGGATGGCGCCGGATCGGAGGAACGGTCCGTGGCTGACCCCATCACGATCGAGCGCCTCGGCAAGACCTACCCGGGCGGCAATCAGGCACTGTCTTGCGTGTCGCTCGACGTCGAGCCCGGCTCCTTCCTGGTCCTGCTCGGCCCGTCGGGCTCGGGCAAGACGACGCTGCTGCGCTGCCTGGCCGGCATCGAGCGGGTCACCTCGGGCCGGATCACCATCGGCCAGCAGACCGTCGCCGACGGCCGGACGCACCTGCCGCCGGATCAGCGCGACCTGTCGATGGTGTTCCAGGACTACGCGCTGTGGCCGCACCTGTCCGCGAAGGACAACGTGGCCTTCGCGTTGCGCCGCAGGAACCTGTCCCGCGAGCAGTGCCGGACGCGGGCGATCCAGATGCTCGGCCGGGTCGGGCTGAGCGCGCTCGCGGACCGGTACCCGAACGAGCTGTCGGGCGGCGAGCAGCAGCGGGTGGCGCTGGCCCGCGCGCTGATCGCCGACACCGGCCTGATCCTGTGCGACGAGCCGCTGTCCAACCTGGACGCGGACCTGCGGGAGCGGATGCGCGTCGAGATCTCCTCGCTGGTCCGCGAGGCGGCCGCGACGACCGTGTACATCACGCACGACCAGGCCGAGGCGTTCGCCCTGGCCGACCAGGTCGGCGTGCTCGAGAAGGGCCGCCTGGTCCAGTCCGGTACGCCGGAGCAGATCTACACCCGGCCGGCCACCCCGTTCGTGGCCCGGTTCACCGGGCTGGCGGGCGAGATGACGGTCCGCGTCCGCGAGCGCCACCCGGACGGGACGATGCTCGTGGAGCCCGTGCTGGGCGGCGGCGCCATCGACCCCGGCCGCTTCCGCGTCCGCGCGCCAGAAGAGGGACTGCCCGGGGAGGTGGCCCTGATGATGGTCCGGCCGACCGGGGTGCGGCTGAGCCAGGACGGTTCGGCCGGGCGTGACCTGGCGGGCCGCGTCACGGACGTCGCCTTCCGCGGACGCGGCTACGAGCACGCGATCGACCTGGACGGCAGCACGCGCCTGACCGGTGTCTTCGCGGAGTTCCGGGTCCAGCGGGGGGAGGTCGTCGGGCTGCGGATGGACCCGGCCGGCTGCCACCTGTACCCGGCCGAGCCGGCGGATGCTCACGACCATTTGCCCGAACGAGCGGTGGTAGGGGCCCCGGAAGGCTGAGCCGTTCGCAGGGTCACGCCCGCACGAGCAGGAACACGGTCAGGCCCTCCACGTGCGCGACGAACGCGAGCCGGTAGTGCGGTCTCAGGGCGTCCGCCTGGGCCGGCGTCACGGCCAGGGCGGGGTTTGCGATGTCGCGCCAGCCCACGACCCAGATCCTGGGATCCTGACCCGCGCACAAGGCCGGGCGCCGGCACTGGACCCCGTACAGGGCGTCGGCCCGGGCGGCGGTCTCCCTGACGAATAGCTCACGCGGGACCGGCGCGCCCGGCCGCAGGTCGCGGCCGAGGTAGTACTGGACGCCGGTGCCGATCAGCATCGGCCGGGCCCGGCCCATGGCCTGGTAGACGATCCCGTCACCGGGTCGCACCTGGCGGGCGATGACGGCCGCCGCACCCGCGTAGTCCAGGTAGGGGCCGTCGCTCCCGACCGGGTAGTCCGGCCAGCTGTGCGCGCCCGCGGACCTGATCGCCTGCTGGTCTCCAGCGCCCAGGATGGCGATGGCGAGCAGGCCCGCGACGGCGATCCGCACGTCCAGCCTGCTCAGCGCGATCCCGGCCAGGATCGCCCAGGTCCCGACGGTGAGCAGCAGGTACCTGGGGAAGAAGTACGAGTGCGGGCCCTGCGAGACCAGCCACACCACGGCCACGGGGACGACCGCGACGGCGGTGGCGAACGCGGCTTCACGCCGGGCGACCGCCCAGGCCAGGACGGCCAGCACGATGAGGGCGGCGGCCACCGAGGCGGAGTAGAACAGGTTACCGAAGAAGAAGGAGAAGGCGGCCAGGTCCAGGCCCGGCCTCGGTATCCAGCCCACCTGGTCGGCCGCCTGGGACCAGCCGATCACGGCCAGCGGCACGCAGGCCGCGAGCCCCGCGGCCGCGGCGAGGGCGAACCAGAGCTGGCCGCGGTCCCGGTCCTGCCGGTAGCGCAGCGCCGTTCCCGCGGCGTGGCCGGCGAGCACCGACAGCGCCACCAGGTCGATGTAGCCGAGCAGCGCCACCCCCGCGGCGTAGGCGAGCCAGCGCCGCCAGGTCGGGCGTTCCAGCGCCCGCAGCAGGAGCAGCGTGCTCGCGGCGGCGACGAGGACCTCGAGCGAGTAGAAGCGGACCTCCTGGGCGAACCGCGACACGCTCGGCACCAGCGCGAAGACCAGCCCGGCCGCCAGGCCCGCCCGGGGCCCGGCCAGCTTGCGGCCGACCAGCGTCACGCACGCCGCGGCACCCGCCATGGCCAGCACGGACAGGCTGCGCATGGCGTCGGCCGAGCTCCCGAACGCCGCCATCCAGAAGTGCAGCAGCAGGTAGTAGGCCAGCTGGGTGGCGCCCGTGTTGCGTGCCGTGGCGATCAGGCCGGATACCGGGCGCGCGGCGAACGACCAGCTCGACAGCTCGTCCCGCCACAGCCCGGGGCGGCCGATCTGGTAGCAACCGAGGGCCAGGGTCACCAGTGCGGGCGGTCCCCAGGGCACGCGCGCGGCTAGGTCGGCCGCGCCGTCCAGGAGGGTCCTGCCGACCGCGATGCCGTCCCCGTCCCGGTCCGCCTCCAGGCGGAAGCCGGTGGGGCCGCCGCGTACGTAACCCGCCGCGGTCATTGCGCACCACCTCCCCGCGGGTCGGCCGACTCCGCTAGGTCCCGCGGCGGCGACCTTCCCGAGCGGCCGCCGCCGTCACATCCGAATATGGCTTGCCGAGCGCTGCCGATCGGCCTGGTCCCTTAGCCCGTAATCCAGTCGTCAGATACCTCGCCCGGGCCCGGGTGGCCCGATGCCCGGCCCCTTGCGCACTTGGGCCCGCAGGCGTGCCGATGCCCTACGATCAGCAAGATGACGGTCACCTTGCTTACCAGCCAGTCAGCGCCGACTGCGACCGATGCGGATGCCCTCGTCATCGGGGTGTTCCAGGGCGCGGATGGCCCAGTCCCCGATCCCCACATCGACGAATTCGACCTGATGGGCGCGCTGACCGCGCTCGGAGCGACGGGCAAGCCCGAGGAGATAACCAAGATCCCCACGGCGGGGCAGCTGGCGACCCCGGTCATCGCCGCCGTGGGCCTGGGCCCGGACCCCAGGACGGGCGCCGAAGAGGGCGCCGGACGGCAGGCCTACCTGGAACGGCTGCGCCGCGCGGCCGGAGCCGCCGCGCGTGAGCTCTCGTCCGGGCGGCCCGCGCGCGTCGCGATGGCCCTGCCCGCCGGCGAGCCGGACGAGGCCGAGGCGGTCGCGCTCGGCGCGCTGCTCGGCGGCTACGCCTTCAGCAGGTACCGGACGACAGGTAACCCGCCGGCCGACACCGAGCAGATCGTCCACACGGTGCACGCCGCCGCGGCCGACCGGGCCAGGATCCTGGCCGGCGCGATGACACTGGTCAGGGATCTGATTAACACCTCTCCCCGCGACCTAGTCCCGGCGGACCTGGCCGCCGCCGCCGAACAGGTGGCCTCCGCGAGCGGCCTGGGCGTGCTGGTCCTCGACGAGAACGATCTCGCCAAGGAGGGATTCGGCGGCATCCTGGCGGTCGGCATGGGCTCGGCCCATCCGCCGCGGCTGGTCCGGCTGGAGTACACCCACCCGGGTGCCGAGCGCACCGTGGTGTTCGCGGGCAAGGGCATCACGTTCGATTCCGGCGGGCTGTCCCTGAAGCCGTCCAAGTCGATGGAGACGATGAAGGCCGACATGAGCGGCGCGGCGGCCGTGCTGGGCTCGCTGCAGGCCATCGCCGCCCTCGGCCCGGAGGTCAACGTGGTCGGCTACCTGTCGATCGCCGAGAACATGCCGGGCGGCGGGGCGCAGCGGCCGTCCGACGTGATCACCATCTACGGCGGCAAGACCGTCGAGGTCCTGAACACGGACGCCGAGGGCCGGCTGGTCCTGGCCGACGCGCTGGCGCGCTCCGCGGCCGACGGACCCAGCCTGCTCATCGACATCGCCACCCTGACCGGGGCCCAGGTCGTCGCCCTCGGCGTGCGCACGTCCGGGGTGATGGCCAGCGACAACGCGCTGGCCGCGCAGGTCGCCGAGTCCGCCGGGCGGGCCGGCGAGGCCATGTGGCCGATGCCACTGCCCGATGAACTCCGCAAGGGCCTCGATTCGAGCGTCGCGGACATCGCCAACGTGGCCGCGGAGCGCAGTGGGGGCATGCTGGTCGCCGGGCATTTCCTGCGCGAGTTCGTGCCCGCCGGTGTTCCCTGGGCCCACCTGGACATCGCGGGCCCCGCCTTCAACGAGGGCGCGGCCTACGGGTACACCTCCAAGGGCGGCACCGGGGCGGCGGTCAGGACCCTGGTGCAGATCGCGCTGGACGTGGCGGAAGGCAGGTTTGCGGGCGGGTCCGGCCAGCCCGACGGTAAGTGAAATGATGAGGCCAGTAGGTTACTAAGGAGGCTCACGCGGTGGCAGAAGGCGCCGTCAGCTACGACATCGTCATCCTCGGCGGCGGCAGCGGCGGGTACGCCTGCGCGCTGCGAGCGGCCGAGTTCGGCAAGCGCGTGGCGCTGATCGAAAAGGACAAGGTCGGGGGGACCTGCCTGCACCGCGGCTGCATCCCGACCAAGGCGCTACTGCACGCGGCCGAGGTCGCGGACCAGGCGAGGGAGAGCGCGAAGTTCGGCATCAGGACCACGTTTGACGGCGTCGAGATGCCGGGCGTGCTCGCCTACCAGGGATCCGTGGTCGACCGGCTGTGGAAGGGGCTCCAGTCCACCATCGCCAGCCGGAAGATCGACACCATCATCGGCCACGGGCAGCTCGTCTCGCCCACCTCCGTGCGGGTGGGCGAGACGGTCTACGAGGCTCAGCACATCGTCCTGGCCACCGGGTCCGTGCCGCGCAGCCTGCCCGGGCTGGACATCGACGGCACGCGGGTGATCAGCTCGGACGACGCGCTGCTGCTCGACCGGGTGCCCGGTTCGGTGATCATCCTCGGCGGCGGCGTCATCGGGGTCGAGTTCGCGAGCGTGTGGCGGTCGTTCGGCTCCAACGTGACGATCGTGGAGATGATGCCGCAACTGCTGCCGCTGGAGGACGAGGCCAGCGCGAAGCACCTGCAACGCGCGTTCCGCCGCCGGGGCATCGCCTACGAGCTCGAGGCGCTGTTTGAGTCGGTCAAGCCCAGCGAGGCCGGGGTCACGGTGACGCTGGCCGGGGGCAAAACCCTCGAGGCCGAGCTGCTCCTCGTCGCGGTCGGCCGCGGGCCGGTGTCGGCCGACCTCGGCTACGAGGAGAGCGGCGTCGCGCTCGACCGGGGCTACGTGGTGGTCGACGAGCTGTGCCGCACGAACGTCCCGACGATCTCCGCGGTCGGCGACCTGGTCACCATCCCGGGAGGCGGGCACCCGCAGCTCGCGCACGTCGGGTTCGCCGAGGGCATCATGGTCGCCGAGCGGATCGGCGGGCTCGACGTCACCCCGATCGACTACGACGGCGTGCCCCGCATCACCTACAGCGACCCCGAGGTCGCGTCGGTGGGCCTGACCTCGGCCCAGGTCGCCGAGCGCGGGCTCACCACCGTCGAGCTGAACTACCCGCTCGGCGGCAACGGCAAGAGCGTCATCCTCCAGACCCAGGGGGCGGCGAAGGTCATCGCCGAATACGGCCCCGACGACTCAGGGCCGGGACGCGTGCTCGGCATCCACCTGGTCGGCAGCCGGGTGGGCGAGCTCATCGCGGAAGGCCAGCTGATCTACAACTGGGACGCCGAACCCTCGGACGTGGCTAAGCTGATCCACCCGCACCCGACGCAGTCCGAGATCATCGGCGAGGCGGCCCTCGCGCTGGCCGGCAAGCCCCTGCACTTCCACGCCTAATTTGCTCGCCTACCGACCCTAGGAGCTTTGAATGTCGGTCTCCGTATCGATGCCGCAGCTCGGCGAGAGCGTCACCGAGGGCACCGTCACGCGCTGGCTGAAGAAGGAGGGCGAGCGAGTCGAGGTGGACGAGCCGCTCCTCGAGGTGTCGACGGACAAGGTGGACACCGAGATCCCCTCGCCCGCGTCCGGGATCCTGCGCAGCATCGCGGTCGACGAGGACGAGACGGTCGCGGTGGGCGCGCAGCTCGCCGTGATCGAGGAGGTCGGCGATTCGGCGGCGGCCTCGGCCCCGCCGGACGCGGCCGCCCCGGGCGCCGCCGAGCCCGAGGC
>Ga0335074_10013836_pt1 | contig 11337 bp, 8 predicted proteins | sample Lox_Sample_23_FD_206715 | JGI IMG/M metagenome (GOLD analysis project Ga0335074, IMG submission 206715) | Soil microbial communities from Loxahatchee National Wildlife Refuge, Florida, United States - Lox_Sample_2.3 | ecosystem: Environmental > Terrestrial > Soil > Wetlands | place: USA: Florida...
AACCCAATCAGGGAGGCATTCTTGAGAACTTTCCCCGCCGTCCGGGGATCAATATTTGCATATGCCGCAATCTGCTTCGCCGACGGGCTATCAACCCATGCAACAGCGTCCAATGCCCCGAAAAGTGGGTCGATCTTCACAGCCTCAAAACGGATTCCGGGGGCCTGGCGCTTCTTTCTCGCGGCAGCTTTCGGCATGAACCCAATTATTCAATAACTTGCGTGTCTGGGGGCGATATTTTTTCGTTTTCACGCCAAATCCGCCGCGTCGGTCCGGTTTATGCCCCCTTTTTGGTCTCGATGGAGGACCTTGCGCCCAGGGGAGCGGGGACTGCGATAAACCTCATGGGAAACACAAGCGTGCCGTCACTGTGAGCCCTAAGTCGCCAAATCGCCCCTTGACTCGGGATTGCGGGCGTAAGACCGGCTATCCGGAGACAACCATTAAATCCGCCTGCCAAGCCCCTCGGCGGCAACCTGATCCACCCTCCCTGAGCCCCCTTAGGGGACCCGCAAAACCCGCCCTGTGGAAAACTTGTCAAGTACCTGTGGAAAACTTTTCCTGTAAGCTATTCATTTCAATGAAGAAGCAATAGTAACCTCGCTGCAGTTACTATGGGGTCGAGGGAGTATAGTGGTTTCAGAGTGAAAAGAGTGTGGCGCGGGCATTAGCCGCGCCATTCTTTTTTGCCGTCCCATTTTTTGCCGTCCCAAGGAGAACCGCTATGCTCCCACATCCGCCCGCAGATTGCCACCCGCACGCAGTCCGGCCAGACCTGCGTAAATCCGCTGCCGCAGAGCCGGCAACTCCCTCAATCCACAAGGCATGCCTGTTTCTTTATGCGCTATTTTCGCCTTCGGGGCGAAAACTCCGCCGGATTTACTGCAGTTTAGGCGCGTATCTCCATCAATCCACAAGACATCGCCGTTTTTTATTCTGCGCAATTCCCCACCCATTCGCAAAAAGCGCGAATGAAAGGGGCACGGAGGTAATGTGGAGACAACGGACGGCGCAACTTTGGTACGGAGACGACGTCCCTACCAGTGGTAGATCCGCGCCGGGACCGCCTCCCGGCCCATTTCCCCGCGGAGAACAAGCGCATGAAGTTCCTTCACGGGCCTTTGGCCGCCGCTTTGAGCCTGAGCCTGACGGTCGCCTCTACGCCGGGCCTGGCGGAATCGGCCCTCGCAGATCGGCCGGTGCGGCCAGCATATCGAGCCGAAATGCAAGGGGACGCGCGCATTGTCCACGCATTGAATCGATTCACCTTCGGGCCGCGCCCAGGCGATGTAGACGCCGTGAGGGCCGAGGGCGTGGACCGCTGGTTCGAAGAGCAGCTTCATCCTGCGTCGATTGATAACGCCGCGCTACAGGCCAGGCTGCAGCAATTCCCGGCCATGCAGTGGTCGCCGCAGGATTTGCTCTACCGGCTTCCTTCGAATGCAGTGATCCGGCAGGTGATTGCGGGAAAGCTCCCGATGCCGAAGACGGGCGCGATGCGCGTAGTGTATGCGAACCAGGTGGCGCGGGTGGACGAGAGGCGGGAGAAAAAACAGGGACTAGGCGTCAGGGATCGGGGAACAGGGTTTGAGGCCACTGGAAACCTGAAGACAGAGGCGGCCGGCGATGGCGGAGAAATGATGGCCGCAGATGCTCCGGCAATAGAGACCGACCCGACGTTTGCCGAGGCGCTGCTGGCGCTGCCCCCGGGTGAGCGCATGATGCGGCTCGAAGCCATGCAGCAGCCGCAGCTCGACGGCTTCCTGAAGGCGCTCAAGGGGCCGCAGCGACAGGCGCTGACCGCGGACATGGACCCGGGCGAGAAGCTGACAGTGCAGGCTCTCGAAGGACCGGAGCGGGCCGTGGTGGAAGAGCTGATGGGCGAGCGGCTCACGCGCGACATCTACTCCAATGCGCAGTTGCAGGAAGTGATGACCGACTTCTGGCTCAACCATTTCAATGTGTATCTGCGCAAGAACGAGGCGACGCCTTACTACCTGGTGAGCTACCAGCGGGACACGATCCGGCCGCGCGCGCTGGGCAAGTTCGAGGACCTGCTTGAAGCTGTGGCGCACAGCCCGGCGATGCTGCTCTACCTGGATAACGCGGAGAGCATCGGGCCGGATTCAACTGCGGCGGAGCGGGCGAAGTTCAACGGGAACAAGAAGGCAGCCGATGGACTGAACGAAAACTACGCGCGCGAGCTGATGGAGTTGCACACGCTGGGAGTGAACGGCGGTTACACGCAGGCAGACGTGATCCAGGCGGCACGAATCCTCACCGGCTGGGGCGTGGAGCAGCCGCAGCGGGGCGGCGGGTTCCAGTTCAACCCGAACCGGCACGAGCCCGGTACGAAAAAAGTGATGGGGCAGAAGTTCAAGGAGAATGGCGAACGCGAAGGCGAGGCGTTGTTGCACTTTCTGGCTACGCGGCCGGCGACTGCGAAGTTTCTCTCCCGCGAACTGGCCGTGCGGTTTGTGAGCGACGATCCTCCGCAGGCTCTGGTGGACCGGATGGCGCAGGCGTACCTGAGGAGCGATGGCGATATCGCAACGGTGTTGCGGGCGATGGAGCGCTCGCCGGAGTTCTGGAGCCAGGATGCGTACCGCGCGAAGGTGAAGACGCCGCTGGAGTACGTGGTGAGCGCGGCGCGGGCGAGCGGCGCGGACGTGGAGAACTTTCAACCGCTGGTCAACAACCTGCGGCAGATGGGGATGCCGCTCTTTGAGTGCATCCCGCCGACAGGATACAAGTGGGAAGCGGCGGACTGGGTATCGACGGGCGAGCTGGTGAACCGGATGAATTTTGCGCTGGCGCTGGCCGCGAACCGGCTGCCGGGGATCAAGACGACGTGGACGGCGCAGACGAATGCGGGTTCGAGCGATGCCGCACTCAGTTTGCTGGATGGCCTGGACGGCGCCGGAAATACGACTGCGAATACGAATGCGGGCACAACTGCAGAGACAACAAGCGAGCCGCCGACTCCGGGAAGCGAAGAGGCACGACTGGAGGCGATGTTGATTGGCGGCGATGTGAGCGCGACCACGCGGTCGGCGGTGCTGGAGCAGTTTGAGCAGCAGAATCCTCAATCGGGCGGGGCGGTTCCGGTGGCGATGAATGCGGCCAAGCGCGGACCGGCGGCGCCGGTGGAGCGGCAGGATCAGTTGCTGGCGGGATTGCTGCTGGGCAGTCCGGAGTTTCAGAGACGTTAGTTCGTAGTTCACAGTTCGTAGTTCATAGTTCCGGAGCGTAGGTCAGTATCCGCACGAAGACAGAGCATTGCAACTATGAACTGCGAACTATGAACTGTGAACCCGGAGGTTTCGATGAATCGGCGATTCTTTTTGCATCGAGGCGCGCTGGCGCTGGCGGGAACGACGGCGATTCCGCAGTTTTTGGTGCGGAGCGTGCTGGCGCAAACGGCGAGCGCACCGAGCCGGCGGCTGGTGGTGATCTTCCAACGCGGAGCGGCGGACGGGCTGAACATCGTGGTGCCATGGCGGGAGAAGGCGTATTACTCGATGCGCCCGTCGATTGCGATTCCGCAGCAGCAGGTGATCGACCTGGATGGGTTCTTCGGGCTGCATCCGTCGCTGGCGTCTTTCAAGCCGCTGTATGACGCGGGGCATTTGGCAATTGTCCACGCCGCCGGATCGCCGGACATGTCGCGGTCGCACTTTGACGCGCAGGACTACATGGAGAGCGGCACGCCGGGCGTGAAGAGCACCGAGGACGGCTGGCTCAACCGCGCGCTGCAGGCCGAGGATCTCCGTCACCGGTGCGCGGGAACCTGCGAGCAGCACACGGCGTTTCGCGCGCTGGCGCTGGGCCCGGATGTGCCGCTGACGCTCGCCGGGAAGGTGCCGGCGATCGCGCTGAACAATGTGAACAGCTTCAGCGTGGGCGGCCGCGGGCCGGCGCCTTCGCCGGCGGCGAGCGCGTTTGAGGCGATGTACGGCGCGACCGGCGACCAGATCTTCCATGCGACGGGCGACGAGGCATTCGACGCGGTGAAGATGCTGAAGGCGGCGAATCCGGCGCAGTACCAGCCGCGAGCGGAGTATCCCAATGGCGAGTTCGGCAACGCGATGAAGCAGATTGCACAGTTGCTGAAGGCGAACCTGGGCGTGGAGGCGGCGTTCACTGATGTGGCGGGGTGGGATACGCACGTGAACCAGGGCGGAGTGAATGGGCAACTTGCGAACCGGTTGAAGGATTTTTCCGATTCGATTGCCGCGTTCTGGCGCGACATGGGCGATGAAGCCGAGAACGTCACGCTGGTGACGATGAGCGAGTTCGGGCGGACGGCGCACGAAAACGGGAACGGCGGTACGGATCACGGCCACGCGAACGCGATGTTTGTGCTGGGCGCGGATGTGAAGGGCGGCAAGGTGCACGGGAAGTGGCCGGGGCTCGACAAGGAGCAACTGAACCAGGGGCGCGATCTGGCGCTGACCACGGATTATCGCGCGGTGCTGGGCGAGCTGGTGACCAAGACCTTGGGTGCGGGAAATCTGGAAATGGTGTTTCCGGGCCCTGGAGTCGGACCGAGAAGTTTTCTGCGACTTGTGTAACTGGGCTTGTAGCCAGTAGCCAGTAGCTTGTAGCTGCTGGACTTCAGCTACCGGCTACTGGCTATGGGCTACGGGCTCTACTCCGCGCGCAATGCGTCAGTGGGATTCACCGAGGCGGCGCGGCGCGCGGGAAGAAAGCTGGCGGCGAGCGAGGCTGCGGCGAGCACAAGCGCAACGCCAGCGAGAGTAGACACGTCCCAGGCAACGACGCCGAAGAGCAGCGTGCGCATGGCCAGCGCTGCGCCGATGGAGCAGGCCAGGCCGAGCGCGATGCCGATGCCGGTGAGAAGGCCTGCCTGGCGCATCACCATGGAATAAATGGCCCCGCGCTGCGCGCCCAGGGCCATGCGCACGCCGATCTCGCGCGTACGCTGCGAGACGGAGTAGGCGACGACGCCGTAGAGACCGACGATGCCGAGGAGAAGCGCCATCAGGGCGAAGCTGCCTACCAGCCACGCGGACGAGCGGTGCAGGTAAGTCGCAGGTGCGTCGTGGATTTTCTCTTCCATGGTCATCGGATCGTAGATGGCCATGCCGGGATCGATGGACTTCAGGGTCGCTTCAAGGGCCGGAAAGATGGTGCGCTCGTCTTGCTCGGTGCGCACCAGGACGGCGAACGACGTTTCCCCATCCTGATAGAGCGGCAAATACATGGCGCTGCGCGGGGCGGCGTCCAACTGCCCTTCCTGGATATCGTCGATCTCGCCGACGATCAGAATAGGCGGAGCTTTGTCATCGTCGAAGCTGATCTGCTTTCCCACCGGATCCTCGCCCGGGAAGTATTTCTGAGCCAGGGTTCGATTGACGATGACCACTTTCGGATGAGAGAGGTCGTCGTTCTCGGTGAAGTACCTCCCGCTTTTGAGGGTGGTCCTGAGGGTGGCCGTGTAGCCGGGGCTCACATAACGGGTTGCAACCTCTTTTGGCGCGCCGTTGTTAGGTCTGCCCACGTAACGAAAGGCAGTCGTCCCATCGCCGTCTTCAATGGGCAGGCTCGTGGTGAGCCCCACGGATTCTACGCCGGGCATAGCGGCCACTCGCCGCACGATTTCGCGGTTGAGCGCAATCTGAGGCTTGTCGGTCTTGTACTTTTCCGGTGGGGCGTTCACCCGGACCATGGCGATGTGATCCGGCTGGAGGCCGATATCTGTGTGCAGGAGGCGATAGAAGCTTTTGCCGAGCAGGCCGGCGCCGACCAGCAGGACCATGGCGGTGGAGAGCTCGATGACGACAAGCTTTGCGCCGAAGCGGCGCCAGGTGAGGCCAGCCGAGCCGCGCGCTCCCTCCGAGAGGCTTTCGCTGATCCGGCTGAAGCGGAGACGCGACATGGGCACCAGCGCAAACAGCGCGCTCGCGAAGAGCGCGAGGGCGCAGGCGAAGGCGATGACGCGCGGGTTGAGGCCGAACCCCTGGAGATAGGGCATGCTGGCGATCAGGTCTTTGGGTATGAGTGTGGCCAGCAGATGCATGGCCCGCTGCGCGGCGACGATGCCGAGGATACAGGCGATGAAGGCGAGCAGAAGGCCTTCCGTGATGAACTGGCGTACGAGGCGGCGGGGCGATGCGCCCAGCGCCCCGCGGACCGCCATCTCGCGGCGGCGGCTCTCCGCGCGCACCAGCAGCAGGCTGGCCACGTTGATGCTGGCGATGAGCAGCAGCAGACCCGCGCCGGCGAGCGTAGTGAGCAGAATGGGGCGGATGTCGCCGACGATGACATCGGTAAGTGGAAGCATGAACGCGTAGCGATTGCGGTTGTCGTCCGGATACTGGCGCTGCAACTGGAGAGCGATGGATTTGACGTCGGCGAATGCCGCGGCGAAGGTAACGCCGCGCTTGAGGCGGGCGACGCCGAAGAAGTTGTGGCAACTGCGATTCTTTTCGCATCCGCCAGTGGGCTTCTCGATGGCCCAGAAGTCAGCGGGCTCGGCGGGCGCAAAGCTGAAATCGCGGGGAAGCACGCCGATGATGGTGTAAACATCGCCGTCGAGATCGACACGTTGACCGAGGACCGAAGGGCTGCCGTTGTATCGCTTCTGCCAGTTGGAGTAGCTGATGAGGGCAGTGCGGGCGGGAGCGGCCGCATCTTCGCCGTCATAGAAGTCGCGGCCGAGGATAGGCGCGACGCCGAGGGTGCGGAAGAAGCCTGCGCTGACGCGCGCCCCGTCGGTTTTGCGGAGGCCTTCGGGTGTTTTCATCATGAAGCCATAAGGCGCGAAGAGGTCCAGCGAGGAGAAGGACTTATTCGTGCGCTTCCAGTCGATGTAGTCGGGATAGGAGAGATGGAAGCGAGAGCCGAGGCCATTGCGTTCGAAGAGCTGCACGAGCTGCGCGGGATCTTTGTAGGGCAGCGGCTTGATGAGAGCGGCGTCGACGAATGCGAAGATGGCGACGCTGGAGGCGATGCCGAGGGCAAGGATGATGATGGCGGTGAGGGCGAAGCCTCGGTTCTTGCTCCACTGCCGCAGGGCGAAGCGGAGATCCTGCAGAATGGTCTCAATGCGGAAGGCAACGGTGTTGTGGCTCTGTTCGCGAAGGCCCGCGGGGTTTCCGAACCGGCGCATGGCAGCCGTGTGCGCGGCCTGCGGCGAAAGACCGGAGGCGATCAGGTCGCGCTCGGCCTGCTCGCGATGGAAGGCCATCTCCTCGTCGAGCTCGCTGCGAAAGCGGTTGCGGCGGAAGAGGAGCGAGAGCTTGCGAAGGAAATGCGATATGGCGTTCATGGGACCTCCGAAGAGTGATCAGTAGTCAGTGATCAGCCAGCGGCATTATGGCTGCTCGGCCAGAACGCGGGTAATGGCGGCGATCATCTGCTCGAATTCGGAGACCTCCACGCCGAGCTGCTTGCGTCCGGCGGCGGTGAGCTTGTAGAAGCGTGCGCGGCGGTTGGTGTCTGTGATCTTCCACTCGGCCTTGACCCAACCTTGAAGCAGCAGCCGCTGGAGCGCGGGATAGAGCGAGCCCTCTTCCACCGTGAGCACGTCGTCCGACATGCGCTTGATGGACTGGGCAATGCCGTAACCGTGCAGCGGCGCGCGGGCGAGGGTCTTGAGGACGAGCATGTCGAGAGTGCCGGGTAGCAGGTCTGGTTTCCCCATGGAGACTATGTATAGACTTTCTAGGGATAGGATGTCAAGGGAACAGAAACCGCGGAGTAGGGAGTAGAAGACCAGGAGGCCTGGAGCACCAAAGTTCCGGGGCTCCTTTTCGGCGAGCTTGAATTCGCCGGCGCCATTTCCATGGTGATCGGCTAAAGGTTTGCCTACTCCCCGCTCCTTACTCCCTACTCCCTATTCCCTGCTCCCTGTTCCCTGCTTTTCAGTGTTTTGCGAACATCTCCATCACGTCCTTGCGCAGGGCGATGCGGCTGGACTCGCGGGTGTAGAACATGTGGCCGCCGGGGAACTCATGCACGGCGACGCGGGTGGGATCGCCCATCACCGGCATCTGATCGACCGTAAGGACCGAGCCCATGAATGGACACGACAGGTCGTTCCAGCCGTGGACGATGAGGACGCGGAGTTTGGGATCGGCGGCGACCGCTTCGCGCAGATCGGGCACGGAGCCGCGGCGCAGCTCGGCATCGCGGTCCCAGAGGCGGTTCACATCATAGGAGAGCGCGTTGTAGCGCGCATCGACCTTCCAGCCTACGCCGCGGGTGACGAAGTCGACCATGGCGGTGGTGAGCGGAGCGATGATGCTGGCAAGGATGGGATCGTTGGCGCGTTGCTCGGGCGCGAACGGGAACGGATCGAACGAAGTGACATTGGAGTCGTAGACGGAGCCGAGCTTGCCCTCCTCGCGATGGACCTCGCGCAAATAAGCGCCGGTTTCAATGCGGCCGCCGGAGTATTTGACGAACTGCGCATCGAGGCCGGTCATCTGCGTAACCTTGGCGATCATCTTGTCGAATGCCGCCTGATCGGAGCGGCCCTTGATCAGAGTTGTCAGGTAGTCGGTCTGGGTGTAGTCGATGACCTCCTGCATGGCCTCCGGCGTGAGCTTGTGCTGGCGCTCGAGGTTTGCCGCGGTGATCGACGGCAGGGTCATCATCCAGGGCAGGGGCGAGAGCAATCCGTTCGATTCTTCCTCGGGATTCAGGTAAGGCGAAACCAGGACCACGCCGTTCATGGCCACGCCGAGCTGCGACTGCAGGTAGTGGGTGATGCGCGGGCCGCGGAAGCCGCCGTAACTCTCGCCGACAAGGTACTTGCGTGAGGCGAGCCGATCGTTGAGGACGAGCCAGTCGTAAATGACGCGCGAGAGGTAATCGATGTCTGCTTCCGTCGAGAAGAAGAGCTTTTTCTGCTGGTCTTCGGGGACAGTGGCGCGGCTGAAGCCGGTGCCGATGGGGTCGATGAAAACGAGGTCTGTGAAGTCAAGCCAGGTGCCCTGGTTGTCCGTGAGCGTGACCGGATCGGAGGGGCTGTCGCCTTCGTTGCCTGCCTGCATGTGGCGCGGACCGATGGCGCCGAAGTTGAGAAAGACGCTGGCGGCGCCGGGACCACCGTTGAGCGCGAAGGTGACGGGGCGATTCTCACCTTCCACCGTATAGGCCGTGGTTACAACCTCCCCGGCTTCCTTGCCGTCGTGATCGCGCACGGGGATAGTGCCCACGGTGACGGTGTACTTGAGCGGCTTGCCATCAAGCGTGATCTGCTGCTGGACATGCGCCGGCGGCGGCAGAGGCGGCAACGCATTCTTTTCCGCCGCGGGCTTTTCGGCGGGCTTATTGTCGGCGGCGGGAGCAGCCTGCGACCAGCCCACGGAAGTGGCAGCGGTCAGGCACAAAGCACACGCAAGAAGCGGAAGACGCCAGGCGTCCAAGGGGAAGCGTAGATTTTTCATGCTGAATACCATACAGGGCCGCACCCGACGGGTGGGAGGAGATTGTTGCCGGCTGGCCGCAGCTCCGGCAGATCATTTACCCTGAGGACGTTATGGAAGCAAGAAGTTTCGCTTTTGCAATCGCGTTAGCGGCAGGGTTCGGCATGGCCGCGGCGGCACAGCAATCCACCAAGCCGGCAGATCTGCCGGACTCGCCTCAGCCAACGGGAGCGGCGGCCGTCCAGCCGAATGGACCGATGGTGGTGATGGATACGTCGATGGGGCGGATCACCTGCCAGTTCTTCCAGAAGCAGGCACCGAATGCGGTAGCCAACTTCATCGGGCTGGCAAATGGGACCAAGGACTGGACCGATCCCGCGACCAAAAAGAAAATGCACGGGAAGCCGTACTACGACAACACCACATTCCATCGCGTGATCCCGCAGTTCATGATCCAGGGCGGCGATCCGACAGGAACTGGGACGGGCGATCCGGGCTACAGTTTCGATGACGAGCTCGACCCCAACCTGAACTTCGACGTACCGGGACGGCTGGCCATGGCCAATTCCGGGCCGAACACCAACGGCAGCCAGTTCTTCATCACCGAGCTTGCGTACCCGACGCTGAACCAGCACTACACCATCTTCGGGCAGTGCGACGATCCCAGCGTGAACGTGGTCAAGACCATTGCGCGCGTGCAGACGGATTCAAACGACAAGCCGATCGAGCCGGTGTATCTGAAGAAGGTGACGATTGTGCCCGAGGGGCAGCCGCTGCCGGCTCCGCCGGCGGATTCGGCTAATCCTCCCACGTCCTCGCCGGACTCTCTCAAGCCGCCGACCAGAACGTCTCCCACACAACCTCAGCACTAGATTTCATAATCGAATCTGCGAGCCGCTGCGATTGTGCGCGGCTCGGACACCAAACATTTTTCCCCCAATGAAAGAGGACCCGATGGCACAAGCACCCGGCACTTACGCGCACTTCAACACAACGGAAGGCAAGATCACGGTACGGCTGTTCGAGACGGACGCGCCTGTCACGGTAAAGAACTTCACGGACCTGGCCGAGGGAGCGAAGGAGTGGACGCATCCCGGAACGCGGGCGAAGTCACATGACAAGCTATTCGATGGCACCATCTTCCATCGCGTGATTCCGGATTTCATGATTCAGGGCGGCGATCCTGCCGGAACCGGGATGGGCGGTCCAGGCTATCGCTTCCAGGATGAGACGAAGGGCTCGCCGCACAAGTTCGACAAGCCGGGCAAGCTGGCGATGGCGAACTCGGGGCCGAACACAAACGGCTGCCAGTTCTTCATCACCGTGGCGCCCACGCCGTGGCTCACCGGCAATCACACCATTTTTGGCGAGGTGGTGGAAGGCCAGGACGTGGCCAACAAGATTTCCAAGGTTGCGCGCAACGCGCAGGACAAGCCGCACAAGCCGGTGGTGCTGGAGTCGGTGACCATCGAGCGCGTGGCGTAAGATGGTCGCATCCAAACCGCGTCCGGCCTTTGCCATATGCGGGCCGGCGCGCGGAGATGCGGGTGGTTCCTTGAAACAATTGAGCGGGACCGTTTGCCTGCGCGGCATGCGCGGGCTTCGTGCGCTGGTTTGCCTCGCGATTCTGGCAGTGCTTATGCCGCCGGTTCGTGCCCAGCAGCAGCTGCACACGGTGCGCGCGCTCTTGGTGAGCGATGTGCACTTTGAGCCGTTCTGGGATCCAGGCAAAGTGGCCAGGCTAGCGGCCGCGCCGGAGCGCGAGTGGCAAGGCATTCTGGAAGCGGCGCCCTCGCCGGATCGCGCCCAGCGCTTTGCGGCTCTGGAAAAAAGCTGCCATATGCGCGGCGCCGATACCTCCTATCCGCTGCTGGCCGCGGCGATCAGCGCGATGAAAGAACGGGCCGGCGGAGCGCGAATTGTCACGGTCAGCGGCGAT
>Ga0335074_10013838_pt1 | contig 11336 bp, 12 predicted proteins | sample Lox_Sample_23_FD_206715 | JGI IMG/M metagenome (GOLD analysis project Ga0335074, IMG submission 206715) | Soil microbial communities from Loxahatchee National Wildlife Refuge, Florida, United States - Lox_Sample_2.3 | ecosystem: Environmental > Terrestrial > Soil > Wetlands | place: USA...
TGGGATGATAGACAGAATCTAGGCATCACTTTTTGAGTGCTATTAAGGGGCCAACGGATTAGGAGGCAGCCAATTATGCCCTTTCATTTGGTTCAGCGCGCTTGCAGGGTCCGGCCTGGTCACAGTAGCTTGATGCACGATTGGCGAGAGATTACGGAGCAACGCCTGAGACTCTTTCGCATGGCCCCATCCAACTTATTCAGCGCCGTACTGTAATAATGTGATTCCTCCCCCATCTGTGGATACGGCAATTCAATCTCCACAAGGCCAGCTTATATAGCGGGAATTGATGCGGCTCCCGCCGCCTGCTGAGCATTCAGGCTTAAATGGGCTAGGCCGAAGTTCTTCCCGGAACATCGCTGCCTAGAATGCTACGCCTTGCAACGCTCTTGGCGATCGATGCCGGTCCCTGACAGCAACAGAGGTTCAGCTCGGCAGTTGCCTTTCAATACCCAGCTCCTGACTGCGCAGAGCGCTTGCTTTTGTGACAACTTCAACAATACTCCCATAAAGCGCAGGTCACTGTAGGGCTGAGAAGATGTGGTATAAGTATTATCTCTTTTTGCACCTTTACTCTACATCCAATTCTATCATCGTCACTCGCTTGGTTTCTTCAACCACCTCTCCCATCGTTGCTCGTTTGATCGGTTCCTGCATCCAAGGACTGTCGCCCATTTTGAGATCTAACTTCTTCTTCTTAACTGTCCATAATCCTTCCCCCATTTCGTTGTTCTCTTGTATCAGCCATGAGATTTTCTACCATCGGCATTCTGGCTGGACTTGCAGCCTCAGCTCTTGGTGGAGATCTCCTCTTCGTCGAGCCTCTTCAAGGTCAAGAATATATCGAAGCCTCCAATCTGGGATTCACTCCCGATTACATTACCCAGGAGCAATGGCTTGCCATGACCACAGCTCAATTTGCAGCTTACAAGGCTATCATCCTGGCCGATAACGATGGTGACGGAAACTTGGCTGACATCCAATTCTTGGAAAACTCAACGGCTATATGGTCACCGGCCGTCACTGGAAATATGATTCTTATCGGTAATTTCCACCAACCAATAACTAGTAATAATATATTAATAGATTAAATAGGAACGGATCCAACTGTACACTACGACCAGGGTGAGCAAGGTGCAGGAATCCTAATTGACAATGCCATCAAGTTTGCTGCGGCAGGCACCGGGACTGGATTATATTTTGCTCTCTCACATTTTTACAATTCCGTCGATAGTGCAACCGTCGTGTCCCTCTCGGGGTTTGGAACCTTTGAAGTCGAAGGCAATCTCACAGGCTCATGCTACAACGAGGCCCACATCGTTGCATCGTCGCCGGCTCTTGCGTCTCTTACCGATACTGCTTTGTCCAACTGGACCTGTAGTGTTCATGAAGCCTTCACCTCGTATCCATCATCCGGACCTACTAGCTTCGAAGCTCTTGCCATCGCACGGAATATTCTTGGACCGGGGAGTCAGACCTTCGGTGACGGAAGTGTGGGCATTCCGTATATCATCAGTCGTGGAGCCACTCCTTTCGGCTGTGGAAACGGCCATTGGGAGCCTGGACTCGGAGAAGATTGCGATGATGGGAGCCTCAACGGTACCCCCGGTGACCCCTGCTCTTCAAGCTGCAAGTGTCTCACCGGGACCCCGTCTGGAAATGGTACCTGCCTTGGAAGCCTCACAACCGGAACCGGCGGTCCAATTTCATCGTCTGTTTCTGCCACCCCTGTCAAGTATGGCAACTCTTCTACTACCTCTATGTACCAGACTACGGTCGGGGCTCAGACCACGACTCCTGTCGTGACTACGCCTTACAATACCATTGTAGGCCCTACCACACCAGCTCAATTCACCGGTGCTGCTACCAGCCAGAGTGTTCTGTTCATGCCCGTCCTCGGCAGCGCATTGCTCGCCATCCTCGCGTTTCTCTAGGCTACTTAATTGGGTCAGATAGGAATTATATGTGACAGGAGTTCTAGTAGGGGATTCGGCTCGGTGTTTTTATGATCAATACATATGGTGTAGTGTGGGACTAGACTTATACTTCTTAAAGATATATGTAGCTTTTTAACTTGGTTATACAACTACACGTATTTTCATATATTAATACTATCTTTTTTATAAAACGATGCTTTCGCCCAGAATCGACAAGAAAATACTTGAACCAGTTTTGGAAGAACGGCCTGCCCAGTGTGGAAACAATGACGACTTTATTAGTATTAGTGCTGTGCTGTTGAGGTCGAGCGAGCTGTGGAGTTGCGCCCTATTCCATCCGCGATAATGCTGCGACTGCTCGCTATTTCAAGAACGGCGTCACCACTCGTACAGTCGCGATTATCATCTAACCTATCACGGAGTGGACTTCAGAGGAGTGCAGCACAATGAAGGCAGGCTTGAAATCCGGGAAAGTCAGGCGCGTTGTGCGGATCGATGAGATTCCGGATTATTTGTTGAAGTTTGAGCACAATAAAATAAGAATATGATATGCTAAGTAACAAGTTTATCATTTCAATTGTTAAAAGTATATCTTAAATCCCATAATTATGGTGCCTTCATAGCCTTATAAGTCTCCAGTGTTGCCTTATTCTCAAATTTAACTTTAAGTCCCTGAATTGCTAAAGCGCCTAATCCCTCGATAGTCCTGGCATTCTGTATCTCTAATGTACTAAACTCCACGCCTGCCAAATTCTTCCGCATCCAGTTCCTGATCTCTATTGTGACAAGGGAGTCAACTCCAAGCGTTGTGAGCGGCTGTGCGATGTCAAGATCCTCAATAGGTTGAAGCATGAAATTGTAGATAGTGATGCCAATCTCGTGGGCTAAGAGGTCTAAGGATGCTTTGGAGTTAAGTACTTCTGGGTTAGCTTCGACCGTGGAAAGGAACAGCTTGACTTGATCGCTGCTGTTACTACTCTGGTTGGAGGCCATCATGCTGATGTTGTGGTATATGCCTAATCTTGAGTCCTTCTTCCAAAGGCTGCTGCTGTTAGAGTCTGCTAACATGGCTTCAATCGAGAGTCCAATAGCAAGCTGACTGGTACTCGTAAACCCTTGCCCTTGCGGTAGTGCTTGATGGGAATGCAATATAGCCCAATGTAGCGCGTCTAAGATGTCTTGTTCATGAAGCATGTATACTCCTTTGGCACGAAGGCTTGCCTTTATTGTGAGATTACGGCTGACATAGCCGATATCTGCCACGACACCAACATCAAGGACGGACGCCGGAAGCCCTTGAGAGTGACGATACTGAACAAAGACATCCAAGAATGCATTTGCTGCTGAATAATTGGCTTGATACGCATTCCCAAAGATACCACTGATCGAGCCGGTAGAAATAAAAAAGTCGAGATCTTTTGGGAGGGCTTTGTGCAGGTTCCAGGTTCCCTCCACCTTTGGCGCCACGGCTGCAATCCAATCTTCAATTGTCATATCCTGGAATGGCCCATCTCTCAGAACCATTGAAAGTTGGAGGACGCCTGCAATGGGCCTAGCTGCGCTATTGATAGCCTCTTGGACGTCTTGGAGCTTGGTCACACTGCCCCTTACAACCTGACTAGAGCAGCCCTGACATTGAAGTTCACAGAAGAATTCCCGGTCTTCGTCAGACTTGCCTGCAGATCGAGACAAGTAAATTAAATGTCTGGCTCCACGCTCAACTAACCATGTCGAGATGGCACGGCCAAGTCCACCCAGTCCTCCAACCAACAAGTATGACTTGTCGTGGTGCAGTCGCAGCTCTTGTACTGTTGCAGTGATTGGCAACGGATCGTTCTTCTGATCAATAGAAATCACTAATTTGCCAATGTGCTGCCCTTTTTGCATATATCTGAAGGCCTCTTCCACTTTTGATCCTTTAAAGACAGATGTTGGTGTGATGGGTTTGATCTTGCCTGCCTCATACAGGCTGATTATTTCAGTAAACAACCTGAGGTATGTCAGTCATAACAGCGAAAATATTTGGAGGTTGCTTCTTACGGCTGCAGCATTGAATTTGGGAAGGTCGCGAGATCAACTCCGAAGAAGGCCCTGTTCCCCTCAAAGAGATCCATTTCCAATTTGGCCTTTCCGATGAAGTCCCTCTTGCCGATTTCAATCATTTTACCATACTCTGCAACGCACTGCCATGAGGCATGCAGCAATTCACCAGACAAGCTATTCAGTACAAGATCAACTCCTCGCCCATTGGTCGCTTTCTTTATCCTAGGGAGAAAGGACGCGTCTCGAGAATTGAACATGCAATCTTGTGAGAGGCCAAAGTTGTCAATGAGATAGCGCCTCTTCTCCTCGCTGCTAACTGTCACATATATCTAGTTTCATTAGCATACTTAACCCTAATTAAACAGCGTCGGGGTTGAATGAACAGACCTTCGCGCCAATCACGTTTTGACATATCTGGATCGCGGCCAAGCCAACACCACCACAAGCAGAGTGAATCAAGATCGTCTGATCCTTTCGTAATCCGCCGACCCTGAGCAGGCAGTGTATAACAGTGGCATAGACGCACGGCATCGTCGCAGCGGCTTCGAACGATAATGAATTTGGAATTTTAGCGCAGCGATCTGGAGACACGATGCGTTCCGAGCATAGTAGGTTGGGAGTCATAGTCATGATTCGATCCCCGACTTTGAAATTGGTCACTTCAGATCCAACTGCAGTGACAACACCACTCCCTTCCAGGCCCGCTTCCCACCCGAGACTTCCAACTCCGATCAGACCCATAGTGACAAGTACGTCCTATTCAGGCGTCAGTATACTCGTTCCATTCTTCACTTACCCAACGCCGAATATCCCTAAGTATTCACGGTCCGAGTTCACGTTGTACTGACTAAAATTGAAGCACTCGGAGGAAATTACCTTGAAATTCAGGCCTATACAGCGGGGTTCAACAATGAGTTCGTTAGCGCCAAGCTCTTTCGGCTTAAACCGCGCCCAATGCAGCGACTGCAACAGTCCAAACTTTCCAATCTTCAATTCCACGGGCAAGTTCTTCTCTGTCTCAAAGCATGCGAGTTCATCCCTGACCGAAACCGCGTGATACCTTGACACATGGATAACGTCTTTATCCAGCACATACTCAAAATCAGGACGAATGTCTGCAGTGAAATTGCTAGCCTTGAACTTCTCGTACACGTTAGTGATGGAAACGTAAGCAGAACTGTCAACAACATCAACTTCTAGAGTCGCCAACGGTATCGAGAGCTCAATTCTGATTGTCCGGAGCAACCCGAGAATCATGCTGTACCCCGGATCTTCGCCGCCCATTTGAGAAGATCTGGTGACCCAAAGCACCCGGGTTGAATCCAAGTTTCTCAAAAACTGTTGGAACAACTTCAACGTTGTGCCAGTAAATCCCTCTACCATGGGTGCGTCAATCTCTAGCAGAGAAATAATGTCTTGTTTTGGTGGCGGAGTCTGGTCGAATGTACATCGATCAATTTCGAATCCCTGCCTCTTTAAGACCCTTTCCATGTCTTCAACATAGGACAACACATCCTCTGGGCGGTGGAGCAAAGTCACCCGGCCAGCCACCTTTGCAGTGATACGAGGTCGACTGATAATATTAGCATTGATGTGGTATGGCCCTTTGGCATCCAAGATAACTGCTTCGGTGCCAGAAAACCCAGCATTGTGAAGCTCGCTATTCCATCTTTCTGGGCTCAAGTACGGTTCATGAATTCTGCCATCAGCCTCTCCGAGCCACCACCCAGGAAGAATTCCCATAGTCAGATTGACAAACCGCATGACTGGCGACATTTCCTGGAGGTATAGACGCCCACGAGGATCAAGGAGCTCTCGCACATTGGTTAGAGTCGTGTACAAATTTGGTGTTGCGTGCAGGACGTTGGAGGCAATGATAAGGTCATATGAGCCCCGCTCAAATCCTTGCTCGATTGGATCTTTGCTTATATCAAGAACCTTGAAATAGATGCTCTGATACCTCTTAAGCCTCTCAACCGCATCTGGGAAGAAACCGGATGAGATATCAGTGTAACTACAAATTTTTACTAGATTAGTACTTTCTTTATCGATTAGTTCATAGAAAGATGGGCTTACGTATAGGTAGAATATAATCGCTCTCCGTATGGCGATGTGAGAGCTTCGAGGACAGCTGCTGTAGTACCACCAGTACCAGCTCCAATCTCAAGGACACGGAGGGTTGGCTTATAATGACCTAGTAGAGCAAAGAAGTCCGCACAGTCGCTTCTAATCTGCATTGCATCATATACCTTGGTCAGACAGTTGTCCGGATGCAGCACTTCGATGCCTTCGATCTTCTCCTCTAAGATCTCACGAGAGTTGTCAAATACTCGCGAAACCAGGGCGCCAAATGCAGCGACCTCCTCCGTCTCGGCCATATACTGTCTCAGGGAGGCAAGACGCGAGACTCGCTCATTGGCATCAAGAGCCAGGAGCTGTTGGCTATTCGAAATAAGCCCATATTCTCCAGTAGCGGCTCTCTCGAGCTGTAGATCAAGCCAGGAGTTGAATTTCTGCAAATGTTCAGCCTTGACTTCGGGAGCCGGTATCTGATTGCGAATCTCGATAATAGAGAGAAGGGTATACTCTTCCAGCAAGTGGAAGCTCTCTTCATTTCTTGGATGCGGTCGAATAAGGCTTTCCATCGACACAAAGTCAATATCAGGCTTCCACTCTAGCCTGCCACCGTGAACAGTGTCTTGCGAATCGGACATCACACCATCATCGAGTGGGGAGAACTTTCCCCCATGTAAGAAAAGTACGACCTCATCGCCCGAGACTGCCACAACATCACCAGTCATTGTGAGAGAGCTGGGGGATGCTGTAGCTTCAGCCTCCATAGTGGAAGGGCTTTTACCGCCGCAGATGTACAACTGCTCTAGGCCAGTAGGAACGCACAGCTTCTTAAGGCGACGACCGAGACCTTCCGAGGAAGCAACCGCTATGAGTTGAAGGCAGTGGTCAATCGTCGTTGGGTGCAAGTAGTAGTAAGATTCTGATTCTTCAGGGGTGGATAATTTTGCGGCGGCAGTCAACTTTCCCGGCAGAGCAGACGTCTCCGTCAGACCCTGGAACGCCGGACCATAATTCAGACCGACTCTCTTCATCGCATTATACGGATCCGCAATGTTTCGGGGGTATTTAAGGATCTTTGGGGTAGAGGCATCCGGTTTTACGCCGCCTCTGATCTGCCCAAAGCAGTGTTTCATCCACGTAATTCCGTTGTACGACGCCACAGAGAAATCATACCAGCACGAGTCCAGCGTCGTAGTTAATCGAACTGGACGCAAACTCGTCAGTAGCTCGACAGCATCAAATTCCTGCAAAACTAAAGCAGTCTGGATGGTGACTTGTCTCAGTGTAAAGTCTTCGGCGCCCGTAACCTGCCTAATCGCTTCCCCAGCCATAGCCACGAAGCCTGCACAAGGAAAAACCACGTCTTCCAGAATCTTATGGTCCCGGATCCAGGGCACATCTTCGAGCCTAAGGACATTGCGCCATTGCGGCTGCAGGTCGCTGTCTTCCAAAGTCCGAACGCCCAAGAGCTCGTGAGGTGGGAATTTGCGCAGTCGCCATTCTTTCGAGACTCGGCTTTCTTTCCAGTATACTTGACTATGATGCCATTGGTATAAGGGCAAATCTGTCAAAACTTGTCCCTTGCGAGCGATTCTGGCCAAATCAAGAGCAACATTCTGCTGATACAGCTCTCCGGCCATTTTCAGCACGCTCTTGGTGCAGTCTTCACCTCTTGTTAGTGCAGCCACATACGTGACATTTCCTCTGTCAGCGGCTTTAAGAATCTGTCGGATAGGCCCTGCTAAAGCTGAGTGAGGGCCAACTTCAAGAAACAGTTGGTCTTGTGTCTGAGCGGCGAGGCAAAGCTCAATCGCAGAGAGGAAGAGAACGGGGCTTTCAAGATTTGCTCGCCAATATGCAGGACCGAGTCGTCCTTTCCCTGCAATCGCCTGGCCGGTGACACTCGAAAAGAAAGGAATGGCTGGCTGTCGGCTTTCTACCCAGGGCCGTAATAAGGCCTCGTATGCCTCTCCGAAATCTTTCATGTGGTCTACGCAGATGAATTAGAATTAAGAACTTTAGACTTGAGAAAGATAACAAGAAAAGGGGGGCGAAGGAAGAAATACTAACGTGAATGGTACGCCATCTCAACCTTAAGCCTTCTCACGAAGATATCCGCTGAGTCGTGCTTGATATGCTCGAGAACCTTGCCTAGAATATCCTCATCACCAGATAATGTCACACTATTAGGACTGTTCTCACAAGCAATCACGACACCATCAACAAGATATGGCATAACAGTCTCACGACCCATTCCGACTGCAGCCATACCGCCTTTTCTTGTACCGTCTTGGTGACTTGGCCACGGTAGTATGCAATGATGATCGCTTCGTCAGCGGTGATTGCATTGGCAGCATACGCTGCTGCTATCTCGCCGCTGGAATGGCCGACCACCGCAGCTGGTGAGATACCCCATGATCTGATCAAGTTTACCAGGGCTACTTGGACGGCAATGCATAAGGGCTGCGAGAATTCGGCCTTGCTCAGACGACTAGTAGAGTCATTTTTGAGCAGTTCGTCCTTAATGCTCCAGCATGCAGGTTCCGGCAGCCTAGACAGCGCATCGTCCATGGCTTCAATGTCTTCGTAGAACGAAGGGTAATCTTCGATCAGCTCTTTGGCCATTTGTGCCCATTGAGCACCTTGACCAGTGAAGATGAATGTGAGCTCAGGCGTCTTCTTCGACTTTGTAAGCTGCGAGAATTCTGGAGATTCTGACCCGTCGGTGACGCAGAACGCGCGGTACGGGAGATGGGAGCGCCGACTGCTGAGGGTGTATGCTAGGTCTGGGAGCCGTGAGGGGTGCATTTGGATATAGTGCTGGTATTCGGTGAGGGACCGCTGGAGGGAGGAGGAGTTGTTTGCGGAGAAGAGGAGGAGGTGTTTGTTCGTTGCGACGTTGTTTAACTGCCCGTTACTCACTGCATGGCCGTTAGTTGCTGCGTGGCCATTGGCACGGGCTTGGCCATTCAGCCCAAACTCCTCCATGCTATCGAGGATAACGTGCCCATTTGCGCCTCCAATCCCAAATGAATTCACGCTTATCCGCTCACAGTGGCTCTTCGGCCACGGTACTGGTTCTACAGGTACTCTGAGATTCGCCGCCATGAACGGGATCTTCGGATTTGGTGTGGTAAAGTGCACATTCGGCGGTATCACCTTGTGTTCGAGCGCCAGGACCGCTTTGATGATTGAATTCACTCCACTGGCGCCTTCTGCATGTCCAAGATTCGGTTTCACACTGCCGATATAGAGAGGCTGCTCTTGGCCGCCGAACACGCTCGCTATGGCGTTGACTTCGAGGGGCTGTATGCTTGTCAGCGAAAAGTCTCGAGTATCTAAACCTTAGGACCATACATCACCTATGGGAGTCCCTGTGCCATGACACTCTACGAATGGAGTCTGGGAAAAGCCAAGCTGCGCTTCCTTGTAGGCGCGGCGGATCATCGCTTCGTGACTTTCGGAACTGGGCATGGACATACCGGAGGTTTTGCCATCGCAGTTGCTTGCGGTTGCTCGAATCACAGCCCGGATAGGATCGTTATCGCGCAAAGCATCGCTCAACTTTTTGATGTGTATAGCATTGATGGCCTCGCCGCGCGCATAGCCATCCGCTGATGCATCGAAAGTTTTGCACGAACCGTTGGGAGACATGACGCCTTGGTCGCTCGCCCCAATCGACATCGTCGGGGTGATGATGAGGTTTGTCCCTGCAACTATCGCGGACCTGCAGTCTCCTGCGCGGATTGCGCGTACGGCTTCGTGGAGGCCAATTATGGATGACGAACAGCCGGTTTTGATAGTCATTGAGGGACCTCGTAAATCATGTTCATAGCTGCAGCGGTTGGAGATGGCAAAGTCATGTCCTCCAGGTATGCTATACCTCCCTGAATGCTGGATGTCTTTGGCGTGCATGTCCAGCCAATCCTTTTTTCCCCCTTAGTACATCACTGAGAGAAAACGGGAGGAAGCTACATACTTCTCCCCACACCCCCACATACATGCCAATATCAGTCCCTCGCCAAGCCGTCTGGCCTCCATTTTCGAGACACTCATATACAACTTCTAATAACATCCTTTGCTGCGGATCCAACTGCTCCACTTCCGCCTGGATCATCGTGAAGAAGGAAGTGTCCATGTGTTGCAGATTATCACTTTCTGCCAGGAAATGCCCATATTGCATCTTGACCGTGCCCAAGCGGCCACTCTCGCTGTAGAAGGCATCGATGTTGTATCTATCCGCTGGCACACGGCTTCGTGTATCGCGCTTCTCGATCAATAGTTGCCAAAGGCTATCGGCCGTATGGATACCACCGGGCAGTCGCATCGCCATGCCAACAATGGCAATGGGCTCTGGTAGCATCTCGACACCATTGACTACCCGAGCATTGTGGTCATTCATGCCATTTATGTCTCCCATAATGCTTTCTCAAGATCTGGATGCAGAACTGATGGTGGGTTGACACGGAAAGAAATCAAGAGAGAAAAAGTAGGGGAATTGTTATACAACGGCAAAACAATAATTCAAAGCCGAGGAGCTATGACCATATAGAGATAAGGAATTCCCTAGAAGGAATTCCTCAAAATTGGAGAGCCTCGGCTAGCCACTAGTAGCAAGTAGTGCGAGGAGGCCTGACGTGGCTCCCCAATGTAACGGCAGTTCACTTGCATGGCCTCGCGACTGGAAAGTTAGCAATCACATCCTTGTGATGATGGCCTTAGTTAGGTAGAGGCAGCCATAACAGAAATACCCCCAAGTAGTCTCAGTCAGCCGCAGTTGGCCTTATCTCGGGATTCGAGCGCGTGGAGTTGATACTGTACCTACTCTGAAGGGCGCGACCTGTCTCCGTCTAATATGCACCGGATTATGTGACATACTTGCTCCACGGCAACGTTTTTGTTGTCACCTTACGTGAGATTCTGGACAAAGTCCGTCACGACCTGCTTGCATATCAGCTCCACGTCGAGCATATCAGCTTCACATCGACGTTTTTGTTGTCAATAGCTTACGTGAGATTCTTAACGAAGTCCATCGCGACCAATGAGCTTCTTTGTTAATTATGCAAGACCCACTACACCCAAACTTTAAACCTAGTTAGCCGCATCTCCGTTAGGCTCAGCTTCCAAGTGGCAAGCCACCATGATGATGGATTACAGAATGCGGCATCTGATAAGCGCCCAGTAATATGTCAGAAATATGTAGAATCACCCTCAACATTGTTTATACGGTCCTACTTTGTAATTGCCCGATCTTCACCTGGCCCGGACGAGAAGACCGCA
>Ga0335074_10013839_pt1 | contig 11336 bp, 10 predicted proteins | sample Lox_Sample_23_FD_206715 | JGI IMG/M metagenome (GOLD analysis project Ga0335074, IMG submission 206715) | Soil microbial communities from Loxahatchee National Wildlife Refuge, Florida, United States - Lox_Sample_2.3 | ecosystem: Environmental > Terrestrial > Soil > Wetlands | place: USA...
AGCCGCTCCAGCTCAATCTTCCCGTCAGCTCCGTGCGCGACATGAACATCAACGGCAGCGACCTCATTGTCGCCACGCATGGCCGCTCCTTCTGGGTGCTGGACGACATCAACCCCCTCCGCCAGGCTGCGGCCGCTGCGGATCACACGTCCAGCGCCTACCTCTACGCTCCGCCCACGGCCGTGCGCGTCGACAACGATGCCTTCCTCGGCACGCCGCTGCCGCCTGAAGAGCCGCAGGCTGCGAATCCGCCCGACGGAGCGATCCTCGACTACTACCTGGGCCAGAGCGCAGCCAAAGTCACGCTCCAGATTCTCGATGCGCAGGGTCACGTGATCCGCCACTACGCGAGCGACCAGAAGCCGCCTGTCCGCCGCATGCTGCTGCCCATCGCCGAGCGCTGGTTCCCCAAACCCCAGGTGCTGGAGACCACCGCCGGCGAGCACCGCTTCATCTGGGATCTCTACACGGGCAGCTCGGGCGGCATGGGCGGCGGTGAAGGATTCGGCGCGCCCTCCGGCCCACGCGTTGCTCCCGGAACCTACACCGTGCGGCTGACTGTCGACGGCACGACGCTTGATCGCCCGCTCCGCGTCACCATGGATCCTCGTTGTTCGTGCACGCAGGCCGTGCTGGAACAGCAGTACACCCTCGCGAATTCCATCTACGCGCAGGCGATCGCTGCGCGCAAAGCCATGGCTGAAATGGAAGGCGTGCAGAGCCAGCTGACAAAGCTCGACGCCGCCGCACCCGGCACGCCCGCTGACCTGGCCGATGCGATTCGCAAAGCGCAAGCCCGTCTCACTGCCATTCGTGGTGGCGAAGGGCAAGCCAAACCCGGCCTGGCGATGGCCGCCTCTGGTCTTGGCGCGGCGCTGCGCGTGGTCGAGAGCGGCGACCGCACCGCCCCGGCCGTGGCGCTGACCATCTTCCACCAGATGAGCGCAGCCGCCCAGGCGCAGATCGTCGCCTGGGAGCAGTTCAAGCGCACCGAGGTACCCGCGCTCAATGGGGCCCTTCAGCGCGCCAGTCGTCCGCCGCTGCAGATCGCCGCCATCGAGGCGGCGGTGCATTACGCGATGACCCGATAACCAGCCCGCGCCGTGCGACCAAGCCGCCGGCGCGGCGAGAGTTGGAAACACCAGGGCCCCTGCATCTGCAATCTGCCCCGGACGCAGACAACGCAATCCGGGGTTCGGCTCTTCTGTTCAACTGAAGGAGAAATCATGATCGCGACACCGAACACCTGGGGAGTGGTGGTGCTGTTCGTGGGAGTCTTTGCTGCCGCTATCCTCTGGGCCACGCACGGAACCACCGGCATTCACGATTCCGAAGAAGAGGATCTGCAGGCGCCCGGGAAGCCGTCGTAGCGCTCAGTGGCCGGCCAGCTGGGGTTTGGGAAGCGCAGCTCGGGCAATCAGAGAAAGCCCGAAGCACACCAGCAGGCAGCGGATGAGCAGCTGCGCGTTGTAATCCCACGCCAGCGCCGCCAGGCAGCACGCAAACGCGAACGTGAAGATTTCGCCCAGGAAGCCCTGCATCCACTGCGGCCGCAGTCCGGAGGCCTCCAGCCGCGGGCGCAGACTCGGAACGATCCGCGGCACACGCCGGCGATATTCCAGGTAGGGCTCTCCCAGCTGTGCGGCCAGATACTGTTCTTCCCCCAGCATTAAGCGGATGTAGAACAAAACCGTTGTAGCCAGAAAAAAGATGGCCCCGCTGGGCGGCATCAGAATGGCAACGCCCGCGGAGAAGAACCAGGTCCCCAGGTACAGGGGATTGCGCACGAATCGATACGGGCCGGAAGCGACCACCTGCCCCGCCTGCATCCGCGCCGCATGCACGACCGAAGATCCCAGATACGCAGTGCCCCAGATGCGCAGCGCCGCTCCCGCGAAGACGCAGAGAATGGCGAGCCACGTCACCAGCAGCGTGGCCTGGCTGACGGTCATCCATTGCTGGCCGGCCATCGTCGTCGACAGCGCGAGCCACGCGGTCGTCGGCGGAGCGACATTGCCGTAGCGCGCCCACGGCGCCCAAAACCCAAGGATGTACAGCAGCAGCGCGATGAGGACGCGGAATCGGAATTCGATGGACGTGGCTTTCATGAAGGAGCCTGGGCTTAGGGGATAGGGTATAGGGGATAGCCACCCTTAGGCCAGCGGACTTCGTTATTTCAGCGCATCGCGCAGCTGTCCATGGACCGCGGCCAGGCGTTGGTCTGCCTCAGCCCGGCTCAGGCCCATCTGGTGCATCACCACGGCGGTTTTCACCGATGCCGCCTGTTCGAGCAGGGCCTGCGCCTGAGCCGTGGGCAGTCCGGTAATGTCCGACACAATCCGCGCCGCGCGGTCCGCCAGCTTCGAGTTCGTCGGCTGCGCGTTCACCATCAGATTCCCGTAAACGTACCCGAGCCGGACGAACACCGCAGTCGAAATCATATTCAGAACCAGCTTCGTCGCGGTGCCGGCTTTCATCCGCGTCGAGCCGGTCACGACTTCCGGGCCGGTGTCCGGCGTGATGGCCATCTCTGCCGCCGCGGCTACAGGCGAGCCCGGCACGCAGGACAGGCCAATGGTCAGCGCGCCCAGCCGCCGCGCGTGCTCGAGCGCGCCGAGAACGTAGGGCGTGCGCCCGCTGGCGGCAATGCCCACCAGCGCGTCCCGCGCGGAGAATCCGCGCGCCTCCAGGTCCCGCCCGCCCTGCGCGGCATCGTCTTCCGCGCGCTCGGTGGAGCGGCGCAGCGCCACGTCCCCGCCGGCGATCACACCCTGCACCAGCTCTGGCGGCACGTTGTAGGTGGGCGGGCATTCCGACGCGTCGAGAACGCCCAGCCGGCCCGAGGTTCCCGCGCCGCTGTAGAAGAGGCGCCCCCCGGCGGACAATCGCGCGGCGATCGCATCCACCGCGGCGGCGATATGGGGCAACTCATTGTCCACCGCCGCCACCGCTTCGCGATCCGCAGCGTGGATTACGTGCAGCACTTCCAGCGCGGACAGCTCATCCAGGTGTTCTGACGCGGGGTTCCGCGCCTCGGTGGAAAGATCGGCCAGAGAAGAAAGTTGGGAGAGATCAGGCATGCAGTAATGATGGTATCGCGGCAGCCGGAGGCGAGGTTCAAGGGCGGCTAAGGGTGAAAACCACATTCACCTGCGTCTGGACGGCCACAGGTTGGCCGTTCAGCAGGTACGGGAGGTAGCGCCAGGTGCGAACCGCCTTAAGGGCCGCATCCTGCAATTCGGGCGGCCCGTTGACCACGCTGAGATTATCGACGGTGCCGTCTTTCTCAACAGTGACTTTCAGGATTACCGTTCCCTGTATGTAGTTCCTCCTCGCCAGGATCGGGTATTCGGGAATATCGCCAGCGACGCGGTTTCCGGCCATGACGCCACTCGACACCCCGACGGATCCCTGGGGCGCCTTCACCGTCACAGCACCCGCCGGAGGCGTGAAATCGGCATCAGCCACTTTGCCGAGGGGCTCCAATTGATCGACGTGGAGGTCGAATTCTCCAAAATTTCCGCGCACGATCTGAATATCGCGGGCGACATAGCGGCCTTGGAACCGCGCGAAAGAATTGAAGATCGTTTCCGAACCAGATGTCGCAATCACCCGGATGGCGGGCAAGTTTTCGTTGAAACAGTACTGGCGAAGGGGCGGCGTTCCCATTTCATTTTTTGGAGCAGCGCAAATCAACTTCTGCCCTTTGCTCTTGTGGGTGAGGATTTGGAGCGGGACAGAGGTGAGCGAACCCCAGTTGGGCACCGGCTCCAGGAGCAGATACGGCGCGGGATTGAACATCGGCTTCGATCTTCCACTGGTGACCACAAAGACGCCCTGATCGGTAACGTAGCGCGTCTGCTGGTATCCCGCTGTGGCGACGGAGTTCCTGTATTTCTTTTCGCCAGCCCACCACATCTCCCAGGTTCCCTGGCTTGAGGGATGGCCATTCGCGTCCACCGCCTGCCAGGTTGCGTGCACATGCCACGGCTTCAGATCCGAGCCATGCAGCCCGTTCTGCTGCCAGGCAAGCTGCATGAGTGCGGCGGGATCTTTTGGTAAGGGGGCGGGGCCGAAGGTCTGCGCCGATGCGGCGGCGGCCAATAGAACGAACGTTGAGAAGGAGGAAAACAGCCAGCGCGGGATAGTCATGTCATGTGCCGGTGGAATTTCAGCAATCACTCTACATGCGGCGCCACGCGCGACTCAAGACGATTTTCCATTGCGTGCGGCAGCCTGTCCGATGCGGAACTTGTTCACCCGCGCAAGCGCGGCCTCTTCCGTCCGCACCTCACACTCCCACAGCACCAGCACGCGCCAGCCCAGCTTCCGCAGCGCCGCCGCGTTTCTCCGGTCCCGAGCGACGTTGCCGCCGCGCTTTTCCGCCCAGAACTCCGCCCGCGTGGCGGGGACGACCGATCCATATTTGCAACGGTGGCAGTGCCAGAAGCAGCCATGCACGAAAACTGCGGTGCGATGCTTCGGCAGCACAATATCCGGCCGTCCCGGCAGGTCTTTTCGATGCAGCCGGAAGCGAAATCCAAGCTGGTGCAGCGCCGAGCGCACCCGCATTTCCGGCCGGGTATTGGCCGACCGGATCGCCGCCATGTTGCGGGAGCGCTGTTCGCGGGTGTGGACGTCCATAACTCAGCGTTCAGGGAACACTGCGACCGGAGATGGACTCGCGGTCACTGGCAGCGTTGGCCGCCGCGTGGGAGACGCGACGAGGTGCGGCCGCATGGCCCGCGCGACGGCGGCAATGACCGGTACGGCCACGCTGTTGCCAAATTGCTTGTAAGCCTGCGTGTCAGAGACAGGAATGCGAAAGCTGTCAGGAAAACCCATCAGCCGCGCACACTCTCGCGGCGTGAGCCTCCGCGGTGTCTCGCCCGGTCCGCGGCTGATCAGAATCTCCGACCCATCTTTGTAATACCGAGCTGAGAGCGTGCGCGCGATCTTGTCGCCGTCCACGAGCCCGAAGCCAAACCCGTTGCCGGCGGCGCGATGCTTCGCCGCATAGGCCTGCAAATATCCCCACAAATGCCGCGTCAGTGTGTATTTGGGGTTGACCGCGCCGCGCGGTGGCAGCGTGTACGGTTCTTCCGGAGGCTCGCTTCCGTCTTCCGGATGCAAGATCGAGCGCAGCTTCTGACCGCACGCCGGCAGCGGCAATTCGTCCAGCGAAAACTCCACCGGCTCGCGAAATCCGGCAATCAGGATCCGCTCTCGATGCTGCGGCACGAAGTGCGCCGCGTCGATCACGCGCCACGAGATCGTGTAGCCGAGCTCCTCTTCGAGCGTCTGGCGGATCACGCGAAACGTTCGCCCGCGATCGTGGCTCACCAGGTTTTTGACGTTCTCCAGCAAAAAGGCCCGAGGCCGCTTCGCCGCGAGAATGCGCGCAACGTCAAAGAAAAGCGTGCCCTGCGTGGCGCAGGCAAAGCCGTGCGGACGCCCCAGCGCGTTTTTCTTGCTGACCCCCGCGATGGAAAACGGCTGGCAGGGAAAGCCGGCGAGCAGCAGGTCATGAGCGGGAATCGCGTCCTCGGCCTGCTCGCGGATATCGCCCGCGATCGCGTGTTCCGTGCCGAAATTTGCAGCGTAGGTCTTGCGGGCGAAGGGATTCCACTCGGAGGTGAAGACGCAGCGCCCTCCGGCCGACTCGAACGCCAGTCTCATCCCGCCGATGCCGGCAAACAGATCGATGAACGTGAAAGAGGCCGCGGGCACGGAGCTATTGTGCGCTCTTCCGCGGGGCGCGCGTCGACTTTTTCGCGGCCTTCCCGGCCTTTGCCGCCTTCTTCGCCGGAGCTTTCTTCTTCGCAGTCGCCGCTTTCTTCACCGGCGCCTTCTTCCGCGCCTCCAGCGTTTTCTTCTTCAGCGCCTCCGTCAGCTCCGACAGCGCCACGGGCCGCGCCGACTTGCGCAGCCGCTCGAGGTCGTAGAACGCCCGCCGGTGATGCAGGAAAATATGGACCACGAAATCCACGTAATCCAGCAGCACCCACTCGCCGAGCCGCCGGCCCTCCACTGAATTCGGATACACGCCGAACTCGCGCTTCAGCCGCAGCTCCACCTCATCTGCGATGGCCTGCGACTGCCGCTCGTTGGCGGCGCTGGTGATCAGGAAAAAATCGGTGAAGGCGGAGTCGGCGGGGTCCAGCTCCAGAACCCGGGTGTCCTCGCCTTTCTTGTCTTCGCAGGCCGCGGCGGCGGCCAGCACCATCCTGCGCGTTTCAGTCGATGCCATGCGTGGGTGAGCGCTCCAGTTTCGAGGATACGAGAATTGACGGCGAATCGGGGAGCGGAAAACGCGCCGCCCTCAGCTCCGCTCCTCCCGGTAAAGCCCATGCTCGCGAATATAGGCGGCGACGGCCGGATCCAGGTCGCTGCCGGCTCCGCCGCTGCTGTGCAGGCTGGCCCGCACGCTGCTCGCCGAGGCATCCTCGTCCAGATCGGGCAGCAGGTACAGCCGCGACTCACCACGCGACCCGCTGTGCAGGCAAAGCACCAGCGCGTCCGCCTCTTCCGCATCGCAGGAGGCCACCGACACCGCCGGAGGCAGGGCAGCCGTCAGCCGGCCAAGGTCGAATCCAGGACGCGCGGCCACTGCGAAATCGCAGGCAAGCAGCAGATCGGCCGCGTGGTACCACTTACCGATACTCAGGAACGAGTCGGCGCCCATCAGGCACAGAATCTCGTCATCGTGCGCGAGCGTGGCGCGCAGCGAGCGCAGCGTGTCAATCGTGTAGTTGGGGCGGCCATCCGCGCGCGGAGCATCGATCAGCGATACGGCAAAGCCGGGCTCGCGCTCGATGGCCAGCCGCGTCATGGCCACGCGCTCGTCGAATCCCGCCTGGGCGCGGTCGCGCTTCAGCGGCTGAATGCCGACGGGCGCAAAGAGCACCTGATCCAGCGCCAGCCGCTCTCTGGCGAGCCGCGCCAGAGCGATGTGGCCGCGATGCGGCGGATCGAAGCTGCCGCCGAAGTACCCGATCTTCATTCCCTTTGAGCATAACGCGCCGCCCCGCCGAATCCGGTAGGGTGACAGTGTGAGGCATCGCGCGTATATCGGTCTGGGAGCGAACCTGCCCTCCTCGGCCGGCTCACCGGAAGACACGCTCCGCAGGGCAATGGGAGAACTGGCCGCGACCGGACAGGTGACCGCGCACTCGCATCTTTACCGAACCGAGCCCGTCGGTCTTGAAGCGCAGCCGCCGTTTGTGAACGCCGTCGCCCAGATCGATACGGACCTGGAACCGGAGCCGCTGCTCGATTTTCTCCTGGCAGTCGAGCGCCGCTACGGACGCGACCGCACCCTCGACCCTCCCAAAGGCCCTCGCACGCTCGACCTCGATCTCCTGCTGGTCGACGACCTGGTGCTGCGGACAGAGCGACTCACCCTGCCCCACCCCAGCCTCGCCGAACGGCGTTTTGTGCTGGAGCCGCTTGCCGAAATCGCGCCGGATCTGCGCATCGCCGGCGGGACAGGAACGGTGGAGGAACTGCTGACCGCGCTGCCCGAGCAGGGGCCCAATCGAAAAAACGCCGTCCGCCGCATCGGATAATGGCAACAGGCGCTCTGCCAAGACCATCCAAGCGCACCTGAACTTGAGAGTCCTGCTCCTGCTTCTGCTCGCCGTCGCTGCCGTCTCCGCGCAAACGCGCGGAGTGGTGCGGAACGCGCGCGGCGAGCCCATCCCCGGCGCGTCGATCCTCGACATGGCCGGACATCGCCTCGCGGTCAGCGGCGAGGACGGCCAATTCGAGCTCAGCTCCGCCCCGCGCCAGATCGAAGTGGTCGCTCCGCATTATGTCGCCGTGGTGGTGCCGGTCGTTGCGGCGAAGGCTCTCAGCATCGTGCTTCGCCAGCCCATGGAAACCGTGGTGGTCACAGCGTACCAGTCGCCGCTCTCGTCCCTCGACAGCCCGGCCAGCACGCGCGTCATGAATCGACAGCAACTCCGGCAGGCCGCTCCGGCTACCCTGGACGGCAAGCTCACCGAGGTTCCCGGATTCGGCCTCTACCGCCGCTCCAGCTCGCTGGAAGCGAACCCCACCACCGAGGGCGTCTCGCTGCGCGGCCTGGGATCGACGGCCGCCAGCCGCTCCCTCGTGCTGCTCGGCCAGGTTCCCCTCAACGACCCCTACGGCGGTTGGATCCACTGGGAAGAGCTGCCGGAGCTGGCGGTCCAGTCGGTCGAGGTCGTGCGCGGCGGAGCCTCCGACCTGTATGGATCGAGCGCCATCGGCGGCGTCATCAGCGTTATCCCGGTGCAGCCCACCGCAACGGGGCTGGAACTGATGCTGAGCGGGGGCCAGGAAAGCACGCTCGACAACGGCATCCTCGCCACGCTGAAGCATGGCGGATGGGCGGGCCTTGCCAGCTGCAGCGTGATTGGGACCGACGGCTACACCATGATCGCTCCCGCCGAGCGCGGCCCCATCGATCAGCCCTCGAACGTGCACGCGCAAAGCGCGCTTGCCGATGTGGAGCGCGCGCTGCCCGGCGGCGGCCGGCTCTTCCTGCGCGGCGATGCGCTCAACGAAAGCCGCCACAACGGCACGCCCGCCACATGGAACGCGACCCGCCTGGCACGCGCCGTGGCCGGCGCGGACTGGCGCGACTGGACGCTGCGCCTGGATGGCGTTGGCGAGCATTTCCGCCAGACCTTTTCGAGCGTGAACGCGGCGCGTACCGCGGAGACTCCCGTCGATTTTCAGTTCAACCCCGTCACGGAGACGGGCGCCGCGCTCCGCTGGCATCACCCGGCCGGCAAGGAGGCAGTGGTCTTGGCGGGTGCGGACACGCTCGACATTCGTGCCAGCGACGATGAAACGCTGCTGGTGGGCGCGGGCGGCACCAAAATCACGTCCGCTCAGCAGCGCCAGACTGGCGCGTGGGGCGAGATGCTATTCATGCCGGCGAAGTGGACGTTCAGCGCGGGCGGCCGCGTCGACCACTTCTCCAATGCTGACGCTCGCCAGTACAGCGCCACGGGAGCCGTGACGAACCTGCCCACCACCGACGAGACTGTTTTCGATCCGCGCCTCGGAGTCGTGCGGCGCATCACGCCCACGTTCGCGCTCAGCGCGTCGGCCTTTCGCGCCTTTCGCGCGCCCTCGGAGAACGAGCTTTACCGCTCGTTCCAGGTCGGCGACGAAACGACCGAGGCCAATCCCAGTCTCCAGTCGGAGCGCGCCACCGGCTGGGAATCCGGCGTGCAAACCGATCTTCGCCGCTGGGGATCGAGCCTGCGTGCCAGCTATTTCTGGACGCAGGTCAACCGCCCCATCAGTTCTCTCACCCTCAGCCTCACGCCCACGAAAGAGGTCCTGCAGCGCGCCAACCTCGGCCAGATTGAGAGCCGCGGCGTCTCGCTCGATTTCGCCATGCAGCCTGCGGAATGGATCGGCCTTGCAGGCGGCTATCAGTACGCCGACGCGACCGTGACTCAGGCCGCGCCCGAACCGGACCTGATCGGCAAGTGGATTCCCGAGGTGCCGCGCAACACGGCCACCGCGCAACTGCGCCTTTCGCGTCCCAGCCTTGGCTTGCTCAGCCTGCAGGGCCTGATCAATGGCCGCACGTTCGACGACGACGAGAACACGCTGCTCCTGCACAGCTACTTCGAGCTCGACCTCGATGCCGAGCGCAGCCTCGGCCGCCACGTCGTCGCCTTCGTCTCCGGAGAAAACCTGCTCGACCGCAACATCGAAGTGGGCAAGACTCCGATCCTCACGCTGGGCACGCCGCAGCTCGTCCGCGGTGGCATTCGCCTGCGGTTCGGCGATTAATGCTGCGTCTTCGGTGGGCGCACGCCTTGCCGAAAGCTCTGAGCGGCCGAGATTTAGCGGGGTCTCCCGCCCGGCATCCGCGAATCCCCGTCACCCCGCGGCCACCCCATCGCTCAACCCGCCATCCAACCCAGGCGAATGGAAGACTCTGATCTCCGGTTTCACTCCGGCATCCCTGTGGGCCATAAATTTCTTGCCGTCCTGCTGGCCCTGGCCGTCGCCGGAGCCGGATGCGCGTGGCTGATTTATCGCTCCAGCCGGTCCGCAGGCGACGCTGTGCTCGCTTTCGATCCCGCGCTCGCCCAGCAGCTCGATCCCGGCATAGCCTCGGCAGCCCATCCCGCCGTCGCGCTCGCCGATACCATGCTGACCGGCCCGACCATCGCTCCGCTGGCGAAGCAGGCGCATCTCGCGGCCACCACCCCAGCCGCCCAAGTCGGCGAATTCCGCTCAGACCTCCAGTTGACCGAGCTTTCTGCGCAGCGCCTCGCCGTGCGGTTCCAGGCCGTCGACGCTTCGCAATCCATGTCCGTCTCCAACGCCGTTGCCCATGCACTGATGGGGTGGGCCCCGGCCGCCGCTTTGCCTTCGCCGGCTCCCACGCAATCCGCTGCTCCCGCCGCGCAGCCCACGCCACACCCAGCGGACGTCGATCAGAGCCAGTCTCACCCCGCCGCGGCGCAAACTGCGCCTGGGGCGCCCACGACTCCAACGGGTCAGCCCCTTTCCCAGGCTCTCGGCAGAATCGGCGCGCAGCTGGACGCCACGGATCAGCAGCTCGGCAGGATCGGGCCGTCCTCCTATACGGAATCGAGCCAGCAATCGCTTCTCCGCAACCAGATTCACGCCGCGCAGAGGGCCTTCGCGGGCCTGCGCCGCCAATACCCGAAAGAAGCCGCCGATCCCGAGATCGGCGCGCGCCTCGACGAAATCCGTCAGGCTCTCGACTCGATCCTGCCAACGGGTTTTTACGCCGTCGGTGTCAGCACGTCGGAACTCCGCAACGAACGCTCGGAGCTGCGCCAGGCCATCCGCATCGTGGATCGGGAAACGAAGGGAGTTCAGGCCGAAGAGGCCGCACGCCCTGCCCTGACCGCGCAAGCTGCGCCGCCCGCTCCGTCACCGGACACGATTGCTGCGCAGACCGCGCCAGCCGCCGCTCCGTCCGCCACAGCCGCAACGCAGCCTGCGGCCACTTCCGCCCCCGCCACTCCCTCCGCGGTTCAGGAGCAGAACATCTCGCCCACGGGCGTGGTCTCTCAGGCGCAGCCGCATCCGGCGCAGAATCCTTGGAGCATCGTTCATCTCGCCGCTCCCGCCGAGCGTCCGCCGCTGTGGCCCGCGCTCGTCGCCGGCGCCATTTGCGGTCTCCTCTATCTCGGCATCGCGGCCATTGCGTATCGCCGCGGCTCGAGCGATGAGATCTACCCCAACCTGAAATCCGCGGCGCCGCAGCGCATGATCACGCCCGACGATTCCGCCGCCCTCCAGGAATCGCCCGAGCTCGCCGCCGAACCTCTACCCGCCAGAGGATCGCC
>Ga0335074_10013840_pt1 | contig 11334 bp, 7 predicted proteins | sample Lox_Sample_23_FD_206715 | JGI IMG/M metagenome (GOLD analysis project Ga0335074, IMG submission 206715) | Soil microbial communities from Loxahatchee National Wildlife Refuge, Florida, United States - Lox_Sample_2.3 | ecosystem: Environmental > Terrestrial > Soil > Wetlands | place: USA: Florida...
AATCGTGGCGGACAACAGCATCGCGGCGCTGGCGTTCGACGATCCGCAGTCGGCGCGGCAGACCTTGATGTCGCTGCGGGCGCGGCCGCACCTGAAGGCGGCTTGCATCTACCGGCCGGATGGGAGAGTCTTCGCCAGCTACATGAGTCCGGGCGCCCGGGCGGAATGTCCAGCCGCCCATGGGCTGGACGAAATCCGATTCACGCCCGCGGGACTATCGATCAGACGGCCTATCGCGCTCAATGGCCGGCGGCTGGGAACGCTGGTGCTGCTGTACGATCTGGGCGAGCTCGGCGAGCACATCACGCTGTACGCCGATGCGGTGTTTTTGATCCTTCTGATGTCCAGTTTTGTCGCCTTCCTGCTTTCCTCCAAGCTGCGGGCGTTTGTCGCGGGGCCGATTTCACAGCTCGCCAAGGCCACCCGCGCGGTGTCCGAGACCAGGGACTATAGCGTTCGAGCGCAGAAACTCTCGAGCGATGACCTGGGCGCGCTGGCCGACGGCTTCAATGAGATGCTGGCCCAGATCCAAACTCAGGACAGCGAACTCAGAAAGGCGCTGCTGGCTCAGGCCGCGGCCTTGAAGGAGAGCCAGGAGATTCGGGAGTCGCTTCGGACCACCCTCGCCAGCATTGGCGACGCGGTGATTTCCACGGACGCGGAGGGGCGCGTGGCATTTGTGAACGCGGTGGCCCAGTCCTTGGTGGGCCTGGATGAGAGCGAAGTGGCTGGAAGGCATCTGGACGAAATCTTCCACATCGTGAACGAATTCAGCCGGGCCAAGGTAGAAAGCCCGGTGGCGCGGGTTCTCAGGGAGGGCAGCATTGTGGGGATGGCGAACCACACGGTGTTGATCGCCAAGAACGGAGCCGAGATCCCGATTGACGACAGCGGCGCGCCCATCCGGGACGAGCGAGGGGAAATCCAGGGAACCGTGCTGGTTTTCCGCGATGTCAGCGCGCGGCGCCAGGCGGACCAGACCAACCGTCTTTTGTCGTCCATTGTCCAATCGTCGAACGACGCGATCTTCAGCAAGGATCTGGATGCCAACGTGACGAGCTGGAACGCGGCGGCGGAGCGGATCTTCGGATTTTCGTCGCAAGAGATGCAGGGCCAATCGATTTTGAAGATCTTTCCCGAGGGCCGGGCCGCGGAACTGGCCAGCATCATGCGGCGCGTCGCGCGCGGGGAACGAATTGAGCAGTATGAAACCGTCCGGCGGACCAAGTCCGGCGAGCTGCTCAACGTGTCGCTTACCATTTCGCCGATCCAGGATCCCTTGGGACGGATCAGCGGCGCTTCGGTGATTTCCCGCAACATCACCGAGCAGGTGCGCGCGGCAGAGCGGCTGGCCCGGCTGAACGAGGACTTGAAGCGCTCCAACCAGATTTTAGAGCATACCAATCAGGACCTGGAGCGTTTCGCTTTCATCGCCAGCCACGACCTGCAGGAGCCCTTGCGAATGATCACCTCCTACTCGCAGCTGCTGATTAAATCGCACGCCGGGGAATTCGACCCGGAGGCGAAAACATTCGTCGACATTATCGTGAGCGGGACCACCCGCATGAGGGAACTGCTGGCGGACCTGCTGGCCTACGCAGAGATCCGCAGCCGTGATGAAACGCCTTTGGAAATGGTGGATCTCAACGCCGTGGTTGAGGATGTGCGCCAGAATCTGGAGACCGCCATCGCCGAAAACGGAGCGGTAATCAGCAGCGACCGTTTACCGATGGTGCACGCTTACCGGGCGCATTTACAACCGCTGTTTCAAAATTTAATCGGAAACGCGATTAAATACCGGAGCGCGCGGCCGCCGCGTGTTCACGTGTCGGTCCAAGAGCAGGACGGCGAACCGCGGTTTTCGGTTTCCGACAACGGGATCGGCATCGATTCCGAATATCACAAGCAGATTTTTGAAGTGTTCCGGCGTTTGCACGGCGGAAAGATTCCGGGCACGGGGGTAGGGCTGGCGATTTGCCAGCGAATCGTGGAAAGGTACGGGGGGCGGATCTGGGTGGAATCGCAGAGGGGCGAAGGCTCGACATTTTTGTTTACCCTGCCCAACGCCGCGATTCGATTGGCCGGAGAGAAATGAAATGGACCGTGCACCTTGCTGGATCGCCGTTTCACTCACGCCGCAAATCCGATCTGGATTCTTCCTCCAGATGACAGACGTGACAGTATCGATTCAACGGCGCCACATCGATTCTTCTTTTTGCCCCTTTAAACGCGACAACCTCAGCGCTGGCGCCGGCCGTCAGCCACCCGATGGTCTGGAGGCCCGCTTCAATTTCCGAGAGTCTCAAGACTCCGGAAAGATGCCAGGCGTGCGTGATACGCGAGCGCTCACAGGCGCTCTGCATACGGGGCCGCATTCCTTCGATCTGGATCTATCGTTGATGAAGAGCAAAGAACGCCTGACCTTCACGTTCGGCGCGCAGGCCTACAACGTGGTGAATCATCGAATTTCGATCAGCCCGTGGCTGACATCTCCAATCCGAATTTCGGCCAGAACGAAACGGTTACGGAACGGTTACGGAAGATTACCTGGCGTGCATCGCGCGCGTATAATAACTAGGTACTTGCGCTCGAAGCTCGCGGCGTCCGCACTGCCACTATCGGTAGCCGGCGGCATGGCTTCGAAATGTCCTGAGGCGCGCGGTGCCGGCACTTCATGGAGGCGAAAACGTGACCCGGGCTGTGCAGTCCCAAAATGCCCCTTCCCTGGCGAGTTCAATTCCAGGAGGCGCGGCTTCGCTGGAATCGATCCTTCGCACCGAGGAGCTCGAACAGCGCCCTTCGCGACCGCCCGATCACGCAAAAGAGAACGCCGCCCTCGTAGCGCTGGCAGGGGCGTTAGCCGAGTCGCGACACACCATTCTCGACAAATTAGCGGAAACGATCCTGTATGTCACCGGCGCTGACTCATCGGGGCTCAGTTTACTGACCTCGGACGGCGTAACCCCGGACGTTGAAGGACAGCGATTCTATTGGCCGGCCATCCAGGGTGTGTGGAAAGAGCACGCCGGGGGCGGGACGCCGACTGTGTCGCCCGCGGCAAAAGAGTGCTTGCTGGTTCCGTTTTACGTCCGGGGCAAAGCCGCCGGCACGATATGGGCGATGATGCACAGCGATCGTCGCAGGTTCGATTCGGAGGATGAGCGGCTTCTGCGTGTTCTAGGGCAGTTCGCTTCCCTGGCGTATCAAACTCTCGGCACGATCGACGACCTTAAATCGCAAATCAACGCGCGCGAAAAGGCGGAAGCAAGATTGCGTGAGCTAACGCGGGTTGAGGTCGGCGTGATCCTGGAAGGGCTGGAGACGCAAGTTCGAACCGGGGAACAACTGCATCGTGTGGTTGTCGAAACCGCGAGCGATGCCGTGGTGAGTATCGATCACCGAGGCGACATCCTGTTGGCCAATCGAGCAACCTCAAGCATCTTCGGTTACGAACCATCCGAGTTGATTGGGCAAGCGCTGACGATACTGATGCCGGAATACCTACGGGACTTGCACCGGGCAGGCCTCAAGCGCTACCAGGAAACCGGTCATCGGCATATCGACTGGCAGAGCACCGAGTTGATTGGCCTTCGCAAGAATGGAGAAGAGTTTCCCGTTGAGGTTTCGTTCGGGGAGCTCAACAGCGACGTCGGCCGCGTGTTTACGGGTTTCATCCGCGACATCAGTGGACGGAAGCGGGCTGAGGAAGCCTTGCAGGCGAACGAGCGCGATCTCAACCTGATCATCGAGACGATCCCCGGCCTGGTTTGGTGCGCGGCTCCGGACGGCGAACTGAATTACTTAAATCAGCGGCTGCTGGACTATACCGGCACGAGCGCGGGCGCTTGGGCGCAGCTCGGCTGGAAGAATCTTCTCCATCCGGATGACGCGGAGCCGACCGCGCAGGCATGGTCGCGGGCCGTTGGAACCGGCCAGCCGCTCGAAGTTCAATGCCGGCTCCGCCGGTCCGACGGCATCTACCGATGGTTTCAGGCGCTCGGCCAGGCCGCGCGCGACAGCCAAGGCACAATAGCCCGCTGGTATGGATTGCTGATCGATATCGACGACCGGAAAAATATGGAGGAAGCCCTGCGCAACAGCCAGGCGCGGTTGTCGCGAGCGATGCAGACCGCTACGGTTGGCGAATTTGCCGCCGCCATCGCACACGAAGTTAACCAGCCTCTGGCGGCCGTGGTCACCAACGGCCAGGCTTGTCTCCGATGGCTTGCGGCACAACCTTCCGGTATCGCTAAAGCGCAGGAAGCCGCCGAGAGGATTGTTCGCGACGGTAAGGAAGCCGGCGAGGTGGTGCGGCGCATCCGCGCGCTTTTCAAGCAGGCAGGCGCCGAGAAAATCGAGCTCGATCTGAATGAGGTGATCGGCGAGGTGCTCCACCTGCTGGCTGGCGAGACGGCCAGAAAGCTGGTAACCATGGAGACGGAGCTGGCCCAGGATCTGGCGCCCGTGGTGGGTGATCGGCTTCAGTTGCAGCAACTGGTTTTTAACCTGCTTCTTAACGGAATGGAGGCTATGGACTCTATTGTGGATCGTCCCAAGAAACTCTTCGTCCGTTCCAGACGGTCCAACCCGGAAACAGTCCTGGTGGAGGTGCGGGATTCCGGCATTGGCCTGAAGGATCCGGACAGAATCTTCGAAGCTTTCTTCACTACCAAGGAAAACGGTATGGGGATGGGGTTGGCGATTTGCCGCTCCATCATCGATGCTCACCACGGCCGGCTATGGGCCGCATCCGGTGAAGGCGTAGGCAGCACCTTCTCTTTTACTCTTCCCGTCCGCGCCTAGCGTGATGAACCCACTACCGGCCCTATCAGACCCGCGTTGTACGATATCTATATACGTACAGGAGAAAAGGCCATGAGCGTCCCAGCACCCATTTCCCTGGCCGGGTCTCAGCTCGGCGAAACACGTCACGTCTGCGCCTTTTTCCACAGCGACGAGGAAGAATATCGCGTGTTGCTTCCGTTCATCAAGGACGGATTGAAATCCGGCGAGAAAGCAGTTCATGTCCTAAACCCACGGCAGCGTCAGGATCATCTACAACGCCTGGCTGCCGCGGGCATCGACCCGGAGGCAGCGCAGCAGAGCGGGCAACTGGAGCTTCGGATCAACACGGAAGTCTATCTTCCCGATGGCCGCTTCGATCAAGACCGAATGCTCAAGGTGTTTGAGCAATTGGCCAGTGGAAACGCCCCGGGAGGATTTCCGCTGAGCCGCATTTGTTGCCGTATGGATTGGGCGGTTCAAGATCGATCTCATGTCGACGACGTGATTGAGTTCGAGTCGCGTGTCAACGAGGTGTGGCGCCGCCACGACGACGCGGTCATCTGCACTTACCATCTGGGGCAGTTTGGAGGCGACGCGGTGATTGACATCATGCGGACCCATCCGCTGGTCATCGTCGGCGGCATCCTTCAGCAGAATCCTTTCTTTGTTCCGCCGGATGAGTTCCTGCTGGAATTTCGCGAGCGGCGGGTAGGTCGCAGTGGCTCACATGCGACGGCCTGAGGTATGGATGTACAACCCGGAGATGTTGCCGAGATTAAGCAACTGCAGCGTTGCATCAACGATCTGGTCAGCCTTTTCGCCCTTCCTGCCATGTGGAGCGGCGCTGAACCATCCCAGATTGTTCATACCTTGGTGGACGCGCTTCTGCGCATGCTCCAGCTTGACCTGGTCTACGTGAGGTTGAAGGGCTCGGGCGGTCAGGCGCCCATCGAGATGGTTCGGTTCGCCGCATCTCCAGAACGCGCGGGGCAACAACAGACGGGGCAAGAACAGAAGACCCAACCGCACCAGATCGGCGAGGTCTTCCAACCCTGGTTGGGGGCCGATCCTCAGAAATGGCCACCGCTGATACGGAATCGGGTAGGGGGCCGCGATATTTCGATCATGCCGTTGGAGCTGGGGCTGCAGGGTGAAATCGGCGAAATCGTAGCAGCGTCGGAGCGAGCGGATTTCCCGCGGCAAACCGAGAGACTGATCCTGAGCGTAGCCGCGAATCAAGCCTCCATCGGACTGCAAGGCGCGCGGCTGCTCAGCGAACAAAAGCATGTTGCGAACGAACTCGATCAACGCGTCGCGCAACGAACCGCGGAGCTGGCCGCGGCCAATGAAGAGCTGCGACAGGAGATTGCGGACCGCAAGCGGGCCGAGGAAGCCCTGCGCCATAGCCAGGCGCGGTTATCGCAGGCAATTCAGAACGCCACGGTTGGCGAATTTGCCGCCGCGATCGCACACGAAATCAACCAGCCTCTGGCTGCCGTGGTCACGAACGGTCAAGCCTGCCTGCGCTGGCTCGCGGCCGAGCCTCCCGGGACGGCCAAAGCGCAGGAAGCCGTCGAGAGGATTGTTCGCGACGGTAAGGAAGCCGGAGAAGTGGTGCGGCGCATCCGGGCGCTGTTCAAACAGGCCGTCATCGAGAAAATCGAGCTCGATCTGAATGAGGTGATCGGCGAAGTGCTCCACCTGCTGACTGGCGAGACAGCCAGAAAGCGCATTGCGGTGGAGACGGAGTTGGGACAGGACCTGGCGCCCGTGGTGGGCGATCGCGTGCAGCTGCAGCAACTGGTTTTCAACCTGCTTGTCAACGCGATCGAGGCCATGGACCCGGTGGTGGATCGCCCCAAGAAGCTTTTCATTTGTTCGAAACAGCCCAGTCCGGAAACTGTTCTGGTGGAGGTGCGGGACTGCGGCGCCGGTCTGAAGGATCCAGACAGAATGTTCGAGGCTTTTTTCACTACCAAGGAAAACGGCATGGGGATGGGGTTGGCGATTTGCCGCTCCATCATCAATGCCCACCACGGCCGGCTATGGGCGGCATCCGGGGAAGGCGCGGGTACCACGTTCTCTTTTACCCTTCCAGTGCGAGCCGCAGCGTCATGAACTCCGACAGCCCGGTTGTCTTCGTGGTGGATGACGACCACCGGGTACGGGAAGCGCTGTCCAGCCTCATTTCCTCGGTTGGACTTCGAGTGGCTGTCTTCGGCTCGGCTGCGGAATTTCTGGAATCCGAAAAGCCGGATGCTCCCGGATGCCTGGTCCTGGACTTGCAACTTCCGGGCGCTAGCGGACTGGAGCTCCAGCAGCAGCTCTTGGCCGGATATACGCCGCCGATTGTCTTCATCTCAGGTCACGGCGATATCCCTTCCTCCGTGCGCGCCATCAAGGCCGGGGCGATTGAGTTCCTTTCGAAACCGTTCGACGATCAGGAACTGCTGCGAGCGATTCACGCCGCCATCGATCAAGATCGCGCGGCGCGGCAGAAACGATCGGAACTAGCCAAATTGCAAGGGCGCTACCACCTTCTCACGCCTCGCGAACGGGAAGTGCTTCCCTTCGTGGTGGCGGGTTTCGCCAACAAACAAACTGCCGCCGAGCTGGGCACCAGCGAGATCACGATCGGGGTTCATCGCGGCCAGATCATGCGAAAAATGGCCGCTAAATCGCTCGCGGAGCTGGTAAGAATGGCTGACAAACTCGGAGTCGCGCGCCCCCCGCTGGAACGATCTAAATAAACCTATAATAGCCGGCCTTCGACGTTTGCCGATATCATGAGTGTGGCTGGGGATACTCTTGACACAATGGCAAACGCAGTAATACCGATCGTGGCGGCCGTGGATGATGATTTTCGAGTTCGAGAATCGATAGCGAGTCTCCTGGAATCAGCAGGTTACGCGCCTCTGGTGTTCTCGTCGGGCGAAGAGTTCATCCAATCCGGGACGCTGGCAAGAGCGACGTGTGTAATCAGCGACGTGCGGATGCCCGGAATGGATGGGATCGAATTACAGCGCCGCATCAGGCTGGAACGTCCGAACTTGCCGGTGATCTTAATATCGGCGCACTATAATGCTGAAATTCGCCAGAAAGCCATCGACGAAGGCGCTGTCGATTTTCTCTATAAACCCTTCGATGCCGCGGACCTCCTCAAAATTGTCCAGTCGGCTGTGACGAACACTGCCTAAGTTACCTGCCAGTTAAGAGTGTGCGGCCCGCCTCTCTGTCTTCCATCCTTGCCTCCCGGCGAAGTAACTCGCGAAAACGCTTGGTACCGGCATAAATGAATCTATAATTGTCAGTCCTCCACTCCGCTCCTATGATCGAAGTGTATTGAGGACGCATTCCATGATGTCAAACGTTGAAAGACAGAGCGCATGCTGGCTTGATCAGAGGAAAACGCGGCACAAATCTCACGTGCATTCAAGGAGTAACACCGTGGCTACTTTAGATTTGATCGGGTCCAGTCCGAAATTCCGGGCTGTGCTCACAGACGTGGAAAGAATTGCACCTGTGGACTCCGCTGTTCTGATCCAGGGAGAAACAGGCACCGGAAAAGAAGTGATTGCGAGAGCTATTCATGAGGCTAGCCCTCGCCGTAACCACCATTTTGTGGCCCTCAATTGCGCGGCGATTCCGGGCGCATTGATCGAGAGCGAATTGTTCGGCCACGACAGAGGGGCGTTCACAGGCGCGTGTACACAAACCAAGGGGCGATTTCAGATGGCGGACGAGGGCACGCTGTTTCTGGATGAGATCGGCGACATGCCGCTCGAACTTCAACCCAAGCTGCTGCGCGCCCTGCAGGAGCGGGAGTTCGAACGTCTGGGTAGCACCCAGACGGTCCGGGTAAACGTGCGGGTGATTGCGGCGACAAACCAGGATCTGGGACAACTGGTGACGAAGAAATTGTTTCGTGCAGACCTATACTACCGGCTGAACGTAATTCCAATCTGCCTGCCTCCGCTGCGTGAGCGCGTTCAGGACATCCTGCCGCTGACGGAGTTCTTCGTGGCGAAATTTGCCGACCGCCTCAACAAGCCCATCGATTCGATTCCCGATGATGTGGTGGAGGTACTCAAGGCGCACGACTGGCCGGGGAATATTCGGGAACTACAGAATTTCATCGAGCGCGCGGTGCTCTTTTCGCCCGGGTCCGTGTTGCGTCTGCCGCTGGACTTCAGGCACACGGTGAAGCAGAGCTCGGAAACTGCTTCACGCACGCTGGCCGACGCGGATCGGGACCATATCCTCGAAACATTGGAGCAAACCGACTGGCTGATCGGAGGGCAGGATGGAGCGGCCAACAAGCTTGGCTTGCCGCGTACTACTCTGATTTATAAGATGCGAAAGCTTGGGATTGAATCACGCCGATCCCCGAAGGCGCGCCACACTTTGGCGGGTGCTGGATGAAGGGCGCCGCGCCTCCGCGAACTTTTGAGGAGACGCCCTGTACGATCGCGCAACCGGGCGTGTGGTCGCAATAACGGATGTCGGGCTCCCATGTTCACTGCGAATCGTCTGGCCTGCATAGTCTGCCTATTCCTATGTGCGCCGGCCTTTTCTCTCGATCTCGATCGAAGTGTCAGCCAGTTCTATTACACTTTCTGGAGCGAGAAGGATGGTGCTCCCAGCCAAATCAGCGCACTGGCCCAGACTGCAGATGGCTACTTATGGATCGGATCGGCGCAGGGGCTCTTCCGTTTTGACGGCGTCAGATTCGAGGAGTATAACCCGCAGCCGGGAGTCGACCTGCCTTCTCACAGTATCTATTCCCTCATGGCCACACCCGATGGAGGGCTGTGGATCGCTTTTGAACCACGGGGACTGGGTTTCTTAAAAAACGGCTCTTTAACAGTCTTTCCCCGGCCGGAGGAAAACCCGGAATCTCCGGTTCATTGCTTCGCTCGCGATCATGAGGGAAGAATCTGGGCTGGTACCGAAACCGGTTTGGTGCTGCGGCAGGGCACTCGATGGATCCCCATCGGGCTCAATTGGAACTTTACGCCTGAAATGATCAGGTATCTTCTCGTCGATCGCGAGGGCACGCTTTGGGTAGCAACGGTGACGAGAGTCGCCTACCTGAGACGCGGTGCGAACAAATTCGAACTGGGCGGTCCGGTCGGGACCGGAATTACAACACTGTCCGAGGGCAAAGACGGGCGTGTGTGGTTTGCGGACGACGGCAGCTTTGAGGTACGGCCCGTCCCAACGGGTGGACACAAGTCGGATCGCGACGTTCCAGCTGTGGTCGAGGATGGTCTGCGTGATTTGCTCTTCGATCGCGACGGCGGGTTGTGGATTACGCGTATGGATCACGGGATCGTACGAATCCGCTATCCCGGGAAACTGGAAAATCGGAAGTACGGTCCGCGTGACCCCGAACTCGAGTCGTTGGATGCAAGCGATGGCTTCTCCGGAGGATTCGCCTATAAGCTTCTTGAGGATCGCGAAGGCAACATTTGGGTAGGGTGTTCGAATGGTCTGATTCGCATTCGCCACAATCAGTTGGTTCCTGTAAAGCTGCCGCAAGGTTACCAAAGGCTGACGCTCGAGGCGGGAGCGGACGGGGAGCTTTGGATCGGTACCGCCGATAATAAACCGCTGCTGCGCATGCGCGGCGAAAGTATTTCTCCGGAGAAAGCGCATGGACAGATATCCAGCGTCCTTAAAGACACGAACGGTGACGTGTGGTGGGGTAGCCGTAACGGAATCTGGCGCCAGCGCAACACGAGCTTTGACTTCTTTCCATTACCGAATGGCGTTATGCCGGACTTCATGTACGACATCATGCCGAGTACAGATGATGACGGACTGTTTGCCAAAGTCGGAGATGTTGCATTTCTACACTTCAACCAGGGAGTCTGGAACCTGCATGACTGGCCCAAGGGAGTCCCGTCCGCGGGCACATTTCAGTATGGACCCAGCGCCAGTTATCGCGATCCATCCGGACGCGTCTGGATGGGTTACACCTCCGGCGACGTGTACACGCTAGATGGAGCACGGGTTACCGCTTACTCGCGGAACGATGGGCTGGATGTGGGTCGAATTAAGGTTATGCGCGGCAGGGGACAGCATGTTTGGGTGGGGGGCGAACTCGGGCTGTTGTTTTTCAGCGGGCGCCGTTTTCGCAGAGTGACGGTTGCGGGCGGCGAGCAGTTGGGCGCGATCTCCGGAATCATCGAGACGGCCGATGGCGGATTATGGTTGAACGAGACGAGGGGAATTGTGCACATTGCCCCGGAGGAGGTCCGGCAATTTATAGCCGATCCGAATCACTCCGTAAAGTATCGGCGATTCGACTATCTGGATGGATTGCCGGGTGCGCCGCAACTGAGCTTAACAAGTTCGACGGCTGTAGAAGCCAGCGACGGACGCTTATGGTTCGCCACCGGGAGCGGACTCGCCTGGATCGATCCTGCACGCATCCTTAAGAACCTTGTGCCGCCGCCGGTTGCCATTCTATCCATCGGCAACGAAAAAGGCCGGCAGCCGATATCGAACGCGGTAAAGTTTGCCGCCGGCACGCACAGCGTCGAA
>Ga0335074_10013841_pt1 | contig 11334 bp, 14 predicted proteins | sample Lox_Sample_23_FD_206715 | JGI IMG/M metagenome (GOLD analysis project Ga0335074, IMG submission 206715) | Soil microbial communities from Loxahatchee National Wildlife Refuge, Florida, United States - Lox_Sample_2.3 | ecosystem: Environmental > Terrestrial > Soil > Wetlands | place: USA...
AGCGCCTTCGTCATAGAAGGGTACTTAAACCGTCTCGTCCTGTCAAGGGGTAGATCATCTGCAGTATCGGCAATACGGAAAGTCAAACTTTCCTCGCGAAAACGTAAATTCTCAGAAGGAATATTTCCATCTAAAAAGATGTTGATACCTTCCCTTACTGAATATGGGAATGTAACGACACCGTAGACAGAAGGCATTCCATACAACACGCAAATGAAATCAGACAAGTAATCTAAAACGCTCAAATCGTGTTCGACGCAGATAATGTAGATTTCGGGGGCGATCAAAGCGCGGATTGCTTTAGCGGCGTTGAGACGTTGTTTTACGTCGAGATAGGAAGAGGGCTCGTCGAACATGTATACATCTGCTTTTGTGACTGCCACCATTGCGATTGCGAAACGTTGGAGTTCACCACCTGAGATGTTTGCGATTTCGCGGTCGAGAAGTTCTTCTAAATCAAGTGCACTGATCAAACCGTCCAAAGTTCCCCGTTGGTCCTGGAATTAGCTGTGAAACGAGGGTAGGTATATACTCTTGCTCTGAGAAGACTCTCCACTGTTTGATCTGAATCATTCTTCATCAACCTTGGAATAGCATCCACATATTGCGGTTTCGTAGTAGTCTACCTATTAACCACCATCCACATTCGCGGGAAACATACTTGCAAATTATCTTCAAGCACTCTAGTGAAGTATCCCTGCAATTCACTTCCTCTGAAATGTTTCAAAACAGCTTGCCAGTCAGGAGGATCATCATATTGGCCAAGATTCGGTTTCAATTTTCCCGATAGAATACGCAAAGCAGTTGACTTCCCGATTCCGTTGGTTCCGACTAGTCCAAGAACTTGGCCTGGTCGCGGAGAAGGGAGACGGTGGAGTTTGAAAGAATTTGCGGCGTAGCGGTGGGTCACTTCTGTGTCGAGGTTGGTGGGCAAGTTGATGATGTTGATGGCTCCAAACGGACATTTTTTGGGACAGATACCACATCCTTGATATTAGTTTAAGGTAGTCTTGGTTTGACATACCGATACTGGATGTTAGCTTGGGTCGAGAGTGGAGATGTACCAGAGAGTTTCGGAGATGAACGCGATCTTGCTTGCTGGTGTAACTTCAATACAGAGCTTTCCGGTACGTACTACGGGACCTGCAGAAGTCAGTCAGACGTAGACAGTAGCACTAGTAGTACATGACTTTTTGCATTCTTGGCGACATTTCTACACGTCAAAACTCATCAAGTTGAAGGAGCAAACCTTCGGTTTGCATTTGTCTGCATTGACAATAGCGATTCTACATTACGAGTCAGGCTAACCACGTCCTCAGTTGCAGAGAACATACCTTGTATTTCGATCTGACATGATGACAGCGAAGAGAAGACAACGAAAAGCACAAGTCAAATGAAGCTTGGTGCAATGGTGAAGAAGTCGAATTCAGGAGTCGCCTGGGACAATTTGCAACGAGTCACGATTGTGCAGAAAAAGAAAACGCCAATGGTCATAGGTACTTAGATATGTAGCGCAAATGATTGGCTGAATCTCTCTTCCACCAATAGCAGCTAGGCTAGGGCCTGGCATTTCTTCTATTTACGTAATCAACTCAAACATCAAAGGATTTCCTCTTCGCCAGCCATTTTGCAACATCATCTCCCCAAACCCACATCGTCAACACCCAACCCAGGTTACCCAAGCTCATCAGAGTTCATCAGATAGAATGGAGGATCAACTGCCTTTGGACCAACTTCCTGAAAACATCGCCATACAAATACAGGATGCAGCAGCCGAGGATTCAACTCGAACCCCAATCACCGTAATCCAAAACAACGACCCCAAGTCACGCAGGTCGCGACACAAATGGACCACGGAAGAGACTCAAGATCTCATTAAAGGATGTAGTATCCATGGCGTAGGAAATTGGAAGAAGTACGTTTGCCCTATACTTTGATGGTGGCTGACATGTAGGATTCTTGAAGACCCCAACCTCAAGTTTCACAATCGAACAAGCGTCGATTTAAAGGATAGGTATGGCCTAGAATGCGTGGATGCTTACAGATAGATTTCGAACTTACTTCCCTGAAGATTACAAGCGACTCTATCCAAATGCAACATCCACACGAGATAGAGCAACAGCCCAATCCCTATCAGCCGAAGCAGCTGCCTTCTCCAAAGCAAAACGAAAGGAACGAACCCCGTTCACTAGCGCCGAAGACGCAAACTTACTCATCGGATTTGGAAAGTATGGTGGAAAATGGTCTCAAATTCAGAAAGACCCTGAATTAGGTCTTTCGAATCGTCGTTCTACCGATTTACGAGATCGTTTTCGTAATGCTTTTCCTGATAAATATGTGGGTGCTGGATTTAAAGCGCCTCCTGCCAAACGACCACGTAGAGAGATTACTGAAGAAGAAACCACTGAACAGGAGAATCCTGCTGCAACTACTACAACATATGAATTTCGAACAAGTGTGGTTCCACCACCAGCTACTACGGTTGCGGAGACAACTACTACTGTTACTGCGCCTGCAGTGGCAACTCCAGCTCAAGCACCTGCTGCCGAAACGTTCAGTCACACTCGTCTAACGTGGAATCAGCCGCATAATACAAGAGCACAGAAGGATATGGATATGGAAATGGCGATGAAGATCAGAAGAGCGTTAGATATGTCAAATGAGGGGGAAATGATCGGTGATACTGAAATTCCGTTGGATCCAGGCTTAAGTGATGTGGCTTACCAACCTCATGGAGGAAATGCAGATGCGGAGTCGTTGACAGGGCTGCTAGATGCTGCTGTTCAACAAGGTGGTTCTTGGAAGAGAACTTGAAGGCTTTTACAAGGGAAACTTGCAAATAGGATGTTTATATGCTTATGGACTTCACGTCGACTATGTCTAGATGCGTAATAGATCTGCTTCTGAACACGGTTATCCACCCGTCCTCATTATCCGTATATGACTAATTTCACATCATTGGAGATACCGTTACAATGATAGAAGCAAGTCCACTTATAGTCATGACTATCCAATTTGTAACGGTAACGCAGTGCATACAGTCGCTTGAAGGTGCACACCATTGCTTCAGAATCCACTGTATAGCCCGAAATGGTGCCAAGAGTATCGTCAGTAGACACGATTCTCTCCGTTTGGGCGATGGTGTGGACGTATAGGGAATGGACCCAGGATCGCAAGTGTTCACTCCAATAGATCGCATTTCCATTTGACGAGCCAGATGAGGCGAAAGTTGAGGGGAGCTCATCTCATCATAAATCACTTGGGGACCGTAGGCAGGAATTCTAGATGCTTTCATAGTATGCTGATTTGGAAGCGGGGGATAGGCTTCACGCCAGATGGGGTCTCGTCGCTGAGCGCCCGGATCTGATCCTGCTCTTGGAAGTAACATTCTCGTCCTTGCCTTGGATGAGCGATGGTGAAGAAATTAACAGATTATTCGAAAAAGTGGTTGAGGAACAAAATAAAAGATCACCTGCGAGTGAAGGAATGGCACATCTCATTATAGTTTACATTTCCAATATGATAGTCAGTACTACATTGCCAAATGATCCAGAGCTTGCTCCCCTCCAGACTGATATCCCCACCGATATTTTGGCTCATCTCGCAGTAATCGATGAACATCACCCACCAGATACAAACTACCAGTTACAATCATGAGAGCGTTGTTTTCCGCCACTTCCTTAGCACCCAATCTCAAAGCGCCCTTAAGGTCACTCCCACAATCTATGATCAAACAGCGTTCCTCCGTATTCCTTCTAGCCAACTGTACAGCATCGTAAACTTCCATTGAAGGAATACTTCGAACCCCTCTCAGTGGCGCAAAACTCACGCACACAACGGCATCCCCGCCCCGCAATCCCAGATGCTCAATATACGTTTCTAGGTTGTCTTTCCAGCCAGAAAATGCGAGGACCCAGACTACTTTTTGCTTCGTATCGGCCCTCCTCAACGCAACATCCCGACCTAATTTTATTAATCCATCGGAATTATGAGCGCCATCTAATAGTATCTGAATAGGTCGATCGTAATCATCGAGTTGGAGTTCGATTGTTTCCATTCGTCCAGGAAGACGTGTGCTGGAGATGCCCTCTTGAACCTTCTCAGCCGTAATCTTAGGATAACGATCCGTGAGAAGAGATAGTGTTTTGACCGCCAGAGCAGCATTGAAATGTTGTATATTTCCCCTGATTCCCGGAATGACTTCTAACATACTTGTTCCCGTACTTGTGGAAAAAGAGACATTCTGAATCTCATCATTGGTATCATACATTTCCACCGGATATAATAGCGAACCAGCTTCGTGAGCAGCGTCTGTAATGATTCGATTAACCTCCTTCCTATTATTGAGTGCTGCTACAACTGGACAGTTTGGCTTGATGATCCCAGCTTTGTGTGAGGCAATTTCGACTTCATCATCTCCCAAATACTCAAGGTGGTCTTTGGAAATCGAAGTAATGACGCTCACTAGCGGTGTCTTGAACACATTTGTAGCATCGAGGCGACCTCCCATTCCACATTCGATGATAGCAATATCCACGTTTTCACGGAAGAAGTAGAGGATGGCGCACGCCGTTAATCGTTCAAAAGGGCTGGCTTCAATGTTATTCTCGGTTGCGACTTTATTTACTTTAGTTTCGAGACTCGAAAAATGTCCTGCTGAAATCGGTTTTCCGTTGATTTGGATACCATCCCATCTGTCGATGAGATGAGGTGATGAGAAGTGACCCACTTTGTAACCGCAACCGGAAAGCGTGTTGGCCAGATATGCCACTACAGAACCTTTACCGTTGGTTCCTGCAACGTGAACGACCTTGAGATGAGACTGTGGATTATCCAGTTTATTGAGCAACGGTATGATCCGTTCCGTTCCCATCTTGATAGGGCTCCTCTCTACCTCCTCTCTCTTTCTGATTAGCGATTGTTTCAACTTCTCATCATACTGAGTGTTTCTTGTCAATTCCGGTACAACAGCTTGTTCTGTAATAGAATTCTGAGTCTGAGATGTAATAGTCGCGGTATTGTGCAGTTCTGTATTCGCTTTTCTCTGCTTTTGTTCCTGCGCTCGTTTGATGTCAAGGCGCTCGTTCCAGCTTCTATTTAGTCGTCTCCTTTCCTCTCTGAAATCTCTATTATCGGTCTCGTTCTGAGCTGTTTGAAGTTTTGCCCGTTGAGCACCGGATCGATCGTCCACTCTCTGCGCGCCATTGCGGCGGGGCTCTCTCGCCGTACGATATTCTGCGTTTTGTATGAATTCCCTACGCGATTTCGACCCCTGTGGGAGTATATGGTGAAACTTATGAAAGTTATCATGATATTCCGATTCACCAAAATCCTCTTCAACCTTTTGATATCTTTCATTCCCCTCATCCTGCTGTTTTTCCCTTAACTTCCATGGAGGAATATCACTCCTCATAGCCTCCTCAGGGTCTTCCCCTCTCTTCCAAGCTTTCAAAAAGAGAATCTTCTCCCTACTCCACCCCCCCGGAGGCCTATTATCATCCTGATCATGATCCTCAACAGTCTCACCCTTCCTCCAAGCTTCAACAATAGTTCTCTGACTTTCTTTGAGACTATATATTCCTCTTCTATACTTTTGCCAATCCTCAGCTTCCCATTCCTTCTCTAACGGTTCGTTGTTCCGCCATCGAGTCTTGATGAATGTACTCCAGCCGGAATAGTTATTTAGACGTTTATCCCACGTAGGATCATCATTTGCTAGAGCCGCTCGGGCTCGTAATTGAGCTGATCCGATTCTCTCTTTCCAGCTTCGCTTGGATTTTTCCGGAATATTTGGCTTGGTTTCTACTGGGTCTTTCCTGACGGCCTTAGGGGGAGGGTAGGCGGCGTAAGAGACATTATCTTTTTTTTTGTAGACAAAGTCTCTTCCGAGGGGATATCTTGTCCCACCGAGACATGGATGATGATGGTGGAAGTGACGAGATGTAGATAAGATGGCTCCCCTTACAGGGAAGTAGCGGAAAGACCGTAGAGGCGACAGTTTTAATGTTTGGCGAGGTGTTGAGGTTGCGAACTCGGAGGAAAAAAAGTTTGGCGCCGGGCGATCAATTTCTCGAATTTTCAACTTCAGCTGCGCACAGACTCTGCGGGATCCTAACTCTAAGATGGCAAAAGCAGGACACAATAAAGGACATGCACAGTGCTCATCTCAATGGGACGCATAATCTTAGGCTATTTCCATCTATACAAGATACGATTGATCTGACCACGGGATGTGAATTCGCATTTACTAGCTGGTTAACGTCTATTGAACCCCAAGATTTGGACAGTGACTTTTGAGATTGAATGATTCCTTAAGTCTAGAGTACAAATTCACGCCAAGGCAAACTGATCCCTATTCAAGAATAAATCATGAATTCTCCGTGATAAAGCGGGACCCACTCTCCTTCCCCTCGCCGCTCCGGAACCAGTCAATCTGACCTCCAAATCTTCAAGTATATTAGGTCCCCCATTCTGGAACGCACGAACGAGTGCGTGCACAGATCGATACACTCCAGTTATCGACTCTGCAACTTGTGGAGTAACCCGAGTGATCTGCTGCAGCATTTTACTAAAAGTATCCTGCACATCACTTCCCGATTTAAATTGCCCTTTTTCCATGCAAAACGATCTGTCCAAATACATGATATTGCGTCTGCCATTAGTCACGGGTTGGCAAAGGGCTACCTATAAGGAATAGTTGCAATATCTGCTGCAAGAATGGACACCCATTCAGCAGAATCAGCAGTGGAAGTAGTCTGCACAATCCGTATCTCATGCTGCAATTGTAACTTAATCAACGCCATCTCCACTTTCTCAACATCCAAATCAGCCAACCTGTTATCATGTTGAGATGAGCGTGCCGGTCCGGGACCACCCATATGGCTCGACACAGCCGATTGATGAACTCTATTCCTCGCATTCTTTGCACGATTAAACAACGCAGCCAATCCCTCCAACACCAAAAACACCTTTCCCGGAACCATCATTTTGATATTTTCAAAATGGAAATCTAATTGTAATCCTGTGAGATCGTAATATGCCAAATCGACAAATGTTTCTGCATTCATCCAGTGAATAATCCATTCTTCATCACGACGGTATTCTTCACAGGGCCTAAACAAAGATCCTTCTTCGTCCCATTCAGCTGTAACTTTCCTTGCAAATTTGATAATATTCATATCTACTGACTTCCATTCCCGCGTGTCCATTTGTAAGGGCTCTAGAAAGTTGAGGATGTTGTCATATAAATCATCTGGAAGAGTATGAGAAAGGTAAGCAATTAGTTCAGGACATGTTTCTCTCTTGCTTTTAAGTCGATTAAGAGCTTCCAGTTGCCGCGTTTCTAATCTTTCCGCTTCTTTGGCTTCCTGTCAAAAGTCAGCGTTGCCACGGGTTCGAGACCTCACCTTCTCTTTCTTTTTGGCGGCTTGGTCTGCTTGCTTGCGTGATTTTTCAGCTTCACGACGGTCCTGTTGGCATTACACAACATCGATGGTAGGGAGTGTACCTTTTCTTCTTGAGTTAATCTACTTCTCGACTTGGGTTTTGGAGCTTCTCCGTTATCAGGAAGATTTTCATCCTGTTTTTTCGCTGCTTTCTTCTTTTTCGGTTCCGGAGATTCATCGGATCCCCTTTTCTTCCGAGGTTTTGTGGTCACTTTCTCGAGTTCCTCCAAGAGTCGACGGGTATCATCTCTGACAACAGGTACCGGACGAGATGACGTCGTATTAACTTTCGATCTGAGTGGTTCCGCGGCGCTTTGAGTAACTTGAGATACTTTCAGTTTGGGCGTTCCAGCGGGACTTGTGGAAGGACTAGATTGGAATAATGTATCTGGACACACAAACGCAGATAGATTCTTGGCGGGTTTTCTTTGAACAGGTGGGACAGGTGGTGGTTTTGGAGGTGGTGGATTCGGAGGTGCATGGTAACCTGAGGATTGTGGTCCACCCATATCAGCAAGACTAGCTGCAATAGCAGCTCTTAGCGCTTCCTCGTCATCTGAAAAGTCTTGGATATTTGCTGGATTGAATGGTTCCCGTTCCTGTAAGGTAGATCTTCGCTGTTCCGAGGAGGGAAATGTATTTATACGTTGTAGAGGTGGACGGTTGAGAGGGACCGAAGGCGAACTGAATGTTGGATCAGGAATTGAATTGAATGATCTTGAACGGTTTCCTACCATAGGTACTGGCGAGGGAAGATCATCTTCTAAATCGAGGTCGATGACGGTTCGTTGACTGTTGTTGGGCTTTGGCACAGGACGATGTTGATTGAATTTTGGATCGATTTCCTCACGTTCATGATGTTCTCTGTATTGCCGAATTCTTGACAGAGGATCTTTACGATTGCTGTCCCGTAACGGAGTCTCTGTGTGCGCGGGTTGACTCGCGAAGTGTTGGAACGAATTTTCATCATCTTCCAGTCGTGGTTGGGGTTGAGGCTGTGAAAGACCTTTCCGGTTTTTGGCACTCATACCAATTATACTCGCCAGATCCGGAAAGTCATCGTCGTCGTCGTCGCTGGGGAATCCGGCGGGATAAATCCCTGAGGGCAACAGATCCCTCCGGGGCCTCTTTGAAGCATTACTCCGTTCTCCACTGTTTAGACGTTCACTGAAGTCAGAACACCTACGAAAGGAACATACTCGGTTCTCACTCTTGATTGAATGGGAGTATCCTCGAGAACGACAATATCGCGTTTCTGTTGACGTGCTCTCCGAATGGCTGCCTAGAACAATCAGAAGATTCTCCGAGAATGAATCACCTGCGCTAGTTTGTCACGATCTAGAGACCCTTCTGCTCTCTCACGCAGAGCTCTATCGAGAGGATTCAACATTTGGATACGGCAAGTTGGATCATTCGCCGGTCAATGGTGCTGGTGCGCGGTGGAGATCACGCGTACCGACGAGTTTCGGGAAATCGAGATCGGCGCACGTGCATGCTCCCAGCGATAGCCCTCAGAATTCTCATAAGTAACTCTACAGCAGCTGTAGATTTCAGAATCTCACCTTATCTCTCCTTTTGACATCTCGATTTGCTGTGTGTTCATACAAACCTGAGTGCGGCATCCTCGATCTGTTGATATTCCATGGATGGATCCCAATCCTGCACGCTCCAGAAGAACCTGTTCCTACGTTCGAAGATAGCACCGCGGTCGTTCTTTACTTTTTGCGATTATGGAGAACACACCTGAGTACGGATTGAGGGATACCGGGTTTGATTACTGTTTTTGGTTGAGGGGATGATCGTTTCCACTCGTGGATCGAGACCTTACACATGGTCGTACATCTCACTCTCATTCTAACTTCTTGCACAATCTCATCCTGGGGATGCATGAAAAGCTCTTGCAATGATAACGCAGACACTCTGATTGAGGACCTTCTATGAGCAACACATCTGACAATGTCGGGCGTGGAAGGTGATTCAGATTTGGCGTTGAAGAAAGAGGTAGCAGGTTGGTCGGTGCGGCAACCATGTAGGTGGATTGAGTTTAGGGATGATTTGCGTATTCAGTGATGTTGTTGGTGTTATTGGCGGTGCGCATGGAATTCTTGTGCTGAGTAGCATTTTGTACAGTCTGAGTGAACAGGGGAAGAGAGAGAACGGGCCAATTCAACTTCTCGGATAAACTAGTTATACAGAGTCACCTCGCGCGGACAGTGGTGAGATGCCAAAATATGATACAACGAGTATAACTAGCATTCTATACTGTAGTGAATCATCGTCAATATTTCAAGATTAGCATGGAACGTAAAATGTTCCCTTTGAAAAGACGATTACTGTCTTGTATTGTTCTTCTTGATACAACATTAAAGAAAACACACGCTATGTCTACTGTTACAGTCTTTGAATCATCATCCTCTCATGCTCCTTCTCTAGAGCCACTTGGCCACAACCAATAAATCACAAACAAAGCAACAGTAAATATCAAGACCATGCTAGGAATCCGTCTTGGTGAGTTTGTGGAAATCATTCTAGTCAACTTCCCCGCAGAATCCTTAACGGAGGTCGAGAATCTTGATAGTATTTCACCCTGTATATCAGTTATATATGTGAAGGAGGTGCATACTCCCTGTTCAATGTAGGAATGGTCGGAAGCTTGAGAATGGATGTCGATGGTTACCTATGGGAATAAGTCCAATGTAGCAAGACATGTCTTACATTTCGTATAGCGGTGACTTTCCTGGATAGCTCTTCCAGTCTCTGATCGTTTTGCTGTTCAAGGGTATTAGCTGCTGAGGACATGATGTGTACGAGATTATTGCTGGACAGGCGAAAGGAAGTAGCGGAGGTGAACAGCTTTTCTTCGAGTGACGACGGGTCGAGTGCGGACTTAAAATTCTAAGAAGCAGATCTAGCTAGATATTTATTAATTCGCAGCAATATTTACAAAATCACAGACTTTACAAAAACTCCAAATGCGATGCTTGATCGACTGTCAACAGCTTCCTATCCCTCGAGGAGTTGAACTAGTTCATATGATAGGATGGACGGCAACAGAGAATCAGATTTCTCATTCTTCACGTCCTCTTCTCTTCAAATTCCCTTCTTCGTAAGAATATCCTCAATCGAAGGATCTCCGCAACCTCCTCCTTTGAGCGAACTCCTTCAGAATCCTTCCGAACGCAACATAGCATCAAACACAAAGTACGTCAATTCAGAACCCAAATTTAGTGAGGAAGCAGAACTGACGTCTAGTCCTATCTCAGAAGTATATGCTTCCGTACAATTATGGGCAAATAGTAAACCTCTCACAGCACCTGTCCGAACAAGTTATAAGTCTTTCAAAAAGGATCGAGCGTAACTCTCTTGAACATTCGCGGAACTTACCATGTAGATGGAAGGAATGGTTAACTCTACCTATAAAGTACAGTGACTTGCCGCTCACATCTCAAATCGCCATCACCATATGGGACTCGGCCGGTCCACGAAAACAAGTCCCGTTCGGAGGTACAACATTCCACGTCTTCAACACAACTTCCCCAAGGACCTTACGAACCGGTCCCCACAAGTTGAAGTTATGGCTAGGGCGAGAAGCAGACGGTCTCTCTGAAACCTCAACACCAGGAACATTCACATCAACATCCGAAATGGATCGTCTGGAGAAACTTTTCAAAAGACTTGAACAAGGCGATCTACCTCGTGTGGATTGGCTGGACACCATCGCATATAGAAAAAGCGAACAAGTCAACACGTCAATAAAATCAACTGGACAACCATCTGAAGATGCTTTTATCTATATAGATTATCCCCGATTCGATTTTCCTATTGTTTTCTCGGAACCTGATTATCCGCCTCCGCCGTTCGGATTGTTGCATGCGAGTACACCGCATTT
>Ga0335074_10013842_pt1 | contig 11333 bp, 8 predicted proteins | sample Lox_Sample_23_FD_206715 | JGI IMG/M metagenome (GOLD analysis project Ga0335074, IMG submission 206715) | Soil microbial communities from Loxahatchee National Wildlife Refuge, Florida, United States - Lox_Sample_2.3 | ecosystem: Environmental > Terrestrial > Soil > Wetlands | place: USA: Florida...
GCCGAAGCCGTGCCGCCGCTGGTCTCCGGCCCTGGTGTCGCGGCTCACGACTGACGAAGGTACCCCAGCGCCGGCGTTCCAGGCGCCGCGGTGACGAACTTGGCCGGCGGACTGGAATGTCGGCGGGTGGGGGCAGACTGGGTAGATGGCAGCAGAGGGGCCGCTTCCGCCGGGCAGCGCCGATCCGGTGAGCAGTGCGGCGGCACTGAACGGGTTCTCGACGGCGACGCGGGCGTGGTTCGAGGGCGCCTTCGCCGTCCCCACCCAGGCGCAGGCGCAGGCGTGGCGGGCCATCGGCGGGGCGGGTACCGGCGGGCAAGGGGCTGACACGCTGGTCATCGCGCCCACCGGGTCGGGCAAGACGCTGGCTGCGTTCCTGTGGGCGATCGACCGGCTCGCTACTTCTGCCGTTCCCGCCGACAGGAAGCGGCGGACGCGGGTGCTTTACGTGTCACCGCTCAAGGCCCTGGCGGTGGACATCGAGCGCAACCTGCGGTCGCCGCTGACCGGGATCAGGCAGGCGGCGCAGCGCCTCGGGCTGCCTGAGCCGGACATCCAGGTGGCGGTGCGGACCGGTGACACCGCGGCCGAGGACCGGCGCAAGATCGCGGCGCGGCCGCCCGACATCCTGATCACCACCCCCGAGTCGCTGTTCCTGCTGCTCACCTCGCAGGCCAGGGAGACGCTGCGGGGGGTGGAGACGGTCATCGTGGACGAGGTCCACGCCGTGGCAGGCACTAAGCGGGGGGCGCACCTCGCGCTGTCACTTGAGCGCCTGGACGCGCTGCGCGGCCCCGGCGGCGGACGGGCGCAGCGGGTGGGTCTGTCGGCGACCGTGCGGCCTGCCGCGGAAGTGGCCTCGTTCCTCGGCGGGACGCGGCCGGTGACCGTCGCGGCGCCAGCCAGCGCCAAGCAGATCGAGCTCGAGGTCGTGGTGCCCGTCGAGGACATGCGGGACTTGTCGGAAATGCCGGTCGCCGGCCCTGGCGGCCCCGGCGGCGACGGCGACGATCCGGTGCCGCGGCGGTCGATCTGGCCGCATGTCGAGGAGCGGGTGCTTGACCTGATCCAGGCGCACCGGTCCACGATCGTGTTCGCCAACTCGCGGCGGCTGGCGGAGCGGCTGTGCGGACGGCTTAACGAACTTGCGACGGAGCGGGCGTTCGTCGCCGCCGGCGGGATACCAGGCGGTGAGGCCGACGCCGAGACCGTGACGATCGCGCGGGCGCATCACGGGTCGGTGTCCCGGACGGAGCGGACCGAGATCGAGGAGGCGCTCAAGGCGGGGCGGCTGCCCGCGGTCGTCGCCACCTCAAGCCTCGAGCTCGGCATCGACATGGGCGCGGTCGACCTCGTCATCCAGGTCGAGTCGCCGCCTTCCGTGGCCAGCGGGCTGCAGCGGGTCGGCCGGGCGGGGCACAACGTCGGCGACATCTCGCGGGGGGTGATCTTCCCCAAGTACGCCGCCGACCTCGTGCAGGCCGCGGTGGTCGCCGACCGCATGCAGGCCGGAGCCATCGAGGAGCTGCGCATCCCGCGCAACCCGCTCGACGTGCTGGCACAGCAGGTTGTCGCGATGACCGCGCTTGACGACTGGGCGGTCGACGACCTGGAGGCGGTGGTCCGCCGGTCGGCGCCTTTCGCGACGCTGACCAGGCCGGTGCTCGAGGCGGTGCTCGACATGCTGGCCGGCCGCTACCCGGGCGAGGAGTTCGCCGGGCTGCGGCCGCGGATCGTGTGGGACCGGGTCGCGGGCGTCATCCACGGCAGGCCCGGTGCCCAGAAGCTCGCGGTTACCAGCGGCGGGACGATCCCCGACCGGGGGTACTTCGGGGTGTTCCTGCCCGCCTCCGGCGAATCCGCCCGGGCGCCGCGCCGCGTCGGCGAACTCGACGAGGAGATGGTGTACGAGTCGCGGGTCGGCGACGTGTTCGTGCTCGGTGCCTCGTCGTGGCGGATCGAGGACATCACACCCGACCGGGTGATCGTGCTGCCCGCGCCCGGCCAGCCGGGCAAGCTGCCGTTCTGGCACGGCGACACCCCGGGGCGGCCCGCCGAGCTCGGCCGCGCGATAGGCGCACGGCTGCGCTCGCTCGCCGCGCTGCCCGACGGCGAGGCGGTCGCCTCGCTGACCGCGAGCGGGCTCGACGAGCTCGCCGCGAAGAACCTGGTGGCGTACCTCGCCGACCAGCGTCAGGCCACGGGGCACGTGCCCGACGACAAGACGCTGGTCGTCGAGCGGTTCCGGGACGAGCTCGGCGACTGGCGGGTCGTGCTGCACTCCCCCTACGGCGACCGGGTGCACGCGCCCTGGGCCCTGGCCATCACCGCGCGGCTGCGCGAGCGGTACGGCGGGATGGACGTGCAGGCCCTGCACACCGACGACGGGATCATCATCCGGGTGCCCGACTCAGACGAGCCGCCGCCCGCCGGGATCGCGCTGCTCGACCCCGAGGAAATCGGGGACATCATCACCGCCGAGGTCGGCGGCTCGGCGCTGTTCGCGTCGCGGTTCCGCGAGTGTGCCGCACGGGCGCTGCTGCTCCCCCGGCGGCAGCCGGGACGTCGGACGCCGCTGTGGCAGCAGCGGCAGCGGTCGGCGCAGCTTCTTGAGATCGCCGCGCAGTTCCCCGGGTTCCCGATCACCCTGGAGACGGTCAGGGAATGCCTCCAGGACGTCTTCGACGTGCCCGCGCTGACGGAGGTGCTGCGCGACCTCGCCGCGCGGCGGATCCGCCTGGTCGAGGTGGAGACGGCCACGCCGAGCCCGTTCGGCAGGAACCTGCTGTTCCGTTACGTGGGCGCGTTCATGTACGAGGGGGACGCGCCGCTCGCGGAACGGCGGGCGCAGGCCCTGGCTCTCGACCCGGCGCTGCTCGCCGAACTCCTCGGCACCGAGGGGCTACGGGAACTGCTCGACCCCGCCGTGGTGGCCGAGGCCGAAGCCGACCTGCAGCACTTGTCGCAGGCCCGGCGCTGCCGGGACGTCGAGGCCGTCGCCGACCTGCTGCGCACGTCGGGGCCGCTGACCGCGGACGAGGTCGCCGCACGGTGCGTTTCCCCTGAGGCGGCGCCGGGATGGCTTGACGGGCTTTCCGCATCCCGGCGTGCCATCCGGGTGCGGGTCGCCGGGCAGGAGATGTGGGCGGCGATCGAGGACGCGGGACGGCTGCGGGACGCGCTCGGGGTGGCGCTGCCGGTCGGCGTCCCTGAGGCCTTCACCGAGCCGGTGCCCGACCCGCTCGGTGACCTGGCGGCACGGTGGGCGCGGACGCACGGGCCGTTCCTCGCGGCTGATCTCGCCTCCCGGTACGGGCTCGGCGTGGCCGTCGTCGCGATGACGCTGCGGCGGCTGTCGGCCGACGGGCGGGTCGCGGAGGGCGAGTTCCTCGCTTCCCGCCACGGGACGCAGTGGTGCGACAGCGGGGTGCTGCGCATGCTGCGGCGGCGGTGCCTGGCGCGGCTGCGCAAGGAGGCGGAGCCGGTGCCGCCCGCCGTGCTCGGCCGGTTCCTGCCGGCCTGGCACGGGATCGCCGCGTTCGGCGGGGACGACGGGCCGGACACGGGCGTTCGCGGGCGGGGTCCGAGCGGACCAGGCGGTCGCCGGGGGTGGCGGCGGCGGGCGGATGCGGGCACCGTGCTTGAGGCGATCGAACGCCTGGCGGGCGCGCCGGTGCCGGCTTCCGCACTCGAAACGCTGCTGCTGCCCGGCCGCATGGACGGCTACTCCCCCGCCATGCTCGACGAGCTCACCTCGGCGGGAGAAGTCGTGTGGGCCGGAGCCGGCTCTGTGGGGAACGGTGACGGCTGGCTGGTGCTCACGCCCGCGGAGTCCGCCGAACTGCTGCTGCCCCAGCCGGGGGAACTGACCATGACCCCGTTGCACGGCGCGGTACTGACCGCTCTCGCCGGAGGCGGCGGCATGTTCTTCCGGATGCTCAGCGACCGGGTCGCGGCGGTGCTCGACGGGCACCCGGCCGACGACGCCGACCTGGTGGCGGCCGTCTGGGATCTGGTCTGGGCGGGGCTGGTCACCAATGACACGCTCGCGCCGCTGCGGGTGGTGACGGGCGGGGGCGGTACCGGGACGCGCCGGCCGTCCGCGCCACGACGCGCGTCCGGCGCTGGCTCCACGTGGGCCGCGGAGCTGGGTGAACGCGGCGCCGGAGGGCCCGGGAACGGCGGGGCCGAGCCCGGCGGGGGACGCGGTCACGGTTCTGGCGGAGGCAGGTTCGGTCCCGGTGACACCGGATACGGCGGTAACCGGGGCGGCGGGGCGGTCCCCGGCGTGTTCAATCCCCGGCCAGGTGCCCGCCGGCCCAGCGGGTTCGCCGGCGGGTACGGCGGTTCCGGTGGCTACGGACGGCGCCCGCGGCGGTCGGTGATGCCGACACGCACCGGGCCGCCGACCGTCTCCGGCCGGTGGTCGCTGCTGCCGGAGCGGTACGGCCTGCCGGAACGGGCCGACGTGGCCGACGGCCTGCCCGGCGCCGTCGGCGCTGACCCGGGAGCCGCCACCATGCGGGCGCACGCGCTCGCGCTGACCCTACTCGAGCGGCACGGCGTGGTGACCAAGGGCGCGGTCGCCGCCGAGCGGATACCTGGCGGGTTCGCGGCCGTCTATCCGGTCCTGCGAGCCATGGAGGAGACGGGGCAGTGCCGCCGGGGCTACTTCGTCGAAGGCCTCGGCGGTGCCCAGTTCGCGCTTCCCGGCGCGGTTGACCGGATGCGGGCGCTGGCCGGGGACACGGTCGCGGCGACGGCCGCCGGCCCCGCCGCACCGGACGCGGGCGCCGACTTCCTGCTCAGCCCGGCCCAGCCGGGCCGGGCTGAGCGCACGGAGGACTCCCGGCGGGCCGTGGTGCTCGCCGCTGCCGACCCGGCGCAGCCGTACGGCGCGGCGCTGCCGTGGCCGGCCCGCCCCGAGGAGACCGCGAGCTCGCACCGGCCCGGCCGCAAGGCGGGTGCGGTGGTGGTGCTCTTCAACGGCCAGCTCGTGCTGTACGTAGAGCGCGGCGGCAAGACGCTGCTGTCCTGGAGCGAGGACCCGGCCGCGCTCGAGCCGTGCGCCCGCGCCCTGGCCGGGGCCGTGCGCGACGGCGCGCTCGGCCGGATCACGGTCGAGAAGGCCGACGGCGGTGTGATCGGCTTCGACTCCCCGCTCACCCGGGCCCTGGAGTCGGCGGGATTCCGCCACACCCCCCGCGGGCTCCGGCTACGCGGCTGACCGCCGCACCAGCGCGGGGCGCGGGTTCGCCCGGCCGCCGGCCGACGACCTGGAGCGGCGCCTCAGCCCGGACCGGGGCTGATCCGGGCAGGCCGGCACCCCGCGACGGGCCGTCAGGGGGTTACCTCCCGCCATTCGCGGACCTCCCAGCCGCTGACTACGCCGTGCTCGACGAACGGGTCGCCCGACGCGAACTCCATGGCGGCCTCGTGGCTGGTGAATATCGCGATCGAGCCACCGCGGTCGGTGAACGGGCCGAGGGCGAGCAGCGCGCCACGACGCATGAACTCGGTGTACCTGGCCTTGTGCGCGGGGAAGTGCTCCACCGCGAGCGAGAGGTCGCCGCTCTCGTAGAAAAGCACGTACCGCAGCGCGTCACCCATGTCCGCCTGCCACCTCTCTCCCGCGCGCCAGGCGGGAAGCACACATCAGACTGTAGGCATTGTGCCCTGCGGCGCCGGGTTCCCGCGATGCCGTGCCATGTTCTGGCCGCGAGCGGGCAGAGCAGGGGACGGGCGGCGCTCCAATGCCGCCGGAGTGAGGAGGGACCGATGCAGACCGATGCCGTGACCGGCGCGTACGGTTACTCGGGCGCGGCCATCGCCCGCGAACTGCGCGCGGCCGGGCACCAGGTGCGCACGCTGACCGGGCACCCGCGCGGCGGGCCCGGCACGGACGGCACCGACACGCGGCCGCTTGACTTCACCGACCCTGAGGCACTGACCAAGGACCTGGCCGGGGCACACACGCTGTACTGCACCTACTGGGTGCGCTTCCCGCACGGCAGCGCCACCAGGGAGTCAGCAGTGTCGAACAGCAAGGTGCTGTTCGACGCGGCGGCGCGCGCGGGCGTCCAGCGGATCGTGTACGTCTCCATCCTGCACGCGGACACCGGCTCCCCGTATCCGTATTTCAGCGGCAAGGGCCAGGTCGAGGGATATCTGGCGGCGAGCGGCGTGCCGTACGCCATTGCCCGGCCGGCCATCCTGTTCGGGTCATCGGCCGATCAGGGAGTCGCGGGCAGCGTCCTGCTGAACAACATCGCGTGGCTGCTCCGCCGCCTGCCGGTCTTCGGGATCGGGGACGGCGGCCGTTACCGGGTCCGCCCGATCTACGTCGAAGACCTCGCCCGGCTCATGGTGCGGCTCGGCGGGCGGCCGGACAACGTAGTAGTCGACGCCGTCGGCCCGGAGTCGCTTACCTTCCGCGAGATGGTCTCCGCGATCCGCGCCGCCACCGGGAGCAAGGCCGTCCTCATGCCGACGCCCGGCTGGCTGATCCCGCCGCTGTCGGCCGTCCTGGGCGCCGTGCTGCGTGACGTGCTGCTCACCCAGGAGGAGTACCAGGCCATGGCGGCCGGGCTGGCCAGCTCGGACGCGCCGCCGGCCGGCCAGACCAGCCTCACTGCCTGGATCGCCCGGCACGGGAGCGAACTGGGCCGCGTCTACGCCAACGAGCTGAACCGCCACTACCGATGACAATGGACCGCCACGGACTGCGGACGGTTTGCTGACGGGCTTACCGCCCCGGGTGGACTTCTTCGTCTTCTTCGTCGAAACCGTCGCCGCATACATCGAGCCACAGGTCGCCGGGCAGGGCGAGGAGCCGCTGCAGGGTATGCCGGTCAAGTTCGGCGGCGTGCTCGGTGGCATGCGAGGCGATGTAGCAGAACCAGTTGGCCTCGTAGCCGGCCCGGGCCAGGTCCCACAGCTGCGCGGTCACCGGCTCCAGCACGGCAAGGAGCCGGTGCAGCTGCGGGGCCAGCTCGTTTCCCTCCTCGATGCCGGCACCGGAGCTCAGCAGCCACGCGGAAGTGTCTCGGGTCGCGTCCGGGCGGCGGCCGACCCGGTCGCCTGCCTCTACGGCGCGCGTTGGCCGGATGCCGAGTCGCCGGGTGACCTCTGCGGCGGTCAGCGTCGCGTCCCCGAACAGCCGGAAGGTTGCCATGGTCTCCACGCTCGCCAGTTTCCACTGTGTGACCGGCAGGCACCAGCTTTTCCCAGCGGCGTACGCGCCCGCGGGTCAGGCCGCACGCGGGTCTCGTCGACGTCCCAGGCATCTGTCGCCGAGTGCTGTCCTTTGTGTGCTGGCAATTCCGCGCTGTGAGCGGCAAGGGAGCCGAGGTGGCACGGGAGGTATCCGATCAGGGCTGGGGGCTTCTCGCGGCGATCCGCCTGCCGGACGGCTCGGAACTCCCCGTCTACGAGCCCCGGCACCCATCGCCCCTCGACCCTGACGCGGCAAACCGACGTGTAACGGAGGCCGGGGATCTGGCACCAACCAGTTACGTGAGCTTTGGCTAGCCTGCGTCCGGCCGGGTGCAGTAGAAGGTCTTGGCGCTCAGGTCCTGGCAGTGGGCCGCGATCCAGGCCATCCGCGGGTCGGTGGTGGACAGGGCGATGACCAGGTGGAACCGCGCGTCGGCGATGTCGGTCTTGAGCTGGCTGAGCGTCGGCGACGGGATCGCTGCGGTGAACCCGCCGATCGGGAGGGCTTCCAGGCCGCTCGTGTAGATGAACACCGACGCGATATAGGAGCTTTGCGCGGCCAGCAGGTAGGTGGCGTTGCCTTGCAGCGTCTGCAGGCGGGGAATGGATTTCTGCACGACGGCGAGCCGGGCCGGCACGGAGGCAATCAGGCTGGCAAGCGACGTCGGCTCGTACGGCGTGTCGAAGGCGCTCTCGTGATTGGCGACCAGCCCCGCGGAGGCCACGGCCGGCGCCGCCAGGGCCGCGACGAGGGCGGCCGCCACGGCCGCGGCCGCCAGCGCCGCGCGCTTGATGACCGCTGAGCCGATGACGGTGACGACCGCTGCGGCACCGACCACGATGATGGCCGGGACCAGCCAGCCGGGGACATGGGCACCGCCGTGCCTGGGAACGAGCCAGGCAGCGTAGGCCGTCGTGCCCGCGGACACGACGGCGAGGGCGGCCCTGCGGACGAGGTCAGTGCGCCGTTTGCGGGTGCCGGGTTCGAGGAACGAGACGGCGGCCGTCGCGAGGATAGCCGCCGTCGCGGGGATGAGCGCGGCCGTGTAGTACGTCTGGACATAAGTCGCGGCCGAGAACGTCACGCCGAGGATCAGCAGCCATGACCCCCACAGCACGAAGCAGGCGCGCTGGCCGTCCCCTCTCGGCCGCCGCAGCCGGCTGGCGATGCCCCAGATAGCGGCGAGCAGTGCCGCGGGCAGCAGCCAGCCGGCGTCCCGGCCGAGGTTCCCGGTGAACAGCCGGTCCGCGCCTGACGGCGCGATGGGAATCGTCTGGTCGGGCGCGACCTGCGACGCGAGCAGTTGCACCGGGGTCTGGTCGCCGAACCGTCCGAAGCCGTTGTAGACGAAAACCTGGGCGTAGACCGAATCGTTGCTGCTGCCGTCGGCATAGGGGCGCTGGGAAGCGGGGACGAGGGAGACCGCCGTCATCCAGGCGAGCGAGACAACCCCGGCGACGATGCCCGCGACCACGACCTGGCGGACGCGCCTGGCCAGCGGTCCCGGCCCGTCGAGCAGGAACGCAAGGGCGAAGGCGGGCAGCACCAGCCAGGCCTCGATCATCTTGGCCTGGAAGGCCAGCCCGACCCAGAAGGCGGCCAGGATCAGCCGGCCCTGGGTGCCCCAGCCGCGCCGGCCCTGGGCCGCGACGGCGGCAGAAACCGCGTCGGCGGCCAGCACGAGCAGCAGGATCATCAGCGAGTCCGAGATGTTGCCCCGGTTCAGCGCCACCGTCGCCGGGCTCGCCGCGACGACCAGCGCGGCGATCAGCCCGGCGGCCGGGCCCGCGAGGCGGGAGACCGCACGGTACAGCACGAGCACCGTGAGCACGCCCTCCACGACCTGGGGAAGGATAATCACCCAGGTGTGAAATCCGAAGGCATGGACCGCGAGCGCCTGAATCCAGAATGCGCCAGGCAACTTGTCCAGGCTGATCGTCCCCGCCGGGTCGAAAGCGCCAAAGATAAAGTTATGCCAGCTCAAAGACATGCTGCGGACGGCGGCGGCGTAATAGAACTCCAGCGTGTCCTGACTGATCGCCCAGCCGTATGACAGCCCGGCCAGCGCGGCGATCACAACGAGCGCGCCGCGGCGCAGCCAGACCGGGCGCAGGTCCAAGGGCTGCCGCGAGGCCGGCTCTTCCCCTGACGGTCCCTGCTCGCCCTGCTGACCCTGCGGCTGACTGGCGGAATGCGACTGGGCCGGCACCGCAGCCCTCCTCAAGTCGGGTACGGGAGCAGCCAAATAACCTTCCCTTTTACCCTAAGGTCAGCCCGGGAAAGCAGCAGCCCGGCATAGAAGTTATTAGCACGGATGTGATTTGAATGTGACGTGCTGAGCCGGACGCGTAGGGTTGCTGTGCGCGCGGGTTCCGGTCAGGCTCCTGAGGTGGGGCGGGTGATGCGGGCGGCGGCGAGGTCGCGCAGGCTGACGACGCCGAGCACCGCGCGGCCCTCGAGCACCGGGAGGTGCCGGAAGCCGTGCAGCAGCATGATCTGAAGGCCGTCCTCGATCGTGGCGTCGGGGGAAGCCTGCTCCGGGTCCTTCGTCATCCACGCGGACACCGGGGACGTCGTCAGGTCGCTGCCGGACGCCGCGGCGCGGAGCACATCCCGTTCGGTGAGGATGCCGGCCAGGAACGTGCCCTGCATGATCAGCGCCGATCCGACCCTTTGGCCGACCATGGCTGCGGCGGCGTCCGCCACCGGCTCGTCAGGGCTGGCCGTGACCAGGCGGCCGGTCATCACGTCACGGACGGTCCGGGCACGGCGGGGATTGTCAGCCACCTTCGCCTACCTCGTGGATCTCCTCATCCGTGTACGGCGCGGACGGGCCGGACATTTCCTCGGACAGCAGGCGCCACAGCGATCCGGTCCATGAAGAGACCTGCGGCCACCGCATCCAGAAAAGCTGGAGCGTCGTCTCATCGAACTCGATGTGCGCACGCTCGGGGGTGATCGCGTCGGCGAAGTCCTCGAACTGATGTATGAGTTCAAGGAAGCGGTCAGCGTTAGCTTCCATGTGATTACCTTCGGCCAGGCGGCGGACAAGAGGATGGGGCAGGGGCCAAAACCGGCTGATTGCACCGAGTGCGTGATCCATACCCCGAAAGAGGGCGGCCGAAGCAACCATCGCGGATGTGCGGGGGCTAACCCCGACGCGCCCCTTCGCGGCGCCGCCGCGCGTTCCCGCGGATCTGGCACAAGCCGCCGCGCGTTCCCGCGGATCTGGCACAAGCCGCCGCGCTACCGCGGTGACGGACCGGGCAGGATCATGGTGAACCGGGCGTCGATGTGCGCGGTGACCGGCTGCCTGACCGGTTCAAGGTCGAGGCTTGGCGGCTGGCCTGCCGCGCTCATGGCAGCCGGAGCGGGCGCCGCGGCGGCGCGCAAGGTCCGCCGCTCGGCCTGGCCGGTCAGCAGGCCGGCGTCCGCCGCCTCGATAAGCTCCCCCAGCCGGCCGCCGAAGGCGGCCGCGTACTCCTCGGCCCGCCGCGTCGCGTCCCGCGCAGCGGCGATCCGCGCCTCGCGGTACACGGGGCTGTCCGGCCGCAGCGACCACCAGGGGCCCGTGACGGTCACCAGCTCGGAGTCCGCGAGCTTCGCCACCAGTTCGCCGAGCACGGTGAAATCGCGGACCGTCACGTGCACCCTGGCGTGGCCGACGTAGCGGGCCACCCGCTCCCCCTGCCCCTTGGGCTTGACCTCCGGATAGGCGCTGACCGGGCCGCTCTCCACCTTCTCTACCGCTTCGCCGTATCCCCTGACCAGCGTGAGGACCTCCCTGTTGCGGGTGGCGAGCCGGTCAAGCACGGCCCGCTGGTCACGGTCGCGGGCCTGGACCGTGACGCTGACGGCGGCGATTTCCGGGTCGGCTTCCAGCCACGCCTCGCCCCGCACTGAGATAACAGGCTGCTGCTCCATCGCCGACCTCACCGTTCCTCTCGCCTCGGTAGGAGCCCGCTGAATCAGACCGTAGTAATAGGAGAACGCACGGTGAGTCTTGACTGCTCAGCGCCGAGACTACCGCTCCAGGCGCCGCCAGTTCAGCAAACTCCTAGCTCACCTAACCGAGAAGCTACCGGGTCGGGGTGGATCGCGGTCCAGACTTTTTCCG
>Ga0335074_10013843_pt1 | contig 11333 bp, 13 predicted proteins | sample Lox_Sample_23_FD_206715 | JGI IMG/M metagenome (GOLD analysis project Ga0335074, IMG submission 206715) | Soil microbial communities from Loxahatchee National Wildlife Refuge, Florida, United States - Lox_Sample_2.3 | ecosystem: Environmental > Terrestrial > Soil > Wetlands | place: USA...
GCCGCCGCACCCCCATCCGCTCGGTCACGAGTGGGCACTCGACACCGGGCACGAGGCGACAGTGACCGTGGCGGTCGCGGACGGTGCGCGGGAGGCCGCGCTGATCGCCAACGAGGAAACCTCCGGCCTGGCCGCCTCGATCGTCACCGGCGACAAGGCCGTGGCGAGGGAGTTCATGGACGCGTACGCGGGCACGGGGGTGTTCTGGAACGCCACCACGCGCCTGCTGGACGGATTCAAGCTGTTTTCGGTGCCGGAAACCGGTATCAACATCGATGCTGTGCCCGGCCCGCGCGGGCCGGTCACGTTCCGCGACCTGTGCCTGCGCCAATTCGAGGTCACACCCGGGTAGCGATTACGGCCTCCGGGTAGCGACTGCGGCCCTCGGCTAGCGACTGCGGCCCTCGGCTAGCGACTGCGGCAGGCGCCGCGGGGCTGCACGTTGCGGTCGGTGACCGGCGTCGGCCGTGATCAGTGTGACGAAAGCGCCCCGCGGGATGTGAGTGCACCCTCCGGATCGCCCACCCAGTCAGTTAGCGCGTGGAGTTACCCCTCGTAGCGTTACCCTCGAAAACAGGGGTCCACGCTACGAAGGCAAATCCGCACGTCATCCGGCTCTGATGCACTTCATGGGGAGCTGTTGACCAGCTGTGCGCTCCTGGCTGGTGGCGTACGGGCAAGGAAGTTTCTCGCGTTCCGCAAGGCGCCTTTGTGACTAACGGGATGGTCTGGCTCTCCATTTAACGTGGGGTTCTACCGCAACGTGGAAGTCTACCCGTCGTATACGTATGACAGACGGACACGAAGTGGTAAACTTCCACGTTATTTTCACACTGCGTCACCCAGGCCGCACCAGGTCGCGCCACCGAACGCAAACCGTCCCCATAAAGTGGGCTCTGATGCACCTTATGGGACGTCGTCTCCGATGACACGGATACCGCGGGCCCGGTGAGCGGCCAGAACGGGACATAACACCCGCATGGCCAGCGATCCCGGCTATCGTGTGTAGTTGCACCCCCTATAGGGGGTGCAACTACACACACTAATTCGATTAACAGCATCAGCCAGCGAGATAGCACAGATGCACCCTTCGGGCGGCCAGGGTCGGCAACCGGTCTCCCCATAAAGTGCATCAGAGCCATAAAGTGGGCTCTGATGCAATTTATGGGACGGTTTGCGTTCGGCGGCGCGACCCGGTGCGGCTTGTGCTGGCCCGGGGTGGCGCAGCGTGAAAACAACGTGGAACTTTACCGCTTCGTGCCCGTCTGTCATACGTATACGACGGGCAGACTTCCACGTTGCGGCAGAGTTCCACGTTAAATGGAGAACCGGGCCATCCCGTGAGTCACAGGGACACCTCGCGGCACGCAAGCAACTTCCTTGCCCGTACGCCCCCAGCCGGGAGCGCGCAGCTGGTCAGCAGCTTCCCATGAAGTGCATCAGAGCCATAAGGTGGGCGGGTTCGGGGGCCGAGGGCTACGACAGGGCCATCCGGGCGGCGGCAAATGCCCCTTATGCCCGCTTTGTGTGGCGGGCGGCGTGGCGGGCAGCGGATGGCGGGCGGCGTTGCGGGCGGCGTGGCGGGCAGCGGATGGCGGGCGGTGCGGCTGATGGCGGGGGTCGCGACGGGGTGCGCAGCCGCGCCGGTCAGGTGACCGCCGCCGGGGAGGTTGGTGGCGTCGGCAGCACCAACGTTGACGCAGCCGCAGCGGTCGGCTGCGGGACCTGCGCCGGATCGCAGCGGTTTATCATGTAGCGCGTGACGGTCACCTACCGGCTCGGCCCGGCCGCGGGCCGGCTCTGCATCAGGACGGGCCGCGCCGGGATAGCCGCCAGGGCAGGCCATGACCTGCTGATCGAGGTCACCAACTGGTCCGCTTCCGTGGATATGCCCGCCGATGACGATGTGGCGGCGGCCACGATCGGTGCCGAGTTCGACCTGGGGTCGCTGGCCGTGCGTGAGGGCACAGGCGGTGCCAGGCCTTTGACGTCAGCTGACCGCGCCGATATCGAGCGGACGATGCGGAAGATCCTCGACAGCGGCACGGCCATGTTCGCGTCGTCATGTGTCATCCCGTCCCATGCGGGAGGAGCGATCGAGGGAACGCTGACGCTCAACGGCCGGACCCAGCCGGTGCGGCTGCGGGTGCAGGCCCCGGCTCCCGGCCGGTACCGGGGTAGCGCGGCCGTAGCGCAGACGGCGTTCGGCATAAACCCGTACACCGGTTTCTTCGGTGCGCTCAAGGGTAAAGACGAGGTGACCGTGGAGTTCGACGTGGATCTCGGCAAGGCCGTCGCATGATCAGCGTCCTGTACCGGGACGCGGCGCTGGCCGACGGCCGCTCGCCCCGGCTGCGGGTGGGCGTCAGCATCCTGGTCACCGACGGGCGCATCTCATGGATCAGGCCGTCCTCCGACGAGGGTTCGGTGCCTGGCGGCAGCGAGATCGTCGATGCGGGCGGTGCCACGATCATCCCCGGCATGGTGGACGGGCACAGCCATCTCACGCTGCCCGGCGGTTCGCACTGGATCGACCGGGGCGCGGACCCGACCAGCACGCTGCTCGCGGTGGCCGAGGCCAACGGCGAACTCCAGTACCGGTCCGGCGTCCGCTGGGCGCGGGACGTCGGCGCGCCGACTCGCGACGACGGCGAGCGTGAACGCGCGCTCAGCATCGGCATCAGGGCACGCTGGCGTGGTCGCCGGGACCGGCCGTACGTGCGGGCGGCCGGGACATGGATCACCGCGGCCGGGATGCTGCCGCCTGGGCTCAGCGTCGAGGCAAGGGACGGCGACGGACTCCTGGCCGGCGCCTTGTCTCAGCTGGATGACGGTGCCGACTTCGTCAAGCTCTACCTGGACGGGCCCGACCCGGATACCTCCCCGTTCACCGTCGCCGAGGTAGCCAGGGTGGTGGAAGCGGCACATGCGCGGGGCGCGAAGGTCACCGCGCACGCGACCCGGCTGGCCGGCACCCGGGTGTGCGCGCTGGCCGGCGTCGACTCCGTCGAGCACGGCTTCGAGATCGACGCCGACATCGCGAGGGAGATGGCCAGTCGCGGCTGCGCGGTGGTCAGCACGATGACCGTGATGAAGTCATGGCTGACGTTCGGCACGACGACGTCTCTTCCCCGGTTCGCCGACGCGGGGAACCGGGCCCGCATCATCGAGCGGCTAGAGCGGGCCCGTGAAAGCATCCGCATCGCCCACGCTGCCGGCGTGGCGATCGTCGGCGGCACGGACTTCGGCGGTGGCTCGTCCCGGGCGAACCAGCTGCCATGGGAGGCCGAATCCCTGGTCGAGGCCGGCCTCGAACCATGGCAGGCGCTGGCCAGCGTGACCTGGCGCGGCGGCGAGCTACTCGGCGAGCCGGAGGCCGGCGTGATCACCGAGGGCGGCCCCGCCGACTTCTCCCTCGTCCACGGCGACCCCCTCACCGACCCGTCCTCCCTCTGGCGAATCTGGCACGTCGCCTGAATCTGTCCGCGCGCCCTGCCGGTCGCGCCCCGGCCTGCTTCGATATCGCGACAAAGCGCCTGGCCGATCTTCCAGCATCGATGACCGCAAACGTGACCGCGCCGTCCGCCCGTCCAGCGACAAGGTCACGCTGGGTTTCGAGATCAGCGCTGTGAAGAACGCCTGAAACCGTGGCATCCTCGGGGCATGCGGATGTGGCGAGGCTGGGAGGCGGAGGCCGCTAACTGGGCGGCCTTCGCCCGTACTCCTGGGCACGACCGATCACACGAAGTCGTGAACCTGCCGGCGTTCCGGGGACTGCTGCCTGAACCTGGGTCTGCCACGCTTGACCTTGGCTGCGGAGAAGGCAGGCTGAGCAGGCTACTGGCCGGCGAAGGTCACCGGGTGGTCGGCCTCGACGCGGCGCCGACCATGGTCCGGTTCGCCGCCACCCATGAGGAAGCCGCCGGGCCGGTCGTAAACGGGGACGCGGCCGTGCTCCCCTTCCGCGACGGGGCCTTTGACCTTGTCGTGGCGTACATGTGCCTGCATGACATTGACACGATGCCGCAGACGGTCGCCGAGGCGGCCCGCATGCTGCGACCCGGCGGCCGGCTCTGCGCCGCGATCCCGCATCCGGTCAACACCGCGGGCCGGTTCCAGGCCCGCGCGGGCGACGCGCCGTTCGTGATCACCGGGTCCTATCTCGACGCGCACCCCACCCAGGATGTCGTCGACCGGGACGGCATCAGGCTCACATTCCACAGCGAGCACCGGCCGCTCGAGGCGTACTGCCTGGCCCTTGAGCGGGCCGGCCTGCTCATCGAGGCGATCCGCGAGATATGTGTGCCCGACGAGTTCGTAAAGCTAGATCCGGCGCGGCATCGATGGCAGCGCATCCCGCTGTTCCTGCACCTGCGGGCGGTAAAACCGGTCAGCCGGTAGCGGTGGCCTTATCCTGCCTGGTCGCGAACGACAGCCGCCAGGTGTCCTCGCCTTCGCCGTCCACCTCGAGCAGCCAGGTGTACCGGCGCCCCGGTGGCAGGTGCAGCATGCTGCCGAACGCCACCGGCACGGTGATCTCGTCACCGGGCGGCGTCTCCGGGGGGATCTTGGTCTCGAAGTGCCCGCTGACCCGGACCGGGCCGGGACCTTCCGGCCCGCCGCCCTGTATCACGGGGTGGCCGTCCTCGTCGATCAGGTTCAGCGTGAAGTCCACGCGCTCGCCGGCTCGCTGCCACGGTATGTGGAAAAGCAGGGCCAGTGCGCACGGGGTCGGCCCAGGGCCGGCCATCGACAGGCCGCCGCCGGCGATGAACAGCTTGCCGTCCGCTACCTGTGCGTGATCCGCCAGCATCATGGTCACCCGCATACGCCCCAGATTAGCCCGAAATGTGAGCGATGCTAGCTATGCGTCCCGGTAGCGGAGCGCAGCCCCGCCAAGCAGCAGGCTCCCAGCCGCCCATGCGGCCAGCACGCCCAGGCCGGCCCACGGGCCGATCGGCTGGCTGGCCAGGCCGACCGTGTCCTGGATGGCCAGTCCAGCGCTCATCGGGGCGATCTGCTCCAGGTGCCGCTGCCAGTGCCCGCCGGCGAAATGGGCGATGACGGGGAAGATGAACAGCAGGGCGAGCGCGATCCCGACAGCCGCTCCTGAGTCCCGGACTCCGGCGGCGATGCCGAGGATGAGCAGGCCGGGCCGGTCGAGGCCGAGGATGACCCGCATCGTGGTGGATTTGCCGGTGCTGGTGCGCGTCCTGTGCCGCCTGACCAGCGGAAACCGATGACCGCGCCAACCGGCATGCGGGTGGCTGCTGCCCGCTTGGCCAGGAAGAGAACTGACGGAGAGCCAGCTAGGCCGTGGCATCGCGCCCGTCCGCCATCGGGCCTGCGGGGCCGCGGCAAGAAGACCATAGGCAGCGGGCGCGGAATCGTCGATCTGTCGTTGGCTCCGCTTATCTGACAAAGGTCGGGCGCCGCGCAGATCGGGTTGTCCGGCGTTGCTGCAGATCGCGGCTAGCCGAGTTCGGCGAGCAGGCGCTCGGCGAAGGCAGGCGTCCTATGTGTCTGGAGACAAGCGGCGATATCACGGGCTGTCATCGGAGGCCGGGATCTTCCCATGCGCCCTGCGGCTGGTCTTCCTTAAGCGTTCAATACGATCATAATACTCATTCTGATCGAACTATAGCCGAGGGCTGGCGTCCGCAAGCGGCGCACCAGTCGATGACAACTGGGACCGACGTACCGGAAGACGTGTCGGGGCACGTCTCAGTGGGTGTGAGCATGGCAGGCTTAGAGCATGGATGACGAGAACGTCCTGAAGCTTATCTTGAGCGGTGAGAGCGAGCAGGTCGAGCGCAAGGAGCAGCTCAAGAACAAGAAGCCCGAGGTGTGCCAGGCAATCTGCGCGTTTGCGAACGACTTCCCGCGAACCGGTCGTCCGGGTGTCGTGGTCATCGGGCAGCGCGACGACGGCACGTCCAGAGGACTGCCTGTCACGGACGCGCTCCTCCTTGAGTTCGCTGATCTTCGCACCAACGGCGGCATCTTCCCCTTCCCGCAGATCAGTGTCCGGAAGCTAGACCTCGAAGGCTCCGCCATCGCTGCAGTGATCGTCGAACCGTCTGCGTCGCCGCCAGTGCGGTATGACGGTCGAACGTATATCCGCGTCGGTCCCAGCCGACGGCTCGCGACCGCGGGAGAAGAAGCGATCCTTACAGAACGCAGGCATGCTGCTAACCTGCCCTTCGATGCACGGCCTGTTGCCTCATCCACGATTGATGACCTCGATCTCAGCCGGTTCCGTGAAGAGATCCTGCCCCAACTCATCGCCGATGACGTGCTCCGGGAGAACCGGCGCTCGGTACAGCAGCAGCTAGCGTCCCTGAGGCTGGTCACATCCTCAGAGCTTCAGCCCACCCCCACGGGACTGCTCCTAATCGGCCACGAGCCGGAGGATCACCTGCCGGGTTCATACGTACAGTTCCTCCGCTTTGACGGTACGCAGCTAAGTGATCCGATACTTAGCGAGCACCGTATATCCGGCACGATCCAAGGCACGGTGTTGGACGTGGAAGAGATCCTCCGCGCTAATATTGATACAGTTGTGCAGTTCGAAGGTCTGGCAAGAGAACAGCGAAAATCGTCGGTTCCATTTGAAGCACTTCAGCAACTGCTCAGGAACGCGCTGTTGCACAGGACCTACGAGGCAAGCAACGCTCCGGTTCGCGTCACCTGGTTCGATGATCGGGTGGAGATCCACTCGCCGGGTGGCCCGTTCGGGCAGGTGACGATCGAGACCATCGGTCAGCCAGGGCTGACCGATTACCGAAATCCGACACTTGCAGGAGTGCTGAACAGGCTCGGGTTCGTGCAACGATTTGGTGTGGGTATACAGATCGCCCGTGACCGTCTTGGCCAGAACGGGAACCCTCCGCTGGAATTCCAGGCATCGGTGGGTGCCGTCGCCGCGATAGTGAGGCTGAACCGATGACCACGCCGGTTGTGACCTTCTTCAATAACAAGGGCGGCGTCGGCAAGACGACGCTGGTCTATCACCTTGCCTGGATGCTGCGTGAACTCGGACTGTCTGTAGTTGCCGTCGATCTCGACCCGCAGGCTAATCTAACCGCCTCGTTTCTTAACGACGACAGCGTCGAGAAGCTGTGGAGCCGGCCGCAGAGGCTGTCGGTATACGGGGCGCTGGAACCACTGTTTGGGGGCACTGGCGGCATTGCCGACCCCCACGTCGAGGAGATCGCGCCTAACCTCGGGCTCGTGCCAGGCGACGTTCTGCTGTCCGGGACCGAGCAAGAGCTGAGCCTGGCCTGGGCCACCAGTCTCGGTGGCGGCATCAGCGCCATCCGGGCATTCGGGGTGACCACCGCGTTCTCGACGCTTACGCAGCGGGCTGCCGCGCAAGCAGACGCCAGAATCGTGCTAGTAGACGTCGGCCCGAATCTCGGCGCTATAAACCGGGCAGTGATGATCGCTTCCGATCATGTCGTGATACCACTCGCTCCTGACCTCTACTCCTTGCAAGGACTGCGAAACTTGGGCCCGGCGCTCGTGGACTGGCGGGAGGACTGGGCAAGTCACGTGGCAAGGAAGCCCGGTCCTAGGCTCGAAGCGCCAGCCGGTGATATGCGCCCGCGCGGCTACGTGGTCTTGCAGCACGGCACGCGAGTTGATCGCGTCGTGGGCGCCTACGACCGATGGCTCCGCCAGGTTCCTGGCGAGTACCGCAAAGCCGTGCTTGCTGAACCGGCCGATGATCCGCCGCCAGCGGACGCTGATGAGTATTGCCTCGGGCTTATCAAGCACTACCACTCGCTCTCCCCGATGGCTCAAGAAGCGCGCAGGCCGATATTCCTGCTGCGTTCGGCTGACGGGGCGATTGGGGCACATCAGCGGGCCGTACATGAGGCCTACGGCCATTTCGAGGCGCTGGCGATGCGCCTGCTGGATGCAATCGGCATCAGCGCCCCGGCGTGAAGACTCTCATGCGAGCATGATTCACCCGGCATCTCGAAGGCGAATGAAAGTCTCAGTCCCGTTACGGGCTTTCCGGCAACGGTGCGCATCCCGTGCCCTCTGACCAGCAGAGACAGCTGGCCATGCCGTCCGTTAGCCCGTAATGTGACAGCAGCGCCGCTCTGTTCGCGTCGAGTGGCCACCCTGGGCCGGATCGTCGGGCTAGAGGCTAGCATTTGTGCATGCGAGGCGGAGACATCATCAGGCGGGCCCGGACTAGGGGTGGCATGTCGGCGGCAGAGCTGGCCCTGCAACTGGGCGTGTCCGAGGCAGAAGTGCGTGCCTGGGAAGCCGGGGACCCGGCTTTCAGCCTGGTCCAGCGGGTCGTCGAGGCATGTCACGCCGATTTTGCCAGCGTCGTGACGGAGCCTGACGCCGATCCCGAGGATGTGCTGCTGCTTGACGAGACGCTCCGGCTGACTCCCGCAGAGCGTCTGCATCGCATGCTCGCCTATGCCCGGTTCATCGAGGCGGGCCGTGCTGCCGTTGCGGAGGCAAGATGACTGAGTTCGCGCCCGAGGAGATCCTCCGGATTCTCGACAAGCACGGGGTCCGGTACGTTCTCATCGGGGGCCTGGCGGCAACGTTCTACGGCTCGGTCACACCGACCTTCGACGTGGACATCACCCCGGAAATGACGACGGCGAACCTGTCTCGGCTCTCGACGGCGCTCACGGAACTCGGCGCCCGCATCCGCGTGGAGGGTATCCCTGACGGGTTGCCGTTCTCTCATGACTCAACAAGCCTCATGGGCATCACGACACTCAACGTCGTCACCAAGTACGGCCCGCTCGACCTCGCGACGCAGTCGGCCGGCGTCACGAGCTTCGCCGACTGGGACGCCGGAGCAAGGGATCTGGCTATCGCCGGAATCCCGATACGGCTGGCTGGACTGGCAGACATCATCCGGTCCAAGGAGGCGGCGAACAGGGACAAGGACAGGGCACAGCTTCCTCTGCTGCGGTCGCTTCTTGAACGGCTGCGACGCCGAACCGAATGAGCGCACTCCACCAGGCTTGACCTAGCTGGTCGCGTCGGCCACGCCCAGCCGGTCCTCGCCTGCGACCCCGGCGCCGACCTGGCACGTCAGAAATAAGCGTCTCAATCCCGTTGCGGGCTTGCCCGCGCCGTTGCGGCCGAGCAGCCCGGTGACCGACCCGGCCTCGATGTCGACGCTGACCTGGTCGAGGGTGAGCTGGCCGCGGTAGCGGCGGGTCAGCCCGGTCACGGAGATCGCCGCCGTCATGCCCTCGCGCCTTCCCGGGCACGGCCGGCCTCGCGGATCAGCCCGGCAAGCTCCCCGGTTCCGATGCCGAGCCGGGCCGCCTCCGTCACCATCGGCTCGATGTAGCGTTCCGTGAACTGCCTGCGGCGCTGTTCCAGCAGCCGCCGCCGCGCCCCGCCGGCCACGAACATCCCGATGCCACGGCGCTTTTCCAGCAGCCCCTCATCGGCCAGCACGCTGATGCCCTTGGCCGCGGTCGCCGGGTTGATCCGGTAATACGACGCCAGCTCGTTGCTCGACGGCACCCGCTCGCCCTCGGCCAGGCCCCCGTCCGCGATCTCCGCGGACAGCCGCTCGGCCACCTGGGTGAACAGCGGGCACCCTCGTCAAGGCCAGCCATCTCCTGCAACGGGTTCACCTCCCACGATTCGTCCACTGGTTCATTACTTGAGTAATGTACTAGGTGGCTAAGGAACGGTCAACGCACCTCCGGCGGCCCTGGGGTGTTGTCGCCCGCCCGTTCCGTGCCGCGGGCAGCGAGAATCAGTGGTGCAAGGCGAGACGACGACATGGCGGGACCCGGGAGGAACTGGTGTGGGCTGAGATCAGCCGTCTGCACGCTCATCACGAGGATGTTCCGGTTGAGATACGGCTGCTGAAGCTGACAGAGGAGGTCGGCGAGGCGGCTGAAGCCTTCCTGGGCATCCACGGGCTGAACAAGAGAAAGGGCGTCTGCCGGACTCATGAGGACCTGCTCGACGAGCTCGCTGACGTGATCATCACCGCGGCGGTCGCGATGAGCGGCATCGCCGGCGACGTGGACGAGGCCCGCAGTCACTTTGACCGGCGCCTGGCCGCGGTCATCGAGCGGGCCGGGCTCTGACGCGCGCAAGGGCGCGGGCTTGCGTCATTGCCTGGGGATGACCGACTGCCGCCCCGGGTGAGCGGCGCGGACGTAGTTGATGGCGGTGTTCTCGGTGATGCCGAAGACGCGGACCAGGTGGACCGGGTCGGCGGTGTGGCGGGCCTCGTCCAGGATGCGGTCCTGGCGCAGCCGGTCCGGGCGGGCGCCGAGCGGCTCGAACATGGCACCGATCCTGGTGGGGCCGACCGGGCTGGTGTCGGCTGCGGTCTGCTGGCTGACCAGTAGGTGCGGGTTGCGGCTGTGTGGCCAGCGGTGATGCCGGTGGCGCAGCCACTGGCTGGCCAGGGCGGCGGTGACCCCATCGAGGTAGACGATCCGGTGCCGGTAACCCCGCCGGATGGTCAGCGTGCCTGCGGCCAGGTCGAGGTCGGCTGCCTGAAGGTGGATCAGGTCGGCCACGGGCACGGCGTGGATGGCGACCAGGGCGACGGCCAGCCGCGCCGCCGGGCCGCTGGCGCGGTCGAGGAGCCCGGCGACGCGGTCGGCGGGCAGCGGCTGCGGCAGCCGGGCGAGGGCGGGCAGGGAGATGCCGCGGGTGGGGTCGCGGAAGATGACCCGTTCCTGGCGCAGCGCCCGGAACAGGCTGCGCAGCGCGACGATGCGGTGCCGGATCACCGGGCCGTACCGGGCATCGACCGCGTCGAGGATATCGTGGCGGGTCACCTCGCGCAGCGATGTGTACTGGCCCGCCCATCCGGTGAGCACGGGCATCAGGTAGGCGAGGTAGTTCCGGATGGTCTTGTAGGCCAGAGCCGGGTGCGGGATGCGGCCGTGGCCGCGCACGACGGTCACCCACGTCGTGGTCTCGCGCCCGATCTGACCCGGAAGCGAGGCGAGCAGGCGGTCCACGGCGTGCTGGCGGGGCTCGGTCTGCCGCCCGGGATCGGGGATGAGCATGTCGCGGGCGGCCAGGAAGGTCAGCACGCGCCGCACCTGCACGCCGGGCCGCAGGCCCGCCATGGCCCGGACGTCCGCCTCGTGGAACGGGGCCTCGGCGCCCAGCCATGCCGCCAGGATCCCCAGCGCCCGCGCCGCCTTCCCGGCGGCTCAAAGTCAGGCACGTTGTCCTCGTCAAGCTCCTTCGGGACTGGTGGCCTCGGGTCGGCATCCCAGACTTCAATGAGCACCCGTACGGTGTCGCCGGACAGTTGCAGACGTACGGGTAACGAGTTCGGACACGAGGAGTTCGACCGT
>Ga0335074_10013844_pt1 | contig 11333 bp, 8 predicted proteins | sample Lox_Sample_23_FD_206715 | JGI IMG/M metagenome (GOLD analysis project Ga0335074, IMG submission 206715) | Soil microbial communities from Loxahatchee National Wildlife Refuge, Florida, United States - Lox_Sample_2.3 | ecosystem: Environmental > Terrestrial > Soil > Wetlands | place: USA: Florida...
CGATCGCCTCGCGGGCCGGGCGGGAGGTGTATCCGAGTTCCGAACGGGCCCGGTCGTCATCGAAGATCATCCTCGACCCGGACATGCGCGCCGCCTCGAGCGGGACGTGCGGCTCGCGCCGCAGCAGCCGGCCCTCGATCAGGTCCGAGGCCGCGCCGGCCGTGAGCACCAGGCCGCGGGGGACCTGCAGCCGGGGCATGGGCAGGCCGCTGTAACTGGCCAGGACCTGCAGGATCTCGCGCATGGACAGGTTCTCGCCGCCCAGGATGTAGCTGCGCCCGGGCCGGCCGTGCTCGAGCACCGCGAGGTGGCCGAGGGCCAGGTCGTCCACGTGGCTGACGTTCATGGCGGTGTCGACGAACCCGGGCATGCGGCCATTGAGGAAGTCGAGCACGACCTTCCCGGTCGGCGTCGGGGCCACGTCGCGGGGCCCGAGCGGGAAGGTGGGCAGGGCCAGGCAGGCGTCCAGGCCCTCGGCGGCGGCCCGGAGCACCTCGTGCTCGGCGATGAACTTGGACCGCTTGTAGTGGCCGTACAGGCGGGAGACGTCGGCGCGGCTGGTCTCGTCGGCGGGCCTGCCGCGCTTGGTCGAGCCCAGCCCGAGCACGCCGACCGTCGAGGTGTACACCAGCCGCTCGCACCCGGCGACCCGGACGGCCTCGAGCACGTTGAGCGTGCCGCCCACGTTGACGTCGTAGAAGATCTTGGGGTCGCTGGCCCAGAAGCGGTAGACCGCGGCGAGGTGGAACACGAAGCGGGCGCCGGAGCATACGGCCCGGACCGCCTCGGCGTCCCTGATGTCCAGGCGGGTGCGCTCGGCGTCGATCCCGTCCAGGTTGCTGTCGTCGACCCCGGGGGCGACCACGGCGACGAGTTTCGCGCCGCGGGCGTGCAGCGCCCGGGCGACGGCGGACCCGATGAACCCGGTGGCGCCGGTGACAACCACCCGGTCACCGGGCTCGATGCGGGTTAGGCGGCTCATCTGATGGACACTAACGCCCCGTAAGCCCCTCGCGTGTCAAGATGACCGCATGACTGCGCTCCTGGACGTGCTGTGCGCCGGGTACGCCGCCGACCGGGTGGCCAGCACCGTTGTCCTGATCCGGGACGAGGAGGCGGCCATCGTGGTGGACCCGGGCATGGTGGCCGACCGCCGGCTGATCCTCGACCCGCTGGCCCGTCTGGGCGTCGCGCCGGCCGAGGTCACCGACGTGGTGTTCAGCCATCACCATCCGGACCACACCCTGAACGCGGCGTTGTTCGAGCGCGCCCGGTTCCACGACCACTGGGCGATCTACCAGGGCGACACGTGGACCGACCGGGCGGCGGACGGCTTTGAGCTGTCGCCGTCGGCGCGGTTGATGGCCACGCCCGGTCACACCGCGCAGGACATCACGACGCTCGTCACGACCGACTCGGGACTGACCGCATGCACCCATCTGTGGTGGTCCAGCGAGGGGCCGGCCGTGGATCCGCTGGCCGAGGACCAGGAACTGCTCGAGCGCTCCCGGGCCCGGCTGCTCGCCCTGGGCCCGGCGCTCATCGTCCCCGGCCATGGCGCCCCCTTCGAGCCCCCCGCCGCCCGAGCGCCCGCCTGAGCCCCCCGGCGTGGCCGACCACAATGTTGATCTTGATGGATGTACCGTTGGGCGCCCTATAAGGGGCCTTTTGGTACATCGATCATGGTTCGGGGCGCCTGCGCCGCGCGCGCGGACGCTGCTTTGCGCGCATTTCGCGCGGGGCGGGGCCGGGATAGACTTCGTGGCCACCGCAGCCTGGAGAACGATCGATGAGCGCCATGACCCCGGCCGAACTGACAGATGACGTCCTGAAGGCGTTCCGCGAAACCCCCGACGCGCGGCTGCGGGAGCTGATCACCGCGCTGATCTCGCACGCGCACGCGTTCGCGGCGGAGACCGGGCTGACCCAGCAGGAATGGATGGCCGGCCTGCAGTTCCTCACCGCGGTCGGCCAGAAGTGCGACGACCGGCGGCAGGAGTTCGTCCTGCTGTCGGATGTCCTTGGCCTGTCCTCCCTGGTCGACGTCATCAACGCCGAGGCGGGCGCGACCGAGTCCACCGTGCTCGGGCCGTTCTACGTCGCCGGGGCGCCGAAGCGCGCGATGGGCGAGCACATCGGCCGGCCGCAGGACGGAGACCCGGCGCTGGTCCGCGGCCGGGTGACGGACGTGGCGGGCGAGCCGCTGGACGGCGCCGTGCTGGACGTCTGGCAGGCCAGCGACCAGGGGCTATACGACACCCAGGACCCCGACCAGCCTCCGTTCAACCTGCGCGGCGTGTTCACGACCGGGCCGGACGGGCGGTTCGAGTTCCGGACGGCGCGGCCGGCCAGCTACCCGATTCCGACCGACGGCCCGGTCGGCAGCCTGCTGCGCGCGACGCAGCGCAGCCACTGGCGGGCGGCCCACATCCACGCGATCGTGTCCGCTCCCGGCTGCCGGCCGGTCACCACGCACATCTTCGACGCGGAGAACCCCTACCTGGAAAGCGACGCGGTGTTCGGGGTCAAGGGCTCCCTGGTCCGGCCGTTCCGGCCGGCCGGGCCCGGCGATCCGGCCGACGTCAGCTACGTGGTGGCCATGGACTTCACGTTGGCCCGCCTGAGCGTGCCTGCGTGACCCGCTGTATGGTGCCGCCCGCAAGCTGCCTGGTCAGGAAGGCCTCAGGGATCATCCAGGCGACGCACAGATCGGGTTCTTAGGCTCGGGACACGACGAGGCGAGCCAAGCAGGAAGGATTACGGAATCGTGCGTGAGAACGTGACGATCTCCTACCGGGGAGCCGGATACGAGATCGGGCGAGGCGAGCATTTCTACGGAATCTGGGCTGCCTCGTCGTCGCAGCCGCAGCCGCTGGAATGGTGGCCCGCCACGCCCGAGGGCTGGGTCGCCGCGTGGGCCAGGTTCACATCGATCGAGACGCCGGGAACGATCGTTCCGGTCGGCCAGGCCGCGACCCCTGGCGCGGCCGGGCCCGCGGCGGGCGCCGGACCGGCGGCGGGGGCGGCCGGGCCCGCGGCGGGCGCGGGCTTCGGCGGGCCGGGCTCCGGCGGGCCGGGCTCCGGCGGTCCGGTCCCTGGCGGGCGGGGTTTCGGCGGGCCGGTCTCCGGTGACGTGGTCTCCTCCGGGCCGGCCGAGGCCGGTCCGCTGGTCGGCCGGGACCGGGGCACGGTCTTCGCGGCCGCGCTGCTCGCGGTCGGCGTCGTCGTCGGCGTCGTCGGGTTGTTCCCCGCCTACTTGTCCGGCGCCAGTCTGGCCCAGCAGGCGGACCAGCTGGTGCCGCACCTTATCTACCTGGCCGCCTGGGCGGCGAGCGCCGTGCTGCTCTTCCTCGGCGGCACCCGGCGGCGGATCGGCGCGTTGCTCGCGGTCGGCATCAGCGCCGTCACGCTCGGCTTCTTCTTCGCCGACGCAGGCACCGCGATCGCCGACGGCTCCAGCGTGATGGGGGCCGGCCTGGTGCTCGGCCTGATCGGCTGGGCCTGCTGCGCGGCCGGGTCCGCCGTGGCCATGCTGGCCCGCCCGGGGGGCGGTTTCGGGCGGCCGCACAGCGACGACATGGGCCCGATCGTGATGCTGGTGCTGGCCGCGATCGGCACGGCGGCGGCGTTCGCGCCGTCGTGGGACAGCTTCACCCTGCGCAACGCGGCCGGGGTGAGCCAGACCATCACCGAGGGCAACGCGTTCTCCAACCCGGCCCCGGTGATCGCCGGCGACGTGCTGGTCATGATCGCGGTTGTCGCGGTCGTGGCCGCGGCCGCGCTGTGGCGGCCGCTCCGCCTGGGCGCCGCCCTGCTCGCCGGGGCCATCATCCCCATGGCGGCCCAGGCCATCTCGGCGTTCGTGCAGATCGGCGAGACCACGTCGCCGGCCCAGTTCGGGATCTCTCCGGCCCAGGCGAACCAGATCGGCCTCACGATCAGCTCGGGTCTCACGTCGGTGTTCTGGATCTACTGCGCGTTCCTCGTGGCGCTGATCGCGTCGTTCGCCTGGATGCTGATCCCGCCGCACAACGCCATGCGGCAGCCGCCCGGCGGGCCGCAGGGGCCGCCGGCCGGAATCTCGGACGCCCCGGTCTCGGACACGCACGTGCTGAGCGCCCCGGTGTCGGGCGCCCCGGTGTCGGGCGCTCCGGTGTCGGGGGCTCCGGTGTCGGGGGCTCCGGTGTCGGGGGCTCCGGTGTCGGGCGCTCCGGTGTCGGACGCTGCGCCCTCGGAGACGGCCGACTCCGTCGAGACCGTCGAGGCCAGCACCGTCCGGCCGCCCACGCCCTGACGCGCCGCCGCAGCACGCGCAGCCCGCGGCGATCCGCCAAGCTGACCTTGGCGCTTTGACCTTGCCCTACGGGCATAGTCCATGCTCGACCAGTGGACGAGCTACTCACGATCGGCGAGTTCTCGCACGCCTGCGGCTGTCGCCGAAGGTCCTGCGCACCTACGCGGCCGACGGGCTGCTGCGGCCGGCTGCCGTGGACCGCGGCTCGGGCTACGCTGCGGCCCGCGCTCGCCCTGTCCGGCCTGGTCATGATGCTGCCGGCGCTCGGGCTGCTGGTCGTGCCGAGCGTGCGCAACCTTACGGGGACTTCCCACGTCTATGACGGACATATGGTGGTGTAACCACAGATCCGTCCGGGCCGATCACTTTGAGTGGGGGCGGGACTGGCAGGACAAGGGCGGTGGACACATGGCACGGCAGACTTCCGGGTGGACGCTACGAGCCGGGCGGGTCGCGCGAGCGGCGCGGCTCGGGCCGGTCGGGCGGGTCGGGCGCAGGGCCGGCGTGATCGGCGTGGCCACGGCCTTGATCGCGGCGGTGTCGGCGGCGGTGGCGGCGGTCCCGGCCGGGGCGGGCGACAAGCCGCACGGCTTCTGGTACGGGACCGACAGCCGCGCGGTCACGATCGCCGGGTCCTCCGCGCCCTACTCCGAGCCGCGGATCGGCGGTGTCTACGGCGGTTACATCGGCATGACCGGCAACTGGGCCAACCTGGAGAACTGCCACAAGATCCTGGTCTGGTCGGCGGCGAACTCCGCGAAGGCCAACGCCGACTACGCCCTGCATGACGGCGTCGGCACCGGCGTGTACTACTTCATGGGCGGTCCCGGCGTCGACCCGCACTACAACGGCACCACCACCGAGGCCTACGCCTGGGGCGAGGCGCAGGCCGGGCGGGCCGTGGCCGACGCCGCGAAGCTCAAGGTCACCTACCCCGTGATGTGGGCGGACATCGAACTGCCCGGCGGGCCGTCCGACTACACCCCGGCCCCGGACAACGGCTGGAACTCCGTGTACACCTCGCCGTGCAGCAGCGTGGTCCGCATCTCCTCGGTGCCGGCCAACGTCGACCGCGCCGTCTTCAACGGCTTCGCCGCCTACGTGACCGCGCACTCCTCCTACAAGGTCGGCGTGTACTCGGCCCCCGACATCTGGGCCCAGATCTTCGGCACCGGCTCGGCCGCGTCCATACCGAACACCTACGAGTGGACGTATGAGTCGTTCACCGGCAGCCTGGCCCACCCGCCGGCGGGATGGTGCCTGAGCGGCAGTGCCTCGTCGACGTGCGCGCGGTTCTTCGGCGGGGTGACCAGCGGCTCGAAGTACGCGCTCGCGTGGCAATGGTCGGGCGGCGGCGGCAGCAATAACGGCGTCGGCGACTTCGACCAGATCGACGGCAACCGGACCCCGTAACCCAGACCCCTTAGCGACGTGCGCTGCACCAGCCTCAGATTGCGACGTATTTGCGATTTAGTAATTTTTTTCACTTCTTGACATGCCTATCTCGGGTCAATCAGGCTTAGGCCGAATATCCCTCCGGTCTGGCATCACGCGGCAGCGCCGCGTGACCGACGATTGCTCGCTCCTCCGCTTGCGTGGCGCCTGGAGCGTGGGCCGCCAGCGTCGGCTGCCGGGCCGGACGCTGGCAGGACCGTCATGAAGCCAAGGAGGGCTTGCATGAGATTGACCCAACGTCCGTTGCGCGCCGGCTTTATCGCCGTTATCGGATTGTCGGTAACCGCGATGACCGGCGCGTTTGCGAGTTCGGCGCTCGCGTCGCCCGCGGCCTCGGCGCCGCGGTTCGTCGCGCTCAGCGGCAGCGCGACCCCCACCACCGACCACGCGACCGGGAGCTACAGCAGCTCGCGCATGTCGATCGAGGTCGCGCTCGCGCCCCGCAACGCGGCCGGGCTCAACACGCTGCTGCGCGCCCTCTACACCAAGGGCAGCGGGCAGTACCAGCGGTGGCTGGCCAAGGGCCAGTTTGACGCGCGCTTCGCACCGGCCGCGGCCACCCGCTCGGCGGTGGCCAAGTACCTGCGGCAGCAGGGCATGAAGGTCGAGGCCTCGTCGTCGCCGTTCCTGGTGCGGGCCGCGGGCTCGAGCCAGAAGGTTTCCGCCGCCTTCCAGACCTCGCTGCACACCTATAACGGCACCCGCGGCGTGAAGTTCTTCGCCAACTCGACCGCGGTGCGGGTCCCGGCCTCGCTGGCGTCCGGCGTGATCGGCGTGATCGGCCTGGCCAACACCGTGCGCGCGCAGGACATGGTGGTGCCGAACAAGCCGACGGCGGGCTCGGCCAAGCGGTCGGCGTCCTCGAACGCCAGCTGCCAGACCCCCTACCCGACCGTGTCCCAGCTGGTTGACATCTACGTCAACGACGAGAACATCCCGCTCGGCTACGGCGGCGGCCCCGGCTGCAGCGGCCTGACGCCATCGCAGACCAACTCCCTGTACGGCGCGCCGAACGTGGGTCCGCGCGGCGAGGGCGCCGGCGGAACGACCGCGGTGTTCGAGCTGTCCGCGTACCTGCCGTCCGACATCAGCCACTGGGCGCACAACTACTACGGGAAGAACTTCACCCCGCCGCTGAGCAACGTCAACGTGGACGGCGGCCCGCTGAACCCGCAGTGCCCGGTCGGTGACACCTGCCCGCCCGAGATCGAGGGCTACGCCGGTGACATCGAGGTCGACGCCGACCTCGAGCAGCAGCTGACCATCGCCCCCGACGTCAGCCACCTCATCGTCTACAACGCCCCGAACGACTACACCGGGCAGACCGAGCTGGACGAGTACACCACGATCGCCAACCAGGACGTGGCGTCGACGATCAGCACGAGCTGGGGCGAGTGCGAGGCGGCCGAGGGCGCGGCCATGGCCCAGGCCGAGAACGTGGTCTTCGAGCAGATGGCGGTGCAGGGGCAGAGCATCTTCGCGTCGTCCGGCGACGACGGCGCGTTCGACTGCCTCGACGCCACGGGCACGACCGCCGCGGCCGTGGACGACCCGGCATCCCAGCCCTGGGTGACCTCGGCGGGCGGCACGTCCTGGCAGAACTTCAACCCCGGCAGCAACCCGCACCCGTCCTACCCGGCGGGCGTGGAGAGCGTCTGGAACCCGGACCAGCTCTGCGACACCAGCAGCAACGAGGGCGGCCAGACCGGCCTGTTCTGGTGCAACACCACCGGCGCGGGCGGCGGCGGGACCAGCTCGCTGTGGGGCCGTCCGTTCTACCAGCAGGGCCCGGGCATCAACAACAAGTTCACCACGCACGGCAACGGCTCGACGAACTGCGCGCTGGCCGCGAAGGGCACGCCGTGCCGCGAGGTGCCCGACATCTCGGCCGGAGCCGACCAGTTCACGCCGTACAGCGAGTACTGCACCGGCAACGCCAACACACCGAACAGCGTGTGCGCGCAGCTGGGCAGCATCGAGCTGGTGCCGGGCTGGTTCGGCATCGGCGGGACCAGCCTGTCGTCGCCGCTGTGGGCCGCGATCGCGGCCGATCGCGACGCCTACCAGGGCCACCGCACCGGCAACTTCAACCCGCTGGTGTACCTGCTGTACAACGTCAACCCGAGCCGGTACTTCCACGACATCACCGGCAAGGGCCAGCACACCGTCAACAACGGTCTGTTCCCGACCACACCGGGATATGACCTGGCCACCGGGATCGGCTCGCCGAAGCTGGCCGCGCTGATCACCGGATCCTGAGGCTCGAGCGCCTGAGGTACCGGCCGTAAGGCGGGGGGACGGGCCCGTTCCGTCCCCCCGCCCGGGCCGAACCACCCGGACCGCGGCCCCAACTGATCACGCGGCCTGAAGGCCCCGGCGGGCACGGGATACTGTTGATCGGTGTCCGCGACCAAGAACGGGGCGGCCGATATCGACGATCCCGGAGCGCCGCTCGGCGAGTACGGGTTTGTGGTGGCCGCGAGCAGGCTGCCCGTCGACCGGGTGGAAGAACCCGACGACGGTGAGAGCGAGTGGCGGCGCAGCCCGGGCGGACTGGTCACCGCGCTCGAGCCGGTCATGCGGTCCGCGAACGGGGCGTGGGTGGGCTGGCCCGGCTCGGCCGGCCCGGCGCCCAAGCCGTTCGACGCGGGCGGCATGCACCTGGTCAGCGTCGGCCTGTCCGAGGACGAGGTCAGCGACTTCTACGAGGGGTTCTGCAACGCCACGCTCTGGCCGCTGTATCACGACGTGATCGTGCCGCCGGTGTTCCGCCGCCCGTGGTGGGACGCCTACGTCACGGTCAACCGGCGCTTTGCCCGGGCCGTGGCCGAGCAGGCGGCCCTCGGCGCGACCGTATGGGTGAACGACTACCAGCTCCAGCTGGTCCCCGGGATGCTCCGGGCCATGCGCGAGGACGTGCGCATCGGCTTCTTCAACCACATACCGTTCCCCGGGTACGAGATCTTCGCCCAGCTTCCGTGGCGCCGCCAGATCGTGGACGGGCTGCTCGGCGCGGACCTGCTCGGGTTCCAGCGCCAGGGCGATACCGCCAACTTCCTGCGGGCCTGCCGCCGGGCCACCGGCAAGAGCACGCGCGGGTCGCTCATCCAGGTCCCCGAACCCACCGGGCGGCGGCTCGTGCGGGCCGGCTCGTTCCCGGTCTCGATCGACTACTCGGCCTTCGCCGAGCTGGCCAGCCGCCCCGACGTCCGGGCCCAGGCCCGCGAGATCCGGGAGGGGCTCGGCCAGCCGGACCTGGTCCTGCTCGGGGTGGACCGGCTCGACTACACCAAGGGCATCCTGCACCGCCTCACCGCCTACGGCGAGCTGCTCGACGAGGGGCGGCTGAGCTTCCCCGGAGCGTGCTTCATCCTGGTGGCCAGCCCCACGCGGGAACGCGTCGAGCATTACCGGGCCCTGCGCGACGAGGTCGAGGTCACGGTGGGCCGGATCAACGGGCAGCACGGCGAGCTCGGCAGCCCGGGCAGCCCGCCCGTGGACTACCTGCACCATTCCTACCCGCGCGAGGAGATGGCCGCGCTCTACCTGGCGGCCGACGTCATGCTGGTGACCTCGCTGCGCGACGGCATGAACCTGGTCGCCAAGGAGTTCGTGGCGTGCCGCACCGATGAGACGGGCACCCTCGTGCTGAGCGAGTTCACCGGCGCGTCCGACGAGCTGGCCGGCGCGTTCCTGGTCAACCCGCACGACATCGAGGGGCTCAAGGACGCGATCGTGCACGCGTCCTCGATCTCGCCCCAGGAGGAACGGCGCCGGATGCGCTCGATGCGCCGACGGGTGCGCGAGAACGACGTCGCGCACTGGGCCGCGAGCTTCCTCGATGCCCTGAAGGGGGCGCCGGACCAGATGGAGGGAGTCTCCTGATGACCGGCGCGGCCAGCCCATCTAACTCGCGCGGCGAGGGCGGTAACAACGTCAAGCGCGCGGTCGCCCTGGCCGCCCAGCGCAAGCTCCGCGGCGTCGAGATGGTGACGCACCGGTTCGGTCTGGAAGAGATCACCACCGCCCTGAGCGTGGTGCGCGACCGCGTGGGCGATCCGGTCAAGGCCGTGATCGAGCCCTAGTTTTTTTTACGCCCCGTCTCACCCAGATCTGGGCGCGAAAGCCTGCTCGGCGTCGTGGCCGTAAATCCAGCCGTTGTGCGCGAGCGGGTCCTCGCTGGCCAGCTGGACGTCCCTGGCCTGCTGGTCGGGGCCGTCGGCCAGGTGGTTGACGTGCAGCCGTTCGTGGCTGACCGCTTGCAGGCGGGTCGTCCGGGGTTTGCGCAGCGCCTCGTAGCGGCGCAGCGCGGCCGCCGGATCGCCCCGGCCCGCGGCCAGGCAGCCCGCCAGCACCGCCCCGTCCTCGATGGCCTGCGCCGCGCCCTGGGCGAAGAACGGGAACATCGGGTGGGCGGCGTCGCCGGCCACGGTGATCGGGCCATCGGTCCAGCGGGGCAGCGGATCGCGATCCAGCAGCGCCCAGCGGCCGGTCCGGTCGGTGGCCGCCAGCAGCCTGGTGAGCTGGGCGTCCCAGTCGGCGAACTCGGCGCGCAGGTCATCGACGCTGCCCTCGGCGGTCCACGACTCTACCCGCCAGTCGTGCGCCGGGGCGAAGGCGACCAGGTTGACGTAGCGCCCGGCCGAGATCGGATAGGTCACGACGTGGTGGTCCGGGCCGAGCCACAGCGTCTGGGCCGGCCGCAGCGCGAACTCCGGGGCCCGGTCGGCCGGGATCAGTGCCCGGTAGGCACAGACCCCGGAGAACGTGGCCGGTCCCGGGTCCAGTAGGCCGCGCATCACCGAGTGGGTGCCGTCGGCCCCGATCACCACGTCGGCCGTCGCGGTCGAGCCGTCGGCGAAGGCCAGCTCCACCTCGTCGGGTCGCCGCCGGACCGCGACGCAGCGCCTGGCGAGGCGCGGGCCGGGGTCCGGCACGGCCGAGAGCAGGACGTCGAGCAGGTCGGCCCGGTGCGCCGTGTAGCACCACTCGCCGTAGAGCCGCTCGCAGTCGGTGCCCATCCGCTGCGAGAACAGGACCCGGCCGTCCTGCCACCGGCGGAACTCCCAGCCGGTCTCGAGCGGCACGGCCACCTTCTGGAACCGCTCGATCGCGCCGAGCCTGCGGATCAGCCGCACCGCGTTGGGCGCCACGACGAGCCCCGCGCCCACCTCACCGATCCGGCCGGCCTGCTCGTAGACGGTCGCCCGAAGGCCGGCCCGGTGCAGGAACCCGGCCGCGGCCAGCCCGGCGATTCCTCCGCCCACGACCGCGATGCGCAGGGTCATACGGGATGGTATCCCGCGCCCGCCGCCCCGAGAAGCGGCGCCGCCCGCCCGCCGGCCCGGCCCTTACATGCGCCTTTGCTGGCGCCGGGCCCCCTCGGCCCGGCGCCAGCAAGCTCCCGATGGCGCGTCGCGCGTCAGAGCAGGATGAACGGATCGCTCTCCCTGATCGACACGATCTGGCCGTTGTCGCTGTGCAGGGACGCGGTGTAGCGGTACACGTGCCCCTTGTGGTTCGGCGGGTCGATCGTGACCGACTCGTTGAACACCCAGTGCGCGCCTTCGTGCTTCCACGGGGC
>Ga0335074_10013845_pt1 | contig 11332 bp, 6 predicted proteins | sample Lox_Sample_23_FD_206715 | JGI IMG/M metagenome (GOLD analysis project Ga0335074, IMG submission 206715) | Soil microbial communities from Loxahatchee National Wildlife Refuge, Florida, United States - Lox_Sample_2.3 | ecosystem: Environmental > Terrestrial > Soil > Wetlands | place: USA: Florida...
TGCCTGCAAGCGGAATTTCGCTGCGTCACCCGGGGCGGCCATTGAATGGAATTATGACCCGCTCACTTGCGGACAGCGAAAATCCTGGAGCAAGCCTGGCAGAAACGGATTGGGCGTCGAATTGACCCGGATTTCGAACATCGCATCCCGGTCGCCGATCTGGAACGTGAGAGTGTAACGATCCGAGGAAGCGGCCGCTCGCACCTTGCCGCGACCAAACAGGCGGAACATCGACCACGGTCCGGTGTCCTGCAAAATACCCGACTGGCCGGCCGGCGGTGGATCGAATGTAAGGCTCGTCGTGGATGTCTGCGCGGGGTTGGGCCACGTGATCTGGATCGGACGCGACGGACCATGAGAGGCGGTGACGACCGTGCCGTCCAGATCCAGTGTGGCCTGCTTTGTGCCACGATCGACACTGACCGGCGTAATGTCGAAACGGACAGTTGGCGTTGTTGCGCCCGCGGCGAAGAACGCGTCCCGGATATTGGCGGCGCGTTGGAACTGCGCGAGATCGGCCGGGGTAACCGGCGCCGGGACTCCATCCGCGGCCTGTGGGCGCCAAACCGGACCCGACATGTCCACGTACGGGCGCAGCAACGTGTTCATGAAGCCGTCGATGAGCCCACCGGGCGCGAAGAGCTGGGAGAATTCCGCAAGCGACATGTCGTTCGTGGAATTGCGTGCGAACGGGTAGTCGCTTTTGACCGCAACGGAACACGTGGCCGCCGGCCCACCCGATGCGTTGAAGACCGCGGCCACCTGGCCGCGCGGATTGCCGCCAAGCAACGCGGCGCTGCTTGCCGCAATGGAAGCGAGCCAGCGTGAGACCGGTTGCGGTAGCCCAGCCGCCTCTGCTTGCAGCGCAAGTACCGGGTTATTTCCAGCGGCAAGCGCGGGAGGTGAGCTGCCGACGGGGGCAGCGGCCAACTTCGCTGTTAGCTGCTGAACATCGATCAGTGACTTCAGCATCTGGTCCATCGGCGCGCCCGGCCCGTCGCCGATGAAAGACAGCAACGCCTGGTAGCGTTGATCGATCTCGTGACCGGGCGCCGAAGAGACAGACTCCGTCGCCGGCGCCTTGCCGAGCACCGCCTGCAATTGCTCGGCGGCGGTATCCACGCTTGGCAATGCTCCAGGTTTCGGCACCATCGTGGCGGCAGCGCTCCCCGCGGGTGGCACCGACAAACGCAGTTGTTTGCCGATCGCCACCAGCAGCGCCCGTACCGGCGACTCCGGCGAGGCCACGATATACAGATCCTGCGCCGCCCGAGGCAGGCTGCGCATCTGCACGAAAGTCAGATCCGTGAGCATCGCATCCCAGAGGCGCGCATAGTCGTCCTCGTAAAGCGCGATAATCTGCTGCCGCAGCGCGTCCATCTGCGGCCCGTTCGGATCGAACTCGACGCGCTTGCCGAGAACCCAACTCTCGGACACGACGCTTCGTGCCGCGGCATCAAGCGACGGCAGCAACACGTTGTGAAATCCTTCGGTCGTAAAGAAGCCGGGGATGCCGTCGCTGAGCGATTTGCCCGACGCCCGGACGAACAGGCCGACGCCCGCGGCGCCGAGCGCGTCGCTCGGCCGCCACGGCGGTAGCGCCTGGGCGGCTGCGGACGGCCGGATGCGGGAATAGGCCCGCTGCGCCAGCGACACGTCGCTGAACGTTCGGCGCGCCTGCACCACCAGAGCGCCGTCCAGCGACACCGATGGCAACGGTTCCGTCAGCAGCGCGTCGAGGTGGCGCAAGAGAGCGTCGCGCATCGGCGCCAGATCGTCACCCGGATACGATGACTGCCAGTCGAGCTTCATCCATTCATGCACAAGGTCGCGGTCCAGCGGCCCCTCACTGCCAAGCATCAAATAGACCCGGGTCGCCTCGTACAGAAATTCGGGCTGGTTCATGTTGCCGCGCAACTGCGCTTCCAGGCGCCACAGCAGCCGCGGCAGCAACGCCCTCTCGAGCGCATGGTGATAAACCTCGTGCGCCGCGGCGGCGAGTTTGGCTTCCTGCGACAGCCCGAGATTCCACCATGGCTGCGGCACCGCCGCGGCTTTGTCGAGGCTCTCTGATAATGTCCGCGCCTGATCCAGCCATGGCACCAGCCGCGGCAGGTCACCGTCGGCAACCGGATCCAGCTTCAGTTTATTGGCCGCTTGTTCGTAAGCTGTCAGAGCCGTGTCCACGGCCGCGATCTGGCGCCGCTCTGCTCCTTGAATCCGCCACAGCAGCGTCCCGGCCGCCAGCACCAGCAGGGCGGCGCCCGCAAAACCGACGCCACGTACCACGGCACGCCGGCGTTCGGCGGCGGGGTTGCGGGCGACCAGCATCGCCTCGCCGAAAATCACCTCGCGCAGCAGTTTGTTGAGGAAGTAACTGCGTCCTTGATCCGGCCGCAGGCTGGGCACGCTGCGCTGGTCCAAACCGAACGAACGAGCCATCGTCCCAAGCAGCCGGTCGATCGGTGTGCCTTCCTGCGTTCCGCTCGTCAGGTAGGCGCCACGCAACAGCAATGCCGGGTCCTGCGGCGTACCGGCGAACGCGGCTTGCAGGAATTCGACGAGCGGTTGCTCGAGGCTGGCAACCTGGCTCGGAAACGGCGCGATCAGCGATCGCCGATCCACGTTTGGTTCGGCTTGCAAACGCTCGAAAAGGCGGAGGTTCAGCCGCTGGACCAAGACACGGAATTCCGCCGCGAATCCGGCGACTGCTCCGCTCTTATCAGTTGATAACGGAAATGTCGTGCCCCAAACCTGCGCTCGCTGCGCTTCATCGAGATCGTCGAAAAACTGCGTAAACCCGGCGATCAGATCGGCCTTCGTGAACACCGCATAGACGGGTATCCGAACCCCGAGCCGCGTCTCCATCTCCCTGATCCGTTGGCGGATCGCCCGCGCGTGGGCTTGGCGTTCGGCTGGCGGCGCCCTCGCCACGTCGCTGACGGCGATGGCTACGATCACACCGTTCAGCGGCTGGCGCGGCCGCGTGCGGTGCAGCAGATCGAGAAACGCCGTCCAGCCGGCCCGATCGACGGCCTCGTTCGAATCCTGGGTGGTATAACGTCCGGCCGTGTCGATCAGCACGGCTTCTTCGGTGAACCACCATTCGCACAGGCGCGTGCCGCCGACGCCGGAGAGCGCGCCCTTGCCCATCTCGGCGGCCAGCGGGAAGTGCAGGCCGGCGTTCAGCAGTGCAGTGGTCTTGCCGGCGCCGGGCGGGCCGATGATCGCGTACCACGGCTGCTCGTAGAGGTAACCGCGCGACCGGCGGTTTCGTTTGAGCAATCGCAGAGCGTTGGTCAGCTTCTCGCGCAGCGCCGCTGCTTCTTCGGCCGTGCCCGCCGCGACGCCGGCAGCCAGCGCGGCGTCGCGCTTGCCCCGCCGCAACTCCAGCAGGAGGTTGGCAACAGCCCAGACGAGCAGCACGACCAGGACGAGCGCGAACCGGGTTGGCCAATCCTGCAAGGCGGGCACTAGTGGTCCGAACACCCATATGAGGCCGGCAAGCAGAACCGTGCCGAGGAGGCTTATGGTCCAGCGCGAGATCAGCATGCCGATGACGGTGTTCATGCTTGTGGAGTTACAAGCAGACGGCCCCCGCCAGTCCACCTCTCCCGCTCTTCGGGAGAGGTCAGCTCGCGAAGCGAACCGGGTAAGGGTGTTCGTGCCCGCAGCACCCTCACCCGCCACGCTGCGCGTGGCGACCTCTCCCGCAGGGCGGGAGAGGTGGACTGATCCGGCCGCCAAGATGAGGGTGGTTTCATGGGGTTGGCACACTAATCCGGGCGATGCAGCACGACCTCGATGCGGCGGTTCTCCTCGCGTCCGTCCGCTGTGGAGTTGGATGCGATGGGATCCGCATCGGCTCGCCCTTCCGAACTGACGCGTGCCGGATCGCCGACCGCGCGGGCGATCACGGCGCTTGCGGCTCGCGCACGTGCGCTGGAAAGCTGGAAGTTGGATGGGAACTGCACTGTGCGGATCGGGCGGTCGTCCGTATAGCCGATCACCTGAACCTCTCCAGGCTCATTCTTGAGCGCCGCGCCGACCCGCCCAAGGACGGCCTCCAATCCGGGCTGCGGCACGGCACTGCCGGAGGCGAATCCATTGCGGTTGCTGACCCGTATGATCGGCGTGGCGACGGTTCCGACGATGCTTACAACGCCGCTGTCGATGTCGGGCTGGAGGGAGGCCCGTAGCCGGTCGAGGATGGTTGGTTCCGGCGGGGCGGGGGGCTGCGGGGGCGGCTGCACCGCGACGGCACGCGAGATTTGCGGCATGTGCGCAGGCGCGGCCGCGAGCATGCGTGCATACTGATTGTCGGATGCGGCATTCAATGCGGTCGATACCGACAGGAAAAGCGCACCGCACACGGCCAGCGCCGCCGCATAGACCACCCACACGGGAACCCCACCCCGCGACCTTTTGTACGGCGCGGCAACGCCCTTCCACTGCGCGGACAATTCCTGCCCAGTGGTCTGTTGTCCGACGATCAGGGTGCAGGTCTCGGTTCGCAGGCGGTCGAGCTCTCTGGCACCTTGCGGTGCGCTTCTGTATCGACCCATCACGCCGAGCGACAGGCAGAGATACATGATCTCGATCACCGGCATGAATTTCGCCGGCGTCTGCCGCAGCCGTGCCAGAAGTTCGAAGAACCTGCCACCCTCGCTGGTGTCCTGGTGAAAGGTCAAGGCGAGCGGGCGTTTTGCCCAGTTGCTCGCGGCACCCCACGGCGTGTTGAGGACCACGTCGTCGATGCTGATGCAAAGCGCGTAGTGGGCGGAGCGCACCTGTTCATTCGGCACGCCTGCATCGCGCACGCGCTGCTCGAAATTGCGCAGTGCACTGGCGGTTCGCTCGTAGAGATTATCGGGATCGGGTCGATGGGCCGTGTTCCGGAGCCGTGCCAACAGCAGCAGCAACGGCAATGCGACCCCAGCCAGGGGGCTGCCCGACGGTGTACCGAACGGCACACTGGCCAGAGCCAGGTCCGGCGACGCGACGGCTTCGGCCCGGGGGGTGGCAGGTTCCACGGCAGGCGGTGGCGCTGCTGGTGGGGTCGGCGGTCGTGGTGCTTGGGCGGGCTGCGAACGTTGCCGCATCCGATTCGATCGGCCGCCCGGCCTTGGCCGGATCACCGTTCGTTCCGCATCCCCAGGTTCGGCGAACGGATCGTCACTCATTCACCGGCCGTACCTTTCAAGATCGAAGTTTTGGATGACCCATTTCAGTTTTAGCCCATAATCCGGGTCGGTGGCATAGACGCCGGTCAGTGCGTCCGCGAATGCATCCGGGTTTTGCTTCTCCTGCATCGCCACCCTGTAAACGGGGCTGGTGGCGAGCAAACGACCATGCTCGTCGAACGCATCGGCAATGGAGGGGAATACGCGGAACTTGGCGGTGATGGTGATTGTCTCGCCATTGACCACCTCGTTGGTCTGACTATCGACTTCAGGCTGGTTCGCGGCAGCCTTGATGCCGAAGGGATTATTGCTTCCGGGCGGCATGGCGGCACCCCAGGCGCTCTCGACCACCCATTGTGCCAGGGTGACCGCGGCGGGCACGCTCCAGCGCTGCTGCGATTCCTCCGCTGCTTGGATCACCGACGGCGGCAGTTCGCCATAGTGGCCGACAACCGCGAGGGATTGTGCTTCCACCAACGGGTGCGCGGCCAGCGAGTAATAGGTCGTGCTTCCAGGATCGACCCGGCCGGTCGGCGGGTTCATGCCCATGACGGCCGCCTGATAGGTCTGGATGGCGAGCGTGGTCCCGATGTCGGCGACGCCGGTCACGGGCACAGGCGCGTGCGGCTTGGGCAGACGATCGTTCAACAGGGATTGCACGACAAAGACGTCGCCGGGGGCGTTAAGGCCGCCTCGTCCCACCGAGGTGAAGATTGGGGGCGCAACTCGTCCCATTTCGTCCGTGCTGAGGATCGTCGGAGAGGGGACCAGAGGCATAATGCTATTAGATTGCCGTCGAGGCGAGCCCGTCCGCAATATGGAACTCGAGGGTGACCTCGTTCCGGAGATGGAGGTCGATTCCTGCGTCGCGGCACCTTGTTCGCCGGGGCCGTCCAAGTGTCTGCTATAAAACGTGCCGACATGCTTCTGATACCGCCGGGAACAAGGAAGCCCGATACCCGGAAATCCGCGACGATCCCGGCGGCGCAGGCGTTCCGGCCGCTGGATCGTGGGGCTGCAAGCTGGTCAAATAAATACGGGGCGGTGACGAAGACGTCGATGGCCGGGACAAGCAACGACAAGCCCGGCCATGACGATTGTGCCTGGCATTGGCAGGATTAAGATGCGCGCGAGGAGAGAGTGGGAGGAAACCAAGAATGGGACGCTTCATCGCGATCCGGGGGCACGTGCTCGGTGCCATTCTGGCGGCGGTCGTCGTGACGGTGGCAGCCGCTTCGGTCGCGCGGTCCGCCGAACCGATCACCATCGGCTTCGGCATGGCGTTGACCGGGGGGCTGGCGCCCAACGGCAAGGCGGCGCTGCTGGCGATGCAGATCTGGGCCGCGGACACCAACGCCAAGGGCGGCCTGCTCGGCCGGCCGGTCAAGCTCGTGTACTACGACGACCAGAGCAATCCGTCGGTGGTCCCCGGCATCTATACCAAGCTGCTCGATGTGGACAACGTCGATCTCGTGGTCAGCGGCTACGCGACCAATATGATCGCCCCGGCGATGCCGGTCATCATCGCGCACCAACGGACCTTTCTCGGGTTGTTCGGTCTCGCGGTGAACAGCCAATTCCATTACGACCGGTATTTCTCGGTCGTTCCCACCGGCGGTCCGCAGCCGAAGCAAAGCTTCTCGGCGCCGTTCTTTGCCGTGGCGGCGGCTCATGATCCAAGACCGCAGACGCTGGCGATTGTCGGAGCCGACGCCGAGTTCCCGAAGAACGCGATCGAAGGGGCGATCGCGCTTGCCAAGCAGGATGGCTTCAAGATCGTTTATAATCAGACCTATCCGCCGAGCACTGCCGACTTCACTCCGATCATCCGCGCCATTCAGGCGACTAATCCGGACATGGTGTTCGTCGCCTCGTACCCGCCCGACAGCGTGGGGATGATCCGCGCGGCGAGCGAGGTCGGGCTAAAGACCAAGATGTTCGGCGGCGGCATGGTCGGGCTTCAGAGCACATCGATCAAAATGCAGCTCGGGCCGTTGCTGAACGGCATCGTCGATTACGATTTCTGGCTGCCCTTCGGCGCGCTCAAGACGCCGGCGACAATGGAGTTTCTGAAGGAATATCAGGCCAAGGCCGCCGGATCGGGTGTCGATCCGCTCGGCTATTATCTGCCGCCCTTCGCCTATGCCGACTTGCAGATCCTCGGTGATGCCGTTCAGGGGACCAAAAGTCTCGACCAGGCGAAGCTCGCCGAATACCTGCGCAGCCATACCTTCGAGACGGTCGCCGGGCCGGTGACCTTTGGCCCCAACGGCGAGTGGACGGAGGCACGTGTCCTGGAGGTGCAGTTCCAGGGTGTACAGGGCCACGACATGGCGCAGTTCACCGACCCGAAGACCGAGGTCATTCTTTACCCGGACCGCTACAAGTCGGGAGTGCTTCGGTTCCCTTATACCGAGGCTCAGCGTTAGGGGTTCGGCGGCCCTGCCGCCATTGCGAGCGAAGAGAAACAATCTCCCGGCAACTGCGCACCCTGTTGGGGATTGCTTTGTCCCGCCACGCTTCGCTCGCGGTCGCCGCAAGTACTGGAGGTTTGTAGCACGGCGACCAGGTCGTCCCGCCGAAACGGCTTGCGCAGCACAGCGATGTCGTCGTTGGCATGGAATCGGGCCACCCCTTCGGCAAGCCGCAGATAGCTGTCGCTAAAGCCGGAGGTCAGGATAATTCGAGCCTGCAAGCCGGTGAGCAGGATCTCGTTCAGCACGTCGATACCGTCTTTTTCCGGCATGATCATGTCCAGGATCACCACATCCGGATGGAAATCGATGAACACATCAATTGCTCGCATCGGACAGGTCAGCACCCGGGTCTCGTAGCCGAGCGTGGTAGCAATGAGCCCGACCACCTTTGCCACTCCCTGCTGATCGTCAATGACCAGGAGTTTCTTGTTCATGGGCCCCAGTTCACGAAATTGTTATTCCGGTGGCCGCATCATGCCGTATTCGTGAGGTATTTTGTCGTCAATAAATCGTTAAACGAACGGTAAATCACCCGCTCTGCAGGGCCGGCACCGCGGTCGGCTAAATGCGCGCTTGCAAATTTGATCGCAACGATGACTTTATCGCCTTGATATCGATCCGCCATACACGGAATGAGACGATGCCGGGCCCGTTGACGCCAGAAACGCGGCAATTCAGCCGCTGGCCGCCTTCGGGCCGGCAACCCGAGCGCCGGCGAAATTTGCCGGACATTGGAACAAATGCGAACAGACGCGCACTACGCGCCGACGCACATGATCGGGCGCAGCGTGCGCAGGCGCAAAAGCTGGAAGCCATGGGGCTGCTGACCAGTGGCGTCGCGCACGACTTCAACAACCTGCTGTCGATCATCATCGGCAATCTGGACCTGCTTCACGAGCGGTCGCGGTCCGACCCGGAGGCCGAGGAGCTGGTTCACGATGCGCTGGCCGCGGCCCTGTGCGGCGCCGACCTGACGCGCAATCTGCTGGCCCTGGCCCGACGTCAACCGCTGCGGGCGGAATGCTCGGACGTGAATGAGGTGATCGCCGCTCTGGCGCGTGTGCTCCGTCGGAGCCTCGGCGAGCACATCATCGTCGAGCTGTCGCTCGCACGAGGCATTTGGCCGGTGATGATCGACCGGGCGCAGCTCGAGAGCGCGATCACCAACCTGGCGTGCAATGCGCGCGACGCCATGCCCCGGGGGGGCCGCCTGCGCATCGCCACCCGGAATCGCCGGATTGATAACAATCAGCCTGCCATGCACCGCCGGGTGGAGCCGGGCCATTACGTCGTGATCGAAGTGAGCGATACCGGCACCGGCATGAGCCAGGCGGTAGCCAAGCGCATTTTCGAGCCCTTCTTCACGACAAAGGGGCCGACGGATGGCTCGGGCCTGGGCCTGTCGATGGTGGCAGAGTTTGTCCAGCAGTCCGGCGGACGTCTCGAGGTTGAGACAGAGCTCGGTAAAGGTACAAAGTTTCAGCTCTATCTGCCGCGTTCACCGATAAAGACCGTACGGACAATTGTGCCCGCCGCTTCGTCTCACGGGTCGAAACTGAACGCGACGATCCTGGTGGTGGAGGACAATGTTCGGCTGCGGCGGACCGTGGTGCGCCAGCTTGTGAAGGCAGGCTACCAGGTGGCCGAAGCGGATGGCGCGCGGGCTGCGCTTTCCATTTTGGCAACCGACCGGCCAATCGACCTCTTGTTCAGCGACTTTGTCATCGCCGGAGAGATGGACGGACGGGAGCTGGCCCGCGCGGCGCTGGCACTGCGCCCGGCGCTTCGGATCGTGCTGACCTCGGGATATTCCGCATCGGGTGTCGGCGCGGGCGAGCAGACGCCGCTGCTGAGCAAGCCCTATCGCGGCGAGGAGCTGATCCGGACCGTGCGGGCCGCGATCGAGGCGCCGGCGGGAGCGATCTGATCCGGGCCGCGGTCGCGACGAGCATTGCGCCCCCTGCGCGCGCAGCCATTCTTGCGGACAGTTGAGCGCCGGCTGCTCAACCGGCCCGAGGTGATGATCACCCAGGCGGCGACCAAGTTTGATGCTAAAGGCAAGCTGACCAACCAACCGGCGCGGGATGCCATCGCGGCACTGGTGGCCGCGTTCAAGGCATGGATCTTGAGAATGCGCGCTGCGGTGTAAGGAGCGGGGCGAGTGCCATGACGGTTCGCAGCCTCCTGGCGCACGCCACATCCATGCGGTGCGATGCCGATTGTGCTTAGACGGCCGGTGCGAGCCTGGTCGAGCCCGGCCATGACGGCCAGGAGCCCGGCCATGACGGCCAGGAGCCCGGCCGTGACGGCGAGGAGCCACGCCATGACGGCGAGGGAAGTATCGTCCGCCTGGGAAACCGAACGCTTGCGCGGGCGGATCCTGGCGGTCACCACGGCGAGCTATGTCGGGTGCTTCGCCGTCTGGACGATCTTTGCCATCATCGGGGTCGAGATCCAGCGGCGGTATCAGCTATCGGATACCGAGTTCGGACTGCTCGTCGGCACTCCGTTCCTGTCGGGCTCGCTGATGCGTGTGGTACTTGGTGTGTGGGCCGATCGTCACGGGGGAAGACGGCTGTTTCTGGGAGTGATGATATTTGCGGCGGTCGCGACCTGGCTTATCGCCGATGCCGCCTCCTTTCCGACGTTGCTCCTCGCCGGTCTCGGGTCGGGGATTGCTGGGGGGTGCTCCGCCGTCGGATTGTCGTATATCGCGCGATGGTATCCGAGGGAACGACATGGCACGGCGCTGGGCATATTCGGCGCCGGCAATGCGGGCTCGGCTATCACCAAGCTGGGCGCGCCATGGGTTATGCTCGCCTGGGGCTGGCAGGGCGTCGCCCGGCTATGGGCGCTGTTGCTTCTCGCCACAGCCGCGGTTTTCTGGCTCGGCTCGACCGAAGATCCCGAGCAGGCGTCGCGTCGCGCATCAGGGCAGCCGGCAACGCCGCTGGTGACACAGATCGAGCCGTTGCGCCGCTTGCGGGTTTGGCGGTTCGGTCTCTATTACTTCTTCGCCTTCGGCGGCTATGTGGCCCTGTCGGTATGGCTGCCGCATTACCTGGTCGCGGTCTATGGCCTTGACATCCGTGTGGCGGGTGCAGTCGCGATCGCCTTCTCGCTGCCCGCCGGACTGCTGCGGATATTGGGCGGAGTTCTTTCCGACCGCCACGGGGCGCGGCGGGTGATGTACTGGTGCTTCATCGGATCGCTGGCCTGCACCTTCATCCTTGCCTACCCGCCCACGGATTACACAGTCCATGGAGTGCACGGCGACATCCGGTTCACCATCGCCACCGGACTCCCGGTTTTTATTCCGTTGCTGGTCGCATTGGGATTATTCATGGCGCTCGGCAAGGCCGCCGTGTTCAAGCACATACCCGTCTATTACCCGGATCATGTGGGCGCTGTAGGAGGTGTCGTGGGAGCAATCGGCGGGATGGGCGGTTTCATCCTGCCGCTGGCCTTCGGCGTGTCAAATGACGTCCTGGGCGTGTGGACGAGCTGCTTCATGCTACTGTTCGGCCTTGCATCGGTGAATCTTGTATGGATGCACTTCGCGATCCGGCGCCAGGAGAGGGCATCGGCGCCCCAGCTTGAGCAGCTTCGCTTCCTTCCAGAGCTGACGATGCACGATGACGAAGGCGGCGTGGAAGCAATATCCGATGCTGC
>Ga0335074_10013848_pt1 | contig 11332 bp, 11 predicted proteins | sample Lox_Sample_23_FD_206715 | JGI IMG/M metagenome (GOLD analysis project Ga0335074, IMG submission 206715) | Soil microbial communities from Loxahatchee National Wildlife Refuge, Florida, United States - Lox_Sample_2.3 | ecosystem: Environmental > Terrestrial > Soil > Wetlands | place: USA...
ACATTCACCTGGGCGTTGGAGGCAGAGAAGACGCACGTGCGCCTGTTCCTGGAAGCCGAAGCGCTGGTGGAGGTCGAGGACGAGGATGCGTGGGTCACGATGCATCGTGACTTCTTCGTTTGCCCGGTATGCGGCTACACCTCGGAAGAGGAGAACGAAGCCGACCTGTGCCCGGTGTGCAATTGCGCCTGGAAACGATTCGAGTGCGTGCGGTAGGCGGCTACCGCTGGCTGGCCTCGCCTGCCGCCACACGCCGATTGAACTCCGCCGACTGGTTGCGCGGAACGCTCAACGATTGCCAGCGGTCGCAGGCATAGTGCTTCGCCAGGAGCACGATCTGCCCGATGTGGTGCGCGTAGTGCGCTACCTGGCGGTTGATCGCCTGCATCACGGAGTGGGCTTCGCCGCGGATGGTGATGGTGCGATCGAGATCGTCGTCGGTCAAGGGTTCCAGTGCAGAAAACGCGCGCGACCATCCATCTTCCCAATCCGCAAGCAAAGCCGCGCGCGTGGGTGCCGGACTCACAAACTCGCCGTCGCGGTTGCGCGTGGGCTTTTCGCCGTCCGTGGTCAGGAAGTCGGTAAAGCGAGAGCGCATGTTGCCGGCCAAGTGCTTCACCACAATCGCGATGGAATTGGCCTCGGCGTCGAGCGTCGCGAAGAGCTGCTCATCGGAGACCTGCGCCATGGCCCGGTCGGCCAGCTTCTTGTAATAGCGGAAGAGCTCGAGCGAGTCTTCGAGATAAGACGTGGTGAATCGGAGCGTCATGCCTTGATTATCCTACCTGCCGGGTCTCTCCGCGATCCACTCCGGCTGCATAAGCGCAGATATCGCGAATCGGGCAGCGTTCGCATCGCGGTTTCGTTTTGCAGACGGTTTGACCGTGCACCTTCAGCAACAAGTAGGCGCGCTGCCGCGCGTGAAATTGCTCGGGCACCTCGTCTGCGATGAGTTTTTGCGCCTCGCGGTATGTGACGCCGTAATTCTCCCGCTCGAGGCCATATGCAATGCGCACAACGACGTGGGCGCAATTGGAGGGAACCGCCGCTACAGGCGCGGCGCGCGCGAAGAGCAGGATGCGATCGGCTCCCGGATCGGCGATGCTGTGAAACCGCTTGAGGGCTGAGCGCACCTCGCGCAGGGAGCCGGCAAACAGCGCGCGAAGGTCGCCGTCGTACTCCTCGACAACCCGCGCAGCCAGCTCCTGCAGGCGCATGGCGCGGAGTTCAGGGACCATGCCGCCCGGCTTGAGCGCGTCAGCGAGCTTTGCCTGGGATGCGTTGAGGATCCGCCGCGGCTCGATTCCAATCTGCTTCTTGAGTGATTGCCAACCGGCATTGCAACGCGCATCGGATTGGGGATAGCCGCTATACCACCAGACCAGGAATTCGTAGGGATCGACAGGGAAAGCGGGCTCTTGCGGGCCGTAGTGCTGCTCCAGCCGGTCCAGCAGATCGAGAACGGCGATTGCCTTCGTTCCCATGGCGCGTTCGGTCTTGCCCTCATCTATACCGCATCGGCGGCACGATGGGGAACATCCCATTTACCATCACACTCAATGAATCGCATTCCAGGATTTCTCCTCGCAGCCGCGCTCTGCGCCGCTGCCCCCGGTGCCTTCGCCGCACCCAAGCCGATTTCTGTCAAAGTCATTGTCGTGGCCATGTTCGAAGTAGGCGCCGACACCGGCGACACGCCGGGCGAGCTTCAGTACTGGGTCGAGCGCGACCACCTGGATCGCGTGTACCCGCTTCCGGCCGGCTACCACACGGTGCGCATGAACGATAAGGGGGAGATCGCAGTGCTGACCGGGCAAGGAACCGCGCATGCCGCAGCCACCATCATGGCGCTGGGCCTAGACCCACGCTTCGATCTGACCCATGCGTACTGGATCGTCGCCGGAATTGCCGGTGGAAGCCCCGACCGGACCTCCCTGGGCTCGGCAGCCTGGGCGCGATGGGTCGTCGATGGCGATCTAGGGTACGAGATGGACGCGCGCGAGATTCCGCAGGACTGGCCGACGGGCAAGCTGCCGCTGCGCAAGACGAAACCGTTCGAGGAGCCTGCGGAGCCGCTGCCCGGGCAGGTGTACGAGCTGAACCAGACCCTGACGAACTGGGCGTATGAGTTGACTCGCAAGGTGACTCTGCCGGATTCCGAGAAACTTAAGGAAGAGCGCGCCGCGTTCGATGGAGCGGCGGCGCAGCGGCCGCCGTTCGTCACCATGGGCGATGAAGTCTCGGGCTCGGCGTACTGGCATGGCAACTTGGAAGATGCTTGGGCTACGGAGTGGATGAAGTATTTCACCGGCGGCAAAGGCGAGTTTGCCACCACCGCGATGGAGGATACCGGTACCCTGCAGTCGCTCCAGTTCCTCGCCTCTGCCGGCAAAGTCGATTGGAACCGCGTGCTGGTTCTGCGCACCGTCAGCAACTACGACCGGCAGCCCCGCGGCATGTCTGCGGCCGACAGCCTGGAGCACCAGCGCGTGGGCACCTACAGCGCGTACCTGCCGTCGCTGGAGGCGGCATACACGGTGGGGCACGTGGTGGTGAACGAGTTGTTGACAAGCTGGAAGCGCTACGCCGCTGGAGTGGCGGGTTCACAATGAGCACGGCCGGTTGGCCGCGCAGGATCGCTGCCTTGGCGAGGGTGCGGCTTACAAGGCACAATACCTGCGTCCCAGGATTCGCGACTTGTCCTCCACCAGGAGAGGGCATGCTGCTCGGCGAGTGCGGCAGGAGGCTATTCCATGAAGCTCAACATCGTCACGCTGGCAGCCCTTGTCCTTGCCTTGATCGTGTTCGGGTCTCGCGCGGCTCACCTCGCGTGGACGCCATGGCACACGGCTGGAGTGGCCATCGCCGTTCCTGCGTTCCTGTTGTTCGTGCTGGCGCGGATGCAGTTGGGCAGCGCGTTCAGCCTCGAGGCAAAGGCGTCGAAGCTCGTGACCACCGGACTGTACTCGCGCATCCGCAATCCCATTTACGTCTTCGGCGCGCTGATGATCGCGGGAGCTATTGTCTTTGCTGCCCAGCCGTGGTTGTTCCTGGTGTATGCGGTCCTCATCCCCCTCCAGATAGTGCGGAGTCGCAAGGAAGCAAAAGTGCTGGAGGAAAAATTCGGCGCGGAGTATGTGGAGTACCGCAGGAAAACCTGGTTTTGATCGATAGCTGAAGGAGTTTGGATGCATTCACCCTGGTTTGGCGAGTTTATGGGCACGCTGGTGCTGATTCTGCTTGGAGACGGCGTGAATGCCGGCGTAACCCTGCGCAAGTCGTACGCGGAGAAGTCGGGCTGGATCGTGATCGCCACCGGTTGGGCGCTCGCCGTGATGTGCGGCGTGATGGTGGCGCAGGGCTTCGGCAGCCACGACGCGGCCATCAACCCTGCGGTTACGCTGGCCGGGGCGATTGTCAGCGGCCACTACACCCAGGTGGCATGGCTGTGGAGCGCGCAACTCCTCGGCGCCATGTGCGGCGCGGGCCTGGTGGCACTGCATTATGGGCCGCATTGGCGCGAGACGCCCGACCCCGCAGCCAAGCTGGGCGTATTCTGCACAGGCCCGGCGATCAGCGCGCCGCTGTGGAATGTGCTCAGCGAAATTATTGGGACGGCCGTGCTAGTGCTGGTGGCCGGCGCCATCTTCTCTCCCGGCGTGGCAGAGAAGGGGCCTGCCGGCGGCATCGGGCCGTGGCTGGTGGGGAGTCTCGTGTGGGGCATCGGCCTTTCGCTCGGCGGCACCACCGGCTACGCCATCAACCCGGCGCGCGACTTCGGCCCGCGGCTGGTGCACGCGCTCGCGCCCATCCCCGGCAAGGGCGGATCGAACTGGCGTTATTCGCCTATCCCCGTGCTGGGGCCGCTGATCGGCGGCGCGCTCGCCGGGCTGCTGATTCACTTCGCGCATCCGTGGTGAAGGATGCTCGATGCGCTGTGAGTTGTATCCTGCCTGTAGGGCGAAGGGTCTTCTCAGATGCCGGATGCGGTACTGCACATCGATGCTCGCGACAACGTTCTTGTGGCGCTCGCGCCGCTCGCTCCGGGAAGCGAAGTCAGCTATGGCCATCCGCCTCGCGCGTGCCCGGTCACGGAAGCCATTCCGGCCAAGCACAAGATGGCCCTGGTGGACTTCGCTCCGGGCGATCTGATCCGCATGTACGGTATGGTGGTCGGCGAGGCGACGCAGCCCATCCCGCGCGGGGGCCTCATCTCAACGCGCAACCTACGTCATCGCGCCGACGCCTACACAGCCAAGCGCCACCCCGCGCACTGCGACCTGCCCGATGGCTCGCGCTGGGCGGGTCGCACCTTCGATGGCTTCCTGCGCGCCGACGGTCAAGTGGGCACGCGGAACTACTGGCTGGTGCTGCCGATGGTCTTTTGCGAAAACCGCAACGTGGAACGGATGCGCGAGGCGCTCGAAGAGGAGCTGGGCTATGCCGGCGAGGGCAACCGCTACCGGCAGCGCGTGCGCGAACTGGTGCGGAGCCGCAGCGGAGGCAACGGGCACAGCGTGGCCGAAGCCGCCGCTGCCCGAGCCGAGCGCGTGTTTCCCAACCTCGACGGCATCCGCTTTCTCACCCACCAGGGCGGATGCGGCGGCACGCGCCAGGATGCGCAGGCGCTCTGCGGTCTCCTCGCCGGCTACATCCACCATCCCAACGTCGCCGGCGCGACGGTGTTGAGCCTCGGCTGCCAGCACGCGCAGGCCTCTATGCTGATGGATGAGTACCGCGCCCGCGATCCGAAGACGACCAAGCCGGTGCTGGTCTTCGAGCACCAGCGCGCCGGACGCGACACGGTACTGATGACCGAAGCGCTGGAGGCGACATTCGCCGCGCTGGAGCAGGCGAACGCGGTACGTCGCGGGCCCGCGCCGCTTTCAGGACTCACCATCGGACTGCAATGCGGAGGCTCGGACGGCTTCAGCGGCATCTCCGCCAATCCCACACTGGGTTACGTCTCCGATCTTCTCGGCGAGCTGGGCGGCAAGACGCTGCTCTCCGAATTCCCCGAGCTGCACGGCGTGGAGCAGGAGCTCATCAACCGCTGCGCCACCGACGACCTCGCGCAACGCTTCTACGACCTGATGCACGCCTACGCGGCGCGGGCCCGCGCGGTGCAGTCGGGCTTCGAGATGAACCCCTCGCCGGGCAACATTGCCGATGGGCTGATCACGGATGCAATCAAATCTGCCGGCGCAGCGCGCAAAGGCGGCATCGGCCCCATCCGCGGTGTGCTCGATTATCCCGAGTACGTCACGGAGCCGGGCCTGAACCTGCATTGCACGCCGGGCAACGATGTGGAGAGCGTAACGGCGCAAGTGGGCTCCGGCGCGAACCTCGTCCTGTTCACCACCGGACTGGGCACGCCAACAGGCAATCCGATTGCTCCGGTGGTGAAGATCTCGACCAATTCCCCACTTGCCGCCCGTATGCCCGACAATATCGATTTCAACGCAGGTGGGATTATCGACGGCGAGACCACGGTTCCGGAGTGTGCGGATAAGCTGTTGGAGCTTGCAATCAAGGTCGCCAGCGGGCGTGTGCATACGAAATCGGAATTGCTCAAGCAGAACGACTTCATTCCCTGGAAGCGCGGCGTGTCGCTGTAAGGGGTCGTAGATGCGCGGAGCGAGTGGCGCGTAGCCGATCAATGCTTCCCTCAAGGGCTGAAGCCCGGGTCATTTCGAGCGCTCTACCGGCATGTCGTGTCCTTACGCGACGCCTCAGCAGGGCTGATTGAATTCGCTGTGCGCGGCAGAATTGAACAGATTCACTCCAGGTACGACGCCACCACCGCCAGCGCCGCAATGGCCGCTGTCTCCGCGCGCAGAATACGCGGCCCCAGCGAGGCCGCACGCCAGCCGCTGGCATCGAACAGCGCTTCTTCATCCGGCGCCCAGCCGCCCTCCGGCCCGAACGCCAGTTCCAGCGCGGGCATCTCGTTGCGCGAGCCCTCAAGAACTTCCCTGAGCAGCGCGCGCAGCGTCGTGGTGCGTTCCTGCTCGGCCATCACAATGCGGACGGTGCCAGGCACCGCGCGGGGCACCGCGCGAATATGCGCGGAAAGCTGGACGGGCTCGTAGATCACCGGCACATCGGATCTTCGCGACTGCTGCGCCGCTTCCTTTGCGATCCGCCGCCACCGCTCTACACGTTTTTCCGCGGCGAAGGCCAGATGCTTGTCGGTCCGGCGCGCGATCGCAGGTATGATCGCTGCCACACCCAATTCCGTCGCCTTCTCGATGCCCCACTCCATGTGGTCGAACTTGAAGATGGACATGACTAGAGTAATAGGCAGCGCGGGATCGGTCTCCAACTCGGCCAGCAGATTGAAGCGGACCTCGCCCGGCGTCACGGCGGCCACCTCCGCGTGGAAGACGTGCCCGCCGGCCACCACGTCGGCCTCCATTCCCGGATGTGCGCGCAGCACGCGCGTCATATGCTCGGCCTGCGAACCGGCCAGTGTTGCGGTGGCTTCATCCCATCGTTCGGCAATCCAGCGGCGGCGCGTCATGTCGTTCTCTCTTCCCCTCAAAAGTGATTCTATGCGCGTCCTGCCTGGGGATTCGTGCTCGCGCTCACACTTCTCCAGAAACACCGAGGGGACGCTTTGCAGCGTCCCCTCGGGTGTTTTGCCTGTGGTTGATGGTCGCGATTACTTCTTCTTTGCGGCCTTCTTCGCGGCCTTCTTCGCAGGTGCTTTCTTGGCTGCCTTTTTCGTTGCCATTTTCCTATTCTCCCTTTTCGATGGGTTGCATCGAAACTGCAACATGAATTGCAGTTGAGTGAATGTATAGATTCATGCATCACAAGTGTCAAGAAAAAAACGAAGGATGAGTGGAAAAAGTGGCAACAATTTTTTTCGGATGGTTCCCAAGATGCTCGTCGAGATTTCAAATGAAGTGCCGCGAGTGAAGCAGAGCGAGCCCCAATCCCGCGATCAGATCCTGCCATGCATGCGCGATCATGCCTGCGCGCAGACTGCGCCGGAAGATCGCCAGCAGGCTGAACAGCGCGCCGAACACTGAAAGCAGAACCATGTTGCGCGCGCCCTGGTAGCCATGCGCCATGCCGAAGAGAATGGCGGAGAACACCACACCGCACCACAGCGCACCGCGTCCCCACGCCGTGAACTGCCGCTGCAGATAGCCGCGGAACACAATTTCTTCGGCGAACCCGGCCAGCGCGCACACCAGTATCCATGCGGCGATTTCGCTCGCGGTAGCCGGCGCGAGCCGCAGCAGAGTGTGGATGGTGTGCTGCTGCGTGGCGTCAGGCTGACCGTTGGGCGCGAAGGCGCGATGATGCGCCACAGCATCCGCCACCTGCCACATGATCCCCAGCGAAGCCAGGACGAACAGCGAGCCGGTCCAGAAGATTCCGGCGACGCCGAGATCGATGGCGAGGCCGCGCACGCCGCTCTCCAGGTCTCCGATGAGCGACCGGAACCGCACACGCTTTAGCCGCAGCCCGAACCAGATCCACGCCAGCATCGTCAGTTCGGTCACCGCGGTGATGGCATAGGTGCCCATGCGGTCCACGCGCGGAGTATGGGGACCGGTAAATTCCTTTGCGCCGGCAAAGGAAATCAGGACAATACCCGCAACAAGCAGGACCGTATGCCACCAGGGGGCGATGGGTTGCGCGGCAGCGATGTTGGCGAGTGATTGCCCGGCGGGAGATTCTGGCTGAGGCGCGTCTTCGGGGTTGGGCAATGCGGCGATTCCTTTCGTTGCGCTGGCGGTACCGGCGCTCATCAGCATTCGATGATATTCAGCGCCAGCCCCGCCAGGCTCGTCTCCTTGTACCGCGACTGCATATCCATCCCGGTCAGGTACATCGTGCGGATCACCTGGTCCAGGGAAACCTTATGGCTCTCCGCCTCGTTCATGGCGATGCGCGAGGCCTGCACCGCCTTCACCGCGCCCATGGCATTGCGCTCGATGCAGGGAATCTGCACCAGGCCGCCGATCGGATCGCAGGTCATACCCAGGTTGTGCTCCATCGCGATCTCGGCGGCGTGCTCAATCTGCCCGTTGCTGCCGCCCAGCGCCGCCGCCAACCCGCCGGCAGCCATCGAGCAGGCTACGCCCACCTCACCCTGGCATCCGACCTCCGCGCCGCTGATGGAAGCATTCTCCTTGTAGAGGATGCCGATCGCTGCCGACGCGAGGAAGTAACGACGGATGCCCTCAGGGCTCGCGTCGGGGATAAACGTCTCGTAATAGCGTGCCACTGCCGGAACCACGCCCGCGGCGCCATTCGTTGGCGCCGTCACTACGCGGCCGCCCGCCGCATTCTCCTCGTTCACGGCCATGGCGTATACGGTCACCCAGTCCAGCGGCGCCAGCGGATCGCCCGCTTTGCCCTCCACTTCCTTCGCTCGCAGCCGCTCGGTCAGTCGATGCGCCCTGCGCTGCACGTTGAGCCCACCGGGCAGTGTGCCTTCGGTTGCGATGCCCCGCTCCATGCAATCGCGCATCGCCTCCCAGATGTGGTCGATTCCGGCCCGCACTTCCGCCTCGGCGTCCCCCGCCCTCAGTGCGGCCATCCGCGCGGTCTCGTTCCGCAGCATCAGGTCGGCGATGCTCAGCTTGTGAGCGTGGGAAATCTCCATCAGCTCGGCGGCGCTGTGAAAGGGAAACGGGATCGCGAGCGCGGGCTGTGCCGCGTCCGATCCCGCCGCGCTCTCCGGTCTCTCCGCATCCTCGGTGATGAATCCTCCGCCGATGGAGAAGAAAGTCCGCTGGTCCAGAACCGTGCCCCTGGAATCGTACGCGGTCAGGCGAAGTCCGTTGGGATGCTGCAGGTGTGCGCCCGGCGGATTCATCACGTCGCGATGGAAGATGAGATCGCTGTCCTCGTCGAACGAGATCGTGCCCCGGCCAGCCAGATTGAGTGAGCGCGAGGACCGTATCCCGGCCACCGTCGTGCCAATGGACGCGGGGTCGATGGTCGCCGGCTCATTTCCCGACAGGCCGAGCAGCACCGCCCGGTCGGTCGCGTGGCCGATGCCGGTAAGCGCCAGCGATCCATAGAGCTCCGCCCGAACGCGGGCAACGCGATCGAATATGCCGCGTTCCACCAGCCCGCTGGCAAAGCGGAAAGCGGCGCGCATGGGGCCCATCGTGTGCGAGCTCGATGGGCCAACGCCTATCTTGTAGAGGTCGAAGAGGGAAGTCATGCACAACCTGCCGGAATCGATGGTACGCCTCCGGTCCGGCTGCTGACGACCCGGCCGCAAACATCTGGAGTCACGTCCCAGGGCAGGCCGACGAACGCGCGCGACGGAACAGCCCTGCGCGTTTCACATGAGCGGCAGCCGTCACATCGCGCAATGGCCGGCGCAATGATACACTCCCTGCACATTTCAACCATGCTCTTCAAGGCCCTCAGCGCTGCCGTCTATGGCATCGACGCCAACCTGATCGACGTCGAAGTCGATTACAGCGGCGTCGTGGCTGACAAGGACTACTTTCACACCGTCGGCCTGCCCGACGCGGCCGTGCGCGAAAGCCGCGACCGCGTCCGTTCCGCCATCAAGAACTCCGGCTACCTGATCCCGCCCACGCACATCACCATCAATCTCGCCCCTGCCGATCTCAAGAAGGAGGGTTCCGGCTTCGATCTTCCCATCGCCGTTGGCATCCTCGGCGCTTACGGCGCGCTGCGCATCGACGACCTCGGCCGCTTCCTCCTTGTTGGCGAACTGGGCCTCGACGGCAGCCTGCGCCCGGTTCCTGGCATGCTCCCCGTCGCCATCCTCGCGCGCGAGAAGAACATTCCCAACCTCATCCTGCCTGCGGCCAATGCGCCCGAGGCCGCCGTTGTCGAAGGCGTGAACGTCTACCCCGTCTCGTCTCTGCTCGATGTCCTCGAGCTCCTCAACACAGCCGTTCTCGGCGTCATCCAGCGCGAGCCCTTCCGCGTTTCCACGGAGAGTCTGCTCAGCGAGCTGCAGCACTTCACTGTGGACTTCAAGGACGTGCGCGGCCAGCAGACCGCCAAGCGCGCGCTCGAAGTGGCTGCGGCCGGCAGCCACAACATCCTCATGATTGGCCCGCCTGGCTCCGGCAAGACCATGCTCGCCAAGCGCCTGCCGTCCATCCTCGCGCCACTCACCTTCGACGAAGCGCTCGAGACCACCAAGATCCATTCCGTCGCCGGCGTGCTCGACGCCGCCGCGGGCCTGGTCACGCAGCGCCCCTTCCGCTCGCCTCACCACACCATCTCCGACGCGGGGCTCATCGGCGGCGGCATCGTCCCCCGGCCCGGCGAAGTTTCCCTCGCGCACAATGGCCTGCTCTTCCTCGACGAGCTGCCCGAATTCCCCCGCAACGTCCTTGAAGTCATGCGCCAGCCCATGGAGGATCAGACCGTCACCATCGCGCGCGCCAGCATGAGCCTCAGCTTTCCCGCCCGCTTCATGCTCGCCGCCGCCATGAACCCCTGCCCCTGCGGCTACTTCAACGATAAGTCGCGCGAGTGCCTTTGCACGCCGCCCATGATCCAGCGCTACGTGGCCAAGATTTCCGGCCCGCTCCTCGACCGCATCGATATTCATATCGAAGTCCCAGCGGTGCAGTACAAGGAGCTGCGCGGCCGCGCCGCCGCCGAAGGTTCCGCGGAAATCCGCGACCGGGTCATGGCCGCGCGCGAACGCCAGCGCGAGCGCTTCCGCGGCCACGGCGAAAGAATCTATTCCAACGCGCAGATGAATACCCGCCAGATCCGCGCCTATTGCGAGCTCGGTCCCGACGGCGAGCACCTCCTCGAACGCGCCATGCAGCAGCAGGGGCTCACCGCCCGCGCCCATGACCGCATCCTCAAAGTCGCACGCACCGTCGCCGACCTCGAGGGCGCCGCCACGCTGAGCGTCGGTCATCTCGCCGAGGCCATTCAATACAGGACTCTCGACCGCAGCTACTGGGCCTGATCGGCGTTTCTCCCATCCCCCAAATTGGCCACGCCCATCCCTTTTCTGCGATGGGATTGCAACCTAAGTTGTCTTGTTTTGAGACAGAGCGGAAAGCTATAACGGGCTTTCAGCGCCAATTCCCTGGCGTTGTGCAGGAGAGAACGTGCATCCCTCCATCCATGCCGGCTGGGACAACATGATGTTCGGCGTGCCCCTCTGCGCCGTACTCCTGTTCGGCTATTTTCGCGTCGATGAGATTTTTGGCGTTCGCAAACATCCGCATACTCCCCCGCCGCCAGCGCTTCCGGTCATCGACCCCAGCGACGAATCCATCCTCACCGATCCCGATGGCCGCCCTTGGATCTGATCAGTACTTTCGTTCCTGAAAAGGCTCTCATCTCCGTC
>Ga0335074_10013849_pt1 | contig 11332 bp, 9 predicted proteins | sample Lox_Sample_23_FD_206715 | JGI IMG/M metagenome (GOLD analysis project Ga0335074, IMG submission 206715) | Soil microbial communities from Loxahatchee National Wildlife Refuge, Florida, United States - Lox_Sample_2.3 | ecosystem: Environmental > Terrestrial > Soil > Wetlands | place: USA: Florida...
CGGCGTGGCGAGCTTCATCCGATGCGACCACGGCTATTGGGGCGCGCAGATGATCGAGCCCTATGTCGACGAGGAGGTGAGCTGGGCGGTGCGCACGCACCAGGCGCTGCGCTTCTTCCCCGACCCGTCGGTCGGCTACGAATATCCAAAAATGTACATCGATTATTTCGGCGCCGATTATAAGCCGGAGCCCTATATCGTCGCCGAATACGAGCGTGCCAAGAACCACAAATACTACATGACCTCGCGCATGATCTGCGTGAACGACATCTATTCGTTCGACCCCAACGCCAAGCCCGACCTCAACGATTTCGTCGACATCATCGGCCGCAATTTCAAGCAGCCGAAGGAAGGCCTCGGCTTCGACGACTCGCCCTCGGCGCATATGTGGCGCACGCTGATGTGGCCGACCCGGTTTCTGTGATCTTTACCCTCCTCTGCAGGGGGAGGGTCGGCGAGCGAAGCGAAGCCGGGGTGGGGTGAGCAGCCGCGCCGCACGATCACCCCCACCCGCCGCGCTGCCGCACGGCGACCTCCCCCTCCATGGGGAGGTGAAAAGGGGGGAGAATGAAAATCGCCGACGACCAGCCGTCCGGCCTTTCCGCCCTCGACCGGCCGAATTCCTATATCGGCCGTTCGGTGCCGCGACCGAATCTGTCGCGGCTGACGCAAGGCCGCGGCCAATACGTCACCGATGTCGTGCTGCCGCGCATGGTGCATGTCGCCTTCCTGCGCTCGCCGCATGCCCATGCCCGCATCGAGAGCATCGCGGCGGCCGCAGCCAGGAAAGCGCCCGGCGTGGTCGCGGCGGTCACCGGCGCCGAGCTTGCCAAGGTCATCACGCCTTGGCTCGGCGTGCTCACGCATCTCAAGGGCCTCAAGTCGGCGCCGCAGCATGCCATCGCCGTCGACCGCGTTTGCTGGCAGGGCGAGGCGGTCGCCGCCGTGGTCGCCCGCACGCGGGCGCAGGCCGAGGACGCCTGCGCGCTGATCGAGGTCGGTTATAAGGTGCTGCCGGCGGTGACCGACGCGGAAACCGCGCTCGAGCCGAAGGTGCCGGTGATCCATCCCGAGCTCGGCGACAATCTCACTTTCGAGCGGGTGCTCAGCGCCGGCGACGCCGACCAGGGCTTCGCCGACGCCGATGCGGTCGTCGAGGAAACCTTCCTGTTCGGCCGTCATACCGGTGTGACCAACGAACCGCGCGCCATCGTCGCCGACTGGAATCCGGGGGAAGCGCGCCTGACCGTCTATCAGGGCACGCAGGCGCCGCATATGACGCAGAACCTGTTCGCCAAGCACCTTGCGCTTGAAGAGCATCAGGTGCGCGTCGTCACCAAGGACGTCGGCGGCTCGTTCGGCATCAAGGTGCACATTTATGCCGACGAAATGGCGACGGCGGCGCTGGCGAAATTGTTGAAGCGTCCGGTCAAGTTCGTCGCCGACCGCCTGGAGAGCTTCGTTACCGACATCCATGCCCGCGACCATCGCGTCAAGGCGAAAATCGGCGTCAAGCGCGACGGCGCGATCACCGCCTTTGAGATCGACGACCTGACCGGCATCGGCCCCTATTCGGTCTATCCGCGCACCAGCGGCATCGAGGCCAACCAGGTGGTCAATCTCACCGGCGGCCCGTACACATGCGCGAATTACCGCGCCCGCGCCCGCGTCGTGTTCCAGAACAAGAACGTGATGTGCCAGTACCGCGCCGTCGGCCATCCGATCGCGACCGCGGTGACCGAGGGACTGGTCGAGCTGGCGGCGGCGAAGATCGGCATGGATCCGGCCGAGCTGCGGCGGCGCAATCTCTTTCCCGACGGCAAATATCCGGCGACGAGCGCCGCCGGGCTGAAATTCGAGGGCTTGTCGCACCACGCCTCGCTCGACAAGATTCTCCAGATGATGAACTACAAGACCCTGCGCGCCGAGCAGGCGCGCTGGCGCGGGCGCGGCGTCCATCGCGGCATCGGCTTTGCCTCCTTCATCGAAGTGACCAATCCGTCGGCCGCCTTCTACGGCGTCGGCGGCGCGCGCATCTCCTCGCAGGACGGCGCCACGGTGCGGCTCGACGCCACCGGCGCGGTGTTCGTGCATTCCGGCGTCACCGAGCAAGGGCAGGGCACCGAGTCCGTTCTGGCGCAGGTCGTCGCCACGTCTTTCGGCGTGCCGATCGAGCGGGTCCGGGTGATCACCGGCGACACCGATAACACCCCCTATGGCGGCGGCACCTGGGCCTCGCGCGCCGCCGGCATCGGCGGCGAAGCGGCCTGGCAGGCCGGCAAGGCGTTGCGCGACAACGTGCTCGCCGCTGCCGCTTCGATCCTGCAGGCCGATCCCAAGGCGCTCGATATCAGGAGCGGCGTCGTCGTCGACGCCGGCACCGGGCGTGAGCGCATGGGCCTCGATGAAGTGGCGCGCGTCGTCTATTTCCGTCCCGATACGCTGCCGCCGGGCTTCCAGGCCGAGTTCACGGTGACGCGGCATTATGTGCCGCGCAACTGGCCGTTCGCGTTCACCAACGGCGTGCAGGCGTCGTATCTCGAAGTCGACACCCGCACCGGCGCCATCGCTCTGCTCAAGCACTGGTGCGTGGAGGATTGCGGCACCGTCATCAATCCGCAGCTCGTCGACGAGCAGATCCGCGGCGGCATCGTGCAGGGCATTGGCGCGGTGTTGTACGAGCATTGCCTCTATGACGAGGCCGGCCAGATGCTCAACGGCAATCTGATGGATTATCTGGTGCCGATGGCCGGCGAAATGCCGGACATCGATATCGGCCACGTGGTGACGCCGACGGCGGATTCCGAGCTCGGCGCCAAAGGCGCCGGCGAGGCGGGCACCGCCGGCGCGCCGGCGTCTGTCATGAACGCCGTGAACGATGCGCTCCGCCCGCTTGGCGCGGCGCCGATTGCGGCAATGCCGATCACGCCGGAACTGGTGCTGGCGGCGTTGCGGCGTGGTTCCTCACCTTGAGGGGCTCGTCGGCAAGCGACGCGCCACCCAAGTCGGCAAGTGCCGACTTGGAAACCTGAAAGTCCGAAATCGGCTGGCCGATTTCGGGTGGGGCTGCGGCCGTCAAGTCGGCCTACGCGGCACTTGAGATTTAAGCCTCTCGAAATCGTTATGCATTTTCGATGGGCGGGGCATCCCTCGAGGCTCGCTTCGCTCGCGCCTCGGGATGAGGTTATACAATGGCCCGATGTCCCCCGAGCGCAAACCCAAAATCATCGCCATGATCGTCGGCTCGGCGATCATCATGCAGCAGATCGACTCCACCGTGATCACCACGGCGCTGCCGCAGATGGCGAAATCGCTGCATGCCGACCCGGTCAAGCTGTCGGTCGCGGTCACCGCTTATCTGTTGAGTCTGGCGGTGTTCGTGCCGGTCAGCGGCTGGGCGGCCGACCGCTTCGGCGGCCGCACCGTATTCCGAGCAGCGATCGCGCTATTCACTCTCGGCTCGATCCTGTGCGGGCTGTCCGGCAATGTGGTGGAATTGACCGCGGCGCGGGTGCTGCAGGGCTTCGGCGGCGCCATGATGGTGCCGGTCGGCAGGCTGGTTCTTTTCCGCAGCGTCGAGAAAACGGCGCTCATCGCCACCATGGCCTATCTGCAGGTGCCGGCGCAGCTCGGCCCGGTGCTCGGCCCGCCGATCGGCGGCTTCATCACCACCTATTTCTCCTGGCGCTGGATCTTTCTGGTCAATGTGCCGCTCGGCATTCTCGGCATCGTGCTGGTGACGCTGTTCTTCGACAATCCGAAGGAGGGCGAGGCGCGGCCGTTCGATATGCCGGGCTTTCTCCTCACCGGCGCCGCGCTGTTCTGCATGATGTACGCCGTCGAGGCGGCCGGCCGCGGCCGCGGCGATCTGGGCGAACTCGTCGTTCTGCTGGCTTTCGGCATTGTCGCCGGCGTGCTGGGCGTGCGGCATCTGCGGAGCGCCAAGCATCCGGTGCTCGACGTCTCGGTGTTTCGCATCCCGACCTTCCAGAGCGGCATCAGCGGCGGCTCGCTGTTTCGCGCCGGCGCCGGCTCGCTGGTTTTTCTTTTGCCGCTTCTCCTCCAACTGGTATTCGGCATGACCGCCTTTGCGTCCGGCACCATTACTTTCGCCACGGCGGTCGGCTCGATCACCATGAAGATGGCGGCGAAGCCGGTGCTGCGCCGGTTCGGCTTCCGCAAAGTCATCGTCGTCAACAGCCTGATCAGCGCCGCGACCATCGCCATGTGCGGCTTCTTCACCGCCTCGACGCCGGTGCTCCTGATCTTCGTGCTGCTCTTGATCGCCGGCTTCTTCCAGTCGCTGCAATACACCGCGACGCAAGCGATGGGTTATGCCGATATCGAGCAGCCGCAGATGTCGACGGCGACCAGCATCGCCAGCATGGCCCAGCAGTTGAGCCGCGGCTTCGGCATCGCGCTGTCGGCGGCGGTGCTGCACTGGTCGCTGGCTTGGCGCGGGGCGACGGTGCTGACGACGACCGACTTCATGGTCGCATTCTGCAGCCTCGCCTTTGTGGCGCTGCTCAACCTGCCGTTCGGCCTGGTGCTGCGCCATGACGCCGCCGCCGCGGTCAGCGGCCATCGCGCCCAAATTCGCGACCGCATCGCGTAAGTCTTCGTCATGGCCGCGACCGGCGCGGGCATGACGAGTCGAAAACCGTCGCCATTGCTATAGAATGCCGGCCGGGGAAACGCGTCCAAGGTGTGCAATGAATAACTGGAAATCCGAACAAGTCATCATCGTCGGCGGCGGCATCGGCGGCCTCGCCGCGGCATTGGCGCTGGCGCGGGCGGGTATCGCCTCGCAAGTCGTCGAGCAGGCGGCCGAGCTCAAGGAGATCGGCGCCGGCATCCAGCTCGGCCCCAATGCGTTCTGGATGTTCGAGCGGCTCGATCTGGTCGCGCCGATCTCGGCGCTGGCGGTGTTTCCGGACAACCTGATCATGCGGGATTCGATCACCGGCGAGGAAGTCACGCGCATCCCGCTCGGTGCGGCGTTCCGCAAGCGGTTCCGCCAGCCCTATGCGCTCATCCACCGCGCCGATCTGCACCGGGTTCTGCTCGACGCCTGCCGCGCCTCGAGCCTGATCGGGCTCGATGCCGGGCAGAAGGTCGTCGGCGTCGACGACAAAAGCGGCGGCGTCGCGGTCACGACCGAGAGCGGCAAGACCTATCGCGGCGCCGCGCTGATCGGCGCCGACGGCCTGTGGTCGACCGTCCGCCAGATCGTCGTCGGCGATGGGAAACCAAAGCCCGCCGGCCACATCACCTATCGAGCCGTGCTGCCGACCGCGGACGTGCCGCAGGAATATCGCTGGAACGACATGGCGTTCTGGGCCGGCGAGAAAGTGCACCTCGTGCTGTATCCGCTGCGCACCGGCGAATTGTATAACCTCGTCGCGGTGTTTCATTCCAACCGCTATGAGGAAGGCTGGGACAGTTACGGCGATCCGGCCGAGCTGCATGAGCGCTTCGCGCAGACCTGCGCGCCGGTGCGCATGCTGCTCGACAAGATCGAGAGTTGGCGCATGTGGGTGTTGTGCGACCGGCCGCCGATCAAGGACTGGAGCCGTGGCCGCATCACGCTCTTAGGCGACGCCGCGCATCCGATGCTGCAATATCTGGCGCAAGGCGCCTGCATGTCGATCGAGGACGCGGTCTGCCTCGCCGACAAGGTGGTGGCGGCGGAGGGCGACTACGCCGCAGCCTTTTTGGCCTATCAGCAGGCGCGCTATCTGCGCACCGGCCGGGTGCAGATCATGGCGCGGGTCTATGGCGAGTTCTATCACGCCACCGGCGTCGCCAAAGAGTTGCGCAACATGATGCTCGGCTCCCGCACGGCCGACGACGCCATGGCCGGCATGGAATGGCTTTACGACGTACCGAAGGAATTGATGCAAGAAATCTCGCCCCGTGCACGGGGAGAGATCGCGAGGGAAGCGAGCGCATGAGGGACCTTCCGCGATTCTGAGCGATACGGAAGCGTCCCGCACGCCAACTCTCTCCCGCGCGCGGACAGAGGCAGTTAATGCTTCCCCGTCGCCCCGACCGGCGACTCGGAGCCGCGGTTGCGATGAAAGTCCGGCAATGGCGGCGGCCCCCAGATATTGGTCTGGCCGGCGACCCAGGTCTTCGGCCGCTGCGGGGTGTCCTGGTGCCACGGCCGCGGCTCGAAATAGCCGAGCTCTTCGTCGAGCATCTGGTCGAGCTCGCAGAAGAACTCGATCACCTGGTCGTCGGGGTTGCGATGATAGGTGGCGATGTTGTGGCCGGGGCCGTGGCGCAGCGGGCCCCAGATGATCGGAATCTTCTTCTGGCCGAACAGGTCGCACGAGTTCTGCAGGTGGATGAAGTCCTTCAGCTCGAACGCCATGTGGTGCATCTTGCTGGCGGTGCCGCGGATGAAATTCACCGTGTGATGATCGGCGTTGCAGCGCATGAAGACGAAGAAATCGTCGATCCAGTCCGACACCTTGAAGCCGAGCACCTTGTGATAGAACTCCGAGGTCTTCTTCGGATCCTCCACCACCCAGGCAATATGGCCGAGCTTTAACGGCCCGACGCCGTGGTGCTGCAGATGCTTGCCGAGATAGTTCCATTCCTTGAACAGGGCGATGGTGGTGCCCTTCACGTCCTTGAATGCCAGCACCGGCCCGATGCCGGGCAGCGCATCGTTGCGCAGTTCGCTCTTGATGCCGTCCTTTTCCAGTTCGCGCGCCATGGCGCCGAAGTCGGAATCCGGCGCCACCTCGAACGACAGCGTGGTGCAGCGTTCGGCGTCGCCTTTGTTGATCTGGATGGCGAGCTGGCCGATCTTGGTGGCAAGGAAGGCCCGATCCTTCTCCTGTTCGGCGACGACGAGCCCCATCACCTCGGTGTAATAATCGACAAGACGCGGCAAATCCGGCGTCTCGAACGTGGCGTGGCCGATACGGCGCGGCTTGATCATGGTCGTTCTCGCTTTTGGCGATCATCCGCCGACGGGTCCGGCCTGAATTGGCCGGCCCGATGACAAGCTCGGGCGGACGATCCAGTCATCTCGGCCGCGCAGACAATGCGGTAGCCCATGACTGTACTGGATACCCCGCCTGCGCGGGGTATGACAAGAAAGGCTGGCAGACTTGCCAAGCGCGCGGGATCGCGATTTGGTCGCGGCCGTAAGGATTGACCAGGGAGAAACTGCAAATGGCTTCGGCAAAACCGGCGTCGGCAAAGACGTTGGGCTACAAGCTTGCCACCTATAAGTCCGGCGAAGGGCCGCGCGCGGGGCTCGTCATCGGCGAGGAGGTGTTCGACGCCGCCAAGCTTACCGGCAAGCCGGCCTATGCCACCGTCATGGGCATTCTGGCCGACTGGAAGACCGCGGAAGGCACGCTAAAAAAGGCCGCGGCGAAAGCGGCGGCCAGCCGGGGGAAACGGCTGCCGCTGAAAAAGGCCAGACTGCTGGCGCCAATTCAGGGCCGGGTGGCGATCTATTGTGCCGGCGCCAATTATGCCGACCATGCCGCCGCCATGGCGGCGCGGGAGGGCGCTCCGCCGCCGCCTGATCCGCACGAGCAGGGGCTCAAGCCGTTCCATTTTCTCAAGGCGCCGGGGACCATAGCCGATCCGGGCGCGCCGATCAGAATTTCGCATTACGCCAAGTCGATGGATTGGGAAATCGAGCTTGCCGCCGTCATCGGCCGGCCGGCCAAGGACGTCTCCAAGGAGAAGGCGCTCGGCTACGTCGCCGGCTACATGGCCTCGAACGACCTCTCCGCCCGCGACCGCGGCTTTCGCAATGGCGTTGCGCCGACGTCGCCGTTCAAGATGGACTGGCTCAAGCACAAGAGCTTTCAGGATTCCTGCCCGATTGGGCCGTGGATCGTGCCGGCGAGCGATATTCCCGACCCGCAAAATCTCGGGCTGAAACTGTGGGTCAACGGCGAGTTGAAGCAGGATTCCAATACCGCCAAGATGTTGTTTACGCTCGCCGAGCAGATCGAGCAGTTGTCGGTCAACATGACGCTTTACCCGGGCGACCTGATCCTCACCGGCACCCCGTCCGGGACGGGCGCGGAAAGCGCCACCTTCCTCAAGGCCGGCGATGTGGTGAAAATCTGGATCGAACGAATCGGCGAGATCGAGAACAAGATGGTCTGATCGGCCGCTCCGGCGGGGGGAGCGCATGCCAGCCCACCGCCATACGCCCGTCGCGCGAGGGGTTGGTCTGTGCTAGAAGCATGGCTCAGGCGGCCTTCACCGGCCGCCCGTCGCCCCGCGGGCGGGGCGAATAACGCAAACACGGAAGGGCAGGGGCGAGGGCGTAACGAGATGGCCGAAAAATTCGTCGCAAAACTCTCGGAAATGAACAATGGCGACCGCCGTATCGTCTTCGTCGGCGATAACGAGATCGGCGTGTTCAAGCACGAGGATCAGTTCTACGCCTACTCCAATTTCTGCCTGCATCAGGGTGGCCCGGCCTGCGAAGGCCTGACCATCGCCAAGGTCGAGGAACGGCTGCGCCCGGACAAGACCTCCATGGGACTGTATTTCTCCGAGGACGAGATGCATTTCGTCTGCCCCTGGCACGGCATGGAATACGACATGAAGACCGGGGAATGCGTCTCCGACCGCAAGCTGCGGCTGAAGAAATACAAGACGCTGCAAAAGGGGGACGAACTGTATGTCGTCGCCTAGGCGCGCGGCACGATCGCCCGCGCAAAAGACAGCGGCGAAGCCGGCCGGCAAGGCGCGTCCCGCGCTGCGGCCGGTGAAGCCTGCGGCGGCGCCGGCGAGCGGCGTCTCCGCCGAGGCCGAGCGGCTGGCGGCGGCGCTCGAGCAGAGCATCGTCGACGACAAGCTCGACACGATTTCGGCGCCGGCGCTGCAGAAGCTGATCGCGGCGGCCTGCCGGCTTTATCGCGCGCGCCGCGAGGCCGGCGAAGACTTCTGGCCCGTCGGGCGCAATTCGCTTTCCGCCACCGACGTCATGATCACCGCCAGCAGCCTGTTGCGCTCGGCCGATCTTGCGGTGTTCGAACTCGGTATGTGGCAAAACTGGACGGGTAGGTGAATGCGTCACTGCCGGGAGCCAAGCGGCCAGGCCATGCGGTTTTCGCACGCGCCTGAAAGAACCGGAACGGCTCGCTTCGCGGGCAATGACGATGGAACAACGGGATTAGGAACGGAGAAAACGTCATGGATCTCATCGCCGATCGCGGCCGCCGCGTAACGATCGAGGAGCTCAACACCACCCGGCTGTTGTCGCATGCGCGCAAGCAGGCGCACCAGCGCAGCCTCGACGACATGGTGATCGTCGACGTCGACGCGCACCATTACGAGAACGAGAGCTACGACGAGTTCCTGCCCTACATGGAAAACGACGTGTTCCGGCAGTTGGCGCTGGCGAGCCGCACCAAAAACAACCGCGCCGGCATCACCGCGAGCCAGGTCGGCTATCAGGACATGGGCGGCCGCGTCACCCGTTATCCGATGCGCTCATCGGAAAAGACCGACGGGCTCAAGGGCGGCAAGCGCGACATCCAGCTCGGCCATCGCTGGATGGACGCGATGAGCGTCGATTATTCCTGCCTGTTCCCGACCGGCATGCTCAATATCGGCCTGCATCCGCAGAAGGAAATGGAGGTCGAGCTGTGCTGGGCCTATAACCGCTGGCTCACCGAGGAAATCCTGCCGAATTCGGAAAACCGCTTCTTCTCGATGCTGTGCCTGCCGTTCAACTCGCCGGAGGCGGCGCTGCGCCAGGTCGAGACGTTCGGCGATCGCAAGCATGTCGGCGGCTTCATGGTCACCACCGTGCGCTCGGACTGCGCGGTGTACGACAACGCCTACATGAAGCTCTATCGGGCGATGGAGGAGCGCGGTCTCGTGCTGTCGTTCCATTCCGGCCCGAACTGGGGCGAGCCGATCTACAAGAGCTGCAATCGATTCCTCTCGGCGCACGCGCTCGGCTTCTCCTGGTACAATGTGCTCCACTGCACAAATTGGGTGGTCAACGGCATGGGCGAGCGTTTCCCCAAGCTGCCGGTGGTGTGGATCGAATCGGGTCTCGCCTGGGTGCCGTTCCTGATGCAGAAGCTCGACCACGAATTCATGCTGCGGCCGTCGGAAGCGCCGCTGTTGAAGAAGAAGCCGTCGGACTATATGCGCGAGATGTACTATTCCTCGCAGCCGATGGAGATCCAGGACATGGGCGCGCTGGAGTGCACCTTCCGCATGATCAATGCGGAGACGCAGCTCCTGTATTCATCGGACTATCCGCATTGGGACTTCGACCTGCCGTCGACCATCTACGACCTGCCGTTCCTGTCGGAAAAGGCCAAGCACAATATTCTCGGCGGCACCGCGGCGCGGCTGTTCAAGCTGCCGCCGCGCAACGACAAGCAGAAAGAGAACCTCAAGAAGTTCGGCAATCTGACCGCCGCCGCGGCCGCCTGATACGGCCGCCCGCGCTCGTTAAGCGACATTCGAACGAAGAGGCCCGGCTTCGCGCCGGGCTTTTTCTTGTCGGGAGGGCCGGATTCGGCGGCTTTCGCCGGCCAATTGCGGCATAAGCGCGGCATGGAACCGAAGCCCGTTTCAAACGTTCAGATTTAGGCTTTGTTATCAGATATTTGCGCGTGGTTGTGCAATGCACAAATTGCTGGCTTTTTCTTCACTTTCCCATTACCTACTGCGGCTCCCACCGACAATCGAGGGACGAGGGATGAAGCTGGTTTTAGCCGCGGGTTTCGTTTTGGGATTTGTCAGTTTGTCCGCTGGTGCGGCGAACGCCATCGATCTTGCCGAGCTCGCTCCGTGCCGGCCGGCGGCGGCCCGATATTGCGACCGCTCCGCCGGGATGACCTGGAATAATTTGTTGCGCTGCGGTGCAACGCTCGCCGCCCACAGCTGGCGGGTCGGCGACGAATGCCGCGCGGTGTTGCGCAAATACGGCCAGCTCTGAGCGCGGCCTTTTAGCCTTTGCGTCGACAGCTAGCCCCGGTGTCAGGCTGACGCCGGGGTTTTTGTTTGCGCCAGGGCTTCGTTCAATGGGTATTGGACTTCGCCTCGATTTCTCTTATCTGCGCCCCGCTCAAGCCGCGAGTGAAGTCGGGCAGCGGAATGAAATCCACGGGCTTGAGATAGCCCGATGCCGGTGACGGGCCCATTTCGCCACGGCGAAACCTCGCATAATCTTGCGCCCGGAGGCAGACATGGCCGACATCCATGAAGTCTACGCGATCCGTTACGGTCACCATGCGCGCCGTTCGTCCGAGAATTTCATCGGCGGCGATCCGCATGACGTGCTGCAGCCGCTCGACTTCTTCGTTTGGGCGATCGTCGG
>Ga0335074_10013850_pt1 | contig 11331 bp, 9 predicted proteins | sample Lox_Sample_23_FD_206715 | JGI IMG/M metagenome (GOLD analysis project Ga0335074, IMG submission 206715) | Soil microbial communities from Loxahatchee National Wildlife Refuge, Florida, United States - Lox_Sample_2.3 | ecosystem: Environmental > Terrestrial > Soil > Wetlands | place: USA: Florida...
ATTGTCGCGCGGCAGCCGAAGAAGTCCCGCCCTAGACCGCCGGCACACTGGCATCATCCGGGCCGGCTCTCCCGTCGGTAATACCAAAGGCCCCTCCGGCTGCCTCATTGAGGGGGATTCACAAAGGCTTCGTCTTCTGACCCTTTGGCGCGGAGGATTCCCGCCATGGCGTCAGCAGTGAGATTGCGGAAGACTACTCGGCGGAAGAGCTTCGGAAGCTCGCCCGATATGCCTTGCAGTGACGGTTCCAGCCGGTCACGCCCTGCCGGCAGGTGCGGCTGGCCGAAGCGCGACCGGCAGGGCCGTCGAGACGCGGGCGATCACGTCGCCGCATCGAGCAGCTCACTGACCGCTCCGCTCAGGCGCTTCATCTTGCCTACGTCGCGGACCGTGACGTCAGGGTTAGCAGCAAAGAAGAGGTCGCATTCAAAAGCAAAGCCCAGGAGCTCTTCGACCGATTTGCGATCCTGCGTACCCCTGAACCCGTCCCACACCCCGAGAAAGATCTGATCAAGCCAGGGAGCGGCCTCTCTCAGGATGTCTGCGATGTATGGTTTGAAGTCGCCATCGAAAACAATCGTAAAAAGAATGCGGGTATCGTTGTCGATGAGCGTCACCCGGAAGTCGTGGACTGTGCCGACACGCGTTTCCCAGTAACCTGCCTCAGCCTGGATTTGCGGTAGGCGTTCGCGGAACAACTTTGCTCCGCCAGGGGCAACCTTGCCAATGCCGGAAATCTCGCCCTTCTTGCCGATGCGCTTGCCGGGGCCGTCAGGCTGACGGGTCACGTGTTGCGACATTGTAGTGCGTTCGTTCTCGATCACTTTCGGGGCCATTTTATTCTCCTCATGGCTGCATCGCTGCTCTATTGGTTAGCTGTGCGCCGAAGCAACGAGCAGATGCTGCTCCAGTGGTGTTCGCGTCGAGCGCTTGCGCCAGCAGGTCGTATGCCCGGGGCGTTTCGCGCACTCGCAAATTGAACTCTGCGAAGCGGAGTCCCTTCCGGGGATCGTTTCCCACACCAAGCCAGAACTCCGCTGCATGATCGGCGAATGCCGCAGGATGAGCCGTGGTCAATTCGTCGTAGCGGCTTGCCGCTATCCGACGCCAGGCGATGGATTCCTCGCTACGGCCGATTTCACCGAGGATACGCGCGAGCTGCGCTGCGTAGTCTGGATCGTCAGAAGAGGTTGCCAACGGAATTAGCCGGCCAATCGCGGCTTCTGTCTCGCCCAGTTCAGCGTCGACCTCAGCCAAATGTCCTTGCGCCGCCGCATAGGCCGGCACGCGGCGGACCGCGGTCCTAAAGTACGTCCGAGCCTCACTCAGCCTGTCCTGCCTCATCCACATAAGGCCCAGCTGAAAGTCGAGCAGCGCCAGCGGAAATGGTGACACACCGCGGTAGCTGCGCAGGCTGTCCAGGTAAAAGTGCTGTGCTGTTTCGGTTTTGCCGCGCTCGGCCCAGAAACCGGCCAACGCAGCAGCTCGTTCAAATTTCTCCTCGCGATCGGCGGCGGCAGCCTCGTGTGTCACGAGTGCTTCATTGTAGTGCCCCATCGCCTGAAGGATTGCTGCGCGCTCCCGCTCTGCGGCGGCACCTTGGGGCAAAATCCGATCGGCGTGATCAAGATCGTCAAGCGCCTCCGTAAAACGATGGAACACCGCGCGAGTCCGTGCACGCACCACGTAGGCAGCAGCATCTGTGATTGCAGTACCGACCTTGCAATCGACTAACTCAGCGGCTCGCTCGTAGTCGCTGATGCGTCCGAGGATGAGTCCGCGAAGAATGAGCAAGTCGATCAGCGTTGCTGCTTCCGCGAAAGTGCTGGGCCCTTCGAGGCCGTCGATCTGGGCCTGAAGATTGAGCACAGCAATTGCTCCGTCGGTCAGCGTGAGCGGACCGGGGACAGGCCAATCGGTCGGCGCGGAGACTTCGGATGGGTCGATCATGCTGCGGCTGCCTTTGCGGGATTTGGCGGTGCGAGATACGGAAAAATGTTGGACGACCAGGTGATCGGCGCATCGATGCCGTCGTTGACGGGCGGCCCGTTCCCACCGTTGACGTAGAGCGTGAAAACAAAATCCATGATGTCCTGGTTAAGCCATCGCCCGCCGGGTGTGACGTGCGTACGGCCCTCAAGCATCGAGCGCTCGATTTCGAAATAACTCGTTTCGGCGAACGGCTTCGAAGGATCGACGACCAAGAAGTCCGCGAGCAGCAGCTTGGCCAGTGGATGGTTGCCGTTCCGATCGAAAGGCCAATCAATTTTTTCGTCGAGCCCATCGTAGAACGCAAGATTGGCGTTCAATCGCGCCCGATAGGCGTCGAAATAGTCAGGCTTTAGGTCGAAGGCGTCCTCGCTGTTATAAAGATCGCGGATTTCGATGTCTTTGTTGACCTTATCGAACATCTTCCAGCTCAAGGACACGTTCTTGATTTCAGGACGGCCGACCCGTTCGATGCGAACCGGCTGCTTGCCGGCAGCGAGCGTTTCGCAAACGATGGCGAAGAGTGGCCCACCCTTGAGGATCTTGCGCCATTCGAACTTGATGACGATCGCGAGAATGTTGGTGCCATAAAGAGTGTCGGATCCCTTCGGTTTGAACGACAGCTTGCCGGTCGCGACGGTCTTCTCAATCATCCGCACGTCGAGAAAGAAGGGCTCGGAGCGCTGGCCCGCGAATACCTGGGCGCCGTCGTTCGCGCCGCCATTCTCATCGTCGATGCGAAACGAAATCGTGCTTCCGCCCGGCGTGAGGCAGCGGCCTTGCTGGAGCGGTCGCCCCGAATGGCTCCGACCGCTCGGAACGTCGAACGTAAAGTCGAATATGAAGTCGCCTTGTCCTGGCGCGAATGCCGCGTCCGGGCCGGTCCCATCGATGTCGACCGGTCGAATCCTAAATCGGTAGATGACCGCATCGGAGAAAACGGCGGTCGGGCCGGCCTTGCCGAACACATCCATCACCACGACAAGCTGCTGAGGGTTTTCCGGAGCCGGAAAAGCAAACACGTCGGATATGTCGGCGGTTGGGTCCGCCAGCGCCCGGGGTCCTGAAAAATGGTCGGACATGAGTGAAGTTCCTTAGGCGTCTATCGTTTGATGGGGGCGAAGCTCGCCGGCACCATCAAGCTGTTGCGTTGGTCGACCAGGAAGCCGGCTTCATCGGCGAGCTTGAGGTAAGTTTGCCACTCCGGATCGGCCATCATGGCAGCACGCTTGCGCGCGCGGTCGGCCACATCCTCGAACACCCACAGATGAACGAGAGCGTTGATGTCTCCGCTCTCGCCATGCAAATAGGCGAGTGGCGGCCCGAGATGGCGAGTCTGTGGCGCGAGCCCCTGCTTGGCATAGAGGTCAAGCTCATGAGGCATCTTGCCCGGTTTGATGCTGTAGGTGCGGACATCGACGATCACGTGACACTCCTTCGTCTCGAATGCCTTGCACATTAGTTAGCGGAGCGCGCGCGCCGGATCGAATGAATGCTGCCTAAGCGATGCAAATCCTGATAAAGAGTGTGGCGAAGGCTGCAGGTCTATGGGCTAAGAGCCGCGAGCCACCGCAGTGCCTGCAGACCAGGCATGAAGCAGTATTCACCGCCACGCACAGTGACAAATCGCGGCAGACCTTGAAGACGGCGTCGTACTGGCCTCTTGGGAATGGTGAAGACGCCATCGCCTTCATTGTTCCCGATAATGGGATCCTGCTCGGTACCGTGACTGATGAAATTGCCGTCGGTCGCCCATTGCGACTGCACAAACTCAAACTGGCGCTGCAAATGAGCGCCGATCAGGAGGAAGACACCGCCGCGCTCGGCGCCGTCATCTTCGAGCACTCCCTCCGGCAGGGGTGAACCGTAGCTCGTGCCGCGCCGCAGGAAGTGGTGGATATTGACGTCGACGATATCGTCCTTCAGGGCATCGCGCGGATTGATACGACGAATGTGCGCGCTGAACGGACACTTCAGTCCCTTCATATCGTCCGCATAGCGGAAATCGTTGTTGCGATTTGCATCGGCGCCGAGCGCGGGATCGTCGCGGTCGGGCGCGAGTACCAAGGGCGCACCGCTGCGCCAGCGGCCCACCATTTTGGCGGCAAGCAGTTCTTCTTCCTCGGGCGAGGATGCCTGCGCGCGCAAGTATTTGCGGAATGCCGCGACGTCCATATGAAACTTGCGGAAGGCTACGAACGTACCGTTGCGCCGCAGCTCTTCGGGGATCGGAGTCTGCGCCGTCTGGCCAAGTTCGTCCGGATAGCCCATGACGAACTCGCCCGCCTTGATCGGTGCTTCATTGCCGGCTCGCCCAGCCGGGCTGCTTTCTTCGACGGCGGGGTTATGCAGTCCATCCTTGAAGCCGAAGGGATTGCGGCCCTCCGGCAGTTCGCCGAACTGCATGCGATACACGACCGAGATATGATTTAGATCGGCATGAGCCTTGCGCGCGAGTTCCAGGACCTGCTGCAAGCTTTGTTCGTTTTGGGCATAGATCGCCAAGCTGATGTGAAGGTCCGGGGTGCCGAACGGGTATTCCCAATTGGCGGGCACATTGCTGCCGAAATCATGCAGAATCGCGGCGCGGGCGGCCATACCCTGTCTGAATTCGATTGGGAAACTGTCCAAGGACGCTTGTGGCAGACCCAACGCCTTGAGGCCTTCGAATGTAAAGGCGATCCCCAACCAGCCGGGTAACGACGGCACCCACCATTGGTCGGCGGGCGCGACGTAAGGAAGGACACGCCGCAGCATTTCGCGTCCCTGTCCGATGTCGCCTACGCGGAGAATAATGTATTCGCCGCGATAGGGTGAAGGACGTGGACGCAAGACTGTGGCCTGGATGTCGTTCGTGTCGAGTACAGGAGCCTGGGTAGTGAGCATGGGACATCACCTGCGCCGTAGGCACGAGACCCGACGAGTCCCGCGTCAAGATGCGATCATGCCCCTTATTTCTCCATTGCGGTTCGCTGACGCGACTAAAGAGTTATAAATCCGAACAAAGCCGTGAAGAATTTCGCCGTCGGTCCGACGGTTTCTTGTCAGTATCCGCGGCCGCGCTTCGCCGTGCGGCGCCCGATCCGATAATTCGTCGCTTATGAAAAATTTGCTGGGGTTTGCCAGCATTCACTCACGCTCGCCGCCAAACGTCTCTACCTCTCGCGAGGACGCAGGACCACGCGCATGCTGAGGGAGACGCCAAAATGGAACTGACCGCATTGCTACTGTCTCGGCTGCAGTTTGCGTTCACAGTGTCGTTTCATATCATTTTTCCATCGTTCACGATCGGCCTGGCGGCGTGGCTAACGGTCCTCGAGGCATTGCACCTCATAACCGGTCGCCGGGAGTATCGCCGTGTCTTCGAATTCTCGCTTAAGATTTTCGCCGTCGCTTTCGGTCTCGGTGTCGTTTCCGGACTCGTGATGGCGTTCCAGTTGGGCACCAATTGGAGTGAGCTGTCACGGATGTCTGGGCCGATTCAGGGGCCGCTCCTTGCTTATGAGACTTTCACCGCCTTCTTCCTCGAGGCCAGCTTCTTCGGAATCCTTCTCTTCGGCCGCTCGCGCGTTCCACCTTGGTTCTATCTGTTCTCAACCGCCATGGTCGCGCTCGGAACTACGTTCTCAGCATTCTGGATCATGATCAACAACAGCTGGATGCAAGTGCCCATCGGCTATGCGTTCGAAAACGGCGTTTTTGCTCCCAAAGACTGGGCCAAGATCATTTTCAGCTCCGTGGTCTGGGTGCGCTTTCCGCATATGCTTCTCGCGTCTTTTCTGACTGGCGCCTTTTGCGTCGCCGCCACCGGTGCGTGGTACCTGCTGCGCCGCGAGTTCCTCGCCGAAGCCCACATCATGGTTCGGATGGGCGTTTACCTGGCGGCCATTCTCATGCCGATCCAGCTGTTCTTCGGCCACCTCAATGGGGATTACGTCCACAGCTATCAGCCGGCAAAGTTCGCGGCGATCGAGGGACGTTGGCATGATGAACAGCCCGCCAGCGAAGTGCTGCTGGCATGGCCGGACGAGGCGGCCGAAGCCAATCTGTACGAGATCAAGGTCCCCTTGCTTGGCAGCCTAGTCGCGAGCATGAGCCTCACGTCGAAGGAAATCGGCCTGACGAACTTTCCGTCATGGGATCGGCCTCCCGTCGTGATTCCATTCTTCGCATTCCGCATCATGGTGGGCTGTGGGCTCATAATGATGGCACTGGCCTGGCTCGGCGCATACGTGAGTTTCAAGAATCGGCTCGAGCAGAATCGCCTTCTTCTCTGGTGCCTTTTTTTCAGTTTTCCGCTCCCGTGGATCGCGATTCTGACGGGATGGTTGACGGCCGAAGTCGGCCGTCAGCCCTGGGCTGTGTACGGAGTCCTGCGGACGGCCGACGCGATGACGCCGTTCCTCACTGTCCAACAGGCGTCGATTTCACTCGTCGTATTCTGCTTCCTCTACAGTTTCATTTTCGTCTTTGGCGTCTTTTATATCTACCGATTACTACGCGACGGACCTGTGGAACGCTTGGTCAAGCCGGCCGTCGCGGCGACACCGAACCGAGCTCTCTCGGTGGTCGACGAGCTTGCTCGCGCAGCGCTGCATAACCCCGCACGACAGCCCGTCGACTTACAAGCCCGAGCTGGAGATTAGTCATGGTGACGTTCTGGGTTACCATTCTTGCGCTGAGCATTCTCCTTTACGTCCTCCTCGACGGCTTCGATCTTGGCGTCGGCATGCTGTTCGGGCTGATTGGCGGCGACACCGAGCGGCGCACGATGATGAGTGCGGTCGCGCCGGTCTGGGACGGCAATGAGACCTGGCTTGTGGTGACTGCTGTCGTCCTATGGGGCGACTTTCCCGTCGTCTACTCAATTCTGCTCTCGGCATTTTATCTACCGCTGTTTTTGATGCTTGCGGGGCTGATCCTGCGCGGGGTGGCGTTCGAGTACCGCCTCAAGACACAGCGGCTGCGATGGATCTGGGATGTGGCCTTTGCTGGGGGCTCGCTCGTCGCTGCCTTCATGCAAGGGTTAACCGTGGGAGCCCTGGTCGAGGGCCTTCCGGTCGCTGGCACGCTCTATACCGGTGGTGCGTTCGGCTGGCTCAGCCCGTTTACGCTTCTGTGCGGCGTTGGGCTCTGCATTGGGTACGCGCTCCTCGGCGCGTGCTGGTTAGTCAAAAAATGTGAAGGCGACGTACGCGAGTCGGCTTATCGCCTTATTCCGCCTCTGTCGATCGGACTATTGGTGTTTCTCATCGTCGTCTTCATCTACGCGCTCGCGGAGAACCTGCAGGTTATGCATCGCTGGCTCGAGCAACCAATCCTGTTTGTCCTTCCGCTGGCCGGCGCGCTCGCTTCACTTGTACTTACCCATAGCGTCGTTTATCGCCGGGACGGTACTCCCTTCTACATGGTGGCGCTCATCTTCTCGGCCGCTTTCGGCACGCTCGCGATCTCGTTCTGGCCATATATGATTCCGTTCTCAATCACGATCGACAGCGCAGCCGCTCCACACTCCAGCCTTGCCTTCATGTTTTGGGGCGCAGGTCTTTTCGTCTTTCCTCTGATGCTGGCCTACATCGCGATAAGTTTTTACGTCTTTCATGGAAAGGCCAAAGTAGAAGCCGCTGACTACTAAAATTTCGGCTTAGCCGACTCACTCCGCGTGCGCCGGTTCTAGGAGACAGCCCGACGGATTTGCAGACTGCGGCCCACTGACCGCTGCTTCCTAGCAGTCTGCCACAGGCTCGGTCTGTCAAGCACTCACGGTCGCGGCTGCTGAGCAGCCCTCCGAATCAAAGCGCGGAGCGCTCGTGAAAAGTCACTTAGCATCGATTTGGCGTTTTTTGGCAGTCTTCACTCACGCAGCGAGGTCCTGATGACTTAACTAACGGATGATGCGAGCCATTGTGAGCAGTCGGAGGACACCGTGTTCAAGAAGCTGCTGATCGGCGCCGTCGTGTTCGGTTGTCTCGGGCTCGCAAGCTTCGGCCTCTTAGCGTGGGAACCGGCGATCGCACCAATCGTGCCTCCGGCAGCTGGAACCTTCGCGCCGGAGCTGGTCGCAAAGGGCGAAGCTTTAGCCGGCGGCGGCTATTGTGCGGCCTGTCATACGGCAAAAGGTGGGCCGACATTCGCCGGCGGCTATGCGATGGCAACACCGTTCGGCGTGATCTACTCGACCAACATCACGCCAGATCCAGAGACCGGCATCGGTGACTGGTCGGAGGCGGCCTTTGCGCGCGCTATGCGTGAAGGTGTCTCACGCGATGGCTCGCATCTCCTTCCGGTGTTCCCGTTCGACCATTTCACCAAGCTTTCCGACGACGACGTCCGGGCGCTCTACGCCTATTTCATGACTCGGGCGCCTGTTCATGCGCCGGCACGGCCGAACGGCATCCCGTTCCCGTTCAACATCCGTTATTTGCAGGCGGGATGGAAACTGCTGTTCTTCCGGCCAGGCCGCTTCGAGTCGGATCCCAAAAAGAGCGCCGAATGGAACCGCGGCGCGTATCTCGCGCAGGGTTTGAGCCATTGCGGCGCCTGCCATACGCCGCGCAACCTGTTGGGAGCGGAGAAGCCAGGCGACGTCTACGGCGGCGCAGTCATTGACAATTGGGTCGCGCCAGCGCTGACGGCTGCCAACCCCGCCCCCGCACCGTGGACGCGTGAGGAACTCTACGATTACCTGCGCACCGGTACGAGTGTACTGCATGGCACCGCCGTCGGGCCGATGTTCCCCGTCGTGCACGGTCTTGCCGCGCTACCTGACTCTGATGTGCGCTCGATCGCAACCTATTTTGCGGATGTCGACAAGGCCGCGGACCGGCTGCCGTTCCTCTCTGCTGCGGTGAGCCATGCGATGTCTTACGCGTCGACCAGGACGGGCAAGCAGTTCAATCCCGACGACAATGCCGATTCGCGCCTCTACACCGCCGCTTGCGCATCCTGTCACTACAACGCGGGCAGCATGCCGCTCATCGCGCGGCCCGACCTGGCGCTCAATAGCGCGGTGCACCTTTCCGATCCGAGCACGCTGATCCAGGTTATCCTGCACGGCATCAGTGCCGACGAGGGAATGCCGGGCGTTGTTATGCCAGCGTTCGGCGGCGCGCTCAGCGACGCCGACGTCGCCCGCATCGCCGCCTACCTGCGACGCACGCGCACGAATCTTCCGCCCTGGCCTGATCTCTGGGCGAAGATCGCAGAGATCCGTCGGGCGCAAACCGCTGCCAATTGATTCCGCAATCGGAGACTGAACATGACCTCGTTTCAGATCAACGGCCGCGCGGTGACGGTCGACGCGGAGGACGACACGCCGCTGTTGTGGGTGATCCGCGACGTCATTGGCCTCACCGGAACGAAGTTCGGCTGCGGCATCGGGATGTGCGGCGCCTGCACGGTTCACGTCGGCGGTCGACCGACGCGCTCGTGCATAACGCCGCTTGCCAGCGTCGCCGGCGCCAAGGTGACGACCATCGAGGGGCTCAATCCCGAAGGTAAACATCCGGTACAGCAGGCCTGGGCCGACCTTCAGGTCCCCCAATGCGGCTACTGCCAGTCGGGCCAGATCATGCAGGCGGTGTCGCTCATCAACGACTTTCCCACGCCAAGCGATCAGGACATCGATGCGGTCATGGCCGGCAACCTGTGCCGCTGCATGACCTACGTCCGCATCCGCAACGCCATCAAACAGGCGGCTGCCCAATCAGCACGGAAGGTTACCACCAATGAGTGAGCTGCATCATCGGAACGGGCCTTCGCGCCGCACCTTTCTGGTCGGTCTGGCCGGAGCGGTTGCTACATTCGGCTTCGGGCCAGGGGAAGGTGCCGCGGATGAGCCGGGGGTGAAGCCCTTCGAGCCCACCATTTGGTACAGCGTCGACCGCAACGGCATGGTGACCGTGAACATCATCCGCGCGGAAATGGGACAGCACATAGGAACCGCCATCGCCCGCATTCTAGCAGACGAACTCGAGGTCGAATGGAGTAGCGTGTGCATCTCCGCGGTCGATACCGATCCGAAATGGGGCCTCATGATAACGGGCGGAAGTCGCTCGGTATGGACCGATTTCCCCGTTTACAGCCGTGCGGGCGCGGCGGGCCGAATCGCGCTTATCGAGGCGGGCGCCCAGCTGCTCGGCGTAAGCCCTTCGCAATGCTTGGCGCGCAACGGCGCTGTGATCGCCTCGAATCGATCCATCTCGTATGGCGAGATCGTCAGGCGCGGCAGGCCGACGCGCGAATTCACGCCGGACGAACTCGCGCAGCTGCCGATCAAAACGGCCTCAGAGCGTCGTCTCATCGGGAAGAGCGTGGACGCCCTGGACATCCCGGCGAAGATCAACGGCACGGCCCGTTACGGCATCGACGCGGTCGTCGAGGGCATGGTCTATGCCCGACCAAAGATTCCGCCGACGCGCAATGGTTCGGTCGTGCGCGCGGTCGACGATTCTGCAGCGAAGCGGATAAAGGGATATCTCACGAGCCTCGTGCTCAAGGACCCCTCCAACACGGTGCCTGGATGGGTTGTCGTGTGCGCGACGTCCTATCCGGCTGCGGTCCAAGCTGCGGACCTTGTCAAGGTCGATTGGACTGTGGGCGACGGCGCCAAGGTTTCCGAGCAAGACATCCTCGACCACGGAGCCAAGCAGATCGATGCACCAGGCGGTGGTGCACTCGTGGTTGACGATCCCGGGATCGATTCTGCCTTTCGCTCAGCTGAGTCGACGCTGAAGCGGACGTACACCACCGGCAGCGTCCTTCATGCCCAGCTCGAGCCGGTGAACGCACTGGCATTCGAGAAGGATGGACGTTTCGAAATCCATACCGGCAGTCAATGGCAGAGCTTGATCCTGCCCGTGCTCGCGCAGGCGCTCCGCCTGCCGGAGGAGCGCATCGTCATGCGCACTTACCCGATCGGCGGGGGATTCGGGCGCAGGCTTAACGGTGACTATGCGGTCCCCGCGGCGCTCGCTGCCCAGGCACTTGGCAGGCCGGTGAAATTGGTGCTGACGCGTCCTGACGACATGCGCTTCGATTCGTTTCGCTCGCCGTCGATCCAGACACTACGGCTGGCTTTCGACGACCGAGGCAAGGTCACGGCGATGGAGCACAATGCCTCCGCCGGCTGGCCGAGCGCCGTCGCGGCGCCATCCATCATGCAAAAGACGGCCGATGGGACGCCCTACGATCCAGACGCCATCGACGGCGCCAATCATTGGTACGACGTTGGTGCGCAACGTGTCCGTGCACTATCGAACGACCTTGCCAACAGCGCTTTTCGTCCCGGCTATTTGCGCTCAGTTGGGCCGGGCTGGACCAACTGGGCGGTCGAGAGCTTCA
>Ga0335074_10013851_pt1 | contig 11331 bp, 16 predicted proteins | sample Lox_Sample_23_FD_206715 | JGI IMG/M metagenome (GOLD analysis project Ga0335074, IMG submission 206715) | Soil microbial communities from Loxahatchee National Wildlife Refuge, Florida, United States - Lox_Sample_2.3 | ecosystem: Environmental > Terrestrial > Soil > Wetlands | place: USA...
AGCCGGGCATCGCCGTCCTCATCAATATCGAGGTAGAGATGACGAACAGAGGCGATGCACTCTTTGGTGCGCTTCCGGCTGCCGGAGCGAAGCGGATTGGCAGCCACATACACGTTTGCGCCGTGATGATTCTGGTACGCGAGCCATCCGAGGTAACGAGGCGTGAGCGCCTGTTCGAGCGTGATGACACGCTGTTGTGTCTTTGCAGGGCTCTCCGTGCGTAGCAGGAGAGCAATCGTCTCGCTCGGCTCGAAGCAACGGGTGAGAAAGTCTTTGGCTGTTTCCTGCATCTGGCAACCTCCTTTTGTGAGCGCGATGCCAAGGGGCTTTAGCAGCCGAAGAGGCCGGGGTGAGCCGGCCTTTCGGGGTATGGGAAGAGCGCCTATGCGGCCTCTTCCTCGGGAGCGTCTTCGCTGTCCTCCGCCGCTGCTTTGGCTGCGCGGTCCAGCTTGAGAATCGAGTCCACCCGGATTTCCCAGATGGTCTGCTCCGAGTTGGTCTTCTTGCTCTCGTACTTGCGGCTGCGCAGCTCGCCCTCGACCTGGATATGCGCGCCCTTCTTGAGCGTGGCGGCGAACTCGCCCAGCTTGCCAAAGACGACGCAGCGGTGCCATTCGGTGTGCTCGATGTATTTGCCGTCCTTCTTGTACGAGGACTTGGTTGCAAGGCTGAGAGTGGTGAGGCTGCGGTCGTTGTTGGTGCGAACTTCTGCGTCGCTGCCAAGGAATCCGATGAGGGTGACTTTGTTCTGGTACATGGTGGTGATCTCCGTTTCGTTGTATTTCCCGTTAGCTGCTCGGGTCACCCTTCGCGAAGCGAGCGAGTGGCCCCTGCTCCCTAGGCCGAAGCTCTGCATTTACGGAGGGTCCGGCGAAGCTGGAAACCGTAACCCGGAGGGCGCGGAACGCGAAGCAGAAGAGCGAGCCTGCCGCAGGGCGCAGGATAGGCCCGAAGCGTGAACCCGACGCAGAGGACGGGATACGAATGGAAGGCACCCATATGCGCCAAAGTCACCCCAATGATTCCTGCGACGGAATGCTCCACCAATCGCAGCCCTCGTCCGCGCTGGAACCAATCCTCGGAGGGACGGTATTGAGCGCACGGAACCGCGTTCATAGGGCCGCGTCCCGCAAGCTCGGACTGCCACGCCGGGCGCTTTCAGAGACGAGTTGGGCTGTGCAGCTCTATGAGCCGCATGGAAGACCATCGGAGTGACCTCGATTCGGGTTCTGTTTCTCTAGCTGGAAGCCTGCGCGTCAGGCGTCGGAGGCACGATAGACCTCCTCGATCAGGAACGTCCGTTCCGTGTGGTCATACCCGGAGACGGTGATGAGTTCCCGGACTCTTCGGCGGCCCCTGGCATCGCGCTCGCAATGCAGCACGAAGTCCACGGCTTTGCCGGTCTGCGACCGGACAAATGCCTGGTCCAAATTGGTTCTCGCACTGAGGGCCATGTCGGCCAGCCTGTCCAGCGCATCGACTGCGGAGTCGGCGTGCAAGGTGGAGAGCGTTCCACCGTGTCCGGTGTTCATGGCCTGTAGCAAGTCATAGCCGCACTCATCACGGATTTCGCCCATGATGATGCGATCGGGACGATGCCGCAATGCAGCGGCAACAAGCTGGCTCGGTGTGACAGCAACCTGACCGGGAATGGCATCCACGGCCTCCCAGCGAACTGCGTTGGGATGGGCAATCTTCAACTCGGCCGGCTGCTCGATCACCACGAGCCTTTCATTGAGTGGAACATGGTCGAGGAGGGCTTTCATCAAGGTGGACTTACCTGAGCCGGTTCCACCACTGATGATGCCGTTCTTGCGGCGGTGAATCAATTTCACGACGGCGTCGCGCGCGTCTTCGGACAAGCTGCCTGCTTCCACCAGTTCATCAGAGGTAAACCAGCGATTGAATTTGCGCACCGTCAGTGTCGGCCCATTGATCGAAGATGGAGCGCCAACCACGGCCACACGCGAGCCGTCCGGCAAGCGTGTATTCAGGATGGGATTCTGGCTGGTTAGGTCCTGCCCAAGGATGCGGGCGACACGTTCAATGGCCGCGGTGAGGCGGTCATTGGTATACGGCATGGAGAGCGGAATATGCTCGACTACGCCGCCGCGATCCGCAAACACTCCCGTCGTCCCATTCACCATCAAGTCCGAGATGGATGGGTCCAGCAGAAGAGCGCGCAGCTCATCTGGGAAGAACGGGAGTATCAGTTGAAAGCTCACCGCATTGCTCCTGGAATCGGCTGCGCTGTCGCCCCCGGCATGGCGGCGCTTGCACCGGGCGCAATCGAATCAACTGAGACGCGGTTTTCGTGGAACTCCGTGATGGTCAATCCAAGCGGATTGATCGTCTCGAACTGCGGAAAGACTCTGGCCTGATCGCTCACCTGCTGCGGGTTCAGGTAATAGGTGATACTGAGCATCCAATGCTCGGTCCGGGGCTGGCGGGAGTGATCCGGCGCGTAAATGCGGTCAATGGCCACCAGAGCGGTTCCGCGAGCTACCTTTGCTCTCTGGATGGTCTGGACGGACATGGATGTAATTGTTACGTCGCGCACCTCCACATCGCTCTGCTCGATCTGCCCGGCCATGACTTGCGAGACGAGGTGATCCTGGTTGTCTTCGGCCATCAACTGCGAGGCGAGGGACTGCGACAGAAAGTAGTAGTTGAGCGGGTATTTGCTGGCAATCGTGTCCCGGCTGATGGTGTAGCGGTAGTTGGCCCAATCGGTGAGATACGTGCGAACCTCGCCCTCGCGCGGGCTGTAATCGAGATCGCTGTACTGGATAGCCTGGGCACGGCCCATCTCATCGATGCGGATGTAGCGGTTCACGAGTGGGCGATGGGCCAGAGAGAAGTTGAGCCACATCGAACCGCAGAGCAATGCTGTGCCGCAACCGATGATGAGCCGGTAGGCTCTCCGCTCGGCATAGTGGGAGGCATAGACCTCGTTGCCGATCTGGTCGGTCAGCAGGGATTGCTCCGGGGAAAGATGCCCTTCAATGGGTATGGTGTGCGTGGACATGGGGAGCACTGCTCCTTTCGATAGCCGCCCGTAGAAAGACGCCTGTGTAGATCACGCCGGCAATCAGGATGCCGATGGCAAAGAGGATGAGCAGGAAGCGCACGAACCGATCCAAGCCAGTGGCACGCGCGAAGAAAAAGCCCATTAGAAATTCCCACATTGTCTATGCACCTCCCGATTTGACCGCCAGCGTTCCTGCGACGCCGCCGGCCAGTTTCGTTGCGGCGGAAGTAAGTCCTGCGGCTCCGCCGAAGATGGCTTGCGTCATGCTCGGAATGAACAGCATATTGATGATGAACGCGACGAAAACCATCAAGCAAGGGATAAGATTGGCAATCCACATCTCCATCGAATAGTTGCCGTTGAAGGTCTGTTGTAGGAATCCGTTCATGAATCCGGCCCACACGAAGATGAAGGCAGCGGCAACGGCGCGTATCATCGCGAAGCTGATGAGCACATCGAGGAATTGGAAAAACTTGGCGCGAAAAGTTTGCGTCATCAGCAGAGGAACGAAGATGGGTCCAAATAGTGCGGTGACGCCATACAGGATGAACGCGCTGCAATTAATGACGAACAGGATGGCTGAGGCAAGGCCAAGTATGAGCTGCACGATGATGTAACAGAGGATTTCGGTGGGAGCTGTAAAGGACGGCGTAGGCGTGCTGTCGGCAGCCGTCTTGAGCAACTGGAGGAACTGGTCCAAGGAATGCTGATCGAACGCCGCGACCATTGCCTGGGCGATGTAGGAAAAGAAATGATTGATGCCGAAGCTCGCGCCGGGAAATGGATTCACCCAGTAGTTCAGAAGCAGAGAGCAGACGATCAGGCGCAAGAGAAAGTTCGTCAGATCGCCTGCACGGACGGGATGGGTGTGAAAGCGCAACGTCATCGCCGATGTATTCCAGTTGATGACCATGCTGATAAGGGTAAAGAGAGAGATGCAACTGAGTTCCGTGAGGCCAAGCTGCGTGAGCACGCCGCCGTTCTGCGTCGTCAGATTGGTCAGGTTGTTGGTGAACTGATACAGCCAGTCCACGCCGGAACTTGTACTCGGTAATGCCTGCGCCAACAATGCCACGGAAACCATATCGCAACTCTCTCGTTGTTAGGGGATGTACGTCCGCCACGCCTTGCCTTCGTGCGCGGCTGCGGAGCTGTGCTTCTTCCTGTCTGCGTCCACGCGCTGCCGAAAAGCCTCCGCCGCCGCCTTCTGTTCGTCCGCTTCCTTCTGCTGTTGCTGGAGGATGGCAGCAGCTTTCGCGGCGGCGGCTTTTGCCGTCTCATGCCGTTGGTATGCCAACGTGCCTCCGATGGCTGTCAGCGCCGCGAGGATGGCGAGCAAGATTTTGGTGTTGATCGCTTTCAGCATTGGTAGCTCCGATTACGGCAGATAGGTATCCCAGGTGCTGCTCTCGTTGGCCGCGCTTACGTCATTCACAGAACGCTGCTGTTGCACGAAGGCCGCGGTGTTGAGATCTTGCATAGCGGCGTTGCGCTGCTGCATGTTGGCAACCGTCATCTGCGACGCAAGGCAAGCCTGCAAAGCACCCTGGGACTGCATCTCAGCCATCCTTTGTGCTTCGGCGGCATTAAGAAGATTGAGCTGTTGCACTTCGCTGTTCGTGGAGTCCGAGTTGTCGAACTGCTCCGAAAGTAGCGAGGTGTTCGCGGTGGCATTGGTACTCCGATCGCTCCGGTACTGCCCCACAGCGGTCAGACAGTCGGGAGAGACGGAATCGGCTGTCTCGACCATCGCAAGCTGCGACATACGGGCGGAGCCGAGAGACTGGCCGGCGAGGTAAGAAGTTGCGCCGGTATTCATGGAGACCGTGGCAGCCTTCCATGCGGTGGTCGAGGCGCTGGGGGAGTTTGTGTTGAGCGCAATGCTCATGCCCGCAGTCTCGCCGAACATATTGGCGACGTTGACGTTTTCGAGTGTATGAAGCGTCGTCTGCCACTGCTGCTTAAAGCTGAAGTGAGCGATGTTGCTCTTGAGCATGTTGTACTGGCTCTCCAGTGTCGTGAGTTGGGAGACCAGGCTGGCATAGCTGGTGGGGTCGAAGACAATATCTCCGATCCCGAACAGCGCAAAGCTGGGCGTCGCGGTCAGCAACAGCGCCGCGCCGCCAATGATCCACTTGCGGTTCTTCGGGTTGATCTTCATGGAGCCTCCTGCGGTTTGGATTGAACTACATGCACTGCGGGCAGGTCGGGTCGAACCTGTCCAGGGCAGATGAGCGGAAATGCGTTGCACTTGTCACGGTCTCGGTGGACTGGAGGTAAATCCAAGCAAGCATGGTTCTGCCGGTAGCCGTTCCAACGAGCACGAGAGCCAGGAGAATGGCAGCTATGATTCCCGAGATCTGATAGGAGCGATGGAGTGGAATTGTCCGCATGGCTATCACTCCTCCTCCGCAAGCTGGCGAGCGACCTGCGGGGTGATGGAAATCCACTCCATACCGCTCCGCTCGATGGCTTCGGCAATGGTGTATTGCATCGTGGAGAGCCAATCGGAACGATTGAGGACCAGTGCGACGGCAACCTTCTCTCCGGTGGATTGCACGGTCCATGCTTCGTATCCTCCGTTCTTTGCGTCACGGGCCTTACGGAGCAGATGTTCATAGCGGTCATTCACAGCAAAGCTCCTCTCTATAGCGTTGGGTTGACGCGATGCTCCGCGTAGGACGGGATCAATAGATCGGTGCCGATATAAACGCGGGCGCGAGAACCTTCCTTGAGCGTGATGATGGGCAGGCGATTGAGGAAATGGTTGAGCACCTGTTCGCCCTCCACAGCGGACTGCTCCGAGATGCCATTGCGAATCTGAACCGATGGATCGAGCACGCTGCCGTTGTTGCCGATCTGTGCGAGTCCGCCGAGGCCGCCAATCGCAGCGGCGGCGGCGAAGGCTTGCAAGTAGCCGTGATCTACCTTCGTCGCCAGGCCGGTCGTGCCGATCTGGTCGAGGCCGATGTACTTGGCAAACTCCAGCGAGAAACCGTCCGGGCAGATGGCACGGTGGAAGGTGACGAACATCTTCCGCTGTTGGGCGTTGCCGACGTTCTGTACGTCGCCAAGCAAGCGCGTGCCCTGGGGAAGAAGAAGCTGCTGATGGTCATGGGAGTACAGGTCCGTCGTCAGCGAGACCATGATGGGGCCGCTGAACCCACCGTCAATGTGATTGGTGACGACACCCTCCAATACCGTGCCCTCGAAGACGCGGTAGAGGCGGCCATCGTAGGCATCGAAATCATAGGGAGCCATCGGGTTTGCCTGCTTGTCGGCTTTCGCCGCAACGCTGACAGACTTTGCGGGAGCCGCGCTGCCGGCTGCGTCAGCAGCCGCCTGTTGCGCGGCCTCTGTCGGTACGGTCGCAGGGGTGGAAGCTGTACGCTCGAAATCGATGGCAACGGTGTCGCTGTCGATGGCGTCCTGTTGTTGTTTCTCTCTCGCCAGTTCCTTCTGCTTCGCCTCTGCCTGGGCCTCCGTGAGATTGGAGGTATGCTGGGGAGCATTAGCACTGTTGCCGTAAATAGAGTCACGCTGCGCGGGCGTCATGGGCGGCGCGCCTGCGGATTCCGGACCGGGGACGCCCTGTTCGGCCTGAAGCTGCTGGAGCGCGGCTGCCATCTCCTGCTGGTGCTGGCGTGCATCGGCATCCCGCTGAGCCTGTAGTTGCTGCTGCGACTCGAAGCTCGACACCTGCTGCGCGTTCGGTGCTGCCGGACGCATCGGCATCGTGCTCGCGGGCGCTGACTTCCTGCTCCCACTCAAGAGGCTGGAGAGGTTGGCGATGCCGATAAGCCCGATGATGACCACCAGGGCAATGACGACCGGCATACTCTTCTTGAGCGGCGGTTTCGACTCCGGCTGCTCCGGCACGGTCGCAGGTACGTTCTGATTCGGCTCCGGCATGGCTACCTCGCTTCCTCGCGGTGGAACTCCACCTTCTGTTTGCCGATGGCGAGATAGCCGTTGTCCAGCTCCTTTGGAACCGTATAGAGGCCGTTATTGAAATCGAAGTTGATGAGCGATGGCTTTTTGTCTTTCACCTCATACAGCGCGGGCGTTTCCTGGAACTGGCCGCGCAGGTAGGTGAATTTGTCATCGCGCCAAATCTCCTCTAAGCCAAGCTCTTTGCCCTTCGACTTGTCCCATGCGTAGTCAAAGTGCAGGGTGCCGGGATACTGGCTGCGGTAGGTTTCGTCTTTCGTCTGTTCCGCCTTCAGAGTGGCTGCCTCCGCTGCCTTTGCCGCCGCAACCTGCTGCTTCGCTTGATCCAGCTCGGAGGCGGGAACGAAGACGGGTAGTTGAATCAACTTTTCTTTGGCCGCTTTGTCCGTTGGAGAGATGAACACTTTGGAATCGAAGTGGGGATCTTCGTCACCGGAGACCTCCCGAAGCTCCAAGGTGTATTCGTTGCCGTGGTCGGAGACGATGTGGACATCAGTGGTGCCGCCTGCCACCTTCGGCTTAATGCTGATGAAACGCGAGGCAACATGGCCGCCATCGAAAACCCAATCCACGGTGTCACCGGCGAAGACGTTGGCGACCTTCTCCTCGGCGGGAAGCACGATCAGCGTTGATTGCAACAGAGCGGCCCGAACCACAGGCGGAGCCTGCGACTCCGAGACCGTGACAGTGCGCGGCGCGTTCGGTTCCAGCGGGTGCGGGGAGGTAGCTGCCCGCAAAGGCACAGTTCCAGCAGCGACGCCGAGACTGATGATGATGGGGATGAGCGGCTTCATGGTTCTTATCCTTTCTGCGGTTACTCGGTATCGCCCTGGGCAAAGCGCGTGATGCCCTCGGTGAGGCCGTACTTGGCAATCAACTTCGACCGGCGCACGCGGTCTCTCGGCTTGGTGGAGAACACGGCATAGCTGCGGCTATCGAGATTCAGCCGCACAACCTTGGTGAGTCCATCGCGGCGCATGTAAAGCGCCTCGCGGTCCTGCAGGGACTCGAACAACGCGATCTGTTGTTCGTTCATCTTGAATAGTTCGGCATACCGTTTCCGATTGAAGGTGGCATCTCGCAAGAAAAGGAAGGACGTGCAGGAGTTCACGATGCTGTCTGCGTTTGCGCCCAGATCTTCAGCAGACTGTCCGATCATCGTGACGCCGCCAAGGTTCTTGCGGACGGTCTTGATCGACGCAAGAGCTGCTTCCAATAGCTGCCGGTTCTTCATCGAAGAGAAGATTTCTTCGATGAGGATGTGCTTGGGCACACCAAGATTGGCAGGGTTGTAGAGCACGTCGTTGATACGCCGGAGCAGCCACACCATCAGCGGCTCGATCAGGTCGGCATACTGCGCGTTGTTGACGCCCTGGAAATCGAAACACTGAATGCGCGACAACGAGAGGCTGTCCTCCACGTTGTCGAAGATGGCGCTGTAGACGCCTCTTCCCACCCACTTTGAGAGATACCTGTCGAGCTTCTTAGGAAGATACAGATTGGAGAGACGGCGGTTCGCTGGGTCAAGCAGGTACATATCCTGCACGGCCTTGTGGATCACGTCATCGTCTTCCGGCTCCAGTTCCGCGCCGCCGTTGGTCAACAGCAACTTGATGAAGCTGTAGAGGAACTGGATGTTGCTCTCGGTTGGCTCCAGCGTGAACGGGTTCACGCGCGGGCCGTCTTTGCCGATGCGGTCTACACGTCCGCCATAAAGCTCCACGACGCTCTCGTAGCTGCCGCCGATATCGAAGATGTAGGTAAATCCACCGTACTTCTGTTCATGAGCGATGGTGAGGTTCCCTGTCACGGACTTCCCGCTGCCCGTGGGACCGAGGATGAGCTGCACCCGCACGCCGTCCACATAAACATCCTGAAAGAACGGCGTGCCTGCCCGCGTCTCGAAGACGTTCAGGTATTCGCTATCGAGGTCATCCGAATGCGGATGTCCAAGATGTGGAGCGAAGATCGAAGACAGGCGTGCATGGTGGTCTTCCGCGAGCCACATCGGGAAGACATTGAACTTTCCATTGCCGGGGAACATCGCATAGAACGCGGAGAGATTGCCAAGAGTCTCCTCCATAATCTGAGCGCGGGCTTCCACGAAGACGCGATGCACCGCGGGAGCGACCGAGTGCAACTCCGTGACGCTGCGGGCGGCTACGAGCAGCCGCAGAGAATACTCGCCCTGAGATTTCTTATCCAGCGAACGGATCACTTCGCCCAGGTCATCGACGGCATTATTGGCGGCCTTCGCGCCGGCTCCGGTGTCGAGCGATGCCGTGTCTTTACCCGCCATGACGCGCGAGAGCACGCCGACTTTGAAGAAACTGATGAACTTCTCCTGCTGGTCGATCTCATGTCGCGCCGTCGCCGTGGACTTGGGCCTCCACGTCGCGCACAAGATGCTGTCGCAATCGAGCTTGTATAGCTCGGTGAAGAGGCAAGGCCGCGATGCCTCTGGCGTTGTCTTCAGCGAATACATCTGCACGAAGCGCCTGCCGATGCGGAGATGATCGCTCTCCCAGGCAACCGGGCACTGGACGATCTGGCGGTCTACGCCGCTGTCAGTGCGGAGCTGGCCCCGCTCAGCCCAATCCTCAAGGTTGAAGACATAGCTGAAGAACTGAAAGGCACTCTGCTTGTCGAGCAGGCGAAGTCCGACGGTGCCGCCGAGATTCCCGGCAAGCAGCGTGGCAGTCTTCTCAAGCTCTGCCAGCATCCGCGAGGTATCCGCAGTGTTCTCCTGCGGCTTGCGCTCGAACGCTTTGAGCTTCGACGGCTCCAGCGTCAGGCACCAGTGCTGGTCGATTCGGCGAAATCGGGCGGTCTTCTCAAGGAAGGCCAGTCGGTCGTCTATAAATACCTGTGTAACGGGATTGCCGTAGGGCTTCTGGCGGGGTAGCTCATAGCCGGATAGGACGCGGGTGTATTGATACAGGCAGGAGCCTTCCGGCAACCCGCGCAGTGCGCCTTCGATCATGCGGAGCTGTGCATCGAGCTCCTGGTCGGTCAAACCCTCTTCGTCCACGCCAGACAGTGCAAACAAGCAACCGTAGCCTCCGCCCTTCAGGGCAAAGATGTTTGAGCCGATGAAGCGCGAGATTGGCACAATCGAGCACGCGGCTCCGGCTTTGGCGAACCACGGAACGAATTTGGCTTGGCTACTGTTTGCGCGGGTCATAATAGGACTTCTGGGTGAGGCTGAGGCCCCAGAGTTGGAACATCTTCGGGTGTTTACGAACGATGAGCCATGCGCAGACTGCGAGCGTTGGAAACGCGAGCATGGCCAGCAGACGAAACCCAACGAGGAAAACCGTTACGCAGACGAAGACAATCGCCATCCATGCTGTAAGATCGAGACCAAGTTTGGCTCTCGGTCGATTCAGCGCTTGATTGATCGGTAACGGCTCTCCCCGCTTGGTCATGGGTGCAGCACCTCACATGGATTGGCCTGTTAAACTGCCTATCCAGCCCGCACCCCATCCCAGGACTCCGGCACCAAAAAGCGCACCGAAAAGGCCGGGAATCGCGTCTTGGAACCGCCCGCTCATCATGCGGATTCCCGCAAAAATGAGCCCTCCGAGGCAGATAACGGCCCCAGCGTACATGGCGAAAGTTTTGAAGGTTGTCATCAAAGTTTGCGCCCCGGAGAAGTCCATCGTTCCCTGGGCGTGAGCGACACCGCTTCCGACTCCCGCAAAGGCGAGTGCAAGGAGCGTCGGTCCCATCACGTGCGCAGCGTGGCGGAGCTTTCGACGAAGTTTGTGGGGGCGGTAATAGAAACGAAGTGGCATCGGCATCCTCCTGATGGCATGGTTTCGTTCTGCCATGTCACGGAAAGTAGGCCGATTTGTCTTGCTCGTCCAAGACGTATTTTCTATAACGCCCAAAGTTCGACTTATAGAAGGACCGCAATCAGCCGATCAACTTCAATTGCTGAGGGTGGACTTTCTCTGGACGAGGCTGCTTTCGCCTGGGACTTAGACCGTTTTCTCTGAGGTATTTCTCCAGAAGAGGGAGCGCGATATGGGCGCTCTCTTTACTGGTTACGAACGCTGTATCTGCGGTCCAACTCACACCTGCAAGGGGACGGGTGACGAGGCCCGATTGCAAGACGGAAAGCTGGTCGATGAGCGCAAGCCCATAACGCTCTTTTACCATCCATTGCATGTCGGACGGCGTAGCCGCCACATTCGCGATACGCAATGGAATCCCGACCTCGGCAAACATCTCCGACAAGCGGAGGTGCGCGGCTGGATGCAATTCTGGATCGCGGAAAATCGTGATTCGAGATGCGGCTTCTTGCAAATCGATCTGCGTCTTTGAAGCAAGCGGATCATCAGTCC